>Ga0182739_1000495_pt1 | contig 50459 bp, 48 predicted proteins | sample eDN5th30CBELigBY_FD_128873 | JGI IMG/M metagenome (GOLD analysis project Ga0182739, IMG submission 128873) | Enriched backyard soil microbial communities from Emeryville, California, USA - eDNA 5th pass 30_C BE-Lig BY (version 2) (version 2) | ecosystem: Environmental > Terrestrial > Soil >... | reverse complement strand
GCGGCCAAGGAGATCAAGGTGCTGATCGAGGAGTCGCAGCTGAAGGTGCAGGCCGGTGCCAAGCAGGCGGGCCAGGCGGGCGAGATCATGCAGGAGGTGGTCGGCTCGGTGCAAGGGGTCACGACCATCATGGGCGAGATCTCCTCGGCCTCGCATGAGCAGTCCGACGGAATCGAGCAGGTGAACCAGGCGGTCACGCAGATGGACAGCGTGGTGCAGCAGAACGCGGCGCTGGTCGAAGAGGCGGCGGCCGCGGCCGGCTCGCTGCAGGATCAGGCCACGCGCCTGGCCGAGGCCGTGGCGGTGTTCAAGATCAATGCCAACGAAGTCATCGACATGCAGGCCAAGGCGGTGGAAGTCCCTGCTCCCAAAACCTACAATGCTTTGGAAGGCTCCTACTCCTGACATATGGGATAGCAGGGAAAGGAAGCGCCGCATTCAATGCGGCGCTTTTTTATTGCGTTCCGTTGCTTCCAAGGCGCTGCCGACGGGCTGTTGCCCGGGCGACAGGTGTTCTTGGCGATGGCTCGACAGGGTGGGCAATCGTGTATGCCTTTCATTGGCTGGACGCCGATTGACGTTCCTCTGCGAGTGCGAGGTCATCGCCGACGCCCATCCGCATCCAGGATGCCGAACCGGCACCGGGATAACAATGGGAAAAGTTTATGGCTGCCGGTGTGCGCCGGTGTTCAGGATCCCGCCAGTGCCTGCGCCAGGCGGGCCATGGTACTGTAGCCGCGCTCAAAAAAGCGGGACAGGAAAGGTGAGGTCTGCGGCAGCACAATGGATAGCAGGATCAGACCTGTCGTCAGGGTGATGGGAAAACCCACGGCAAAAACCGACAACTGCTGAGCGGTCCGGTTCAGGATGCCCAGTGAAAGATTGATCGTGAGCAGCACGATTATCAGCGGAAGCGCCAGCAGCATGCCCGATACCATCAGCTCCGAGCTCCACTCGAACAGCACTCCCCAGCCATTGGGATCCAGCGATCCGATCTGTATGGGCAACACGTCGAAACTGCGGATGATGCCCCACAGCAGCATCAAATGGCCATTGAGCGCGAGGAACAGAAGCATGGCCATGGTGTGGATGAACCGCGCCAGCACTGCTGTATTCGCCCCGGTGGCGGGATCGAAGAAGGAGGCGAAAGCCAAGCCCATCTGCAAGCCGATGAATTCTCCGGCCGTCTGTACGGCGGCGAATACAATACGCATGACCAAGCCAAGGGCCATGCCGATGATCACTTGCTGCAAGCCTATCCAAAGCCCTGCGTAGGAAGCGGTGGGCACCTGGGGCATAGGATCGAGGGCGGGGGCGATGGCCACGGTCAAGAGCACCGAGAAGCCCACTTTGACCCTTAGCGGTATGGCGGAATCGCTCAGCAAAGGAGCCGTGCCCACCAAAGCCAGAATGCGGAAAAAGGGCCATAGGAAGGCGTTCATCCAGGCATAGAGCTGGTCGATTTCGACAGAGATCATAAGCCGGACGGCGCTTGCGGTTTAAGATACCAGGCTGGGAATCTGGGAAAACAAGGTCTGCATGTAGTCGACCATGGTGGTAATGAGCCATGGCCCCAGCAAGACCAGCGCGGAGCCGACGGCAAGCACCTTGGGAATGAACGACAAAGTCATTTCATTGATCTGCGTTGCCGCCTGGAATATGCTGATGGACAGGCCGACAATAAGGGTAACCAGGAGCAGTGGGCCAGCCATGGTCAGGGCGACCTTCATGGCGAGATAAGTCATGGACATGACGGTTTCGGAATTCATGCGTCTACCCTTATTGATAGAAACTGCGGGCCAACGAGCCCAGCAACAGATGCCAGCCGTCCGCCAGCACGAACAGCATGAGCTTGAATGGCAGCGATATGGTGACCGGAGGAACCATCATCATGCCCAGCGCCATCAACACGCTGGCGATGACCAGGTCGATGATCAGAAAGGGGATGAAGATCGTGAATCCGATCTGGAAGGCGGTCTTCAGCTCGCTGGTGACGAAGGCCGGCACCAGTACCCGCAGCGGCACCTGATCAGGGCTCTCCAGCTCGGGAAGATTGGCCATGTTGGCAAACAAGGTCAGGTCGGCTTCTCGGGTCTGGTGCAGCATGAAGGTATGCAGCGGCTTGACGCCGATGTCCAGTGCTTCCTCAAATGAAATGGCGCCCGCGCTCAGCGGCTGATAGGCCGTACTGTATATTTGATCGAACACCGGCGACATTGCGTAGAAGGTCAGGAAAAGCGCCAGTCCGATCAATATCGAATTCGGCGGCGATGTTCCGGTGCCCATGGCGTTGCGCAGCAGGCCCAACACGATGATGATGCGCGTGAAGCCCGTCATCATCATCAGCATGGCCGGCAGGAAGGACATCATGGTCAGCAGGACCAGTGTCTGGATGCTCAGCGACCAGGTCTGGCTGCCGTTCTGATTGGTCGTTGACGTAATGGCCGGCAGCGTGGCTTGCGCCAGCGAACTGGACGGAAACCAGAGCAGCGCCAGCAGCAGGCCCAGCAGGGCGGCCAGGGACAAAGCCGGCATGCGGCGGCCGCGCGGCAGCGCGATGGCGGAATGAATGGCGGGGAACGGCACCTAGCGGCCTCTCAGGACTTTGCCCAGGGCCGACGCAAAGGTGGGTGGTTCGGGGCGTTCCGGCGACGCAGCGCCGGTGGATTCGGAAGGAGGCAGGGTATGAAGCAGGGATATCTGGCCGGCGGTCACGCCCAGCACCAGCCGGGCATCTTCGACTTCGACCAGGGTGACGTAGGCGCGTGCGCCCAGACTTTGGGTGCCGAGCACCTTCAGGTGCTGTGCGCCGGCGCCGCGCAGCCAGCCGGCCCGGCGCGTCATCCAGGCACAGGCCAGGATCAGCGCAACGATGAAAACCAGGCTTATGACCAGGCGCAGGACGGCGGCTTCGGACATGCTTGCACTAGCGGCGGCTGTTCAGGCGGCTCAGGCGATCGGAGGGCGTGATGATGTCGGTGACACGTATGCCGTACTTTTCGTCGACCACGACGACTTCGCCCTGGGCGATCAGGTAGCCGTTCACGAAGATGTCCATCGGTTCGCCGGCCAGGCCGTCCAGCTCCACGACCGAACCCTGGCCAAGCTGAAGGATGTTCTTGATGGTCAGGCGCGTGCGGCCCAGCTCGACCGACAGCTGCACGGGTATGTCCATGATCATGTCGATGTCGCTATTGCCCTGTACGTCGTCGCCGGTCAAAGGCTGGAACACGTTCAGGGCCGGACTTGCGGCGGGCGCGCTCGGAGCCGGCGGCGCGGGCTTGGGCGCCGAGGCGGTCTGTTCGGCCAGGGCGCTGGCCCAGTCGTCGGCCTCTTGCGCCAGGCCGTCGGCCTGGGTCGTCTGCTTGGTCTGGGCCGCCTGCTGCTCGGAAAGCGCGGCCGCCCAATCGAGATCCGCGCTTTCAGGCGCTGCGTTCTCTTTCGCGGAATCGTTGTTGGGATCAGTCATTTCGGTGTGCTCAAGTGAGGTCGGTTTCAGAGTTCGCCAGAATTTTCTTTACGCGCAGGGCATATCGGCCATTGAAGGTGCCGTAGCCGCATTCCAGTACCGGAACGCCGCCCACGTGCGCGGTGATGGTGGGATGGACTTCGATCGGCAGGACATCGTTCACCTGCAGCTTCATGAGTTCGGCGATACTGGTCTGTATTTGTGAGAATTCAGCCACCAGTTCCACGTCGGCGCTGCGCACCTGGCGCGAAAGCTGGCTCATCCAGCGCTGGTCTATGGCTTCGACGCTGGCTTCCTGCAGCGGTCGGGTCAGCAGGTCGCGAACGGGTTCGATCATGGAGTAGGGCAGGCAGATGTTCAGGTTGCCGCCCGAGGCGCCCAGTTCGATGTTGAAGGATGAAACCACCACGATCTCGTTGCCGCTGGTGATGCTGGCGAACTTGGTGTGCATCTCGGAGCGGATGTATTCGAACTCCACCGGATGCACCTGTTCCCAGGCGCCGCCATAGCTTTCCAGCGTCAGGTTCAGCAGGCGCCGGATGATCCGCTGCTCGGTCGTGGTGAAGTCGCGCCCTTCCACCCGGGTGTTGTAGCGGCCGTGGCCGCCGAACATGCTGTCGATGACCAGGAACACCAGGTTGGGATCGAAGGTGAACAGCGCCGCGCCGCGCAAAGGCTTCATTGCAACCATGTTCAGGTTGCTGGGCACCGGCAGGTTCCGTTCGAAATCGGAGTATTTCTGTATGCGGATGGTGCCGACGGTAATGTCGGCGTTGCGCCGCATGAAGGTCAGCAAGACCGAGCGCAGGCGCCGGGCGAAGCGCTCGTTGATGAGCTCCAGCGTCTGCATCCGATGGCGAACCACGCGATCGGGCGAGCTCAGGTCGTAGGGCCGTACTCCGCTTAAGTCTTGGGCCGCGCCGGATTTCTCGCTGCTTTCGCCGGTTACGCCGGCCAGTAGCGCATCGACTTCGTCTTGCGAGAGAAGGCTTTGGTAGGACATTTATTGAATCACGAAAGCAGTGAACAGGACGCCGTTGATGAGCGGGCCGCGAGGTTGGGGCAGGTAGGGCGCCTCCAGATCCTTGGTCAGGGCCTGCACCAGGGCGGTCCTGCCCTCGGCGGTCTGGACGTAGTCGGGCTTTTGCTCGGACAGCTTGCGCAGGATGCGGTCGCGCACCTCCGGCATGTAGTTCACGATCATGCGCCGCGAGTCCTCGTCGGCTACGCGAATGGTGATGGCGACGTAAAGAATGCGGTTGCCCGTATCGCCGCGCAAGGTCACGGTGAAGGGTTCCAGCGGCGTGAAGATGGGCGTGGGCAGGGGCGCGGGCTTCTCCGGCGTGGCCTCGGCGTCGACCGTGTTTCCGCCAATCTTGTCATACAGGAACAGGGTGGTTCCGACGCTGGCGACGACGATAAGGACGATCGCCAATATCGATTTGATTAATTTGGCAAATGCGCTGGGCTCGTTTTTGGCCATGACCGGTCGACGTGGGGTGGTGGAGGAAGTTGCCATCGTAGTAGTTCGCGTGCGCGTGGACACCCGCGATTTTTCAAGTTATCACATTGTGGCGCAAGCGCGTGAACGCGATCATGCCGAATAAGGTATCGAAAGCTTGGTAGCTCCGGGGTTTGATGCAATACGCCACGGCCATCAGGCGAAGGTGTCGACCAGCGCATCGGGAGCGCGGCTGTGCACGGTATGCGATGGCGCGCTGGCGTCCAGGGTCGCAACATCGCCGGAGCCACCGGAGCCACCGGACCGGCTGCCGCCGAACATTTCATTGAAAGCCTGCTGCGGCTGCCCCTGATCGCTGACGCTGGTCTGTCCCAGGGATATGCCGGCTTGCGCCAACGATTGCTGCAGTTGCGACATGGCGTTTTCCACGGCTTGCCGCACGCCGGCATGAGGCGAGACGAACATCGCGTGGGCGACGTTGTCGCTGATGTTGATCGTAATGCGCAAGGGGCCCAGTTCGGGCGGATCAAGGCGAAGCTCGGCCGTATGCGGCATGTTGTGGCCGCCTTGGACTATGGACACGAACTGGCGCCCGAATTCCGCGGGCCACTGCGGGCTTTGCAGGGGCGCGCCGATGGCCGGATGCCCCGCTGGCAAGCCATTGCCGGCCAGCAGTGCCGAGCCGTTGGGCATGGCGATTCCCAGTGCGGATTGGCCCGCGGCCAGGGAGCCGATAGGCGTGGCGGCCGGGTCGGCGGCGCCCGCGACCATGCCTGCATCGGACGCGATGGCGGCGGCCGGGCCGGCCATGAATGTCGAAATCTCGGGCAGGGCGAGCTTGGCCTGGCCGTCGGGCGAGGCCTGGGCTCGGGCCTGCATGGCCAGCACGGCCTGGCGGGCGCCTGCCAGGCTGGCCGCCTTGTTGGCGCCCAGCAGCGTTTGATGCGGCGCCGCCACCGCGGTAGGCGGGACGGGCGCAAGGCTGATGGCCGGCGCGGCGGTCTTGCCCGCGATATCCGGAATGGACTGCCCGGCCGGGACGGCCTGCCGCAGGGCGGCGGCCGATGCATCGGCGCCCGCCTTGCTTGACGCCAGCGCGGCGGCCAGAGAGGGCTTGCCGGCCGGCGCCTTGTCCTGGCCCGGAATCAGGCGATCCTGGGCTGCTGCGAGCCGCGCGTCGATGGGCTGGGCCGCTGGTTTCCCGGCCGCCGCAAGGGAGGACTGCTGCACCGCGGCCGCTTCGGCGGCGATCGTCAGCGCGATCTGCGGCAGGGTCAGGCCCTGTTCGCCGGCGGCTTGGGCCAGGGCGGCGTCATCGTCTTCCTTGGCCGGGGTGCCGGTGTTCTTGCCGGGGGCAGCGTGGTCGTTCTTGCCTGCCGCGGCACGGCCCTCGGCGGCGGAGCCTTGGCCCTTCTCGGCGGCCGCTGCGGCGCGCGCAGGTTCGGCGCCTTGCTGGCGCGTCAGGACGGCAGAGAAAGGGGTGGCGCTTTCAGGCTCGGATCCGCCGCTACCCTGTGCGCGGCCGGCGTTGCCGGGGGCAACGGGCGAGACAGCGGAAATCGTAGGTGTATTCATGGTTCAGCCTGATCAGTGTGGTTGGCGCGCCCGGCGGTACATGGTGGCCGAAATTTCGTCGCTGGCAAGCTGCTCGGACCGATTTTCGCGGGCCAGCTGCTGCCTGGCCTCCCGCACCTGCAAGGCCTCGAAGGAGCTCAGGCGCCGCTTTTCAGCGTGCCAGCGCTGGCGCCCGCTTTCGAGCTTGCCGTCAATATGCGCTACGACCTTATTTTGCTGCGAAATGGCCTCGTCCAAAGTAGCGATAAACTGCCTAAAATTATGGTAGTTCGACGATGACAGGCCGGTTTCGGTCGCTTTTTGCAGCCGTTCGGCATAATCCTGGCGATACACCAGCAGGGTGGACAGCTGGGTTTCCGCATTATTGCGTTCGCTCATCAGCAGTTGCAGCTGTTTGCCGGCCTGGTCGGCGCCTTCTTTGGCCAGATCGATCAGGACGGGCAGTGAAGAATGCTTAGCCATGGTTCATTCCTTGATACGGCGCTTCCGGGGCGGACTGGTTCCTGCCCAGCAGCGTGGCCAGTTCGCCGGCTGCCGACGGGTAGTCGATACGCGTTTCAATGCCTTGCTGAAGGTAAGCCTCGAGCCAGGGATATTTTTCAATGGCTTCGTCGATCTGCGGATCGTTTCCGGGCGTATAAGCGCCCACGGCAATCAGGTCGTGATTGCGTTGGTAGCGCGACAGCATCTTCTTGAACTGATGCACCAGCGTGAATTGCTCCTTGGGAACGACGGCCGCCATCACGCGCGATATCGATGCCTCGATATCGATGGCGGGGTAGTGCCCCGACTCGGCCAGCCTGCGCGACAGCACGACGTGGCCGTCCAGAATGGCCCGCGCCGAATCCGCGATGGGATCCTGCTGGTCGTCCCCTTCGGTCAGCACGGTGTAGAACGCGGTGATCGAGCCGGCCGGCCGGTTGCCCACCGGGGCGCCGTTTCCGGCGCGCTCGACCAGGGCCGGCAGCTTGGCGAACACAGAGGGCGGGTAGCCCTTGGTGGCCGGCGGTTCGCCAATGGCCAGGGCGATCTCGCGCTGAGCCATGGCGTAGCGGGTCAGCGAATCCATGATCAGCAATACATGCTTGCCCTGGTCGCGGAAGTGCTCCGCCAGCTTGGTTGCATAGACGGCGCCCTGCAGGCGCAGCAACGGCGACACGTCGGCCGGGGCCGCCACCACGACCGAGCGCTTCAGACCCTCGGGCCCCAGGTTCAACTCGATGAATTCCTTGACTTCGCGGCCCCGTTCGCCGATGAGTCCGACCACGATCACATCGGCCTTGGTGTAGCGCGCCATCATGCCCAGCAGCACGCTCTTGCCGACGCCGGAACCCGCGAACAGGCCCATGCGCTGGCCCCGGCCGACGGTAAGCAGGCCGTTGATGGCGCGCACGCCCACGTCCAGCACGGTGTCGATAGGCGCGCGAGCCAGGGGATTGATCACCTGTGCGCCCAGTGAAGCCGAGTTGACGTTGCCAAGCGGACCCAGGTCGTCCAACGGCCGGCCGGCGCCGTCCAGCACCCTGCCCAGCAGGGCGTCGCCCACCGGCAAGTGCCGGGACAGCACGAGAGGAGGGCCGATGTCGTCGCCGGCGCGCAAGGGCAGCGGCACCTGGCTTTGTATAGAGGGCTCGAGCGGGACGACGCGCGCGCCCGGAGGCAGGCCCGAGATATCGCTTTGCGGCATCAGATACAGGGTGTGCCCGTGAAAGCCGACGACTTCCGCATCGGCCCAGTGATCCTGGCCCGGCGCTATTTCGATTTTGCACGCCGCGCCCACGGCCAGGCGCAGGCCGGTGGCTTCCAGCACCAGGCCGGTGGCGCGGGTGACCCGGCCGCTGACGTGCCACGATTCGGTGGCCGAAACACGCCTGGCCCCCGCTTCCAGCTGGGCTTGCCAGCGCGCCGTGGGCGTAGGAAGCAGGTCGGCGGTCTGGCTCATTGCGCGTCTCCCGCCGGCGCGTCCTTGTGGCCCAGCGCCGAGGTCACCCGCTGCCACCTCGTTTGCAGCGTGGCATCGATGCTGCCCAGGGCGGTTTCGGCTATGCATCCGCCCCGCGCGATCGACGCGTCCGGCGCCAGGCGCCACTTGCTTGCACCCGGATCCGCCTGAAGGTAGGCCTGGACCAGTTCCAGATCGGCCGGGTTGACGCGCAGCGTCAGCATGGCTTCCCTGCCGATATCCAATTGGGTGACATCGCGCACGACATCCAGGATTTTTTCAGGCTGCGCGTCCAGCGTGCTGCGCAAGACCTGTTCGGCGATCTTGATGGCCAGCGAAATCAAGGCCTGGCCCATCTCGGCTTCGATCGAGGCGATGGAGGCGGCGCATTCCTGGTTCAGGGCCTGAAGCCGGGCGGTTTCCTGCTGCGCCTGCTCCCGTCCGGACGCGTGCCCGGCGGCAAACCCGGCTTCGTAGCCCTGCTGATGGCCGGCCTTGTAGCCCTCGTCGGTGCCGGCCTCCAGGCCCTGAGTGTGTCCGGCGGCATAGCCTTCGGCCTGTCCGCTGGCCAGCGCGGCGTCATGCAGGCGCTGGATTTCCTTTCTGAGCAGTTCCGGATCCGGCATGGCCGGCGCGGGGGCGGGGGCATTCTTGACGGGCGCGGCGGCGGGGGGGGCATCGAACGATGCCATCTCCCAGCGTTTCCATGCTTCGGATACGCGAAGAGGGGCCGGCCTCTCAGACATACTCGTCGTTCCCCAGGCCGCCCAGGCTGAATTGTCCGGCTTCGGCCAGCTTGCGGGCTATCTGCAGGATATTCTTCTGTTCTTCCTCGACCTTGGACATGCGCACCGGACCTTGCGCTTCCAGATCGTCGCGCAGCATTTCGGCCGCCCGGTTCGACATGTTCTTGAAGAATTTCTCGCGCAGCTCTTCCGGGGCGCCCTTCATGGCGATGGTCAGCGAAGCGGTGTCGACTTCCTTCAGGATCAGCTGGATGGCGGTGTCCTCGATGTCGGTCAGGTTCTCGAAGACGAACATCTCGTCCACAATGCGCTGCGCCAGATCGGCATCGAGTTCGCGCAGGCTGGCCACCACGGCCTCTTCCTCGGTCGAACTCATGAAGTTCAGTATTTCGGCGGCGGTGCGCACACCGCCCATCTTGCTGCGCTTGGCGCCCTGGCCGGAAAGCATGCCGTTGAGCACATCGGTCAGCTCATGCAGCGCAGCTGGCTGCACGCCGCCGAAGGTGGCGATGCGCAGCATGACGTCGTTGCGCAGGCGCTCGTTGAGCAGGGCCAGCACGGCCGATGCACGGTCGCGTTCCAGGTGGACCAGGATGGTGGCGATGATCTGAGGATGCTCGTCGGCGATCAGTTCGGCCACGCTGTTGGCGTCCAGCCAGTTCAGCGCGTCGATGCCGTTGCCGCCTTCGCCGCCTTCCAGGATGTCCTCGATCAGGCCCGCGGCGCGGTCGGTGCCCAGCGCCTTGGTCAGCACGGAGCGTATGTATTCGTCCGAACCCAGGGTAACGGCCATGAACTGGTCGGCTTCCTGGCGGAATTCCTCGAGCACCCCGTCCACGTCGTTGCGGGTAATCTGCTTGAGGTTGGCCATGGCGCCGCCGATCTGCTGGACTTCGCGGGCGGACAGGTATTTGAAGACCTCCGCCGCGGCGTCCTCGCCCAGGGACATGACCAGGATCGCGCAGCGATCCAGTTCGGAATCAACGATTGCCATCTTTCTTTTCCATCCAGGAACGCAATACCATCGCCACGGCGCGGGGATCCTTGTCGGCCATCTTGCGCGCCGTGCTCAGGTTCTCTTCGTAGCGATTCATTTCCGAAGCCAGGCGCTCGGCGGCGGCCATCTGCTCGCGGTTCTTTTCCACTTCCAGGGCTTCGGCCTTGCGCCTTTCCTTGGCGGCTTCGGAGTCGGCCATGAAGGGCTTGACCACGGCTCGCCACAATATATAGATGACCAGCGCGATCAACAGGTATTGAATCAGCTGCATTGCGTAATCCAGATACACGGGGTTTTGCCAGATGGGCGGCTGGGCCTCGCCGGCATCGCTGAACTGGCTGTTCACCACGCTCAGCGTGTCGCCGCGCTCGGCGGAATAGCCCATGGCCTGCTTGACCAGCTCATTCAGTTTATCAAGCTCGGCCTGGGGCAGGGGTTCGAGTTCGCCTTCGTTGTTGCGGTAGTTCACCACCACGGCGACCGACAGGCGGCGCAGGGTGCCCAGCGGATCCTTTACGTGGCTGATGGTGCGGTCGACCTCGTAGTTGATGGTGGCATCGTTGCGGGAGTTGCCCGTGCCCTGAAGAAGGTTGTTGCCGCCGGCCAGCGTGGTCGTGGCGTTCTGCCCCGGAGCGCCGGCCGCCACATTGCCCGCCGCCGGGTTGGCGGCATTCGGGTTCGCCGCATTGGGCGCGTTGGGGTTGGCGGCGTTCTGGTTTTGGCCCGGAGCCGGCGGCGTCACGATGGGCGCCGTCGGGTTCAGCGGAGGCTGGTTGGTCAGCGCGCCAGGCACGCCCTCGGGCGGCAGTACGTTGTGCTGCACCGATGAACTGGTCTGCTCGCTGCGGACGGCCGCTTCGCCGGGCTTCTGATTGGGCCGGTAGACCTCCGAGGTTTGCTCGCGCTGGGCGAAATCCACGTCGGCGCTGACCTGGGCGCGCACATTGCCCGAACCCACCAGCGGATTGAGCAAAGTCAGGATGCGCTGGACCGTGCGCTGCTCGATGTCGTTGACCAGGTTGCGGCGGCTGCCGTCGACGCCGGCCTCGCCCGTGGGCGCGGTCAGCAGGCGGCCGTTCTGGTCGACCACCGATACTTTGTCGGCCGTAAGATGCGGGACGCTGGAGGAGACCAGCCACGTGATGGCCGCCACCTGCGCATCGCTCAGGCTGCGCCCCGGATACAGCGTCAGCAGGACCGAGGCGGTGGGCGGCTGGCGATCACGCACGAACAGCGACTCGCGCGGTATGGCCAAGTGCACGCGGGCGTCTTGCACGGCATGCAATGCCTGGATGGAACTGATCAGCTCGCCCTCCAGGGCGCGCTGGTAGTTGATCTGCTCGGTGAACTGGCTGGCGCCGAAGCGCGTCTGGTCCATCAGCTCGAACCCGGCTTCCCCGCTGCGTGGCAGGCCTTGCTGCGCCAACTGCAGGCGCGCCTCATGGACCTTGTCCGCCGGAACCAGTATGGCGTTACCCGTGTCTGCCAACTTGTAGGGAAGGTTCATCTTGGCCAGCGCGGCCACGATGGCGCCGCCATCCCTGTCTTCCAGGTTGGAGAACAGAACCTTGTAGTCGGGAGTGCGTGCCCATACCAGCAACATGACCAGGATGGCCACAGCCGCCGCAGCAGCGGCCAGCAGCGCAGGTTTTGGCCAAGCCTTGATCTTTTCCAATGCTGGAAATCGTTCCAACAACAGCGCCGCCTGGCTCATTGACGGCCTCTGTCGCTGTGGTGGTTCTGGCGTAAGAAGAACGTCAAGCAGTGGGTTGGCAAGGTGTACATGCGGCGAGACAAAGGTAAGAGAGCCTGAATTATTGCGCGTAAAGTAAAACCCTCAAGCGTCGAAAAACACATGTTTTGGGCTTCATTTAGCTCTTATGGATCAGGACGGGCGACAAGCCCGGATGGGACTATAGCCTTTGCACGCACGCAAGCTATCAGGTGAAAAGAAGGGTGATTTGACGCTTGATGGGTCGCTTGGCCGCAGGCCATATTGAGTACATTAGGCAAGCGGCGATTTTCGCTCCCTAGATCAATTTATTGCCATGGCCATACAAAATCTTTCCGCTATCGAAAACATGCTGGCGCAAATGCGCGCCGTGGCGCAGGCCGCCTCGTCCACGGCCTCGCCGTCGAAAAGCCTTGCCGCCAGCAATGGCGGCTTCGCGGCGGAGCTGGCGCGCTCCCTGGATCGCGTGTCGACCTTGCAGAACGATTCAGCCGCCCAGGCCCGCGCCTTCCAGATGGGCGCGCCCGACATCTCGCTGAACAACGTGATGATAGACATGCAGAAGGCCAGCATTGCCTTCCAGGCGACGGTCCAGGTGCGCAACCGCCTGGTGGCCGCGTATCAGGAAATCGCCAGCATGCCTGTGTAGCCAGGGTGCTGTCGGTCACATCTTGCGCCATGCCGCTTTCGAGCGGCATTTTCTTTTGGACATGCGAAGCCGCGGGCGATGGATAGCTGGGCGTGCGCCGCTATGGCTGTGCGGGCGGAGGGCCGCTTAACAGGCCGTCCCGCTTTTCGCCGCCGGCGACGCCCTCGAGCGAGTACAGCCAGGCCAGCAGTTCGGCAATCGCGAGATATAACTGCGGGGGGATGTGGTCGTCCAGGTCCACCTGCATCAGCAGGCCCACCAGTTCAGGGGATTCATGGACATACAGGCCATTGTCCTTGGCCGTGCGGATGATGTTCTCGGCCAAGGTGCCGTAGCCTTTGGCAACGACTCGGGGCGCGCTGTCTTTTTTGTCGTAGGCAATGGCGACTGCGCTGGGCCGGCCGTCGTCCAGTGGGCGGCCGGCCTTCATGAGAGGTCTCCGTCCGGCTCGTTCGCTTGACCGCCTGGCCCGCCTTCCGTTTGCGTATCGCTGCCAGGGACCTGGTTCATCACGGCTTCATCATTGGCATCCATCTGCGGGATAAGGGGCGGGCCCTGAGCGGCTTCCTCGCTGGCGATGGACAGTTGGCTCAGTTGAAAGCCTTGGGCGGAATAACGTCCGCGCAACACCTCAGTATGCCGGCCCAGAAGTTCCGCCGAATCCGGCGCCACCAGATGCATAACCAGTTGCTGGCCTGCCAGCGTCAATTGCGCCCGCACCTGGCCCAGTGCGGGCAGGTGGACGTTGATGCGCGTAGCCCAGTGTTCGGTCCGAGGCGATGCTTCGCCGTCCTGTTCGCTGCGCCGGCTTATCTCCCATTCCATCGGAGCGTCGGGCCAGGCTTCCCCGCGCCATGCGAAGGTCTGGTTGGCCAGGACTTCCAATTGCTGTCTCACCAACAGATGGGTTTGGGGATCCATTCCGCTGGCCAGCAGGGTGGAGGCATTATGGGCGCCGGCTTGGCTGCTGGCTTGGTTGCCGCCGGTTTCTCCCATGCGAACAGCCTGGGCTGCTGTATTCTCCACCGGGCGTGCGTTGCTGTGTTCACCGGCTGGGGCAGGCGTGGGTGCAGAGGTATTGGCCTGGGCACCGGCTGGAGTTCGTCCCGCCTGCGCCTGAGGTTCCATCATCAATTGCGTCACGCTCTGTTTGCCGAATGCCAGTTTGCCCAAGTGAGACTCATAGAACATGCCACTGGTTTGCAACGCCTGAGTCAGCGCTTGGGCCAATTGGGCCGGCGCTGCGATGGCCTGCAGTGCTGTACCAGCAGCTCCTGCCGCGCCAGCACCGGCCATTCCTGGGCCTGCGGCATTGCCGCCCCCAGCAGGGCTTGTTGCGGCGGAGCCCGTGGCACCCGCAGATGCCGATGCGGAGGCGGCATAGCCGGCAGGGGCCGATCCGCGAGCACCGGCTTGTCCTGTGCCATCCGTGAGGGGGGCGCCCTGTCCCGTCGGTTGCCCTCGACCATTGGCGGGGTTGGGCCTGGCCTGCAGCAAAGGCTGCTTGCCTTGAGCGGCGGCAGCCTGGTCCGGATAGTTGGCGAGCAACGCCAATATGATGCGCGCAGCCTGGCCGAGGGTAGTCGGTGCCGAGGGCGTGGCGGCGGAATTGGTCAGGTTGCCGCTGAGCAGCAGGGCGGCGCTCCGGGCATCCAGCCTCGCCCTGTCAACGGCACTGCGGCCTTGCTGCTCGGCATGGGCGGTGGCGCGATCGACGATTTCGCGCGGGTGGCGCTGCGTTTCATTGCGGGCGGCGTCGGGACGTTCGGGATTGGCAGCCTGAGTGACTGCGTCGGGGCGGGCGCCGGTAACCAGATTCGCCTGTTGCGACAAGGTGGTGCCCAGCGCGGCATCCAGTCGCTGCACCAGCAGCGTGCCAAGAGCCGAGGGGCCGCCTACGCTCATTGCTTAAGAAGCGGAGCGCAATAGGCCTGCAACACGGTGTGCTGGCGTTTCATGTTGCCCAGCAATATGCCCAAGCGATTCAGTTCGGGCGCGGCAAGCAGACGTATGTTGGCGTCATCGTCCAGAATGCGGGTAAGTAGATCACGGCGCGCCAGGCGGTCTTCGTCGCTGAGCTGGTTCAAGCTGCGCAGGGACTCCACCGCGGCCTGATACTGTTCGCCCAATATGATGACTTCGTCCCAGTGGTTGGCGCGCGCTTCGCTCAACATGCGGCTGGATATTCCCGCAATGACTTCGTACTGGCGCAGGATGGATGACGATTTGCTCATAATAAAGTCGCTGGTCTGTGCGGCGGGCATCAAAATAGTAGGATAATGCTTCTTGCTCGAAGAGGTCGGCAAGTAATTGAATTTAATGAAAAATAATGTTTCTGAGTACCAGCCGGGCGTACTAGGCCGTTTGGCCGGCGGCCAGCTCGCTGCGGACCGGATCCACGGCTTCGCGCCATGCGTTTCCAAGTTCGGTAAGCAGGCGTTCGGCCATGTCCAGCTTTTCCGGATCCGCGTTCAGATTGGCCAGCAACAGGTCGCGAATGATCAATTCGTAGGTGGCCACCAGGTTTTTGGACAGTTCCCCGCCCACTTCCATGTCCACGCTTGCCTTGAGCCCGGAATCCACAATATCGATAGCCTTGGAAATGGCGATGCCGCGGCCTTCGATATTATTGTTCTGCATATGCAGACGGGCCTTCAGGATGGCCGTCCGGGCGCCCTCGAACAGCAGCGTGATCAGATGTTCCGGGCTGGCGCTAAGCACCTGAGTCTCCAAGCCTATATTGGCATAGGCTTGAACAGAATGCTGACGCCTGGCCCCGCGCGCGGAGGGATAGTTCATTTCTCTTTACCTATATTGCCCAGCATGGACAATTGCTGTGTCAGATAGGAGCTGACTGAACCCATTTGCGCCATCATGGTATCCAGTCTGGTGAACTGTTGGCGGTAGGTTTCCATTTTGGCATCGATACGTATCGAAGTGGCCTCGAACTGCTTATCCAAATCCTTAATCGTGTCGGAGATGCTGTCGGTCGCCAATTTGATAATGCCGTCGCTCTTCACGAACGTGTCGGCAATTGCGCTCATTTTGGCGGCGATGCCGTTCTCGTCTGCAAAAAGCTTTTGCACATCGGCCATGTTGTCTTTAAGCGCCGCGTTCAATTTGTCATTGGAAACCACCAGTGTGCCGTCCTTGGGGTTGGTGGTAATGCCTATTTGTGACAGAGTCTTGAATACACCGGACGAATCTGCGGCGTTCAGCGCATTACGCACTTGGCTTTGCACCTTGCGCGCCAGGCTGTCGCCGGTCAGGGCGCTGCTTTTCTGTGCTTCGACGTCGTAGGACGTCAGGGTCTTTATGACGTTCTGCAGATTGTTGTAGGCGGTGACAAAGGTGTTGACGGCCTTGCTGGTAACGGAGTCGTCGGCGGTAAGGGACAGCACGCTGGGCTTGCCTGCTTCATTTTCCTTGGTTAGTGTCAGTGTCACGCCCTCGATCGCGCCTTCAATCGTGTTGCTCTGGCTTTCCACCGGGATATCATTGATCAGCAAGGTGGCGTTCTTGGCTGTTTTTTCAATAAAGTTGCTGGCCCCGTTGGTGTAGCCTATCAGGCCATCGACTCGGCTGATGTCGGTGCCTGCGCCAGCATCTGTCGCCGTTACAGTAATGGTTTGAACAGCCGCTTCTTCACCGGTATTCTTGGTAGTAAGCAGCAGCCGGTGTGGGCTGCCTGAACCGTCGTTGACGATGGTAGCGCTGACCCCCAGACTGGAATCGGCATTGATGGCTTTGACTATACCTTCGAGGCTGGTCTGATCCTGGGCGACAGTAATCGACTTGGTCTCGCCGTCTATGGTGAAGGCGATGTCTACGCTGCCATCCGCCAGCTTTTCCTTGCGATCGGCCAGGCCGGAACTGCTGGTCAAGGTTTGCGACGAGGCAAGTTGAGTCACTTCAATACTGTATTGCCCCGCAATGGCTTTGTTACCTGCGGTGGCGGTGAAGGCGTCGCCGTTTACGCTCGCTTTAAGCGCGCCAAAGGTTTCGGCTTTGCCCAGCGCGTCTGCCGCTGTCTTCAGGGCTTCAATCGAACTTTTAATGGTTCCGTAACCCGACAGGCGGCTTTTTACCGTTGTGGTCTGCGTCTGAATCAGCTTCAGCGCCTCGTTTTCGCTCGTGCGCAATTGTTCCAGCAATTCGTTCAGAGGAAGACCCGCGCCGACGCCGATAGATGAAATAGCCATTTAAAACTCTCCCGATTGGGGTATTTTCCTGCAAAATTGCCCGCTGCAATATGTACGAAAGCGGGTATTAGTATTGACTGTTTAAGCGTTTACCCTTAAAACTGTTTGTTGCTTTAAACCTTGGTATCCACGCTGCGGCCCTGAAGCTGCACAATCATTTTCGCAACCCGGATGACCGCGTCGGTGGGAACCGTACGCAATACGTCACCGGTTTCACTGTCTATAATCGATACCACCACACGCTGCGCCTCGGGATCCACGTCGAAACGCATCCCGGTGGACCATGCTTTCATATTATTGTTGAGCATGTCCAACGCTTTTTCCAAAGGGTCCATTCCCTCTGGCAGGCCCTCACGGTCGCGTTCCGTGCTGGTGGAGCTGCCGCTATCCAGTGTTTCGCTGGATTTTGTAACCTGTACTGCTGGCTCGGGAAGCGACACGGGGCGCTCAAAATCCGCGGAAGGGACGCCGAACGGTACAGCGGCAACACCAGGTGCAATAGGACTGACCATGGGATGGACTCCGAAGTAGTTTTTTCGTTTGGCGCGAGCGCCTTATAGGCGTTCTTAACGGCAGAATCCGAAAAAACTTTAATTTGGCGAACAGGCAAGCAAATCGCACGCTGATCAATCCACCGCAGCAGAGCACTTCGGACCACAATAAGCGGCCCCATCGTATGTTTTGATTGTATGTCTCATTAGCCGCATGCCTAGTTCCGAAGATATCCTTGTCGGCCAACACGCTCCGCTGGTTCGCCGCCTGGCTTTGCAACTGATTGCCAAGCTGCCCGCCAGTGTAGAGCTGGACGACCTTATGCAGGCCGGCATGATGGGACTGCTGGATGCCGTGCGGCGCTACCAGCAGACGGCCGACGCGCAATTCGAGACCTATGCCATAACCCGCATACGGGGCGCCATGCTGGACGAACTGCGCAGTCAGGACTGGCTGCCCCGCAGTGTGCGCAGCAAGACCAAGAACATCGAACAGGCCGTTCATACCTTGGGCCATCGTCTGATGCGGGCCCCCACCGAAACGGAAATCGCCGGTGAAATGGGGATGATGCTGGAGGAATACCAGCAATTGCTGGAAGAAGCGCGTGGCGTGCAAATCATTCACTATGAAGACCTGGCGCGTCACAACGAAGATTCGTACCACGCCCCGGAGTTCGGCCAGGAGGCCGATAGCCAGCCAGCTCACTGGGCAAATCCTCTGGGGCAATTGGTATCCAAGGGCCTGCGCGCTGCGCTGGTCTCTGCGATAAAAAGCCTCCCAGAACGCGAGCAGTTGCTGTTATCCCTGCAATTTGAGCAAGACCTCAATCAGAAGGAAATCGGGGCGGTCATGGGCATTACCGAGGGTAGGGTGTCGCAATTGCGGTCCCAGGCCGTCGCGCGCATACGCGCCGCCCTGGCGCATGCCGATTGGCATGAGAATCCCGGAGAGGCGGAGTTCCAGGCTTTGCTTTGATACCTTCGGGTTGCGCTGATTCCGCGGCGTAGCCTGACATGTAAACAGGCTCTTGCTCCACTGAATTGAGTGCCAGCCCCAGTCACGCACAGAGACGTTGTTGCTTTGCAGCCGGTCTTTTCGTCTTAATCTTTGAAGCCCTTCTTTCTTGCTAAAGAAACAATTTGTGTTTTTTAAAAGATGTATTTAATATGTATCTTATTGGGTTTTTGTTCTCGACGGGAGTGCCGCCATGGAAATAGATCGCTTCAAGCAACAGCATGTGGAGATCCTGCAAGGGATCGCCAACCTGCGTAAATTCGCCCACTCGGGAATCAAGGAAAACGCCTATGAAATCGTCCATCAGCTGGGGGTGCTGACTTCTGTTGTAAACCTTCATCTGGCCATTGAAGACCGTATTCTGTATCCCACCCTGCAAAAGGGCGGCGATCAGCGCTTGGCGGACATGAGCCGCATATACCAAGAGGAAATGCATGGCATCGCCAATGCCTATATCGCTTTTGCGCGCAAATGGGGAAAGGTGGCTGCCGTGGCTGAAAAGGCGGAGCAGTTCCGTCAGGAAGCCAATACAGTGCTGAAAACGCTGCATACGCGGATGCAAAAAGAAAACACCGAGTTCTACCCCGCTATCGAGGCTTCCTGATCCCGCCTATCGTCTTGAGTAGGGCAAGATGCAGATATCCTAGGGTTAGTACTGATTCAATGCGATGCTTTAACTGGGGCTTTGGCTTTAATTCACTCCTTTGGCCGCGCTTTGCCTCTCTATAATGATCTAGGGTTTACCCTTATAGTTCGTCATAAGAATCCGGAGAAAAAATGAAGCGGCTTGCTCGCCTTACGGTCCAAACCAAATTGATCGGAGGCTTCCTGATTGTCGCGGCGGTGGCCGCCATTATCGGTCTCGTGGGCTTGTATTCCACCAGCCAGGTCAATGCCAAAGCGGCGCAGATGTATGAAACCGAGATTCGCGGGTTGCGCCATGCCGCCGACACGCGCGGCAACATCATCGGCGCGGGCGGCGCGGTGCGCAGCGCGCTGCTGGCCGACAACGAACAAGAGCGCGGCGAGAACATGAAACGCCTGCAGCAACGATTCTCAAACGCCTATAAGAGCTTGGGAGAACTGAATGCGTTTTTCACGACCGAGAGCGGCAGGGCCGCGGTTGCGCGGACCGGCGCCGCCATCGAGGCCTTCGAAGGCGCTGCCATCATGGCGATCGCGCAACGCGGCGAGGTTTCCGCCGAAGAGGGCAAGCAACTGGGCGACAAGGCCCTGGCCCTGGCCGGCAATGCCGAGGCAGAGCTGCACAAACTGGTCGAGGAAAAGCAGGCCAATGCGCAAAGGCTGGACGGTGAAATAGGCGACGTCTATTCGACGGCCAAGCTGATTTCCATCGCCCTGACCGTGGGCGGAGCCCTGCTGGCGATATTGCTGGGCTGGCTCATCACCCGGATGTTGACCAGGCAGCTGGGCGGCGAGCCGGCCGACGTCGCCAGGGTGGCCGCTTCGATAGCGCAAGGCAACCTGACCAACCGCATCGATATATCCGGCGCTCAGGAAGGCAGCGTCATCCATGCCATCAATGTCATGCAGGAGTCCTTGCGCAAGGTGGTTCATTCCGTGCGCGCCAGCAGCGACAGCATCGCCACCGGCTCCAGCCAGATCGCCGCGGGCAATGCCGACTTGTCCCAGCGGACCGAGGAACAGGCCGCCAATCTGACCGAAACCGCCGCCGCCATGGAAGAGTTGTCCAGCACGGTCAAAAGCAATGCCGATGTGGCACAGCAGGCGGCGCAACTGGCGAGCTCGGCCAGCGGCGCCGCGGCCAAGGGCGGCGAAGTCGTCGGCAACGTCGTGGCGACCATGGGCGAGATCAACGCCTCGTCCCGCAAAATCGTCGACATCATCGGCGTTATCGACAGCATTGCCTTCCAGACCAACATTCTGGCGCTGAACGCCGCCGTAGAGGCCGCCCGCGCCGGCGAGCAGGGCCGCGGCTTTGCCGTCGTGGCCAGCGAAGTGCGCAGCCTGGCGCAAAAAAGCGCCGCCGCCGCCAAGGACATCAAGGTCTTGATCGACGACAGTGTCGCCAAAGCGGAAGCGGGCAGCCAGATGGTGGACGAGGCGGGCGAGGCCATGACCGGCATCGTCACCCAGGTTCAGCACGTGACCGATTTAATCAACGAGATCAGCGCGGCAACCAAGGAACAGACCAGCGGCATCGCCCAGATCAATGATGCTGTGCTGCAGCTTAGCGACGTCACCCAGCAGAACGCCGCCCTGGTCGAGCAGTCGGCGTCGGCGTCCAACAGTCTGAACGAGCAGGCCAATGCGCTGGTGGATGTGGTTGGTGTATTCCAGGTCGGGCAAGAGCAGGATGCGGCTGCGAAGCAGGTGGCGGCTTCTGCACAATTGCCTAGCAGGGCTGCGCCAGGCAACATCGGAGTGCCTGCGCGCGGGCCGGCTGCGGCGGCGATTCCGCAGGCCAAGGCGCAGCCGGCCAGGCAGGCTACATCCAAGACCGGAAACCCTGCCCCAGCGCCATTGAGGCAAGCACTGACCATGGGCAAGGCCGAGCCGGTGCGCGAGGAGGAGTGGGAAGAGTTTTAAGAAAAAGCGGTTGATAGCGTATGGGCGAAGGGCGGCACGTGCAAACAATGCGTGCCGCCTTCGCATTTCTGCTGGCGGCGGACTTGCCAAAGCCGCCATAGCAGTGACCGCGATAAATCAAACTGTCATAGACCGTTGCCATCATGTAGCTCGTTGAGATAACCCACCGAGCTTCCGGACCGCGTCATGCAAGTCGCGTAGCCCGGGCCGTTCTGAAAATCATGAAAGTTACGGTATTTGGCATTGGCTATGTCGGCCTGACCCAGGGTGCTGTGCTTGCCGAGGTTGGGCACGATGTGGTCTGCGTGGATATCGACGCAAACAAAGTCGACCAACTGAGGCAGGGCCGCATCCCCATCTACGAACCGGGGCTTGCACACTTGGTCAAGGACAACCATGCCGCCGGCCGGCTGAATTTCACCACGGATGCGGCCGCGGGCGTCACGCACGGCGAAGTGCAGTTCATTGCGGTCGGTACGCCGCCCGATGAAGACGGTTCGGCCGATTTGCGCTACGTGCTGGATGTGGCCGAAACCATTGCCCGCCATATGGAGCGTCGCCAGATCGTCATCGACAAATCCACCGTGCCGGTGGGAACGGCCGACAAGGTTGCCTTTCGCATGGCCCAGGTGCTGAGCCAGCGCGGTCGAGCCGATCTGGATTTCGATGTGGTATCCAATCCCGAATTCCTTAAAGAAGGCTCGGCAGTCGGGGATTGCATGCGGCCGGACCGCATTATCGTGGGTACCGACAGCAAGATTGCGGAAGAGATCATTCGCGAACTCTACGCGCCGTTCAATCGCAACCATGAAAAAATGATCATCATGGATGTGCGCAGCGCCGAATTGACCAAATACGCCGCCAACTGCATGCTGGCCACCAAAATAAGCTTCATGAACGAAATGGCCAACCTGGCTGAAAAGCTGGGCGCCGACATCGAAATGGTGCGCCAGGGAATAGGATCGGATCCGCGCATCGGTTACGACTTCATCTATGCAGGCGCTGGCTATGGGGGCTCATGCTTTCCCAAAGACATACAGGCGCTGATACGTACAGCGGATAGCATCCAGTTCGACTCCAAAATCCTCAAGGCTGTCGAGCAGCGCAACAACGAACAAAAAAACGTATTGTTCAAAAAAATCCACGCACACTTCAATGGCAAATTGCAAGGCAAGATCATTGCACTATGGGGCTTGAGCTTCAAACCCAATACCAACGACATGCGCGAAGCGCCCAGCAGGGTGTTGATGGAGGCGCTTTGGCAAGCTGGCGCCAGTGTCCAGGCCTACGACCCTGAAGCCATGGAGGAAGCACAGCGTCTGTACGGAGCGCGGGATGAGCTGAGCTTGTGCGGCACCAAGGAGGCTGCTCTGAAAGGCGCGGATGCACTGGCTATTGTGACGGATTGGCAGGCCTTCAAGGCACCGGATTTTGATTACATAAAACAACGGCTGAGTCAGCCGGTTGTATTCGATGGCCGGAATTTATATGATCCCGCTCGAATGGAAAGGCGTGAAATTGTATATTATTCGATAGGGCGAAAGCGCCAGGAATCCGTTGATGATTAGTGTGAACTACAACGCCCTGCCTTGCGAGGCCATCGCACCAGAGGAGCTGTACTCAACTTGAAGAATGGAGATGCGAGCTCAAGCCAAGATAATCCTTGTCTTTCTTTGATAGGATGGGGTTGTCAACCGGCCATTCAATCCCCAAGGCGGGGCAATCCCAGGCCAGCCCGCCTTCATCCTCCGGACGATAGTAGTCGGTACATTTATAAATAATGTCAGCGATGTCGCTGATCACACAGAAACCATGTGCATAGCCCGGTGGGATCCACACCTGGCGATGGTTATGTTCGGTAAGCTCAATGGCTACATGCTGGCCAAAGGAGGCTGAGCGCGGGTTGATATCAACCGCCACATCCAGGACGGCGCCCCGCAATACGCTTACCAATTTGCCTTGTGGGTGCTTTTTCTGGAAATGAAGGCCGCGCAATACCCCTTTTTCAGAACGTGAATAATTATCCTGGACAAAAGGCAGGGTAATGCCGGCTTCGTCCAGATAGCGCTGCGCACTGAAAGTTTCCTGGAAAAAGCCGCGCGCGTCGCCGAACACAACGGGCTCAATGATCAAAATACCGGGCAACGCAGTCGGTGTCACTTTCATGCTGCGTTCTCGACAAGTTTCAGCAGATACTGGCCGTATCCCGTTTTAGACAGGACCTGTCCTTGGGCAAAAACCTGCTCGGCGCTGAGCCAGCCGTTGTGATAGGCGATTTCTTCCAGGCATGCCACTTTCAGGCCTTGTCGATGCTCGATCGTTTGGACAAAGGTGCCCGCATCCAACAGGCTTTCATGCGTGCCTGTATCCAGCCAGGCAAAACCGCGCCCCAAGAGGCTTACGTGCATATTGCCGCGTTGCAGGTAGATGTTATTTACGTCCGTGATTTCCAGCTCGCCCCGCGCCGATGGCTTGATCTGTCGAGCTATATCTATCACATCGTTATCATAAAAATACAGGCCTGTTACCGCATAGTTCGATTTGGGGTGGGAGGGCTTTTCTTGTATGGATACCGCTTTGCCGGATTCATTGAACTCGACGACCCCGAAGCGCTGGGGATCGGTAACGTGATAGCCGAATATAGTTGCGCCGCCGGTTCGCCTCGCCGCTTCTTGCAGCATGCCGCTGAAGCCGTAGCCATAGAAAATGTTATCGCCCAGAACCAGGCTTACTCCGCTATTGCCAATAAAGTCGGCTCCGATCAGGAAGGCCTGGGCCAGGCCATCGGGCGAGGGTTGCTCGGCGTAGCTCAGCGAAATCCCGAAATCGGAGCCGTCGCCCAGCAGCTTGCGAAAATTGGGCAGATCGTCGGGAGTGGAAATGACCAGCACGTCGCGTATACCGGCAAGCATCAGCACAGACAAGGGATAATACACCATGGGCTTGTCATAGATGGGCAGCAATTGCTTGGAAATACCCCGGGTGATCGGGTGCAGGCGTGTGCCAGAGCCGCCAGCAAGGATGATGCCTTTCATGGGTTGTTCTATTGCCAGGAAGCGAAAAAATAAATTGAGTGTATATAAACCGAATGTAGAGCAATAAATCGAGTAACGGGGGTATTGCAGCCTTCCTCGCCGTCAGTCATAGGCCAGCAGATCCGACTCGCTGTCTATTTCTCCCCAACATCCCCGGTAGGGGACCGCGGCAACGGCAACTCTGCCGGCCTGAATGATATCTTGCAGAATTCCGGTCACGTGCACCTGGTCCCGGTCGCTTTCGGACAGCGTCTCCCGGACGGACATGATCTCGGACCAGCCTTTAGGAGTGATCCGCAGCAGCCCCATGTATTGTCCCTGGATTGCTTCTATTGAATCCGGCTTGTTGCCGATTTCGGCCAATGTGCCATCCTCGTGCAGCCGGAAAGTCTCGGCATCCGATAGTGGATCCTCGAAACGCCGTGTCCAGATATCTTGCCAGTTGGGGTCGTAGGTAATGGCCAGGTCGGCTTGCGATGTGCACAGCAGGGATACGGCTTCACTCTCGTAGAAAATGTCGGAGTAGCTGACGATGCATGGTTCCTGCGATAGCCAGGCATGGGCGCAAGCAAGCGACGAGACCATATTGGTCTCCGCCCAGCGACTATTGTGAAATTCCGCGGCAACCCGGTGAGCGAGCATATCCCTGCGATAGCCGGTGACAATACCGATATCGTGGATGCCGGCGCCGTGCAGCGCCGCAACCTGATGTTCGAGCAAGCTGCGGCCGTGAAATTCAACCAGGCATTTGGGCCGTGCCTCGGTCATGTGTTTCATGCGGCTGCCGCGCCCTGCGGCCAGGATGAGCGCTCTCATAAGAATAGACTCCGGATTCTAAGCTTGTCGGTTGCATCGAAGGGGGCGGGCTCGCGCTCCGGGTGCCACATCCAGGCCTCCCAGGGCCTGTGCCGGCTTCGCATTGCCTCAATCTCGCCGGCTAGCGTGCACGCCAACGCATCGAAGCCGTCAGGGCAGGCTTGGGGAGCATAGGAGTGGAAGCTGTTCACTTCCTTATTGATTGTTCCGGTAACCGGATGCCGTGCGCCGGCGTGTCCCGCGACGGGAATCAGTGCGCAATCTGCATGATGGGCCATGATCTGCATGCCCCTGCAGATGCCCAGAACAGGCAGATCTTCCTGCTTCGCCCAGTCCAGCAAGTCCCATTCGGTTTCATCGCGCAGCGGTGTGGCGTCAAGATCATCGCCGCCCGTCAGGATCAGGCGATTGATGCCCCAACTTTGGCAGTACTCGCGAATGCGTCCTTTACCCAGGTTCGGCAGAAACAGCCACGCCGCTTCCGGCAGGGCGGCGGCGAGGAATGCCGCCCAGTCATGGGCGATCGCGTCTCGCGGCTCCTGATAACTCTGCGCCGATGTGATTCGCATCGTCACGCCCACGCGTATGGGCTTAGTTGGTTTCAATGGGTCGGAGGATTTTTCCCGCACAGTTCAACTCCACATGATGAGCGTTGGACACCCGGCGATAGATCTGCTCCCCGCAGCCGATGGCCGCAGGCAGGCCCAATTCCGCGCAGCGCACTGCCATGTGCGAGTTTGCTCCGCCGTATTGTGTAATCAAGGCGCCGGGCGCTTTGGTGAAAATCCAGTCGAACCCGGGATCCGCATTTTCGATGCAGACGATCCGGCCCTGGATCTGGATCGTGGAGGGAGTGTTTGCGGTCAGCTTCACTACGGCGCCTGTCGCGGTTCCCAGTCCGATGAAGTTCGGCACGCTGCGGTTCAGCGTGGCCACGTGGATGTCGCTTGAACTGAAGATGATATGGCTTAAACGCATGGCATGGGCTGCGTCCAGCGAACGGCGTGCCTGGTCGGCCAAATCCAGATAGTGGCGATCCATATCGTCCATGATCGCTTGATGCTGCGATTTCCGGATGGAGCTCCAGCTCAGGAAAGAGAGGTCGTCCCTGGACAGGCCATGCGCTCCACCCCAGCGGATGATGGCGGAAAGTGCATCGGACAGGCATTTTGTGAAGATGAACTTGACCTGCTCCCGGGCGGCTATCGCCTTGGCGGCATAGTCGAACAGGGCCGATGCGTCGATGCCGGTCAGTCCCGTAACGGACAGCAGTTCGTTGAGGGCCCGGGTTTCCGCGGGCGTGGGATCGAAGTCGCCCGGTTCGGCAATGGGCGTCCAGTCGCTCATGTCGGTGAAGAGGTCATCGCGTTCGTCGTAGCGCAATGAGGTGATCTCATAGGTACCCGGGCGCAAGTGCCCGTATCGGCGAAAGAACTCGGCTGGAGTTATGCGGCCCGTCCCTGCGTGCTGGTAGTCCTCCAGCAGTTTGCGGGTGACCGTTTCGATACTGCGCTTGAACAAGGCCAGCCTGTCCTCCGACAAGGCACCCCGTTGAACCGCGGAGCGCAGGAGTGTTTCAGCAATGAACCCATGGCGTGCGGCAATGGCAAAAGGCCTTGTACCGGATTCCTTGCAACGATCCAGCAAATGGGTGGCGCTGTCTATATCAGAGCCGACAGGCCGTTCCCGGGAGATCTCCTCGTCCAGGCGCGCCGCGTCACGCAGGGCGCATTCCAGCGTGTTGTCGGGCGCGAGTCGAATATTATCGAGCGTCAGTTGGCGCAGCGATTCGCGGTACCGGGCTAGATCGGTGGAAGACAGAAGGCCAGGGTAGCGCTCGGGAAATGTCGCGTCGAAGCAGAAGTCCAGACAAGTGGGGACGATCTCAAACTCGACCTTGTCATGGAACTCCGGGTGCTGTTCGAGGCGTTGCAGCCAGGCATTGACGAGCCGGGCGCCCAGCTCATCGGATAGCGAGGCAGGCAGAAAGGAATTAAAGCTGTTGCGTACGTCGATATAGGGATGGTGGTTGATGGTTACCATCAGGTCGGTCGGACCTGTATCGCGGTAGCCCATCTGCGCACGCGACAAGCTCCAGGTGCGTTCCGTGATGAGATATCGGTATAGGGATGCCGCCAATGGCCTTGGGGTCGTGCCGATGATCTCCGCGGGATTCCAATCCGGCATGACGGCCAGTATGGTCCGGTCACCCAGAATTCCGGCCATCGGGCGTGATGTCTGTTCGATGAAACGCTCGACCTGGGTCAACTGGCGGTGAACCCGGCGTTCCGTTACGGGGTGCCAGTTACGGGCCAGAGCGATGCGGCGCACCTGGAACAGGCGTGCCATGCCCTGGCTATCCAGGCCGAATTCGATATCCAGTGCGGCACAATGGCAAACTTGCTCGAGTTCCCGCGCAAGCCGCAAGATAGCCGCGATCCGGTCCGAACGCACCAGGTGTTCCGGACATCTGCGGTGCACATACAGGCTTTTATGTACACCGCTTCCACCGGTTACGGCATCGGTCCGGCCGCTTTCGTCATCGTAATCGATGCAGAAATAGGGCGCGCCGTGAACCATATCGTATGTCATGATCACGCCGCTGACCACGATATCGGATGCCATGGCCTGTACCAGAACCTGATCTCTCGGATTCCCCGTCATGGATAGCACAACCCGCTGGATTGCAGTGCGCAGTGCGCCTGGTTCGCGCGGGTCAACATCCAGGATGCTGAGGAAGGCGCCGGCCATCGACGAAGTGGCCGCGTCCTCCGATAGCGCGCTCGACCTTACGGCGACCGCTTGCGTACCGAATTTTTCCTGGATATCGTCCAGTACCGCGTCGGGCTCGGACAACCATTGTTCACAGGGAAAATACAGCAGCTCGCCTATGGTGGCCGACTCGATCCTGCCTGTCAGGTTGCTCAGGGTTTCCGCCTTGGTCCCGAACGCAAAGCTGGAGCTCGTCTGGATGGTCTCAGTCATTGCCATGCTCCGGCAAGCCCAGGATGGCGAGATGCTTCAAAACCGGATGGATCACGAAATATGTCGCTCCCTCGTCCGGCTGCTGAGCCTGTGGCGGACGAAATGAATCATTGGCGGCGTAGTCGTGCAGCAGGCGGACCAGGCAGTCAGCCCTGATCGAGGCGTCGTAGCTGCGGTCGATATCGATCTCCCTGGTCGGATCCGGGTAGGCCTGGTGGCTCAGAATTCCACCTGTATCGATATTCTCATCCAGGAAGATAGCCGTCACCGAGGGCTGCTCTTTGTTCAACAAGGCGTAGTAGATGGTGGTGCTGCCCCGGTAGCCGGGAATATGGCCGGCATGCAAATGCAGGAACCGGGCTCCCAGGCCCAAGGCTTCGCGAGAGACGATCTGTCCGCCGCCACCCGAATAAATGAGCGTCTTGGGATGCAGCCGCTGAACGGCTTCGAGCACCACGCTGTCGTTCACGCTGGTGGCCGGAATGGTATGTGCAGGAATTCCCGCCCGCCGGCAGGTGTCGGGAACGGACTCGGCCAGATCCACAAGCTGCACGTTTCTCCATGTCCTTGGGGCGGGCGGTGCTTCGGAGAATGTTTTATGGTCACCCAGCAACAGGACGAATTCCGGATGCAGGCCGCAGGCTGCCAGCGCCTGGATGTAGGCCTGGGACCTGGCGGTGGCTGCGGCAATCATGCCTATTCCCTTCAGTACGACAGGAGGGCGCAGCGGCTGCGGCAGGGCCGGCATCGCATGGCTCCTTGCAGTGCCAGGCGGACGGGCAGCTACCTGGTCGACCAGATGCCGCTCCTGTTCAAGGACGGCCTTCAGCCTCGCGCTACCTGATCTGCCTGTCGCGATTCCCGTGGCCGTCAGCGTGTCGACGCTCTTCAGCAGGCCGTTCAAATAGCGCAGGTCGCCGGTGCTTGAGGCAGCAAGGCACAAGACCTCGGCGAGCAGAAGGTAGCGCTCCGTTCCATGGTAGCGGCTCGTGTCCAGCGGTTTCCAGCTGCTTGAATATCCATCATGCAACCTCTTGGAAACCTCAAACCGCTGCAAGAGGCGGTCCAGTGTCTGGTAGTCGCCGGCCGAGGCAGAAGCGCCTGCCAGTTGCTTCTTCAAGTGTTGAAGCTGACCCGCGACAGGTGCATGGTCGTCCGGTATGGCGGACTCGCTGGCTGTTCCGCAGGCGGTAGCAAGAGCAGCAGCACGCTGCCGGCGCCAGGACTCCAGGAAAGCCTGGCCTTCATAGGAGGTGTAGAAGTAAGTATTCCGGTTTTCCAGCAAATCGCCGGATGCGTAACGATAGGTGGGGATGCCGCTCATGATGACTTCCATAGACCGGTCAGCGAGAGCGCCTGTTCCGCCAGAGCGGGAATGTCCGCGGTATCGTTCGAGGAGTCGATAACCAGGTCTGCTCCCGTGGGCCGTTCGAATGGGATATGTACGCCGACCACGTTGGTCGTTTTTCCCGCGTCGGCAGCGGCGTACAGGCCCTTGACGTCGCGCTGTCGCAAGGCCTTCATCGGGGCATCCATGAATATCTCGAAATAGCGGCTGAAGCGCGTCCGGTTGTTCAGCCGCATATCGGCGAAGATGGACAATATGCAGCAGACGACATGAATACCCTGGCGATCCAGCATTTCACACAGGGCAGTGATGCGCTCGGCATTGATGCGCCTGCCTTCCATGGTGTAGGGATCATTGCCCTGGTCGAAGGCAAATACCTGTCGCATCGTATCGCCGTCCAGCAGGACGGTGTTGGGATGGCGTGCCCGCAACTGGCGGGCGATTTCGGTGCCCAGGGTCGTTTTTCCGGAGCCCGAGAGTCCAATCAACCAGATCACCATCAGCCTGGCTTCCTGTTTGCCACGATATGGTCCATATGCATCAGGGATTGCGCCGCAACCTGGGCCGAGAACCCGAAGTAGGGCGCAAAATACTTGCTCCGCAGTTGGGCGCGGACGCCGCGCTGCTCGTCCCACAAGGCTTCATCATTGAATAGCGCCGGCAGCCTGCCGGAGTTGGCTTCGACGTGGGTGAAGTAACGGCGCAATGCGACGTCCGGCGAGTTCTCGCCGGTGAGCTCGTCCTCGTCGGCGCCAGGTACGTCGAGCAGTACGAATTTCTTGTCAGTGTACAGCGCAGCCAGGGGCGGGCCGCCGTAGTCGAACAGCATGTAGTCGGCCAATTGATACAGCGGCAGATTGTCGGTGTGATCCGTGATCAGGGCCGTCAGTGGTTGGCGTGCCAGTGCTTCAACGCGCTCCGGCTCGGATTCTGGCATGAGGGGGTGGACCTTGACAATGATGTTGTATCTACTCGCCAGCGCAGCTATCTCCTCGTCGAAATGTCCCACTGAAGACAGGGTCTTCCAGGTTGGCAGCCAGACGATGGTCTGTTTTTCAGGGTCGCAGCCGTACCTGGCTCCCAGGGAGACGAGGTTCGGCGATTCGTTGAAGTAGCGATCGAATCGCGGGTAGCCCATCTGTATGATGGTGGAATCGCAGACCTTGGAAAGCGCTTCTGCATGAAAGGGCCCGAAACAGAGGATGGCGTCGTAGGTCTGGTTCCAGGAAGAGAGATTCCATCCGGACTTTCCTGCGGCATACATGAAGCGGACGTTGTGCTGAGCCAATTGACGGACCAGGGGCGGCTTGTATCTGCCCGCCTTTGGATGGTTGGAAACAAGATAGCGGTATTGCCTTCCCAGACCAATGGCTTCGTCGGCGGAGAGGACTGGGGCGCCCCACCGGGTAGTGGCTTCCTTGGCGTTTTCGGCCGGCACGTCGACCAGTACTATTTCGAAACTGTCGGCGGGCAATATATCCCAGACCGGGCCAAAGTGATTGACGAGTTCCAGGGAATGGAGCAGGAACCCAAAAGAAGGTTCGCGGGAAATGATGTTCATGCGCATTCCATGAGGGGCGGGATCGGGCCGCTGCGTTGAATAGACTCGATGAAGTGGTCGGAAGCCGGACTTTAAGCGATTGTAAGGGCTGGCATGTATCTTCGCGGGGTTGATTGCGGGGAATTTTGGCCGTAGATCAGCGAATTTGGCCCTTTGGAGGTCTGGTATCGTGTCTACCCAGTAAGCTGGACCGTAAGCGGGCAGATGAGTCTTGGTGAGGCGAATGGTTAGTTTGGTTGAGTGGGTCGATTTCCCTCCGTTGGGAGATGACCGGGGCTCCTTGGTGGCGTTGGAGGGCGGCAAGACCGTCCCTTTTGCCATTGAGCGGGTCTATTACTTGTTTGGAACCGGTCGCGGCGTATCGCGAGGACATCACGCGCACCGCAAGCTGCAGCAGGTAGCCGTATGCGTGACCGGACATTGCCGCATGTCCCTGGATAACGGGGTTCAGCGCGAAGAAGTGCTGCTTGATTCACCCACCCGGGGCTTGGTGATCCGAAGCATGGTCTGGCGGGAAATGTGCGACTTCTCTCCCGATTGCGTTCTGCTGGTCCTTGCAAGCGAACATTACGATGAGTCGGACTATATCCGGGACTATGGACGCTTCATGGCGGAGCTTGGAGTGCCTCATGAAGCCAGCCTTTGACGGGAAATTCGTCGTACCGGGCGGAAATGCCGGGTCGGTGAACAGCATGCTGGCGTACTGCCAGGCACAGGAAGTACTGTTTGCAGAGACGCTCTCCCGGCTGAATCTCCAGGCACTCGACTTGCCGCCCAGAAGGACAGGGCGGCTGCGGGCCAACGTCTGGCGCAACCATAACTTTGAAACGTTCGAGGGATTGTTGCGTCCTTTTCTGGTTTATGCGGGCCTGGATCTGGAATGCCGTGCCAGCGACTATGACGATACCTTGGGTTTTGCCCAATGGATGCCGGCAGACGTCGAAATTCTGTGGGTGGACAGTTCCCGGTACACCGACCGGATGGCGCTGGAGGATTGGCTAGGCTGGCTTCATGGCCGCTTGCTGGACCTCAGGTCAAGATCTTCGGCGCCGATCCTATTGGCGAGCTGGGATGCCTGGGGCGCCACGGACGGAGCCCTGCGCCTGGCTGCGCTGATGGACGCCGTACCCGGCGCCTATTTTGCCGATCTTGGCGCCGCCTGCATTGATGAAGGCATCGTGCTGTTGGATCCCAGGGTTGCAAAGGTTTCGGGCTCGCCCATTTCCCGTTCCGCCCAGGTTGCCGTGGCCCGCCGCCTGGGTTGCCATTGGCTGCCTGGCTTGCTGCTGCCGCCCATCAAGGCCGTGGCCGTCGATCTTGATAATACGTTGCATGCAGGGGTGCTCGGTGAAGATGGTCCCGACGGGGTCCGGCTGGATGCGGGCCATGTGGACTTGCAGGAGGCACTGCGCGCCTTGAAGGAGCGTGGCATCTTTCTTGCCTTGGTATCGCGCAATGAACGCGAAGATGTCGAGGCCTTGTTTGCCCGCCGTACCGATTACCCGCTGCGCTGGGACGACTTCTCGGTCATCGAGGTATCCTGGGGAAGCAAGGCGGATGCCTTGAACCGTGTAGCTCAGCAGCTTCGCATAGCGCTGGACGCTGTGCTTTTCGTGGATGACAATCCAGGAGAACTGGCCAGCGTAGCCGCCGGTTGTCCTGGGATACATGCCGTGTTCGCAGACCAAACGGGAGCGGGTACCTATCGCGCACTGAAATATTTTCCGGGCTTATGCCGTTTATCCATGTCGACCGATGATGCCCGCCGTGTCGACGACATGAAGGCCAATGCCGAGCGGGACGCCCTGTTGCGGGCTGCGGGCGGGGAAGAGCAGTACTTCCGGGAACTGGGCATCACGCTGACCCTGCGGTACGACAATGCAGCCGAAATTTCCCGCCTGGCTGACTTGTGCCGCAAGACCAATCAATTCAACCTGGCATTGCGCCGCTACAATCAGGCCGATCTGGCTTCATACATGGCGCGTGACGATGCCTGTGTGGCGGCGGTATCGCTTTCCGATCGTTTGTCCGATAGTGGCACGATCGCCATTCTGGTCGCTGTCCGTGAGGGCGACACCCTAATGGTAAAGGAATTGTGCCTCAGTTGCCGGGCCTTGGGTCGCCGGCTCGAGGACATGATCGTGGTATCCGCCATGCGCGGCATGCGTCTGTTCGATGAATGCTCCCAAGTCCTGTTTGACCATACTTCGGGACCGCGGAACCAGCCGGCCCTGCGCTGGCTTGACGGCTTGCCTGGTCGCCTGGGCGTGACGATGGCGGGGGACGGCGGGATGCCGGCCGAATCGCTAAGACAGTTCTCCGCACCCTCGGGTGTGGAGCTAATGCAGGAATAAGGATACAACGTGGATCGTCAACAGATCGAGTCGACCGTACTCACAGTCATCGGCACCGTCCTGAAGATACAGGCCGGCCCTGACACGTCCCGCAGCGGCTTGGCGGCATGGGATTCTCTCAAGCACGTCGAGATCATGTTTGCGCTCGAAGATGAGTTCGATATCGTTTTTTCAGAGGAAGATCTGTCTGGCCTTGACAGCGTGAAGGCGATCATCCAGCGGATCGCGGCCGATGAGGCATAACATCTTCATCGAAGGCCCGGGCTTTCGACTGCGTCCTGTGGCCGATGCGGATGCGCCGCTGCTACTGGCGCTCCGGAGCGATCCTGATTTGAACCGGTACCTGCACCCCACGCCTCCGGCACTGGCAAGTCAGCTGGAATGGCTGGCAGCCTATTACGAGCGCCCCGGCGATTATTATTTTGTTGTCGAACGCCGAAGCGACGCTGCGGCTGAAGGGGTGATATCGCTCTACGACCTGGATACCTCGCAGGCCGTTGCAGAGTGGGGGCGATGGATACTCAGGCGGCATTCGCTTGCCGCCATCGAGAGCGCAGCACTTGTTTACCGCTGCGCCTTTGAACAGCTGAGTCTCAAGGAAGTCTATTGCCGCACGGTTTTGTCGAATACGCAAGTGGTGGCTTTTCATGACTCCTGCGGATGCGCCGATCGGCGCGTTTTGCCGGCTCACTTCATGCTCGATGGCCAGGCCTTTGATGCGGTGGAGCATCGGGTGGACCTGGCTAACTGGAATGGTTCGGTCAAACCCTATCTGGGCAGGCTGTCGGAACGGATCGCGGCGAGGTTGGCTCATGATCGCTCCTGAACCGAACCTCAAAGAAGCGCCGCCTTTCGCATTCCACCACATTGGCTACGCCTGCAGGTCGATTGATAAGGCGCGTGTACCTTTTGAAGCGCTGGGATATCGGCAGGAAGGCGAAGCTTTTGCCGATCCTATCCAAGGCGTTGCGGGATGCTTCCTTGTGGGAGCAGGCCCGCGTCTTGAACTGCTGGAGAACCTGGAAAACTCAAACACCCTGACACCCTGGCTTGATGCGGGAGTGTCCATGTATCACTTTGCTTATCAGGTCCGGCGCCTGGACGAGGGGGTGGAGTGGGCAAGGAAGCGGCGCGGCAAACTGATGGCGCCGGCTGCCCCCGCGGTTGCTTTCGATGGAAGGCAGATCTGTTTCGTGATGCTGCCCGGTCGCCTCTTGATGGAGTTCATCGAGGGGCCGGCCTGACGGCTCGAAACAACACAAATTACGGAGTTGGCACTATGTCAAAGCAAGAACTATCTCATCTGGAAAGAATTTCCGAAGATTCCCTATATGCCGCCGGCGTGAACACGGCATCCATCCTGTACTCCTTCCATATTGCCCAGCGGCATTTTCGCGGCACGAGTTTATTGGAAATGGGGCCGGCGGAAGGGGTCATGACGCAGCGTCTGGCGACGCTAGGATTGAAAATGACCTTGGTTGAAGGTTCGGCCAGATTCTGCGAGGACCTATCACGCCGGTTTCCCGACGCCACTGTCGAGCATGCGCTGTTCGAGGAGTTCAATCCCTCTGAAAGGTTCGACAACATCGTTCTTGGCCATGTGCTGGAACACGTCCAGGATCCCGTGGATATCCTGTCGCGCGCTCGGCGTTGGCTGGCCCCAGGCGGCCGGATATTCGGGGCTGTTCCCAATGCCCGCTCGCTGCATCGGCAGGCGGCGGTCATTATGGGCATGCTGCCAGCCGAGGATGCCTTGAACGAGACGGATCTGCACCATGGCCATAGACGAGTGTTCAACCCCGAATCCTTTCGCCAGGCGTTTTCCCAGGCAGGCCTGCATATCGATCTATTCGGTGGCTATTGGATGAAACCTGTATCCAATGGCCAGATCGAGGCGGATTGGACACCGCAGATGGTCGAGGCTTTCATGGCTCTCGGAGAGCGCTATCCAGATATTGCTGGCGAGATTTACGTGCTGGCTTCAAATCCCGAGTCATGAAACCCGGCCGATCCGTTCCTTTCCTGGATCTTAAACAGATCAACGCGCGTTATCGCGAAGAGCTGATTGCCGCCTGCACGCGGGTGATTGACTCGGGCTGGTATATCGCCGGTGACGAGCTTGCTGCGTTTGAGCGGGAGTTTGCAGCCCATTGCGGGGTGCGGCATTGCATCGGCGTGGCTAACGGCCTGGATGCGCTGACCTTGACCTTGCGCGCCTGGAAAACTTTAGGGCGGCTGAAGGAAGGCGACGAGGTCCTGGTGCCGGCCAATACCTACATTGCAAGCATCCTGGCGATTACGGAGAATCGCCTGGTTCCGGTGCTGGTCGAACCCGACCCCCAAACCATGAACATCGACCCTGAACGGATCGAGGCTGCAATAACCGAAAGAGCGCGCGCCATCCTCCCGGTACACTTGTATGGCCGCCTGGCCGACATGCCCGCCATTAATGAGATTGCCGGCCACCGCGGCCTGTTGGTTCTGGAGGACGCCGCGCAAGCCCATGGGGCGACGCGGGACGACCGCAAGGCGGGATCCTGGGGCGACGCGGCCGGATTCAGTTTTTATCCTGGCAAGAATCTGGGTGCTCTAGGAGACGCCGGCGCCGTAGTCACGGATGATGCCGAACTGGCCGGCAGGCTGCGTGCTTTGCGCAATTATGGATCGCATGAGAAGTATCGCCATGATCTTCAGGGGGTGAATAGCCGCCTGGATGAGATTCAAGCAGCAATGCTCAGGGTAAAGCTGCGACACCTGGACGAGGACATCCGCCTGCGGCGCCAGGTGGCCAAGGCCTATCTGGATGGTATAGCGTGCCCCGACATTATCCTGCCCTCGCTTGCTGATGAAGAGCGGAATGCACACGTCTGGCATCTTTTCGTCGTGCAGTGCGAACGCCGCGATCTCCTGCAAAGCCACCTTGAACGCTCGGGCATCGGTTCATTGATTCATTATCCAGTCGCGCCGCATCGCCAAGCGGCCTATAGAGGTTACTGGAACGAACCGCTGCCCGTCACTGAGGCATTGCACCACAATGTATTGAGCTTGCCCATTGGCCCAGCGATCGGAGCGCGCGAGATTGATGCGGTCGTCGCTGCCTGTAATCGCTTTATGGCCTGACCTGGGACAGGACACGGCCATGGTCAAGCGCTGAGCGAGTGGGCTCGTCGATGACCGGCCCGGTTGGGGAAGTCGGGCAAGAAAGAACTCCAGGATCGATGTTATGGATGAAATGAGGGCTTTTGAGGGCAGGCTGCTGTCAATGTCTGAGGCAGCCTGTGTCAAGCGTTTTGAGGTATTGGCCCCCGAACAGCATTGGCCATCCGGTCCCCTGGAGATGGAGGGCTTCGCCATACCCGATACGGTAAGGAGAACGCAGCAATCGACATTGATTCAATACAAGGCCATTGTTGAAGATGTTCATGTGGTCGCAGGTGTTGGTGCAATCATAAGTACATCTACGCAGGAAATCATCAGTGATGTTTTATGCAAGTATCACGATGATCTGGATTTTGACTGGTATTTCAGATACGGCCTGGATGCGCGTGATAGAAAGTCGTCGCGTTGTTTTTACAATGAAAAGCATCCTGCTGAAATAGAGAATGCCATCTCGCTGCTTTCATGGGAGAACCGTAATTATGCTCATTGGGTATTCGAGAAACTAGCCGGCTTTTATTGGATCAGGAAAGCCAGTCTGCCGGAAGATACCGTGATCTTGGTCGAAGACGATCTGCCGGAATCGATCATGAAATCCTTATCGGAATTCTGGCCGCTGGACAGAGTCGTCTTGCTGCCAAGAGGAACGGTGGTGCGGGTGAAGACGCTGCATTACTTCACCAATTCCTGCGATCTATGGGAACCCAAAAGGAAGTACCACGCCAGCGGGCACGAGTTCTGCATCTATCCGGAAGCGTTTCGTTGGCTACGGGAACATATGACGGCTTCCTATGCCGATGTGGAAACGCCGCGCCGTAATGCTTATTTGATCAGGGCTTCAGGCGGGAATGGCCGTACGTTGACCAATCAGGATGAGCTGATCGCTGCCGTCGATGCAATGGGATTCAGCTGCATTCAGCCGGGTGGAATGGGCTTCACTGGGCAGGTGAATCAATTTTCGGCATTTCAAGTGGTCATAGCTTCATCTGGGGCTGCGCTGGCCAATATGCTGTGGATGGCGCCGCGCAGCGTCATTGTTGTGCTTATACTGGATTCGTCCGAGCTTTTTTATTGGCTATGGCATTCGGTTGCGCAAGCCCTCGGCATCCGCTTGATTTATTTTCCCCTGCGGCCCATACCGCATCCTTTGCTTAGACTGTTTCATTGGGATGGGTATATCCAGACCGAAAGGTTTATCCCCTGGTTGATGAAGCAAAGCTTTGTTGAAGAGCATTCCTCTGCTCGAACGATCGATAAGCCGGAAGCGCCAAAAACGGTACAGGCAGGCAAAAGAGCATCGCCTGGGATTTCGGAATGGCTGTCCTTGCGGGCTCCGTCAGCCGCCCGAATCCGGATGATGCTGTCCATGCTTCAGGAACAACCGGGAGTTGCTTCTTTGGGCGCTGCCGTTCTGGTTTCTGACGCCGACGGCGCATCGTCCCTGGCCGCCACATTGGAAAGCTTGAAATCCCAACGCCGAAAGCTGGACAAGATCTGGGTCGTCGGCCGTGAGATTCCGCCTGCCATGATCGAGCCGGAAATCGAAGTTCTCGGCGGGCCCATGCATTGGTCCCTGTCACTTTCCAGTAGGGCTGCTCAAGCCGACACGCCGGATTTCTTGTGGATTATCCAGTCAGGCGACCGATTGGCGCCGCATGCCACGCTTACGATAGGCGAGTACCAGCTCAAGAAACCCCAGGTATTGGTCTGGTACACCGACGAAGTGGCAATGCAGCAAGGGGATTTTGTCGAACCCCTGTTCAAGCCGGATTTGAACGTCGATTTGCTGCGCAGCTACCCTTACGTCGGTCGCAATCTGCTTATAAGTACCGCAGCCATTCGGGCAGAGGGGGGAATGGATGAGCGAATGGCCGATCTGGCCCCGATGGATTTGCTATGGCGCCTGGTCGAGCGGAAAGGCAACTCTGTAATCGGCCATGTGCCCGAAGTGCTTCAGTACTGTGCGACCAGCTTGACGGCCTGGATACGCAAGCCTCAAGCCCTGGCTTGCTCGCTGGCCGTGACGCAGGCGCACTTGAGTCGAGTGGGTATCGACGCACAGCTCATGCCAAAGCCCGACACTGGCATCGTGTACGTCAGCTATCCATTGCCCTCCCGTCCTCTGATATCCATCATCATTCCAACGCAAAACACATGGCCGGCGCTTCAGCCTTGTGTTCAGAGCCTGATCCGATATACGGCATATGAAAACTACGAGCTTGTCATCATCGACTGCGGCGGTGACGGGTCCGCCATAAGCAAAGGCTTGTCAGCGTTGAAGGTATCCGGTGACGGGGTTTCTTTCAAGGTTCTCCCCTGGCCCTCGGCCTTCAACTATGCAGCGATAAACAATGTTGCAGTGGCTCGGGCACAGGGCGGCGTGCTACTGTTTCTAAACGATGATATCGAACTTGACGGCAAGTCCAGTACAGATTGGCTGAATCGGCTCTTGGCTCAAGCCTTGAGGCCGGAGGTTGGCATGGCGGGTACCCGGCTGGACCTTCCTCAAGGACGGGGCGTCGAGCAGTGTGGATTGCTGCTGGGGCTCGATGAAGTGGTCAGGCAAGGCTTCCGTGGGCAATCCGTGGAAGAAGCCGGATATATGAACCGCCTGGTCGCTCAACACAATATCAGTGCCGTCAGCGCGTCCTGCCTGATCATGCGCAGGGAAGTGTTTGACGAGCTGGGTGGCTTCGACGCCCAGGCGTTTCCCATCTACTATGCAGACATCGATCTCAGCCTGAAGGCGACAAAGGCCGGTTACTTGCTGGCTCTGGAGCCGAACACCGGTTTGCTTCATATGGGAGGCGCCACCCGCTACTCGAAAGAGCGATTCGAATCCCAGGCCCTCTTGAAAGAGGAAGCTCAGGCTCGAAATCTATACGCCCGATGGTTTCCTCAACTGGCAAATGATCCAAATCATCATCCTGCCTTTGACAAACAGTCTTCCGGCTTTGACCTGAGCCTGAGTACCGCGCGTATTCATGAGCCCTTGCCCGGGCGGCCCGTGCCGGTTGTATTGGCGGCACACCTGGATTGGCAAAGCGGCAGCTACCATCGGATCCTGGATCCATTCTCGGCCATGTCGGAAGCGATGCTTCTTGAAGGAGGGGTGGGGCAGGGGCGTTTTAATCTGGATGACGTTGTGCGCGTCCAGCCCGACACCATCGTGTTGCAGGGCGCCTGGATCAAACCCCATATCCTCACTCAAATCAAATACTATCGCGAGATGACGAATGCCAGGATCGTCCTGGAATTTGACGATTACAGGCCCAAGCTTTCCACCGCGGATCCAGCCCGGAAAATGACATTTCCCGGCCTGACGGAAAATGTCCGGGACGTCATGCAGTATATCGATTGGCTTGTGGTTTCCACGCCCGTGCTTGCCCAGGAGTTCTCCGGCTACCACCCCGACGTTCGTGTAGCGATGAGCGGCTTGCGTCCAGCTTCCTGGCATGGCTTGCAGGGCGGCAGACGGACCGGGACCAAGTTGCGGGTCGGGTGGGCGTCCAACACGAGCTATCTCGTCGATCTGGAGGTCATTTATTCCGTGATCAAGGGCTTGCAGGATGAGGTGGAGTGGGTGTTCCTGGGGGACAAGCCGAACGCTGTCCATGGCGAACATCATTCGAAGTGCGATATCAAAGACTACCCGAAAACACTGGCCGGTCTGAATCTCGATCTGGCCGTGCTTCCCATGCAGGCCAATTCTTATAATCGTTGCAAGAACAACCTCAATCTTCTGGAGCTGGGTGCTTGCGGCGTGCCGGTGATCTGCACATCCATAGAGCCATATCAGGGCGATCTGCCGGTGACACTGGTGCGCAATCAGCATGAGGAATGGGTGGAGGCCATCCGGTCACATATTTCGGATCCTCAGGCTCTGGGCCGGGCCGGTGACGCCCTGCGCGATGCGGTAATGCGCAACTGGATGTTGGAAGGGCGGTTTCTCGATCAGTGGCGGCGAGCCTGGGGAGTGTGATCCAGACCAGCCAGATATGCCGTTTATTTGCCCAACTGTGCAATGACGGCGTCTTTTACACGTTGGGAATTCAATGTATCGCTGTACTTGAAAAAAAGTTTTCTCGCGGTTGCCTGCTGCTGCAGGACAGCATCCCTTCCGAGGCCGAGGCCGGCTGCAATGGCTTGCAGCAGCTCATCGAACTGCGTGACGATAGGGCCGGGAAATGCAAGATCCATATCGTAGAGCAGGCCGTCTTCCTGAGTCCGGTAGTGCTCGATATCGTAGCCGAAGCAAATAACCGGCTTGCCCAGGTACAGGGCTTCGATGTAGACGCTGGAATAATCCGTGATCAGCAGATCGCACTCACGCGCCAGCGCCGAAAATTCCGGAACTTCTTTCTGCGACATGTCGAATATCAGTTCGTTATCGATATACTCGTCGAAGTTGAAGTAGCTGTCGCTATTCCTGAAGTAATGGGGCCGATAGCCAAGAACGGCATCGTTGGCACGCAGAATGTCTTTCAGTTTACCGATTTCGGTGCCGGAGAATTGATAGTACTGTGCGCTTTTGCTGATGCCCGTCTGGCGATAGGTGGGTGCATAGAGTACGAGCTTCTTGCCGCTGCGGATCGTCCGGATCAGTTGCAATGATTCTTGTATGTAGCGGGGTAGCCGGCCTTCGTCCTGCGCCAGAAAATCGTTCCGCGGCAGGCCGGTGACCCATACCTGGCGATAGTTCAACGGATAGAACATGGCTGCCATGGCATAGCTATCGATATCGGAAGATGCCAGCAGGCCTGCATAGCCCAGTCTTTCCTGTGCGCGGTACTTGACACGATCGGTGTGGCGCAAGGTACTTTCGTTGGCTGCATATATCAGCCGCTTCAGCGGAATACCGTGCCATAGGTTGACGACCACCCGCCTTCGCAGGGCGAGCTTGAGTATGCTGAAACGCCCCTTGTCCCAACGCAGCGAATAGTCCATCGAGATGGAGTGGGTCAGGAAGACCACCTTGCATTGTGCCAGGAGGCGGAGCCCCCTTAGGGACCCATGGCGGACGATCTCATAATTCACTGCGCCGTCTATGCGTAGGTCCGGGAGCCTTCCACGGTAGAAGATAATCTTCCGGATGGCCGGATCAGCTTTGACCAGCTCGAAAAGCGCGCGTTGGTTTTCGATAAAGCGGTCGGTATGCAGGTGGTGCGTTGCAAATGCCCACAGATAGTCCCGCTTTGGAGTCAGCCAGTCGGCCAGCCGCCATAAGGGATGGAGCAGGTGAAAAAGCAGATGTTTAGCCATGAATTGCTTGTTGCATAGCGGTCAATCGAATCGCTCGACGATGGAGGAAATCAGATCAAGCGCTTGCTTGAGTTCGCCGACATGAGTTTGATCCAGAACCTTCAGCGTTTTGCGGATATGCGTACTGGAAATGCCTTCTGTGCGCGGTAGATAGACCACTTCGCAGTAGTCCTTCAGATGGTCGAAGCGGCCTTCCCAGTCATTTCCCATGCCGAAAATAGACACGTTGTGCTCCTGGATGTCCTGGGCCTTTTGCTCCCAGCATGTTTCAGGAATGACGAGGTCGACATCACGGATGGATTCGACAATCTTGATGCGGTCGGCAAAGGGCACCACGGTGTTCTTATTCTTGACCCTATTGAACTCGTCGGTGGAAACGCCTACGACCAGGCGATCGCCCAGGCTTCGAAGCCGCTGCAGCAGGCGGAGATGGCCTATATGGAAAAGATCGAATGTGCCGTAGGTGAGTATGGTTTTCATATGGCCGCTTGATTCTATCTATTGAAACGTCTAGTGATTGATTGACTCAGCTTTATTAGTCGCAGGTTTATTCCATTGATCGTGAAATAAAAATTCTTATTCCCGGTTTTTGCCGCAAACAGCAGCCAGTCCGGTTTTGTTATTCCTGCTTGGCTGCGCCATTCGTAAAGCAAAGAGGCCGCTTTTCGCAGGTACTCGCTTTCCCTGAGCTTCGGTATGCGGAGCCTGGTGTTGATGAGCCCAAATATCAATGATCGGTTGTATTCATAGGCCAGCGGCCCATACCACTTGTTATATTCAGGTTCTTGATTCAAAAGCTCGATGAGCCTGCGGCTTTGTGCAAAAATCTCGAAGTGCCTGTCATCGGCCGATTTCGTTATAGATCCGCTCCGCTGCCTGTAATTCAGTACTGTCTTCGAAATGAAGTAGCAGCTCTCCGCCTTGATCATGGCGGTAAAGCTCCAGACCATGTCTTCGTAATGGCACAGCTTCGGCAACGATATCCCGATGGCCTCGATAAATCGGCGCCGATAGGCTTTGTTCCACAGGGTATGTATATTTCTGATGCCGCCTTGCCTTTCGGCTTGCGGCGACAGATCCCGATCCTCATGGCCGAGCGTCGTGTACCGGTTAGGAAGGTTGGGAATCTTCAGCCCGCTGTCCCACACGCGCTGATGATTGAACATGAGTACATCCGGACTTTTTTTCTGAAGATGCGCGGCAACTTCGGCTATCGCCTCAGGTTCGAACCAGTCATCACCGTCCAGAAACATCAGATAGTCGCCGCGAGCATGGGCAATGCCGATATTCCGTCCTTCTCCAGGCCCCTCGTTCTCTTTGTTTTCAATGATCCTGAAGATGTCTTCCCTGCCAATGGCGGTTCGACGGATTATTTCGCCTGTGCGGTCTGTGGAACCGTTGTTGACGACGATTACCTCGTAATCCTTGAAGGAATGATCGATACAGCTTGCCAACGCCTGCTCGATGAATCTTTCATCATTCCAGGCGACAACAATAATAGTTAATAAAATCATGACGGTGTGCCATCACTTCGTTCATTGCACGCCAGATTCGGGCGTGCACAGCAATACCGCCTCTCCGCCGGTGTTCAACTTCACCCATTTGAAGCCATAGCGGTACGGAACGCCCGACGCGCGTATTATCCGTGGAATTTCGATGATGTCGTCCCATATGTGATAGACGCAGATGGCCAGGCGGGGGCGATCCCGCTTCATCGTCTCGAGCGCGCCGGCGAGCGCCATGCGTTCAGCACCTTCAATGTCCATCTTTATAAGATCGACGCGGCCGATATTGTTCTTCCGGACGTAGTCGTCGATAGTGATGGTTTCCGCCTGTACTTCGCTGGAGCCGCCAAAAATCGATGTCGCTCCCTGGATGGTGGGGGCATGAATATTGACGAAATCTCCGCTTTTGTCGCTCAGGGCTAATGAGCAGATATCGACCTTATCGGCAATGTTGTTGGCATCAAGGTTGTAGCGCATCAAGCTGATGTTTTCTTCGAGGATTTCAAAGGCGTGGACATGGCAATCGCCTTTGGCGGCCTGATGAAACAGCACAGCGGTATCACCAACGAAAGCCCCGGCATCGATGATGGTATCGCCGGGTAGGACGCGGCAGTCGCCATGCTGATATTGGTCGTAAAGAAAATCGTGGATACCCAACACCCACGGGTGGGTGAGGAGTTCGCCTTCATATCCCTGCGGCGCCAGCTCTAGCCGTTTATATGTCGTTCCATGAAATTCTTGCGTTTCATAGGGATAATGCCAAATTCGTTTGATGTCCTGCTCATATTCCGCATGCTCTTCCTTCGGCACACGGTCAACCTTGGCCCAGCGTTTCGCGAACCAGAGAATGAACCGTTCCTGATCGGCGGCAGGAAGTTGCTTGTATAGCAAATCGGAGAGTTCTGAAAACTGTGGCGCAAAGCGCTGTTTCATTTCCTCCAGACGCTCCGCTTCATCTGCCGAAAGGTGAGTGATCTTACGGTCGAGGTCTTGTTCTAGGAGGCTTTGTGTCATGGGCATGTTTGTTCAATTAATGGGCGTATGCCGGAAGAGGCGTTGTTGCCTACAACAGTGCTTCGACCATATCCGGGGAGAAAACGGGAATTCCCAAGCCTTGGGCTACGTTGTTCCGCTCTTGAAATGAGTCGTCGATAAAGATGGCATTTTTCGGGTCGATATAGCAGGCCTTTGGCGTACCGTCGGTAATGTGGACGATGTCGTCGAACAGCGCCTCCAGGCGGGCCTTGCCAAGAGTACTGCGCAGATCTCCGGCGTGGCGTGTCAGCAGCGTGATGGTGCACCCCTTGTCGATGGCTTTGTACAGGAACGCTACCAGAAGGTGATTGACCTTTCCTTTCAATACTATGCAGTCGTCCAGGTCAACATAGACATGCTTATAGTCCAGGTCGATGCGATAGCGGTTGTCCAACGCACGGTCAAGTTCAATATGGTAGCGATTGGGAGTTATGGCCACCGGCCATTCAAAGGCGTCAAATGCGCTAAGCAGGGGCAGATTGACGCCAATGCCCCGATGCACCGCTGAAGACCCGGCGAAGCGGGCGGCGACTTCGAGCAGCCTGGGCTGGCCTTCGGCATCCAGCTTGGCTTGAAAGAACCAGGCACCGCGCGGTCGCAAGCGGCTATTGATGGTTGCCGCCCAAGTAGCGAAAACATCGGAAAACTCAGCACTTGGCGAGGTCCTGACGCTGATGCCATTGCTGATTCGATCACGCCCTCGCGCTGCGTGAAAATGCAGCGTTCCATGGCGATCCGAAAAGCAGTCGACGGTCCATTCTTTACCTGGCAGATATTCCAGGATAAGCATGGTTCGGTCAGTTTGCTGCGCCAATAGAGTCATTGCACTGGCTTCATCGTCGGCGCGCGCGGCGTGGCGCGACCCGTAGCCGCGATCGGGCTTGATGAATACCGGATAGGTCCGAACGGCTTCAAGGTTCGGGTAAAGCCGAGGCAGGGGAATCAGGCCGTCCAGCGTGCCGTAGATGGCGCTTTTCGAGGCGCAAACACGGGTTGTTTCCGGAGGGCTTCCGATTACGCACACACCCAACTGCGCCGCAAGATCCTGCAAGGTTTCGGCAACGGCGTCCATGGTCGGGTAGATGGCGTCGATCTTGTGTTCACGTATGACCCGGGTCATTTCCCCGGCGAAATCCGGACTGTCATGGAAAGGCAGATCGCCCAGATACTCTTCATAGACAAAGCGTCCGTGGTCTTTCACGCTGGACCCGCCCACGAGGTCGAAATGCATGGAATAGCGCAAGGCCCGATGAATTTCCAGGCCGATTTCCGAACCGCAAGGGAAAACCAGAATGCGTTTGCTCATTTGGCGGTCTGCCGGACGATACCGATCAGCCTTTCCTGTGCCTCCATGGGCAGGGTGGGATAAATGGGCAGGCAGATGACCTGCTCTGCCAGGGCGCTGGCGTTGGGCAGCAACTTGCCGGCGGCGCTGGGCAGACCCCGATACATCGGAAAGGAACTGATGAGTGGATAGAAATAGCGCCGGGCGTGGATGTTTTGCGATTTCAGTCGTTCGTACAGTTCGTCCCGGCTGACAGGGTGCTCTGGACGGACGAAGAGGGGACAGTACGCATGGTTCCATTCCAAGTCGGCGGGTACCTGCTGCAGGCGCAGGCTCGGAATGCCTCTGAAGGCGTCCAGGTAGCGCTGGTACATGATGCTGCGGGTGTTCAAGGCCGCATCGATGTGCCTGAGCTGCAGCAGCCCCATGGCAGCGCTGATTTCGTTCATCTTGCCGTTGATCCCCGGAGCCACCACGGTGACCTCGTTGGCAAAGCCGAAGTTTTTCAGATGATCGATGCGCTGTTTGATCTTGGCATCGGGGCAGACAATGGCGCCGCCCTCGAATGTGTTGAACACTTTCGTGGCATGAAAGCTTAGGACTGCAAGGTCGCCATGATTCAGAATGCTTTCACCACGTTGCCTGACACCAAATGCATGGGCTGCGTCATAAATGACCTTGAGGCCGTAGGTATCCGCGATCTGCTGAATGCGCTCGACATTGCAGGGAATTCCGTAGCAGTGCACGGGCAATATGGCGGTCGTCGCCGGAGTGATGGCTTCCTCTACCCGCTCAGGATCCAGATTGCAGGTATCGGGATCGACATCGACGAACACGGGCTTGATGTTGTTCCACAGTAGGGAGTGGGCAGTAGCGACGAAAGTATATGGGGTGGTGATGACTTCGCCACTGATGCGCAGTGCCTGCAAGGCAGTAAGCAAGGCGAGCGTGCCGTTGGCAAACAGGCTTAAATGTTTGACACCCAGGTAGGCCGCGAGCTCATTTTCCAGCTGCTCATGGAACGGGCCGCTGTTGGTGATGCGTTTGCTCGCCCATATTTGTTCAAGATAGGGAAGAAACTCTTCCAGGGGCGGCAGGTGTGGCTCGGTTACAAAAACAGGTCGATGGGGACTCATGGCAATGATGTGAGGAGGTGGGGGCGCACCGATCTGAAACCAGCTCACTCATTGATATCGCTAGCATGAGCTTTAGCCCTGTCTCAGGAATAATTGCAATCTATGTTACATATTGCCATAAAAAGCCCTGAATGATGGTTTGATTAAGAGGGATATTTCGGCGCTGAGCAAGGTATAGGCGGCGCCGCGCAAGGACTATGCTGTGCGCTGGCTGCCTGTGTCGATAAGAAACGCGACCCTCGCTTGACGAGATGGTGATGGGTACGCGCTAAACAATAGAGACACGTAATTCTATGGCGGCAAAACGCAAAGAGAGTTTGTAATGATGGACGTCGCTCCTACCGTAAATGTTCAGCCCAAGATTACGGTTGCAATGCCGGCCTATAAGGCCAGTTTTCTGAGCGTTGCGCTGCATAGCCTTCTGAATCAGGATTTCACCAATTACGAAATCGTGATTTGCGATGATTGTCCCGATGATTCGGTGAAAAAGGCCATAGATCCATTTTTGACGGAGTTTGACGGCTCGAGGCTCCGTTATTATAAAAATGAAGAAAGACTGTGGGCAGGCGGCAGTTTATCGAGGTGCATAGATCTGGCTCGTGGCGAATATATAAAGCCGTTGTTTGACGATGATCTCTTGCTCCCGGGCTGTTTATCGGTGCTCGCCGCGGTTCTGGATCGGCATCCTGAAGTCTCGCTGGTTACCTCTAGACGTCATCTTGTCGATGAGAACGGAGAGCGCCTGCCGGATTTCATCGGCAATGTGATGCCGTTCGATGAAACTACATGTGTGCACGGAAAAGACCTGGTGTCCTTTCTGGGTGATACGACACTGAATTTCATTGGCGAGCCTACCACGGTCATGTTTCGCCGCGATCAGATTCTATCCGAGGTAGGTACGCTGTTTCACCTGGGGGGACAGCCTATCGCCTGGGTGGGCGATCTGGCCATGCATGTCAAATTGCTGCGCAAGGGCCATCTGGCAATGCTGCATGACGCCTATTCCTGCTTCAGGATTTCCAACGAGCAATTCAGTCATTTAGGGCGGGTGTCGCCCGGTGTCGGGGAAAAAGGGCATGCAGACTTCAAGCGCATGATACGCGAACTGGGGTGGTATCGGTCGAATAATAACCACCTGGTCAGGGTAAAACCGTTGACGGATGACGGGCGCAAGGGCTTTGCGCCCATTGGTCTGCTCAAGCGCATAAGCCAAAAGTATCACAGCCAGAATCCTGTTCAATCCAAGCCGAAATGGGGGTTTCCAGATTGGCTCGCCGAGCGTGCGCCACCCGCCTCCCGTATCCTGGCCGTCCAGACCATGCTGCAGGCCAATCCGGATGTTGGAACGCTGGGCGTGGCGCTGATTGTGCCGGATGGCACCGACGTACAGGCCATCGCCGACTCCCTGGAAAGCCTTGGCATACAGCATCGTCCGGTCGACGGGGTCTGGCTGATCGGCAGCGCGGTTCCCGCTGAAGCCGCTGGTGATGGAATCGAACTCCTGCAGGCGGATGCCCCCTGGATGCGGGTATTGTCGGACCGGGTCGCGCAGGGGGGAATGCCGGATTTCCTATGGGTTCTATTCGCGGGCGACCGGCTGCTGCCGCATGCCACGCTGACCATGGGCGAGTATCGCCTTCGCAAGCCTGATCCGCTGATCTGGTATGCCGACGAGGCTGGCTGGGCCGAAGGAAAGCCCGAAGGCCCGATGTTGAAGCCCGACTTCAACGTCGATATGCTGCGCAGTTATCCTTATGTCGGCCGTAACCTGGTGCTCAGTACCGCTGCGGTTCAGGCCGTGGGCGGGCTGGACGAGCGCGTTGCGGACCTGGCCCCCATCGATCTGATGTGGCGCCTGGTCGAGCAGGTCGGTCCGTCGGTCGTGGGGCATGTGCCTGAAGTGCTGCACTTGGGGAGCCGTAGCCTGATGGACTGGGTGCGCGACGTAGGGACGATGACGTGGTTTCCCGCCGTCACCCAGGCGCATTTTGTGCGAATGGGCCTGGATGCCCGGGTACAGCCTGGATTGACGCCAGGCCTGTGCCGTATCGATTATCCGATGACCTCGCTGCCGCTGGTGTCCATCATCGTGCCGACGCGCGATCAGTTTCCCGTTCTACGGGCCTGCATCGAAGGATTGATGGAGCATACAGCGTACTCGAACTACGAGTTGCTGCTGATCGATAACGGCAGCGTGGAGCCGGGAGCAGTGGAGTTCCTGGCAAGCCTAGAGGGCATGGGCTCGGATCGGGTCCGTGTCCTGCGCTGGCCGCAGGCGTTCGATTTTGCAGCCATGAACAATTTTGCGGTTGCCCAGGCGCGTGGCGACGTGCTGCTGTTCTTGAACAACGATGTCCAGTTCTCCCCGCGCACCCGGACGGATTGGTTGGAACGCCTGCTGGTGCAGGCGCTTCGGCCAGAGGTGGGGGCTGCGGGCTCGCGTTTGGATCAGCCCAATGGCGGAGTGGAGCAATGCGGTCAGGTGCTGGGTATGGACAACAGTGTCGGCGCAGCATTCCGGGGCTTGGCCAGCGACCGCCACGGATACATGAACCGCCTGCTGGTCCAGCAGAACGTAAGTGCACTCAGCGCGTCGTGCCTGATGATGCGGCGCGAGGTGTTCGACGAACTGGGTGGCTTCGATGCAGAGTCTTTTCCGGTCTATTACGCCGATGCGGACCTTTGCATGAAGGCAACGCAGGCCGGCTATCTGCTGGCGCTGGAGCCCGATACAGGGCTGCTGCATATGGGTGGAGCCACCCGTTTGCTGACTGAGAAATTCGGGTTGGCGGAGCGCCCGGACGACGAGCAGCGAGACCGCTTGTATGCCCGCTGGCTGCCTCAACTGGCGCGCGATCCGAACTATCATCCGGCGTTCGGCAAGCGTTCGCCCGGCTTTGATCTGAGCCCGGACGCGACAAGGATCAAGGAGCCGCTGCCGGGCCGCCCCTTGCCCGTGGTCTTGGCGGCGCATGCCGACTGGCAGGGTTGCGGCCACTACCGCATCCTGCAGCCTTTCAAGGCCATGGCTGATGAGTTGCGCCTGGAAGGCGGCTTGAAGCTCAATGACTTTCACTTCACCGATGCGGCCCGTATTCAGCCGGATGTCATCGTGCTGCAGGGAGCATGGCTAAATGAGGGAATCCTGACACAGATCCGCAGGTATCGTGAAATCACCGGGGCAAAGGTCGTCCTGGAGTTCGATGATTACTTGCCCAATATTCCCACCCGGAGCATCTATCGCAAAAAACTGCCGCAGGGCGTGATCAAGAATATGCGCCGCGCCATCGAGCAGGTGGATTGGCTGGTGGTCTCCACGCCTGTGCTGGCTGAGGAGTATGCCGAATTCCATGGCGACATCAGAGTCGCTTGCAATGGCTTGTTGCCCAATTGGTGGCAAGGCCTGGAAGGGCGACGCCGAACAGGCAAGAAGATGCGGGTGGGTTGGGCGGGTGGCCATGGGCATACGGGTGATCTGGCGGAGATCCGCTCTGTTGTCAAAGATCTTCAAGACGAAGTGGAGTGGGTTTTCATGGGCATGAAGCCCGACGATGTCCTCTGCGAATTCCATTCGGGGGTGGCGATCGACCAATATCCCGCCAAGCTGGCGGATCTGAATCTGGATCTGGCTGTGGTTCCGCTGGAAATGAATCAGTTCAATCGGTGTAAGAGCAACCTGCGTTTATTGGAATTGGGGGCTTGCGGCGTGCCGGTCATCTGCACCGACATCGAGCCTTATCGTAGCGGCTTGCCGGTAACGCTGGTGCGTAACAAGCATCAGACCTGGGTTGAAGCGATTCGAGCCCAATTGGCTGACCCCGAAGCCCTGGCACGTGCCGGCGATGACTTGCGGGAAGTTGTCCTGCGCGACTGGATGCTGAAGGAGGGCTTTCTCGATCAGTGGCAGCGGGCTTGGGGCGTGAATCCGGCCGTCGTGTAAAAGCCGGCGAGTATAAGCCAGTAGATAGCCCGGCCTTTCAAAGCCGGCTCTTCCTCAAATAGTGCCAGCAATAATCTATGGTCAGCCCGATTTTTGCAAGATAGATCGGTGTGGCGTAAAGTTGGCTTGCTTAAATCTATCCGGAGTCATGGTGGGAATCGATATTCCCGCTCCTTGATGAGAGCCGCGC
>Ga0182739_1000494_pt1 | contig 50521 bp, 41 predicted proteins | sample eDN5th30CBELigBY_FD_128873 | JGI IMG/M metagenome (GOLD analysis project Ga0182739, IMG submission 128873) | Enriched backyard soil microbial communities from Emeryville, California, USA - eDNA 5th pass 30_C BE-Lig BY (version 2) (version 2) | ecosystem: Environmental > Terrestrial > Soil >... | reverse complement strand
CGCGCCGGGTCCATGCGGGTCGACAGCGCCCACATCACGTCCTTCCAGTTGCGCGCGTCGATGTCGGCATCCACCACGATCACCCACTTGGTGTACATGAACTGCCGCAGATAACTCCACACGCCCATCATCACGCGCTTGGCGTGGCCGGCATACGCCTTCTTCATCGACACGACGGCGATGCGATAGGAGCAGCCCTCGGGCGGCAGCCAGAAGTCGACGATCTCGGGGAACTGCTGCTGGAAGAGGGGAATGAACACTTCGTTCAGCGCTTCGCCCAGCACGCTGGGTTCGTCGGGCGGTCGGCCGGTGAAGGTCGACAGGTAGATCGGCTTGCGCCGCATGGTGATGGCGCTGATCGTGAAGACCGGGAACGGCTCGACGCTGTTGTAGTAGCCGGTATGGTCGCCGTAGGGGCCTTCGTCGCCGTAGTCGTCGAGGCTGACATGGCCCTCGAGCACGATCTCGGCCTCGGCCGGCACCTTGAGCGGTACGGTCTTGCACGCGACCAGCTCGACCTTCTTGCCGCGCAGCAGTCCCGCGAACTGATATTCCGACAGCGTGTCGGGCACCGGCGTCACCGCGGCCAGGATTGTGCCGGGATCGGCGCCGATCACCACGGCGGCCGGCAGCGGCTCGCGCTTGCCGGACTTCTGCCAGCGCTGGTGATGCTGCGCGCCGCCGCGATGCTTCAGCCAGCGCATCAGGGTCGTGTTCCGGCCCGTCACCTGCAGGCGATAGATACCGAGGTTGAAACTGTCCTGCTTGTCGCCTTTCGGGTTCGGCCCCTGCGTCACCACCAGCGGCCAGGTGATGAGCGGCGCCGGTTCGCCCGGCCAGCAGGTCTGGATCGGCAGCTTCGAGAGGTCGATGTCGTCGCCGGTGAGGACGATCTCCTGGCAGGGCGCCGAATTCACGGTCTTCGGCTTCATCGCCATGACGGTGCGCACCATCGGCAGCATTTCCAGCGCCTCGCGCCAGCCGCCCGGCGGCTCGGGCTGGCGCAGGAAGGCCAGCGTCTCGCCAACGGCGCGCAACTGGCCGGGCTCGCGGTCCATGCCCCAGGCGACCCTTTCGACCGTGCCGAACAGATTGACCAGCACGGGGATGTCGGAACGCGTGCCGTCGGGCCGCACGACGTTCTCGAACAGCACCGCCGGGCCCTTTTCGGCCAGCAGGCGGGTCTGGATCTCGGTCATTTCCAGGTGCGGCGAAACCGGCGCGGTGACGCGGACGAGCCGGCCACTCTTCTCCAGCCGGTCGATGAAGTCGCGAAGCGAGGCGTAAGGCATGCTAGGCACGTCGTTTAGAGGGGCGGACCGATGAGATCAAACGGCATTCCCGTGGAGTTCGAGGACCTGCTGAGCCGTGCCGGCCGGCGCGTGCTGGCGGGCACCCATCCTTTGTGCGGGGCCCTGGCCAATCCGCGGACGCGGTTTCTGGCGGCGGAGGACCTGCTCGACCGTGCCAGGGCCGCGCGTGTGCGGCGGACGCTCGAAGCCGAGCTGCAGGACGTGCTGGAACCCATCGAGCGGCCGATTCCGCCCGACTCGATCTTCGATATGAAGCAGGACTATGCCGAGCTGCTGCCCAAGAGCAGCCGGGCGCGGACCATCTATTTCGAGAGCCGTCGTGAGCCCGGCGTGAAGGCCGCCGAGCGGATCGGTCTTGCGCGCATGATGCGGTCCGAGAGTTTCCGCGCCTTCGCCGAGGCGTTGGCGGGACGCACGCTCAAGTCGGGCTGGGGCCTGCAGGTGCTGCGCTACGGCCCGGGGGATTATGCCGGGCCGCACAACGACCACCATCCGGAGAACGAGAAGGCGAAGGGCGGATACATCGACCTGCATCTCAGCCTGTGCACCCCCGGCGTCGAGCACCAGTGGCTGGTCTATAGCCGCGCCGGCCATTTCAGCGAGATCGTGTCGGTGGCCAGCCCCTCGACCGTGACCGCCTATCGCCTGCCGTTCTGGCACTACACGACGCCGCTGGTCGGCACCCCGAAGGCCGGACGCTGGGTCCTGCTGGGGACGTTCTTGTATCGGTGATTCGGGCACGCTTGACGGCAGTGCGTACGACGTACGCTTTCAAAATGGAATTCGTCGTCTCGACCGAAGCGCCGAAGGCGCGCAGCGGAGAGACGACGGAGTGAGTTAATCGCGATCCGGGGCGCCCAGCGGGAAGAGCGGCCGGAACGGGCGCGCCTCCTCGACGCAGCGGGCGAACGACGGTCTTGCCAGCAGGCGCGTGCGGTAGCCGCGCAGTACCGGATAGGATTCGGGGATCCGGTGCACCCAGTCGGCGTAGAAGAGCGACGGCGCGGCAGCGCAGTCGGCCATCGTGAAGTCGCTGCCGGTCGCCCAGGTGCGGCCGGCCAGTTCGGAATCGAGCCAGGCGTAGGCGCGTTCAAGCTTCTCGATGGCTGCGTCGTGGCCGTCCTTGCGCTTGGTCGGATCGCCGGTGAGCGCGCCGTCGACCGCGAGCTGCATCATGTTCATCACATGCAGGTCGAAGAAGCGGTCGAGGAAGCGCACGTCGAGCGCCGCCATCGGGTCGGCGGGGATCAGGCGCACCGCGCCCGGATGCGCGAGCTGCAGATACTCGATGATAATGCTGGTCTCGACGACGGCGCGGTCGCCGTCGACCAGCACGGGGAACTTGCGCAGCGGCCAGCGCTTCAGCCACTCGCCGACATGCTCGGGTGTTTCCTGCCCCAGCGCGCGGAACTCGAACGGCGTGGCGTTCTCGTAGAGCGCCATCAACACCTTCTGGGTGTAGGACGAAAAGAGGTGGCCGTAGATCGCAAGCGACATTGCCAGGGACTCCCGTTCAGCCGGTCTTCGTCCAGGAAGCGGCCCGGGCAAGCAAACGTTCCGCCCGGATGACGATGGGCAGGTCGACCATACTGCCTTCGAAGGCGACGGCGCCCTCGCCATTGGCCTTGGCGACCTCGAAGGCGGCGAGCAGGCGCCGCGCGCGGTCGATTTCGGCGTCGGACGCGCCATATTCCTCGTTGATGATCGGCACGTGGGCGGGATGGATGCAGGAGGCGGTGGTGAAGCCCAGTTCGCGGCCGCGCTTCAGGCCGGCACGGTAGGAGTCGAGATCGTCGATCTTGGCGAGTTGGCCCATCGAACCCATCGGCAGGATGCCGGCGGCGCGGCAGGCGGCCAGCCCCTGCATGGCGAAGACGTACATGCTGTCGGCCGACGGGATGGCGCCCATGTCGGTGGCAAAATCCTCGCCGCCGACCGACATGCCGGCCATGCGCGGCTCGGCGGCGATGGCGAAGAGATGCGGCAGGGCGGCGACGGTCTCGATCAACACCAGGAAACGCGTGTGGCCGATCTCCATGCCGAGCTGCGTCTCGCGCTCGGTCACCAGCTCGGCCAGCATGCGCACATGCTCGGGGCCCATCACCTTGGGCAACATCAGTGCCGAGACGCCGGGCATCACGGCGGCCTCGATGTCGGGCACCGCCAGCTCCAGCGGGCGGTTGATGCGGACCACGACGTCGGCGCCGTTCTGCGCCACCCGCGGCACGGCGGCGGCGAGGGCGGCGCGCGCCTCGGCCTTCTTCGACGGGATGATTGAATCCTCGAGGTCGAGGATCAGGGCGTCAGCGCCGCGCGTATGGGCCTTGGCGATGAAGCGTTCGGCCAGCACCGGCACGAACATCAGCGAGCGCCAGTTGGGCGTGGGACGGGTGGTCATTCCATTGTTCTCCGGAAGAAGTCAGCGCAGGCCGACGGGGACGACGCTGATCGAGTTCTGCGGGCTGCCCTCGATCACGCGGTCAGTATAGGTGAGATAGATCAGCGCGCGGCGCTTGGGATCGTAGAAGCGCACGACCTGCGTGGTCTTGAAGATCAGCGAGGCGCGCTCGCTGAACACTTCGTGTGGGCTCTTGAGCTTCTCGGCCTTGTCGGCATCGACCGGGCCGACCTGGTGGCAGGAGATCGACGCGTAGGGCGGATCCTCCGCCAGGCCGACCATGCCCTTGAAGCCGCCGGTGCGGGCACGTGCGAGATAGCAGGTGATGCCCCCGAGGTCGGGATCGTCGAACGCCTCGACGACGATCTTGTCGTTGGGGCCCAGCCACTTGAAGCGATAGCCGACCGAGCCGATTTCCTCGGCCGCGGCGGGGAGTGCCACGAGGAGGGCGAGGGCGGCGAGGATCGCGCGTTTCATGTCAGACTCCTTTGCTGGCCGGACGAGTGGCGAGGAACAGGCCGGGCAGAACCAGGGCCGTCCCAATGAGATGGTACCATTGCGGCGTCTCGCCAAGGACGATCCAGGCGAGGATGCCGACATAGAGCGGGCCGAGATACATGGACACGCTGGTGACGGAGGGGCCGAGCTCGCGCACGCAATAGGCGAAGGCGCCGTAGGCGCCGACGCCGGGGATGACGGCGAGCACCAGGAACGAGGCCCAGGTGCGCCAGTCGCCGAGGTCCGGCGCCTGCCAGAAGAGCGCCTCGCCGATCGTGAACGGCAGCAGGACGAGGGAGCCTGCAAAGGAGATGGCGCAGAGGCGCGTCAGCGGATCGAGCGCGCTCGGCCGCGCCTTGAGCAGCACCGAATAGACGCCCCAGCAGGCAGAGGCGGCCGCGATCCAGAGATCGCCCTCGGTGAATTGCACCGACAGGAGATTCTCGATCCGGCCTTTGGCGAACACCGCGGCGACGCCGGCGAGGCAGAGCACGATGCCGGCGATACGGCCCATCGTGAGACGCTCGCGATAGAGAAGGCGGCCCAGCGCCACGACCAGGATCGGCGAGGCGGCGTAGATCAGGCCGATGTTCAGCGCCGGCACCGAGCGTGCGCCGATATAGACCCAGGCGCCGCAGATCCACATGCCGATCGCGCCCAGCAGCAGCAGGTCGCGCCATTCGCGCGCGAGGGATGCGCGATGCCGTACGAGACGTGGCCAGGCGAAAGGCAGCAGCAGGACCGCCACGAAGAACCACCGCCCCAGCGCCAGCGCGTTCGGCGGCACGAAGGTCGCGTAGCGCGCCATCAGCATGTTCACGGCGAACATCGCGGGCGTGAGCAGCAACAGCGTCCAGGCGATGCGGCGGCGGGTGAGGGACGACACGGCGGAGTTCTAGCACGGGGAGGTTCGGAAACAGCCCGTCGTCTCGACCGGAGCCTCGCCCCTCGAATACCTCGGGGTAAACTTCGCGAGGCGCCTGCGGCGCTTCGGTCGAGACGATGGAGAGTATTGGAAGACGCCCTCAGCTCGGGCGCAGGCCGTCCTTGGGATATTCGCCGCCGGCGTCCTTGATGGCCTGCTTGTAATTCTTCTCGGAGTTGAAAGGCTCCATCTTCGGGAAGTCGCGCGGCTTGCCGGGGCGGATCTCGCCGGTCGAGGGCGTCACGATCAGCAGCTCGCCCCTGCGGCCGAGCAGCGGGATCTCGCGCTTCCAGCGTGAGTAGACGCGGCGCGCCGTCGCGGAGAAGGTAACGTAGGTGTCGAACTCGTCCTTGTCCTTGATGAAGAGCGCCTCATAGGTCGTGATGAACTCCTCGACGAACGGCCGGTCGACGATCTCGAGGTTGGACATCATCCAGCAGCGATCCTCGAACACCCAGTAGGTACCGATGCCGACGAATTGCTTCTGCCGCGTCAGGTAGGGAAAGAAAGGGAAGCCGCGGCAGGCGATCGTGCGGTTGTCGCGTTCGCAGTGGCGAGCACCCTTGCAGTGGATGGCCATGCAGTCGGAGGTCAGTTCCTCGACGATCATCCGGGTGGAATAGTCGTAGGGCTTGAACTTGGACCACAGGTCGGTGCGGGTCTTGAGCAGCTCCCACTCAGCCTTGTGCACCACCGGGACCGCGTTCTGCGTCGAACAGCAGACCGGCTCTCCGTCGTTCAGCGGCGCGCACTTGCGGCCACAATCGAAGCGCGAGACCGGGGTGTTGAAGCCGTCGTACAGGCTCGCAAAGTCGGCGGCGCTAATCTTTGTTTTCTTGGTGCTAGGGGGCATGGGTCTGCTGTACCCCGATCCGTGTGTGAAAGAACAGTTACGGAATTATAACAGCCTGCCGCCGAATAGCTTCACGAAACGGGCAGGACACGCCAGACGACGGTCTCGCGCATGCCCCGGTTCTCGAGCTGCAGCGAGGTCGGGATCTCGTAGCGTCCGCGCTCCTCGAGGCCCTGGGCGCTGAAATAGTTGCGACCCGGGTCGCCCAGCAGGACCAGACGGCCCTTGGCGGCATGGCTGCGCAGCCAGGCCAGGGCTTGCACCGACATCTCGCGCTCGTAACAGACGTCGCCCGCGATCACCACGTCGGCCTCGGGGGCTCCGGGCGCTCCCGCCAGCCAGTCCTCGCTGCTCGTGTCGATGGCAAGACCGTTGGCCGTCGCGTTGAGGCGGGCGGCGACCAGGGACAGCTGGTCGATGTCGTTGGCCACCACCGAGGCCGCGCCGGAGTGTGCTGCCGCCATCGAGGAAACGCCCGAGCCGGCCGCGAAGTCGAGCACGCGCTTGCCCCTGACGAGCCCGGGGTTGTCGAGCAGGTAGCGCGCCACCGCCTGACCGCCGGGCCAGCAGAAGGCCCAGTAGGGCGGGTCGACGTTCTTCTCCTCCAGCCACGACTCGGTGGCCTGCCAGATCGGGACATATTCGCTGGCCAGCCACAGCCTGAACTCCGGCACCATCGCCGGTGCTTCGAGCGCGGTGTTGGTGCGGATGAATCCCTCGGGGTCCTCGGGCAGCTTGGACATCAGGCAATCCTGTCGACGATGAGGGCCGCCAGCATGAGCCAGCCGACGAGGCGATTGGACTTGAAGCGCATCAGGCAGTCGGCCTGGTCGTGGGGTTTCAGCAGCGCGATCTGCCAGCAGAGATGTACGGCGATGCCGGCCAGCAGCACGAAATAGCCGATGCCGAGCGGCGCCAGCACGCCGGTGGCGATCCAGAAACCGATCGCCAGCACCGCAAAGAAGCTCAGCCAGCGCCGGGGCGCGGCGGCGAAGCGGCGGGCCGTCGAGCGCACGCCGACCACCGCATCGTCGCGCTGGTCCTGCATGGCGTAGATCGTGTCGTAGACCATCGTCCAGGCGACGCCGCCGAAATAGAGTGCGACGGTGGCCCAGGAGAGCGTGCCGGTGACGGCGGCGTAGCCGACCAGCGCGCCCCAGTTGAAGGCGAAGCCCAGCACCACCTGCGGCCAGGAGGTGATCTTCTTCATCGTCGGATAGATCGCGACCAGCACCAGAGAGAGCAGCGCCACGCCGCCCGCGAACTTGTTGAGCTTGAACAGGACGGCGGCGCCCACCGCGCCCTGCAGCGCCATCCAGATCAGCGCGTGGTGCAGCTTCAGCTCCCCCGACGGCAGCGGCCGCCCGCGCGTGCGCTCGACACCGGCATCGACCTTGCGGTCGACGATGTCGTTCCAGGTGCACCCCGCGCCGCGCATGGCGATGGCCCCGACGGTGAACAGCGCCATGTAGCCCGCGAGCTGGGCCCAGTTGGGTGTCGCAGCCAGCGCCGACGACCACCAGCAGGGAAACAGCAGCAGCCAGATACCGATCGGCCGGTCCCAGCGCGCCAGCCGCCCGTAGGGGCGCGCCCACGGCGGCAGGTAGCGCAACGTCCAGTGCGTCGTGTCGATATCGGTGAAGCCGGTTGTCCGCCCGGCGGTCATGGCGTCATCATGCGCTTCATGATGCAGCTATGCGCGACAATGATCCATGAAGGCAAATAGATGAGTGCGGCACGTCTCTTCGTCGGGGCGGATCTCGCGCCCGGCGCCGAAGTCCCGTTGGACGAGGCGCAGGTCCACTATCTGCGCAACGTCATGCGGCGGCCCGATGGTGCGCCGCTGCTCTTGTTCAACGGCCGCGACGGCGAATGGCGCGGCACCCTCTCGTTCCGGGGGAAGAAGTCCGCCGTCGCCGAACTGGGAGAGCGCACGCGCGAGCAGGCGCCCGAGCCCGATGTCTGGCTGTGCTTCGCGCCGGTCAAGCGCGCCCGCATCGATTATATCGCCGAAAAGGCCACGGAGCTGGGCGCCTCCGTCCTGCAGCCCGTGGTGACGCGCCACACCGCGGTCGAGAGGGTCAACGTGGGGCGCCTGCAGGCCAATGCGATCGAAGCAGCGGAGCAGACCGAGCGGCTCACCGTGCCCGAGGTGCGCGAACCGGTCGAACTCGGAAAGTTCCTCGACGGCTGGCCCGCGGGACGTCGCCTGATGATGTGCGACGAGACCGGCGGCGGGCCGCCCATCGCCGAGGCGCTGTCGCAGCTCGACGACGCGGCACGCGCGGCACCCTGGGCGATCGTGATCGGCCCCGAGGGCGGCTTCGCCGAAATCGAGCTTCAGGCGCTCCGTCGCATAAAGGATGTAATGTCGGTGGGACTCGGTCCCCGCATCCTGCGGGCCGACACGGCGGCGCTGGCAGCGCTTGCATGCTGGCAGGCGCTGGTCGGCGACTGGCGGCGCCCGACACCGCGTCTCAGCGGCGATTATCGCGCCTCCAGGGTTACCGTCTGAGCGCTTGCGCAGGCCCCCGGCGATGTGGGAGAGAGCGAATCGAACAGGATGAACCAGCCGCGGGCTCGGGTGAGGTTTTCTCATGCGACCGCGCCGCTCCAACAGCCTTCACACGGCGCGGAGCGATCAGGGAGAGTTGATCGTATGTCCGCACCTCCGTCGGGCGGCGGCGCGCCGATCGAAAATCGGCGGCAGCTGATTGAATACTTCGCGGCCGGCAACAAGTCCCGCGCCATGTGGCGCATGGGCACCGAGCACGAGAAGTTTGGCTACCACACCAAGACGCTGAAGCCGCTGGCCTACGACGGGCCTGACGGCATTCGCGCCATGCTCGAAGGCCTGACCCGGTTCGGCTGGGAGCCGGTGGTCGAGGGCAACAACCCGATCGCCCTGCTGCGCGGCAAAGCGAGCATCACGCTGGAGCCGGGCGGACAGTTCGAACTGTCGGGTGCGCCGCTCGAGACGCTGCATGAGGCAGCGGCCGAGAACAGCCAGCACATCGACGAGGTGAAAGAGGTCGCGGGCGAGATCGGCGCGTCGTTCATCGGGCTGGGCTTCGCGCCCGAATGGACGCGCGAGGACATGCACTGGATGCCCAAGGGTCGCTACAAGATCATGCGCGAGTACATGCCCAAGGTGGGCAAGCTCGGCCTCGACATGATGCTGCGCACCTGTACCGTGCAGACCAATCTCGACTTCGACTCCGAAGCCGACATGGTGAAGAAGTTCCGCGTCTCGCTGGCGCTGCAGCCGATCGCCACCGCCCTGTTCGCCAACTCGCCGTTCAAGGAGGGCAAGGAGGCCGGCTTCAAGAGCTACCGCAGCCACATCTGGACCGACACCGATCCCGACCGTTGCGGCATGCTGCCTTTCGTGTTCGAGAACGGCTTCGGCTTCGAGCGCTATGTCGACTACATGCTCGATGTGCCGATGTACTTCGTCTATCGCGACGGCAAGTATATCGATGCGGCCGGCCAGAGCTTCCGCGACTTCCTGAAGGGCAAGCTGCCGGCGCGTCCGGGCGAGCTGCCCTCGATCAACGACTGGGCCGACCACATCACGACGGCCTTCCCCGAGGTGCGGCTGAAGCGCTACCTCGAAATGCGCGGCGCGGATTCCGGTCCGCTGGGTGCGCTCAATGCGCTGCCGGCGCTGTGGGTCGGCCTGCTCTACGACCAGGGCGCGCTCGATGCGGCGTGGGACCTGGTCAAGGACTGGAGCACCGCCGACCACGATTTCCTGCGCGCCGAAACGCCGAAGTCGGGCCTCGCCACGATGTTCCGCGGCCGGGTCCTCTCGGAACTGGCGCGCGACGTCGTCGAGATCGCGCATGCCGGCCTGCGCGCACGCAAGCAGCTCAATGCGGACGGCGCCGACGAGACCATGTACCTGGCGCCGCTCGACCGCGCCGTGGCCAGCGGCCAGGCGCCGGCCGACGAACTCCTCGCCAAGTGGCATGGTGAATGGAAAGGGTCCTTCGCGGCGCTGTTCCGCGACTGCGCCTACTGAGGTAAGGTCGCGACATGCTCGATCGTTGCGACCGCGTCCAGATCGCCGTGCAAGACGCCGCCAAGGCGGCGCAGCGCTTCGGCCAGTTGCTCGGCAGCCAGGTGTCGCGGCAGGACCATAGCCGGCACCTTTCGGCCAAGCGCACCATCCTGGCCGTCGGCGAGAGCGAGTTCGAGCTCTGCGAGCCCGACGGCGCAGGCCTCACCCAGGATTTCCTGAGCCGCCGCGGCGAAGGCCTGATGACTGCCGGCTACTGCACCGCCGACCTCGACGGCATGGTGAAGCGCTGGGAAGGTCTCGGCATTCCCTACGATCTCGACAACGAGCAGCTCTATCTTTCGGCCGAGACGACCTTCGGGTTGCCGATGGTGATTTCCGAGAGCACCTACCGGCCGAGGGTCGGCCCGGTGTCGTTCCTCTACGAGACCACCAACACATTGATAAGCGACTGGCGCCGCGTCGCTGCGGTCTATGCCGGCCTGTTCGGACTCGATCCCGCGCGCTTCAGCGAGATCGGCAGCGAGCGCTTCGGATACATCGGCACACTCACTCTGTTCGATCCGCCCAATCGGCTCGACCGCATCGAACTCAGCCAGGTTACCGACAATGTGCAGGCGATGGGCCGCTACGCTCACAAGCACGGCGACTCGCTCTACATGTGCTACGTCGAGGTTCACGACTGGCCGAACGTGCGTCAGCGCCTGCTCGACGCGGGTGCGCGCTATACGCCGCGTGGCTCGGATCCCGTGACGGATCCCGACGGCGGCTGGATCCACCCGAAGGAACTGCACGGGGTGCTGCTCGGCGTCTCGCGCACCGGTCTGGCCTGGGACTGGTCGGGCCGCGAAGAATTGGTGCCGCCCGCATGAGTTTGTCGAAGAGTATTGGAATGACCCGTCGTTCGTTCGTTTTCACGGCTCCGGCCTTTTCGGCCGTTCCGACGGTCGTCTATGCCCAGTCCGACCAGTGGCAGACCGTTGTGGGGTCCGACCTGCGCTTCCGGCTGGAGATGCCGGCACCGGTCAACAAGAGCACCGCGGGCGAGAAGGAGAAAGGTCACGCCGGCGAGCGGGTCGCCTGGGCCGCCAAGCGCGCCGACGAGATGTTCGACTTCGACTATGTCGACTACGAGCCCGGCTGGTTCTCGTCCAAGGACAGCAAGGAGATGGCGCGCGAACTGGGGCGCGGCGAGGCCGAGAAGGCCTTTCCCCGTGCCACGTTCAAGTACGTGCTCGACGAACCGGTCACCCTGCAGGGCTGGGACGGCTACGCGCTCGATATCGCCGATCAACAGGGATCGCTGGTGATGATGCGCACCTACATCGTAAAGGACCGGCTCTATCGCCTGCTGGTGACGGCAAAGAACGACGAGGAGACGAAGGCCGCGGCGGCGCGTTTCCTGAACTCGCTGCGGTTCGCGGAGACCAAGAGCTAGGATGCGTATCTGCGTTTTCGGGGCCGGCGCGATCGGCGGCAACTATGCGACGCGTCTCGCGGCGGCCGGTAACGAGGTCTCCGTCGTGGCGCGCGGTCCCCATCTCGAGGCGATCCGCGCCAAGGGGCTGACGCTGCTCACGGGGGACAGGACCATCGTCGCCAAGGTCGCGGCGAGCGACCGGCCGGCCGATCTCGGCCCGCAGGACGTGGTGATCTCGACCCTGAAGGCGTCCAGCCTGTCGGCGATTGCCGACACGGTGGCGCCGCTGCTCGGGCCCGAAACGGCCGTCGTCTTCGCCCAGAACGGCATTCCCTGGTGGTACGGGCATGGGCTGGGCAAGGACCGCCCGAAGGCGCCCGACCTGTCGCGCCTCGATCCCGGCGGCGCGCTGCAGAAGTCCGTGGGCTTCGACCGCACCCTGGGCGGCGTCATTACTTCGTCCAACCACGTGATCGAGCCCGGCGTCGTGCGCAACATCTCGCCCGAGCGCAACGTGCTCTGGGTCGGCGAGCCTGACGACAGTCAGACGCCGCGCATCGTGAAGCTGCGCGAGACGCTGATCGCGGCCGGCATATCCTCGCCCTCGACCACCGACATCCGCTACGACATCTGGCACAAACTGATGGCCAACCTCACCGGCTCGACGCTCTGCCTCATCCTGCGCCAGCCGACGACCATCCAGGCGACGCCGATGGTCAACCGCCTGGCCCGCCGGGCCCATGCCGAGGCGCTGGCGGTCGCCGCGGCGCACGGAGTCATGCTCGACGATTCGTCCGAGGTCCGCTACGGGCCCAAGCGCGTCTACCCAGACCATCGCCCGTCGATCCTGCAGGATTACGAAGGCGGCCGGCCGATGGAGGTCGAGGCGATCGTGCGTGCGCCGGTCGCCTTCGCAAGGGCTGCCGGCGTCGACACGCCCACGCTCGACGCCATCGAAGCGATCTGCGTCAGCCTCGCGGAATCAAAAGGCCTCTATCAGTCCTGACCCCGAGCGTCGCCGCTGGTGCCCAATCGGGCTGCCAGCGACAGGTGCTCGGCTAACGACCTCGCAATCTCAGGTCGCGGTGCCGCCGACCGTGAGCGCGTCGATGCGCAGGGTGGGCTGGCCGACGCCGACCGGGACGCCCTGGCCGTCCTTGCCGCAGGTGCCGATGCCCGGATCGAGCGACATGTCGTTGCCGACCATGCCGACGCGGGTCAGCGCATCCGAGCCGGCACCGATCAGGGTGGCGCCCTTGACCGGGCGGCCGATCTTGCCGTCCTCGATCAGGTAGCCCTCGGTCACGCTGAACACGAACTTGCCCGAGACGATGTCGACCTGGCCGCCGCCGAAGTTGGCGCAGTAGAGGCCCTTCTTCACCGAGGAGATGATCTCCTTCGGGTCTTTGTCGCCGCCCAGCATGAAGGTGTTGGTCATGCGCGGCATCGGCGCGTAGGCGTGGCCCTGCCGGCGGCCGTTGCCGGTCGGCTTCACGCCCATCAGGCGCGCGTTCATGCGATCCTGCATGAGGCCGACCAGGCGGCCATCCTCGATCAGCACATTGCGCTGCGTCGGCGTGCCCTCGTCGTCGATGGTGAGCGAGCCGCGGCGGTCGTTCAGCGTGCCGTCGTCGACCACGGTGACGCCCGGCGAGGCGATCATCTCGCCCATCAGGTGGCTGAACATCGACGTCTTCTTGCGGTGGAAGTCGCCCTCCAGCCCATGGCCGACCGCCTCGTGCCACAGCACACCCGACCAGCCGGCGCCCAGCACGACCGGCATCTCGCCGGCCGGCGCGTCGATCGAATCGAGGTTGACCAGCGACTGGCGGATCGCCTCGTCGGCCTCCTTCTGCCAGTAGGACGGCAGGAAGATGTCGCCATAGGCGGCGCGGCGGCCGCTGCCGGTGCTGCCGGCTTCCATGCGCGAGCCGTCGGCGCAGACAACGCTGACGTTCAGGCGCACCAGCGGGCGGACGTCGGCGGCGCGCCAACCACCGGCGCGGACGATCTCCACGACCTGCCACGAGCCCGACAGCGAGACCGAGACCTGGCGGGCCTTGGGCTCCTTGGCGCGCACATAGGCGTCAATCTCCTGCATCAACGCGACCTTCTGGGCGAAGGGCACACCGTCGATCGGATTGTCGTCGGCATAGAGCAGCCGGTTGGTGCCGCGCGGAGACTCGTCGGAGGTGCCGCCGCGGCCCGAGCGCACGATCTTCACCGTCTCGGCCGCGCGCTTCAGCGCCTGCTCGTCGAGCGCCGAGGCGTGCGCGAACCCCGTGACGTCGCCCGCCACCGAGCGCAGGCCGAAGCCCTGCGAGGTGTCGTAGGATGCGCTCTTCAGCTTGCCGTCGTCGAACGACAGGCTCTCGCTCTGGACATATTCGAGGAACAGCTCGCCATCGTCGGTGCCGGCCAGCGCGTCGTCGACCATCTTCTCGGTCTTGCGCTTGTCGAGGCCGTCCTTGCCGAAGAACAGGCCGTCGGCGGTGGCGAGATGGTTGATCGACTTGCTCATTGCGGCACACCTTGCTCTTTTGTCGTCCTGAGCGCAGCGAAGGACCTAGCGCCAGCTACAGACACTTCGATGTTGTGAGGCCAGGTCCTGCGCTGCGCTCAGGACGACACCGGCTCACACCACCAATACGATCTTCCCAAAATGGGCATTGGCCTTCATGTGCGCAAGCGCGGCGGCGGCCTCGGACAGGGGGAAGGTCTTGTCGATCGGCAGGCTGAGCTTGCCTTCCTCGATGGCCGTCCACAGGTCCTTGCGGGCGGCCTGCACGATGTCGCGCACCTCCTCGGGGCTGCGGGTGCGGAAGGTCACGCCGATATAGTCGATGCGCTTCAACGCATGCAGGTCGAAGTTGAACTCGCCCTTCATGCCGCCCAGCCGGCCGACATTGACGATGCGGCCGAGGATGGCGGCGGCTTCCATGTTCTGGTTCATCACGCCTCCCGAGACCTGGTCGACGATCAGGTCGACGCCCTTGCCGCCGGTCGCTTCCTTGACCTTCTCCGGCCATTTCGGATCGCGCGTGTCGATCGCCACGTCGCAGCCGAACTCGCCCAGCCGGGCGCGACGGGCGTCGTTGGTCGAGCTGCCGAGCACGACCGAGGCACCCATGATCTTGGCGATCTGCATGCCGAGCAGGCCGACGCCCGAGCTGGCGCCCTGGATCAGCACGGTTTCGCCCTTCTTGAGACGGCCGGCGCCGACCAGCGCGTTGTGCATGGTCTGCACGGCCACGGGCATGCAGGCGGCCTGCTCGTAGCTCATGTTGTTGGCCGGGATCTTGTGGGCGCGGCCGGCATCGGTGACGGCGTATTCGGCGAAGCCGCCGGCCGCCGCGCTCATGACCCGGTCGCCCGGCTTGAAGTCCTTCACGTCGGGGCCGACCGCCTCGACCTCGCCCGCGCATTCGAGGCCGACGATGGTGCCGGGGCCGCCGATGCGGCCGTGCGAATGGCCCGACGCGACCGCGAGGTCGGCGCGGTTCAGCGACGCGGCCTTCACCTTGATCAGGATTTCGTTGCCCTTCGGCGCGGGCTTCGGGGCGTCGGTGTACTGGACGCCCTGGTCGGTGACGACGGCTGCCTTCATGGCGGATCTCCCCTGGAAAAGGCTTGTAATTCAGACGCCCTGCTTAGCAGGCGAGCGGCGAGCGGCCTATGCCTGCGCGGCTCTCTCGCCGGTTTTCTCGGCACGCATTTCGATGGATGGGAAGGGCCTCGCTCGAGCGGATGCAGCCTCCCGTCACACATTGTGCAAAAACGATAACTACACTAAATATGAGTTATTCATAGCGTGAGAAATTATATGAAAATCAAGCAGCAGGTTCAGGAGCTGTTCCCCACACCGCTCTGGATCCTCGACATCACCCCCGCCGACGCTGCGCCCTTCAACGCCAGGCTCAAGTCGGAAATCGAGGCGATCATCTCGCCGCGCCCAAATCTGCAGAGCGGTCGGAACTGGCAGACGCCGCACGACCTGCACACGCGGCCCGCCTTCGCCGAACTGGGCAAGCTGATCGAGGTCTCTGCGAAGAGCGTCCTGGAATACCTGCAACTCGAGAGCTTTCCGCTGATGATCACCGGCTGCTGGGCGAACGTGAATCCGCCGGGCAGCTATCATCCCACGCATGCCCACCCGAACAATTTCCTGAGCGGCGTCTACTATGTCGACATTCCCGGCAGCGGCACGGACATCGTCTTCCAGGACCCGCGGCCGATCTCGATCATGCCGTGGGGTGGCAAACCCACGCGTGTGACTTCCAATGCCGCGGTGGCACAACCCCAGCCCGGCCGCATGGTGATGTTCCCGTCGTGGCTGCGCCACCACGTTCCGTCGAACGAAGGCACGACCGAGCGCGTCAGCATCTCGTTCAACCTCATGTTCACCAACTACGCCGAGACGCTGGCGATGCCGAGGTGGAAGGCGTCGGCGGGCGCTTCGTAGCGGTGGTGCCCGACGTTGCCGCTGACTAGGCGATCTTGCTGGCCATGCCCTGCCAGTAGCGGTCGCGCAGCAGGCGCTTGTAGAGCTTGCCGGTCGGATGGCGCGGCAGTTCCTCTTCGAAGTCGACGCTGCGCGGGCACTTGATCGCGGAGAGGTGCTGCTTGCAGTAGGCGATCAACTCCTCGGCGAGCGCGGGGCTCGCGTCGGCCATGTCGCGGGGCTGCACGACCGCCTTCACTTCCTCGCCGAAGTCCGGGTTGGGCACGCCGAACACGGCGCAGTCCATCACCTTCGGGTGGTTGATCAGCAGGTTCTCGCATTCCTGCGGGTAGATGTTCACCCCGCCGGAGATGATCATGAAGGCCTTGCGGTCGGTCAGGTGCAGGAAGCCGTCGGCGTCGAGATAGCCCACGTCGCCGAGCGTGCTCCAGCCCTTGGGATGGCGCGACTCGGCGGTCTTCTTCGGATCGTTGTGATACTCGAACGCACGGCCCTCGGCGAAATAGACGGTGCCGGATTCGCCGGTCGGCAGCTCGTTGCCCTCGTCGTCGCAGATCTTGAGCTTGCCGATTATGGCGCGGCCGACCGTGCCCTTGTGCGCCAGCCATTCCTGGGCGTTGCACATGGTAAGGCCGTTGCCTTCGGTCCCGCCGTAATACTCCCAGATGATCGGGCCCCACCATTGGATCATCGCTTCCTTGGTCGGGATCGGGCAGGGCGCGGCGGCATGGATCGCGCACTTCAGCGACGAGACGTCGTACTTCGCGCGCACCTCGTCGGGGAGCTTGAGGAAGCGCACGAACATGGTCGGCACGACCTGGGTGTGCGTGATCCGGTACTTGGGGATCAGCGCCAGATATTCCTCGGCGTCGAAATGCTCCATGATCACCGAGGTGCCGCCCAGCCGCATGACGCTCATGTTGAAGCGCAGCGGAGCCGCATGATAGAGCGGCGCCGGCGACAGATAGATCGTGTTGCTGTCGATGCCGTAGAGCCTGCGGCTGACTGCCAGCAGCGGATTGTCGAAGTCGATCGGCTGCCTCTCGACCACCGGCATGACCCCTTTGGGGCGGCCCGTCGTTCCCGACGAATAGAGCATGTCGTGGCCGGCCGTTTCGTCGGCGATGGGCGTCGCGGGAAAGCGCGCGACCGCTTCCTCCCATGACTCGTAGCCGGGGACCGTGCCGTCGATCATGAAGCGATGCGGCGCGCCCTTCATGAGCGGCACCAGTTCGGCGGCCTTGTCGGCCAGGGCCTTCGAGGTGACGAACAGCCGGGCGCCGCAATCGGTGACGATGTAGTCGACCTCGGCGGCAGTGAGGCGCGAACTGATCGCCGTGTAGACCAGGCCCGAGCGCTGGGCGCCCCAGCAGATCTCGAAGAAACGCGGATTGTTCTCGAGGAAGATCGCGACATGATCGCCGGCCTGGAGGCCGAGCGAACGGAAGAGCTGCGCGATGCGGTTGGACTGCTCGTCGAGCTGGCGATAGGTCACCGTCTCGCCGCTGCCGGCCATGATGTAGGCGGGCTTGTCGGGATGGGTGCGGGCGTGATGATAGGGATGCATGACGGCCGCATAAGAGCCGACCGGCACAGCACTCGCAAGCGTTGTGCCAGTTCCGCTGGTCGGCTTGTTTGCCGCATCCGGTTGGGCGCGATTGCGAGACAATGGGAAGGCTCGTCTGGCGAAGATCAGGTTTCCCGGCCTTTGACTCCGTGGCCGAGGCTGATGAAGCTCGCGCTTGACGCTCGGTCGTTACCCAAGCGGTCGAGTGCAACCTCAATCGGATAAGCTGGCATGCGCTGGACGGCAACGAACTCGGCTTCTGGAATTGGCTGCCTTTTCCTCTCCATGGTGGCGCTTTCCTGCCTCCCGATGGCGGCTCTTACGAAGGTTCCGGAGGCCCGCGACCCTCAGGGGGCCGACGGGCGTCCGACAACCATTCCTGGCATCATGCAGAGTTTGAAGGCAGCAATCTCAACCGGTGTATTGCTGCAAGAAGGCTTCTATCTCGAAAAGAACCTCGAGAGTTACTTTGGCGCCACCATGGTGGACTGGCGGGAAAAGCCTGCGCCGGATTTTCGATCGGGTTACTTGCCAACTTTTGCGATATCCACCCCGCCTCAAACGATAGGTGGTTCCAAAATCGAGGCGATCTCGGCGACGTTCTTGTATCGCTCAGAGCCAGACAAGGTGACCGCCGTGTGGTCGTTTGTCCTGACAGAGTCTTCCGACGTTGACTTCGACTCCATCGAATCGCTCTATGGCCATGGCTGGCAGGTTGCTCCAGCCGAGCTTCCTTCGATCCACAGAAAGCAAGCGGTCGCAACGCGCCCGCACGGCAACTCCCACATCGTCTATGCCGGCAGCGACGATCGGCAATCCTACGAGATCGAGTTTCGCTTCTATCCGAACGCCACGCTGCTCACGGTGGACGTCGCCCTTGAAAGGAAGGCGCAACCTTGAGCTGACGGGGGAGTGTCGGCGGCGTGCTCCAACGAAGTCGCTCGGCAAGCCACCAAGCGGGCGTCGCGCTTCTACAAGGCGGGACCGTTCTGACGCAGCCGCACCCACCTCTCTCCGATGGCGCGAGGATCAGCGTGTTCCCTTGCCGCCTCCGACGCCGGCCCGGCGCAAAGCGTCGGCAAGGGCGCTAGCGGGGGCGCTGGCCTTTGCCGGTTGCGCGCGGGCCTGATCGCGCCTCGAAGCGCCGCCGCCGCTTTCGGGGCGGCCGGAGCGTGCCGCCGGGCTGCCGGCCTCGTCGTCGAGTCGCAACGACAGGGCGATGCGCTTGCGTGGCTTGTCGACGTCCAGAACCTTGACGCGCACGATGTCGCCCGGCTTCACCACGCTGCGCGGATCCTTCACGAAGGTCTTCGACAGCGCCGACACGTGCACCAGCCCGTCCTGGTGGACGCCGATATCGACGAAGGCCCCGAACGCAGCCACGTTGGTGACGACGCCTTCGAGGATCATTCCCGGCTCGAGGTCGTTCAGCGTCTCGATGCCGGCCTTGAACTCCGCCGTCTTGAAGGCCGGACGAGGATCGCGTCCCGGTTTCTCGAGCTCGCGCAGGATGTCGGTGACGGTCGGCAGGCCGAATCGTTCGTCGACGAAAGTGCTCGGCGACAGGGCGCGAAGGACGGGCGCATTGCCGAGAACGGCATCGATCCTGCTCTTGGTCGCCTCCAGGATCCGGTGCACCACCGGATAGGATTCGGGATGCACGGCCGAAGCGTCGAGCGGATCGTCGCCGCCGGGGATGCGCAGGAAGCCGGCGCACTGTTCGAAGGCCTTGGGGCCGAGACGCGGCACGTCCTTCAGCGCCTTGCGCGAGCGGAAGGCGCCGTTCGTGTCGCGGTGGGAGACGATGCTCTGGGCCAGCGAGGTGCCGATGCCGGAGACGCGCGCCAGTAGCGGCGCCGAGGCGGTGTTCAGATCCACGCCGACGCCGTTCACGCAATCCTCGACCACCGCGTCGAGCGAGCGCGACAGCTTGAACTCGCTGAGATCGTGCTGGTACTGGCCGACGCCGATCGACTTGGGATCGATCTTCACGAGTTCCGCCAGCGGATCCTGGAGACGGCGTGCGATCGATACGGCGCCGCGCAAGGTCACGTCGAGGCCGGGGAGTTCCTCGGATGCATAGGCCGACGCCGAGTAGACGGAGGCCCCGGCTTCCGACACCACGATCTTCTGCAGCTTGAGATCCGGCAGACCTTTCACCACCTCGATCGCCAGCTTGTCGGTCTCGCGCGAAGCGGTGCCGTTGCCGATCGCGATCAGCTCGACCTTATGCTCGCGCACCAGCCTCGCCAGGATGGCGAGCGCTTCGTCCCAGCGCCGCTGCGGCTCGTGCGGATAGATCGTGCTGGTCGCCACCACCTTGCCGGTGGCGTCGACGACGGCGACCTTCACGCCGGAGCGGAAGCCGGGGTCGAGCCCGAGGGTCGGCCGCGTGCCGGCCGGCGCGGCCAGCAGCAGGTCGCGCAGGTTCGAGGCGAACACCCGCACCGCTTCTTCCTCGGCTGCCGTCCACAGGCGCAGCCTGAGGTCGATCGACAGCATGATCGTGATCTTGGTGCGCCACGCCCAGCGCACCGTGTCGGCCAGCCACTTGTCGCCCGGCCGTCCCTGGCCGGAAATGCCGTAGGTCCGCATGATGCGAAGCTCGTAGGCGGTGGGAACAGCCTGTGCCGCGGGCGGGCGCGTCGCGGGATCGTCGGGTTCGACGGTCAGGCCGAGGATTTCCTCGCGTTCGCCGCGGCACAGGGCCAGCACGCGATGCGAGGGCATCTTGGCCAGCGCCTCGGAGAAGTCGAAATAGTCGCTGAACTTGGCGCCGGCTTCCTGCTTGCCCTCGCGCACCTTGGAAACGAGGCGACCGTTGGCCCAGAATTCCTCGCGCAGCGCGCCGATCAGGTCGGCATTCTCGGCGAAGCGCTCGACCAGGATGGCGCGGGCGCCTTCCAGCGCCGCCGCGGCCGTGGCGACGTTCTTGTCGGCCGACACGAAGGGCTCGGCGCGGACCAGCGGATCGACGGTCGGATCGCCGAGCAGCAGGTCGGCCAGCGCCGCCAGTCCCGCTTCCTTGGCGATCTCGGCCTTGGTGCGGCGCTTGGGCTTGTAGGGAAGGTAGATGTCCTCGAGACGGCCCTTGCTGTCGGCCGCCAGGATCGCCGCTTCGAGCGTCGCGTCGAGCTTTCCCTGCTCGCGCACGGACTCGAGGATGACCTTGCGCCGGGCTTCGAGTTCGCGCAGGTACACCAGCCGCTCCTCGAGCGTGCGGAGCTGGGCATCGTCCAGCGAGCCGGTGACTTCCTTCCTGTAGCGCGCGATGAAGGGGACCGTCGCGCCGCCGTCGAGCAGCTCGACTGTGGCCTGGACCTGTTGTTCCTTGACCCCGAGTTCTCCGGCAATGCGCGCCTGGATGGATAGCACCAAGAAACACCTCTGGGTCGGATGAGAGAGAGGGGAGCGCACGCGTGTGCCACTCCGGGCCGCGGATATGAACGGCGCGCCTGTGGGACTTCAAGCGGATTGTTCGCTTGCACAATGGCTTGCGAAGCGCTGTGCTCGGCGCCGCCTTCATTGTTCGAAGGTCGCGTAACGATGGTGAGCAGATGGCCGATGTGACGATACGAAGCGAGCAGGCCTGCTTCGGCGGGACGATCGGCTTCTACAGCCATGCCTCAACGGAGATCGGTACCGAGATGAAGTTCTCGGTCTTCGTGCCTGCGCAGGCATCCGCGCGGCCTCTTCCGGCGCTCTACTTCCTGGCGGGTCTCACCTGCACGGAAGAGACCTTCATGATCAAGGCGAACGCCGTTCGTCACGCGGCCGAGCTCGGCCTCGTCCTGGTGGCGCCGGACACCAGCCCGCGCGGTCTCGGCCTGCCGGGCGAGGACGAGGACTGGGATTTCGGCACGGGGGCGGGCTTCTATCTCGATGCCGAGGCCGAGCCGTGGCGGCGGAACTATCGCATGTACTCCTACGTGACGCGCGAATTGCCCGCGCTGGTCGAAGCCCGCTTCCCGGTCGACGCGGCGCGGCGCGGCGTGTTCGGTCACTCGATGGGCGGCCACGGCGCGCTGGTGGCGGCGCTCAGGAATCCGCAGGCCTACCGGTCGGTCTCGGCCTTCGCGCCGATCTGCAACCCCGTCGCCGTGCCCTGGGGTGAGAAGGCGTTCGGTAACTATCTCGGCCCGGATCGGGCGCGGTGGGCGTCGTGGGATGCGAGCGAGCTGCTGAAGCAGGGAAGCCGCTTTGCGGGCCCAGTCCTCGTCGACCAGGGGCTGAAGGACCAGTTTCTCGGCCCCCAACTGCGGCCCGATGCCCTCGAAGCGGCGGCCGCAGGCGCCGGGCAGGAACTGGTGCTGCGGCGGCATGAGGGCTACGACCATTCCTACTGGTTCATCCAGACCTTCATCGAAGACCATCTGAAATGGCACGCCGAGAGGCTCCGCGCCTGAGTTTTGCCAGCAGGGGGAGGGGACGCGGCCACCGCAGTTGACCCGGTTCCACCCTTCGGCTTTATTCCCCACGCACGATAGTGTGCCCCCGTGGCGGAATTGGTAGACGCGCCTGACTCAAAAAGTGGTTTGTCTACCCTGCGACGTTTGGCGCGGTGGTCGGAAAAGACGTTTGATTTTCGAGGGTTGAGCGGGTACGGCAAGGCGCATCGTGGCGGTGACAACCGCGCTAGGTGCAAAATAGGTGCAGAGCGCGAGGGAACTCGAGGCGGCGATAGGCGGGCGTGGCGGAACTGGTAGACGCGCTGGATTCAAAATCCTGTTCTGGTGACAGAGTGTCGGTTCGATTCCGACCGCCCGCACCATCATGCAATTCGAGAGCGACATTCGCGATGCGAACGCCTATCGAGGGTCAGAACTGAAGCTCTTCTCACTCGGGCCGACCACATTGAGCCAACGATTGCGAGCCATAAGAAACTCTGTGACGTTTCTTAACTTTGCCAAGGTCGGGCCGAGGGTTCGAATCCCTTCGCCCGCTCCAATTCTTCCGCAAAACAAAGCATTTAGAAGGTATCGGGCGGGCGAGTTCTGCTTACATGGGTGGTCTCGCACCGCGATGTAAGCGCCTTGTAAGCAGTGGGATTAAGCAACAGCCTGTGGAGCGTGCCATCTAGCCTGCATCGTTTGAATGGGGAATGAAACGATGGCCAAGCGCGATGCGATCTTTCTGCCAGCCAGCGGCGTCTTGCGAGATCACCCGCCATTCGGCGGCGATCCGCTCCGGTGACTGGGGCGACGGGCATTTCATTGGAGTTGTCCGTGTTCTCGATCGCATTTGCCGCAAGGCGAAGCTCGAGGGCATGACCCCTCACGTGCTCCGCCACACCTTCGCCAGTGTTGCCGCGACTTGGGCTTCTCCTAACTTACTATCGCGGGTCTGCTTGGGCATTCCGCGCGCGGCATCACGCAAAGGTACGTGTACCTGGATACCGCCTTGGTCGTCGCAGCCGACCGCGTCTCGATGGAAATCGCAAGGCTGCTGGGTTGGGAGGCGTCATCAGAGCGACCAGACACTAATCTCTGACGAGTACCCTGTTGCGTCATTGGCTCGCGCGGGCCAGCAGCCACTTGATGAGATGGAATTTTCCTCACTCACGATCGATTTCACTCGTGGGCAATCATGAGCAGGACCTCTAAAGGCCGCCGCCGGGCCTACCCGTCGCAAGGCCAACTGAGTTCAGTATGGCCACCCGCGATCACGTCGTGGCGTTGAATGGGCCGTCTGTGGCGGCATCAACATAGAACTTGCTGAACTTCACGTGCTCCTTCAAGGCAGCTGGCCTATAGGAACCCGAGCCGGCACATTGCGAAACCTCGTCTAGCCGAAACCGCTCCTCGACCGTCGGGTTGACGATGGCATCCTTGGGGATTGGCCGTGCCGCTGCTTTCCAGCCCAAGCCTGTCGTAAAGCAGCGCAGCCATCTCGGAATGCGGCCGACCAGCACATCCTGCATCCCGACAACCTCGCAGTGCTGGAGACCGGCGGCGGCAGGAAAGAGCTGAAGGGGAATGCCGACCTCGGACGTTCCCGTGAGGCGATGGCCGCGCACCATCACGGGTCCGATCTTGAGACCGTCAGGGACTCCAACAGCCTCCTCGATCATCCATCCCAGCGCCACATCCGAGAGACGGGACTCCGTCTCCGGGTAACTCCCTCCGATGTCGGAGTGATTGCCGGCGAACCAGATCTGTTTGAAGGTCGGAATGCCATTACGCTCGGCCTCCATTTCAGTCGCGGGCCCCCAGGCAACGCGGGCAAAGTCTTCCCGGGTTTCGTCGATCGCGTTTGCCGAGCGTGCATAACCCACGAACCGACTGAGCAGGCGGTCGAAGTGTTCGCCTTTCCATTCGGCAAGATGGCTGGATCGATCGCCGGAATTTGGAAAGTCCTTGATGACTTTCTTGATGGACTTGCGCTGGCGCCAAAGCATGAAGGCGCCGCCAAGAAGGGCGGCGGTCGCAACCAGCGCCAGCACCGACCACCAGAAGGCAAAGCCCAGAAGAAGGGACATGCCGGCTATTGCCAACGACGGGACAATAGAGAGGACCGCCGCGAACACACCCGCCCCCATCACCAGCGACACCTTGATGGCGATCGCCAGCGCGCCTTTGACGCCGAGCGCCGCGACGGTGTCGAACACACCGATAAAATAAGGCGCTGCGTTGGAGCAATGGGCCTCACGGGATTCGTGGTCGGCGCCGTACTCGGTCCGGAATCTCCGAGCGAGTTCCAGGCGTTCATCCTCGAATTCGGCGCGCGGATGGCCCGCACCATGCTCCAGCACGTCATGAACCGCCTCGTGAGCAATCTCGCGGATCGACTTCCTGAAACGCTGCAGCGGCTGGTCGCCATGCCGGGTGGGCACCCCGCAGAGCATCAGGAGATTGGCGATGCTGCGGACGGTGTAGGCGCCGCGGCTGAATCCGAAAAGGAAGATCCGGTCACCGGGCTCGTAGTGGTTGATCAGGAACTCGTAGCAGTCGACGATATTCGTCGTGATGCCACGCCCCGATACCGAGGCCAGGGTCTTTTGGGTCCAGCGTACCAGACCCGTCATCCCGGTTGCCGTCGTCTCGGTTCCCAAGCCTGGATCGTAGAATGCAACCTGATCCTTTGGATCGATGGCGGTTTCCGGACTCACCCTGGAGGCACGATACATCTTGTAAATGTTGCTCATGCGTTGTTCGGCACGGACACTTCCGTCTTGGCCGGTTCCGTCGGAAAAAATTGCGATATTTTTGGCCAAGGCTTCCTCCGAGGAAGGATCATCTGCTGCAAGCTCGGTAAGGACCAGTCATCTAGATACCTAGGAGATCCCCAATTCGCTTTCGGGACGACCATTCCGGCACAGCGATAAGACGTCGCTCTATTCGGACGGTTTCCACCTCGCCGAGGCGCGCCAGGGCGGCCTGGGATGCCGTGTAGGCGGTGAGTTTCATGCGTTTACGCAGCCATTGGATGATCGTCTGCAGGTTCGAGAGGCCGAAGAATTTGTTAGCCGCCTCTAGTCTACTGACGATGCCGTCGGCCGCACGGACAACGCCTTCTCCCTCCTCAAGCAGGGCCGATGCATCGAGCACATGCCGGCTGGTAACGAGCGCAAGTCGACGCTGAAGGTGTGTGCATGCATTTACCAGATTGCGAGCGTCAATCAGGGGAGATGCACCCTCGAGTACAAACGACGCGCCGGCGATCCGGCCGAGGGATTTGGTCACACTTATGAAGATTGGCTTCGTCTCCGGGTTCTTGGCGTATTTCTGCCGGTCGTCCCTGGCTATTTCGGCGGCGACGTCCCGGATGTGCTCGGTAGTCTCCAATTCACCGCCCGATGCGTGCAGCACCCTCGTGAGGAGGGAAACGAGCTCCGGCATCTTCGTGTGGAGTTCGTCCCGGAGACTGATCAGGCCATCGAGGCCAGGATGCTCAGAGAGCATCACGAGGAACGAATGCAGAAGCGGTAGCGCGGTTTCCAATCCCTCAAGACGCATGAGAAGATCATGCCTGTTCATGCGGTCGGAAAAATGCTCTTCGCGACCGGACCACCTGAAGCCGAACTGCTTTTCTCCGCAATCGCAACCAAGAAGGAGTCGGCATCCGTCGGCATACCTGGCAACGTTGCCCTTCCAGTGGATGGGTCGAAAGCAGTGCGCGCACCTCACATAGGGCCGGCTCTTGCCCTTGGGCGGCGTTACATCATATCGATATTCGATCTCGGGTACCTCATCGCGGGCAGGCACCCGGTCAAGAAGATTGGGCAACGCCTCCGGATCACTGATCCAGAACCTACGGGCCATGAGACCGCGGTCTTCGTCACTCAGGGCACCCCTGAAGCGCCCCACTATCGTCTGCTCGAACTCAGCGTGCCGATCCAGTTGGGCGTCGGTGTCGTTCATCAACTCTCCATTTCCTGCTTGGCTCGTACTTTCTGGAAGAAGCTGCGGCGCCTCACGCCAAGGCGATCGAGTTCCGCCGCAAGCCGCAACACCCCCTGCAGGACCGCCGGATGGCATTTGCGGAACGGCAACCCCGAACCGCACAGACACGGACTGTGGCCTCGAGGCCGCCGCAGCTGCTTGTCGTAGTCGAGCCAGTTCTTTTCCTTGAGGAAGGAGGGGATGATCGCCTCGATGGCTTCCTGCTTCTGCGGCGTCGTGTTGTCCGCGTAGAACTCGAGCAGCCCCAGGCTGCCATGACTGCGCTCCCCCCACGGCCACCGTCGATGGCGATCATAGAAGGCCAGGCCGTAGAGATAGTCGCGGGCCAGCCCGTCGATGAAGAAGGTGAGGTCAGAGCCTGGGGGAAACTTGTCTGCTTCCTCCTGTCTCACGCACACGCAGGCTGAGCCACCGTCGGGATTGCGGTGCAGATCCCGCGTATCGGCGAGACCCCATTTTGCCGCCACGGCTTCAGTCCGCCCGCCGACCTCGTAGAGCGCCGGGAGGCGGTCTGACGCCGGATTGTCCTTCGTGATCCGCACCTTGAAGCAATCCTTGATCTCCTCGCCGTCGTAGACGGCGTGGACCACGACTTCCCCTTCGAGCGTGCCCGGGCCTGTCCGGGCAAGTCGAGGATGCATCGTTATTGCCGCCGCGACTTCTTCATCGGAGAAAGCAAGCACCCCCTACCGCGCCCACGGCTTCGCGGGGTTCCTGATCACGGCCGGTCCCGGCGAGGCAGCGATCGTCGGCGCGACGGCAGGGGTCTCGCGGATGTAGCGGGTAGCCGTCTCAGCCTTCTCGAGGACCGTTTCGCCCTTGTAGGCTTCATGCGCCTCGTAGGCCTCCTCGACCCAGATGCCAAGGTTCGCTCGACCATCGTCAGCGACCCAGTCGTAGACCTTGCAGATCTGCGAGAGCAGCGTGCCGTCCGAAAGCTGGATGTTGTCGAACGGATTGGTTCCTCGATTGTCGGTTTCGCCATCCTGGTTCTTGACGCCATGGATGCGCACGCCCAGCAGCGCGTTGCCCCGCTCCCAATTCCGGCGGATCTCATATTCGACGTATTCGCGGTCTGCCGTCTCGGTGCCGATCAGGACCACTGTGACGGACGTGTACTCGAGCTGCTCGTTGATCCAGCGCTTGATGGCGGCGTCGCCGCCACGCTCGATCTTCTCCCATTCGACGGAGTCGATGACGCCATACTCGTCATCGTTGGCGATCATGTTGGAGTTGCGAACCTGCCCGGCGCGCCAGGCATCACGCTTGAAGTGAAACGAATAGAAGACCTTGCGGGCCATGAGCTGATCCTTGCAATCAGAGGGGTTAAAACACCGTCCGTCCCGGTCACTGTCTTGACGCAACCTCGACGGCTGCGGCGCATTGTCTATATGGGCAACGGACTCCTAAACTGATATACGGTGATATGTCAGTTACACTGACCAATATCCTGGGTTCTGTTGCCCATCTGGACAACAGATAGGTAGCGGAATTCCGCCTGTCAAGGAGGGGGCAATGGCCCAATCTGCCTTCGGTGTTTTCTTGCGGAAGCTGCGAGAAAAACGAGGATTATCGCTCCGGGAGCTGGCCCTTCTCGCAAAGATTGATCATGCCTATGTCCACCGGTTGGAGACCGGCGAGAAGGAAGCGCCGTCGGACGAGGCCCTGACGAGGCTGACTCGGGCCCTCAAGACGACCAAGCGCGACAGCGAGTTGCTGCGATATCTTGCACGCCATCCCAACGTCAGTATCGGACTGGCGGAATACGCCCTCGAAGATCAGACTGTGACGCCCGAAGAACTCGGCATGGCCGCAAACATGGCTTTCCGGGGCCCGACCAGGCCGGATTACAGGACGGCCATCGAGCGGATACGGCGCATGCTGGGAGACGAGGGACTTGGATGAACTTTCCGCAGTGCTGAAGGCCCGCGCGCTTATCAACAAGGTCGCCCCGACCGCCGTGCCGGTGCCCATAGAGGCATATGCCGGCGAGATCGGCGCCGTGCTGCGCAAGGACAAGAGCCTGGGGCCAGACGAAGCAGGCTATTCCTTCGAGAAGGACGGCCGCCACTACATCTGCGTCAATGCCAATGATCGGCCGGAACGTCAGCGGTTTACCGCCTGTCACGAGATCGCCCACATTGTGCTGGGGCTGCCCTCCGACCACGAGCAGCTGCCATGGTGGAGTTACGCGAAGCGGCCGCTTGACGAGATCCTCTGCGATGTGTTCGCCGCAGAACTCCTGCTGCCCTATGGCCTCTTCAAGCGCTTCGTGGATAAGGCCGATATCAGCCTCGCCGCCATAGACGAGTTGGCCGGCCAATTCGAGACCTCCACGACCGCCGCCGGCTCCCGGTTTGCCGCAGTCGCCGGGTTCCCCTGCGCGTTCGTGCTCTCGGAGAAGGGCGCCGTACGGTATGCCTCGCGGTCGACGACGCTTCGGCAGGGAAAGGCATGGATCGCGCCTCGTATGGCTCTGCCCGCCGGCTCGGTCTGTGCCCGCCTCCATGGCGGCGGGGTGTGTGACGGGCCGGAAGAGACGGCAGCCGATCTCTGGTTTAGCTCATGGGACCGCGGCGGCACCCTTCTGGAGGATGCCCGGCACCTCCAGCAGTGGAACCAGACGATCGCGCTCCTGTGGTTCGAGGATGAGGAGCTCCCGCCGCCGTCGACCGATCGGTCGCCAGCTGGCGAAGAGGGAGAACAAGGCCTTGCCGAGCTGGACGGCATTCTGCCGTGGCCTGGTAAGAAGCGGCGAAGGTAGGCGAATCCGGCGTTTTCTGATTGCCGTCCCCAGGCCAGCCGTCGTCAACTAGATGAATGGCAGACGTTCTGTACGACCGCGTCAAGCATCTGGAGATGATCGGCAAGGCGATCGAGCGAATGGACAAGGCGGCGTTCTCGCTGAAGGCGCTTTCCCCGGCAGTGCTGGGCGTCGCGCTCGTTCTTATCGAGCGCAAAGTACCTGCCTGGCTTGCTCTGGCGGCAGCAGCACTTGCCATATGCATCTATTGGTACCTGGATGCGCAGTATCTTGGCCGCGAGCGCGCTTTCAGAAGACTCTATGACCGGGTTCGAAGGGGTGAGCTCGATGACGATCCATACGCAATGGATGTGGCCTCCGTGTTCGGCAAGCAACCGGTCTGGCCGTGCCTGAAGGCCGGCGCGGTGATCGGCATTCACGGTTCCACGCTGCTGCTTGTCGGAATCTCGTTCATCGCGCTTGGCCTTCTGTCGAGGACCTGACGTTGGCTCGGAACGTGTTTTTCAGTTTCGACTACGATGACGTGATGGCGGTCAACATCGTGCGCAATTCCGATGTCGTGCGCGCCGCCAACGCGAAGCGCCCGTTCTCGGATCGAAGCCTCTACGAAGCTGCCAAGAACACTCCAGGCGCGATCAAACGGGCAATCGATGGTGCGGTCGACGGCACGAGCGTGACGGTCGTTGTTACTGGCGAGCACACGTGGCGCAGTTACTGGGTCCGTTACGAGATCGCGAAGAGTCTCGAGCGTGGTAACGGGTTTATCGTCGTCGATATCGACGGTGTTGGGCCGCCTCCGACACCAAACCGAGGCCCAAATCCGCTCGACAACATGATGCTGGCACCGTCGTACGATCGCACTGGCTTTGCGATCATGGAGTGGGACGGGTCGAAATATGCCGACTACAAGTCCCTGAACTACGTCTCCAATGCGACAGCGAAGTACCCTGCGAGCTTCCTGGCAGGGAACGCCTACGCTTTGTCTCAGCGATTTCCGCTTCGCCAGCACTGGCGCCTGTTGCAGATGTATTTCCCCACCACCATCGAGCAGGCGGCGCGGGAAGCCGGCTGGAACCCCGCTTCCTGAAGCTTCTGTCCTTCGCCGGCGAGCGGAACTGGCGCGACTGCAGCAGACAGATAGGAAGGCTGTTTGGCGTTCCAGCAAAGCCATCCGGAGCATGCCACCCGACGGACCCGGCGGACTTGAGCGCCTGTATCGATCGGCTGGCTCGGCCTGCAGCGGCGGAGATCGTTCAATGCGGCCCGGACCGGTCGGCCGCGGGCAAGGCATGCTCTAGCCGCGGCGCTCATACAGGCGATCGGCCAGCGCCGCTGGCTGGTCCATAGGCTTCCGAAATCGTCGCTCCCGCGTCTGGATATGCAGGTGGCGGTGGAACAGCGCGACGTAATCGAGATCCTCGCGAAGGTCCTGGGCAGGTGTCGCCAGCCGATTCGCCAGCTCCAGCGCGGCCCCTCCCGTCGAGGCAACCGGAACAACGTCGGCAGTGGGCTGGTAGCGATGGAACAGCTCATACTCGTCCAGAATGCCATCCATGCCGCCAATGAACACCGCTGCCTGGAATTGCTGCTCGCGGAACATGCGCTCGCGCATGAGGTGCAGGCTGGCCCCGCGGTCGTTGCCGACGGCATCGACGAACACGACATTCCCAAAGCGCGCATTCTCCTCCGGAAAGTCATCCTCAAAGAATTTGCTTTGAAAGAGCTTCACCCAAGTCGCGTAGTCGACGTCCATGCTCTCTGCGGCGACCCATATCATGGGCGTGATGGCCGGGTGCCCTCCCCAAACCAGCATGCGTCGCCCGAGCGTCACATACATCAGGGCTGTGACGGCGGCCGTGATGGCGACTGAATCAGCGGTCTCCGCAAATCGAGGTGACCGCCTGGGATCGGGCACGCTGGCCGAAAGAAAGATGGTGTCGGCCACGCTCAGCTCTCCCACGCGGCCAAGGCCCAGCCGATTTCTGAGGCCTTGACTGCTCGAACTGACTTGATGTTGTCATCGAGCCACTTCAAGTGCGTCACCCAGGCCTCGGAAATACCGACATGATCGTAGATCAGGATTGGCGTCTCGCGCTGGTCGGCGCGCCGGGCTTTATCCGCGACATCATTGAGAAGTTCAGCGGTCGGGATGCCAACGATAGGATAAGCCCACACTTGCCGGTCATCGAGGAGCTTGATCGCGATTGCCCTGTGCGAGCCTATGGCGGCGACCGCGGCACCAATTCGGTCTACATCGGCGCGTAGACGCCCGGTGATTGACATATAGCGCGAGGCAATGCTTCGGCTTCGCAGCCGTTCTACAGCGAGTACGATGCGCTCTGAGGTCGCCTCCACAATGGGTCCGTCCGCGCCGCTCAGGTCTGCTCTGTCCAGATAGATCGTTTCGGCCATGTCCGTCAGCCGGCTCGGCGTATGGTCGGGCCAGATGACGCGCAGAACGTGGATTTCTTTGGCCCGCGCACGCCCGATCTCATGTCGCGTCCATTTGCTCTCGAAATAGGTAGGGGTATCGAGCATCACCAAAACATCTGAGTCGCAGAGCCGATGCCAAAGCACGTCTTGGAACGGCTCTCCCGGCCTCACATCATGAGTATCAAGAAAGACGTCGAAGCCTCGCGAGTTCAACTGGTCATGCAGCTGCATCGCTGCATTGCGTGACTCAATGCGCCGATAGCTGATAAACGCGCGTCGCTGACGCCGCAGCAAACCAACACATTCGAGCAACGCCGCCGCGAGCTCTGTCATCTTGGGGTCGTCGGTGCGCCGCAGCCCGTTCGCAAAGTGCAACTGGCTGGGGATCTGCGAAATGAAATCGACTCCTCGAGCGATCGTTGGAATAATGGGTGCGCTCGTCTGGATTAGCTCGTCGACGGCCGGGAGGTCCTTGTTTGGGTCTCCACCGAAGTAGACCGCGGCAAAGGCGGCATGACGGTCGCGACCACCGATGGAACCGCCATCGTGGACCACGACGTCAACATCGATACGCAAACCGAAGTCGGTCACCATCTCTTGCACGGTTGTGGCGAGCTGCGACCGTTGGACGTCTGTTGCGTCGCCAAGAATTGCAAGCTCGTAAAGACTCAAGGATCGCGCTCCAAGATTGGACGTAACTTGCGAGTTCGGATTCTCATCTCCATGGCTTGGCTCTGGTCACGTAGCATTTTCGCGTCTAGCCACGAAGCCCGAGACCACGCAACCACGCGTCGACTTGGCCAAACGCATCCTGCTGCCACTGCTCCGGCGTTCGATCTCCCAGGATCTGACTCGCCTGAACGAACTGCTTTACGCACGTAGGACCGAAGTCATCCACGGTCGTGAACTTTGCGTCGATGAAGCGATATCCAGCCGCGCCGCTGGCCTCGGCGAGAATCACCCTGCATTCCTCAGCCAGCACCTCGGGACCGCCCGGGTAGTTCCGGATGCAGAAGTAGATGTCGTAGGCGTCCTTTTGCTTGTACCGGCCGTTCAGCGCATGGCCTTTCATGGCGAGTAACGCCGGGATGGAACAGACGGCCACCTCCACGCGATTGGTGCCGCCGTCGGGCATCGGGCCTTCGATCGCCACCATCTTGTAGAAGGTGGTGGCCAGGTCGGCGCCGTCTGCACGCTGCACCGCGAAGTTGCTGATCAGGGGCGGCTTGTTCTTCACGATCTCCGCGTCACGCGGCATCAGAAAGTCGACGATGATCTCAATGGCGGGCCCGTCATCGGGCGGCTGAACGGTGCGGGCGAGCTGAAACCGGCGCAGGCCCTCGCGCTGCCGGTAGCCGTGTTCCTGGAGAGCCTCGACAAGCGTGGCGTACTCCCCGTCCCCCAACGCTTCCGCATCAAGGCCGAGATCAACGTCGAGCGTGCCAACATGGGGCATGTCGTCGTTCTCGAGCAGCAGCCACGGGACGGCGCCGCCAATCACGGCGAACCTGCCTTTGAAGGCGCCGAGGATCTGGCCGATCTCCACCAGGACGGACTTTACCGCAGCCGTGGTCCGATCGTCATAGTCGGTCGCCACTTGCGGCTCGCCGGGCGTCATTTCCATGAAAGTTTCTCTTGTCTCAGATGATCGGCCGCTTCCCGGCCCCGCTCTCCGGCTTGCGCAAGGTCGAGGTAGGTCTGGACAGGGCTGGTGCATATCGCGCCCGGCGCCGGTTCGACAACGTCGAGGAACAGGCCACTGTCCTTCAGCACCATGACGACGACATTTTCGCCCTTTTGAGCGGGCGCCAGCTTCAAGTCCCTCTCCAGCCGGTCGATCGCATCCGCCTCGGCGTAGAAATAGTGCGTAGCGGTCCGGCCATAAGGCGCCAGCCACTGCGCGGCTGAAAACGATGCGAACGCGAGCTGCCCGCTCCCGGATTTGCTGCCTAGCGCATGGCGCGCCGCCTCGTCGAACGGCCGGCCATGCAGCGTCGTATAGAATCCCTCGCGCCGCTCGGCGGGAGATTCGTACGCCTCTCGCCACGCATCGAGCAGGGCGTCGGGCTTGCTGAGAACGAGTCCTCCTTCGGAAAGCTTCGCCCATTCATTGTCGATCAGTGCCGACCGCACATTGCTCACATGGCCGAGGCTGACCTGGGCCGAGTCGGCAAGGTCGGTCACGCGCCATGGCCGATCTGGCTTGCGCAACAGCACGCGCAGGATGCGCGATGATTTCGGCTTGAAGAGGGATCTGAGTTCACGACGCTCCGCCGCCGGCTTATTGGCTACCTGCCTTTCGATGAACACGCCATCGAACACCAGCCGTGCGTTGCCTTCCAGGTCGAGGAAACCCACCTTTTCCTTCCGACACAGCGCGCGCGCCTCGGCCGAGAGGTAGGGCGCGATGAAGACCGGCAAGGAGCTGGGCTCATGATGGGCCACGTAGTTGCGCAACTGCAGTAGGGCCATACGGACATGCCGAGGCTGGCCGCTCGATTTGACTTCACAAACGATCGAGTAGCGCTGGCCGGACACGTTGATCCTCGCGAGAATGTCGATGCCACGATCCGGTCTGTCCGGCTCGATGGTGACGTCGCGAACTTTGATCGCAGGCACATCCTCCAGAAGCGAGGTAAGCGCTGCTGCAGCTTGCTTCTCCAAATTTTTCACTGAATCGGGTGCTTTCAGCATTCGCTGAAAGTACGTTATGGAGTGAAATTCTGTCAAGCGGATTTCAGTGGTTCGGCAAATTTCAACAAATGCTGAAACATAGGATTACACTGAAATCATAGAGCATCAGTTGCAGAATCAGCTGCAGAATAGGCGCGTCCACCTTTGCCGGACCGGGGTCCTAGTCGGCCGGTTAGCGGTCGAAGCCGCCTTCGGGTGCCGGAGGAAAGGGCGTCTTCGCCCTGGTGACGACCCCTCCCGCAAGGAGGAAGTCGGCCTAGCACATCTTCCGTCCCGCCTGCTGGCAACGACAATCGAGAGCGAGAGGGCTGCGCCGGTTTCCGTGACGGATTTTCAGGTCGAGAGAGAGTCTCTGGGCTGTCCGTCGCGGAGTATCCCTCATGGCAAAGGCCGTTCAGAAGATCATCCTAAGCGCCTCGCGCGACATCCCCTTCAACAAGCTGGCGCTCAGCCAGTCCAACGTCCGCCGTCTGAAGGCGGGCGTCTCGGTCGAGGACCTGGCCGAGGATATCGCCCGGCGCGGGCTCCTGCAGAGCCTCAACGTTCGGCCGGTCCTCGACGCCGAAGGCGCCGAGACCGGCCAGTTCGAGATCCCGGCCGGCGGCCGCCGCTATCGGGCCCTCGAACGCCTGGTCGGGCAGAAGCGCCTGTCGAAGACAGCGCTGATCCCCTGCATCGTGCGCGATCCAAGTGGCGAGATCTCGGCGGAGGAGGATTCGCTGGCGGAGAATGTCCAGCGTGTCGCTCTGCATCCGTTGGATCAATTTCGTGCCTTCAAGACGTTGCTCGACCAGGGCGCCGGCGAGGAGGAGATCGCCGCCCGCTTCTTCGTCGCGCCGGCCGTGGTCAAGCAGCGGCTGCGTCTGGCCGCCGTGTCGGAGAAGCTCCTTGACGTTTACGCCGAGGACGGCATGGCCCTGGAGCAACTCATGGCGTTCACCGTCACCACCGATCATGCCCGCCAGGAGCAGGTCTGGGAGGCGCTTCAGCAATCCTACGACAAGGAGCCGTACCTGATCCGGCGCCGGCTCACCGAGAGCACCGTCCGCGGCTCGGATCGGCGGGCGCGGTTCGTCGGTGCCGAGGCTTACGAAGCTGCTGGTGGCGTGATCCTGCGGGACCTGTTCGAGGACGACAACGGCGGCTGGCTTGAGGACATCGCCTTGCTCGACCGGTTGGCGACCGAGAAGCTGGCAGCGGAGGCCCAGGCGATCGCCACCGAAGGCTGGAAGTGGATCGAGGTGGCCGTCGATTTCCGCTATGGCCACACGAGCCATCTTCGGCAACTCGACGGCGTGATACTCGAGCTCACGCCAGAGGAGCAGATGACCTTCGATGCGCTGACCGCTGAGTACGCCAAGCTCGAAGGCGAATACGAAGGTGCCGACGAGCTGCCGGACGAGGTCGACGCCCGGCTCAGCGAGATCGAGACAGCGCTTACGGCCCTCGAGAACCGGCCCGTGCGCTATGAGCCGGCCGAGATCGCGCGCGCCGGCGCGTTTGTCAGCATCGACGCCGACGGAAAGCTTACAGTCGATCGAGGCTTTGTCCGGCGGGAGGATGAGCCGTCGATGCAAACCGGCGGCGAAGGGCCGATGGAAGGGGAGACCCATGAGGCCGGCGGGACAATACCTGCCGCTTCCGACGGGCAACGCGCCGTCATCACCATTGGCGGCGGCGAGCCCGATGATGACGACGACGGCAGCGACGACGCCATCAGGCCGCTGCCCGAGCGGCTCGTGGGTGAACTGACGGCCCACCGCACCCTGGCGCTGCGCGATGCGGTGGCGAACAACCCGCGCGTCGCCCTGACTGCGCTGCTGCACAAGCTCTGCCTCGACACTTTCCAGCACAGCGCGCCCGGCGCATGCCTGGAAGCCTCGGTGCGGCATGTGTTTTTCCCCGTCCAGGCGGCCGACCTGAAGGACAGCCCCTCCGCTAAGGCGGTCGCCGCGCGGCACGAGACCTGGAAGGCCGAGTTGCCCAAGGATGACGACGCACTTTGGGACTGGCTCGTTGCCCTCGACGACACCCGTCGCGTCGCATTGCTCGCGCATTGCGTCTCGTTCGGGGTGAACGCCCTCTACGAGAAGGGCGACCGCCATGGCGGTCCGGGCGTCTCGGCGCACGGTGTCCAGCAGCGTATCGCCCGGGCCGACCGGCTCGCCCGCGCCGTCGGCCTCGACATGGTGGAAGCCGGCTGGCAGCCCACCGTCGACAACTACCTCGGCCGCGTCACCAAGCCCCGTATTCTCGACGCGGTGCGGGAGGCCAAGGGTGAGCAGGCCGCGCAGCTCATCGACCACCTGAAGAAGACCGAGATGGCGAAGGAGGCCGAGCGGTTGCTGGACGGCACGGGCTGGCTGCCCGAACCGCTGCGGCCCGCCGACAGCGAGGACGTGTCCAACACGCCCACCGACACGGTGGAGGAGCTTCCCGCTTTCCTCGCCGACTGCGAAGGCCAGGATGCCGCCACGGACGAATCGGAGCCGCATCCCATCGCCGCCGAATAGCCGCGACCCGCGGGCGGCTTCGGTCGCCCGCGTTCTCGCCGCCCAATCGTTGGAGAAGCCCGGCCGCTGTGCCGGGCTTTTTTCGTTGAGAGCTTCGTCACTTCCGATGCCCAAGGGGAGAGGGAGAGGACAGCCGGGACGGGTTTGAGCCGGCGGGGTCGAGAGAGCGCCCCCTGGTTCAGACCGTTCCCGCTCTCTCGAGGTCTCCTCATGTCGAATCTTTCCATCTCAGCGGCCACGCAGGTGCCGCTGCGCTCACTCGCCTGCGCTTCTGCCGATCTGCCCGCCGGTATTGGCGCGGCGGCGCACCTTCTTCTCCCTCATCTCGAACGCGGCCGTCGCATCGATGCGCTCATCCTGCGTGCCGCCATGGAGCAGGCCTTCGGCGGCTCCGATGCGGCCGGCGCCTGGGACTGGAAGACCGCCTACGACGCCTGTGAAGCGGCGACCGTGCTGTTCCTCCGCAAGTTCGGCATGGTCATTCGGACGCGGGCTGGGTCGCCGGCTGCCGAACTGTCATTGCTCGGCAAGATCGCGGCGCTTCTGCCCACCCATACGAGGCGCTCCGAGGAGAGCCAGGCGCTGCAGCAGTTCTCGACGCCGATCGAGCTCGCATTCGCCGCCGCCACCGCGGCTGAGATCACCCCGGCCGAAGTCGTGCTCGAGCCCTCGGCCGGTACGGGCTTGCTCGCCATCTTTGCTGAACTCGCGGGCAGCCGGCTGGCCCTGAATGAGCTGGCGGAAACCCGCGCGACTTTGCTTGGGCAGCTCTTTCCCGGTGCTGCAACGACTCGCTACGACGCGGCGCACATCCACGACCATCTCGACGATGCCGTGCGACCGAGCGTCGTGCTGATGAACCCACCGTTTTCGGCCGCAGCGCATGTCGATGGCGCCGTTGCCGATGCCGCCCTGCGCCATGTCGCCTCTGCGCTTGCCCGCCTTGCCGTCGGTGGACGGCTGGTGGCGATCACCGGCGCCAGTCTCTCGCCGGATCATCCGTCCTGGCGCGAGGCTTTCGTCCGCCTCCAAGAACGCGGCCGTGTCGTCTTTTCCGCCGCCATTGATGGTCGGGTCTATGCTCGACACGGCACGACGGTCGGGACGCGTTTGACCGTCATCGATCGTGTGCCCGCCGATGATCCGAGATCGTTTCCGGCATTACCAGGTATGGCGCCCGACGCGGCCACGCTGCTTGAGTGGGTGACGTCGAGTGTTCCCTCGCGCTTGCCTGTTGACGGCACGGCAGCGCCTCCGGCACCCGTCCATCCCGTCGCGGTCAGACCGAGCCGCAGGCCCGCACGACAGCCGCTCGCAGCTGCGGGCAGTTCGCCCGAACGAGCGGGCACCGAACTCGCGTACGAGACCGCCGACTGGAAGCCTGCCGAGGGCGGTGGCCTCACTGAAGCACTGTACGAAGGCTACGAGCTGCAGTCGATTCGGATCGCCGGCGCGCAGCCGCATCCGACGCGGCTTGTGCAGTCGGCGGCGATGGGCTCGGTTGCGCCGCCCAAGCCTAGCTATCGGCCGCACCTGCCGGCCAATGTCGTCGGCGCCGGCCTGCTGTCCGATGCCCAGCTCGAGAGCGTCATCTATGCGGGTGAGGCCCATGCCGGCCATCTCGCCGGATCGTGGTTGCTGGACGAGACCTTCGACCTCGTCTCGGCTGCGCCCGACGATGCAGAGGACGTCGTCCGATTCCGGCGCGGCTGGATGCTGGGCGACGGTACCGGCGCCGGCAAGGGCCGCCAGGTCGCCGGCATCCTTTTGGACAACTGGCTAAAAGGCCGCCGACGGGCTGTCTGGATCTCCAAGTCCGACAAGCTGATCGAGGATGCCCAGCGCGACTGGTCGGCGCTCGGCATGGAGCGCTTGCTGGTGACGCCGCTCGCCCGTTTCCGTCAGGGCACCCCGATCCGTCTCGAGCAGGGCATCCTTTTTGCCACCTACGCCACGCTACGCACCGACGCGCGCGAGGAGAGGGTTTCACGGGTCCGCCAGATCGTCGATTGGCTGGGAGCGGACTTCGACGGAGTGATCGTGTTCGACGAAAGCCATGCCATGGCCAATGCCGCCGGCGGCAAAGGCGATCGCGGCGACCAAGCACCCTCGCAGCAGGGCCGGGCCGGTCTGCGCCTACAGCATGCGCTGCCGAATGCCCGAGTCGTGTACGTATCCGCCACGGGCGCAACCACCGTGCACAATCTCGCCTACGCCCAGCGGCTCGGCCTGTGGGGCGGGGAGGACTTTCCCTTCGCCACACGTGCGGAGTTCGTCCAGGCGATCGAGGCCGGCGGCGTCGCCGCCATGGAGGTGCTCGCCCGCGATCTCAAATCCCTCGGCCTCTATGCGGCCCGGTCTTTGTCCTACGAGGGCGTCGAGTACGAACTGGTCGAGCACGCGCTCACGCCGGAGCAAATCCGCATCTATGACGCCTATGCCGGCGGCTTCCAGATCATCCACAACAACCTCGACGCCGCCCTTCAGGCCGCTAACGTCACCGGCGAACACGGCACGCTCAATGCGCAGGCGAAGTCGGCGGCCCGGTCGGCGTTCGAGTCGGCCAAGCAGCGCTTCTTTTCGCACCTGATCACGTCGATGAAGACGCCGACGCTGATTTCAGCGATCGAGCGTGACCTCGAGGCCGGACATGCCGCCGTCATTCAGATCGTCTCCACCGGCGAGGCTCTGCTGGAACGCCGGCTGGCCGCCATCCCGCCCGAGGACTGGGGCGACGTCCAGGTCGACATCACGCCGCGCGAATATGTGCTCGACTATCTGGCGCACAGTTTTCCGACCCAGCTCTTCGAGCCCTTCACGGACAGCGAGGGCAATCTCTCCTCGCGGCCGGTCTATCGCGACGGCCAGCCCGTGCAGTGCCGGGATGCCGTCGATCGCCGCGATCGACTGACCGAGCGGCTGGCCTCGCTCGCGCCGGTCCAGGGCGCCCTCGACCAGATCGTGCAGCGCTTCGGCACCGACCTGGTCGCCGAGGTCACCGGCCGGTCGCGGCGGATCGTGCGTAAGAGGGACCGGCTTTGCGTCGAGAACCGCCCGGGCTCCGCCAATCTCGCCGAAGCACAGGCGTTCATGGACGACAACAAACGCATCCTCGTGTTCAGCGATGCCGGCGGCACGGGCCGCTCCTACCACGCCGATCTAGGGGCCCGGAACCGGCGGCTGCGTGTCCACTATTTGCTGGAGGCAGGCTGGAAGGCCGACACCGCCATCCAGGGCTTGGGCCGGAGCAATCGTACCAATCAGGCCCAGCCGCCCCTGTTCCGGCCGATCGCCACCAATGTGAAGGCCGAGAAGCGCTTCCTGTCCACCATCGCTCGGCGGCTCGACACCTTGGGCGCCATCACCAAGGGCCAGCGCCAGACCGGCGGCCAGGGCCTGTTCCGGGCCGACGACAATCTCGAATCTCCCTATGGCCGTGCCGCCTTGCGGCAGCTCTACCTCCTGCTGTTCGCCGACAAGGTGGAGGGCTGCTCGCTAGAGGCCTTCGAGGACGCCACCGGCCTTCATCTGACCGACCAGGATGGCAGCCTGCGCGAGGAGCTGCCGCCGATCACGACCTTCCTCAACCGGCTGCTGGCGCTCACCATCGAGTTGCAGAACACGCTGTTCGGCGTGTTCGAGGATCTGCTGCGGGCGAAGATCGAGGGGGCGCAGGCCTCTGGCACCTACGACGTGGGCGTCGAGACGCTGACGGCCGAGAGCCTGACAGTGACCGACCGCCGCGCACTTTACGTCCATCCCGAAACGAGCGCAGAGACCCAGGTGTTCACCATCCGCCGGCGGGAGCGGAATCGGCCGTTCCCGCTCGCCGAGGCGTTGGATCGTGCCGACGACCCGCGCGCAGTCTTGCTGGTTAACACCCAGTCCGGTCGGGCGGCCGTGAAGGTACCTTGCTGGTCGATACCGCCGTCCCGAAACCTACTTTGAGGACACCGGCTTCCCCTCGATCGGCCATCTGCGAAGCCTTGATCATGTCGTCTATTTCTTCGAACAGACGGCGGCCTGCTTGTGCCATGCTTGCACCGGCCGGGGTGAGGCGCACTCCTCCACTGAAGCGCTCGAATAGCGAAACGCCGACTTGATCTTCAAGGTGGCGAACACGACGGCTCAATGCCGATTGTTTGAGGTTGAGAGCCGCCGCAGCTTGTCGGAAGCTCCCGTGTTCGGCGGCAGCGATAACGCTCCGCAACGAACTCAGATCGAGGTTCATATTCCGACCATGCGCTTGTTAAAGGATCGATACTGCGGGGAAGTGTGGGCTCTCTCCTCGGACTTTCATAATGGGCGAAGCCTCGCTCGGAGATTTCCAGCAGCATACATCTTTGCAATCTCAGCGGTTCCCCAGCGTTGGTGGAATGTTTCCGCGCGCCGGCGACACCTGACTATCGAGCATCGATGGGTGGAAAAGACTGCCCCTGAACGGATCGCCGAGCTCCCTCTTGTATCGGATTAGAGCTTGGCCAATCTGTCCAGCTAGCGCGTGACTAGGCCAACGCCGATTCAACGATGGCTTGGGCCTCCACGAAGGGTGTCGTGCTCGACTTCTCCCGGCCCGGCAAGCCCACCGACAATGCGTTCATCGAGGCCTTCAACGGGCGCTTCCGCGTCGAATGCCTCAGCGCCCACTGGTTCATGAGCCTTGAAGATGCTCGGCAAAAGATGGAGGCTTGGCGCAGGTACTACAATGAGGAGCGCCCACATGGGGCGATCGGGCAGAAGGTCCCGATAACATTGCTCGTTCGTGATGGCATACCCAGCCCGCCATCATGACGAAGCCCGGAAACTCTAACACCGGGCGGTCCAAAGATGGGTCTCAGAGCACCCGAAGGCGAACTCTACTCATTTCTGGAGGTGATTCAGGAGCGCAGGTCATTGAGAGTAGTGTATGCATCGAGCAACTTCTGGATATCGACAAGCTGCTCTTTCGTAGCTTGCTGGCCGGCCTTTCGATTGATCCGCGCGTCCCTGGCATCTGTCGACAAAGGCTCCTCTGCTGTCCGCGCGTCTTCAGACTGTTGGCTGGGCGAAAAAAAGATACTGCCATGCGCGCTAGCCGCTATTATTGACTACTATCCGAAATGAGTATTTTGCACATGTAGGAGCGTCAAACGCATGGACAATACTCTTCGTTCGCTTCTGCTAACTGTGGCTGTATTTCTACCTAGCCAGCTAGCTGCACAAACGGTTCCACCCCACGGTCTCAAGAAAACTTCGGTACCGGAGATCGTTTGCCAGTCAGTGGATAATCTCGGCATGACCGATGAAGGAATGACAGATCTCCAACTCGCCAGCATAGATTGTAGGAAGCTACCGCCCGGTACGGTGATCTTCACTTCTTGGGACCATAGGAAGATTGCTGGGGGCATGGCCGTGCGTGCTAGGAAAGACTTTCAGGATCGGATTGATTTGTTTTGGATCAGGGAGGGCAGGTTGGTGCCCGTGCCCTCGACTTGCAAGCCACCGCATCTAGAAGTGTGCTGAGAATGGAATCTGTCTGCGGCCTGCTCCGTTTTTGCCGCTGGGCCGGTTCGGATAGTGGTTACATGACAGGCAGGATTTGAGGCGGTTCCGTGATTGTATAACCTGGCTGTGTTGGGCGATTAGATCAGCCTAATGCGCGCAGTGTTCTGTCGAGTGATTCTGACAATCAAGCGAGGCAAAAACCTCGTGCGGATGCTATGTGTTGTCTCGCTGGCGCTTGCCAGCATCTCGCATGTGGTCACCGACTTTCAAGCGGCGAACCAGCCACCGAGCCAGACCGTCGTTTTAAATCCGGGAGAAGATCAAGGTCCTGACTCGCCAAGGCTTGCGGAGGGTTGCCACAGTTGCTCGGTAGTTTCCTTCGTTGAGGTTTGGGCAGGGGCCTATGTTGCCGCAGTAACAGCATCAGAGTTGCCCGCTGGGCGTCTGATGCGCGTGTCGGTATACTCGCAGCGTCTCATCGCGCCCCCACCTAAGGCTTGATCCCAACTATATCGCCCGCTGCGCTTAGTCTCCTAGGCACGGCACGCTGATATTTAAGTGTTCGGATCAGTTCTGAAAATCGGTGTCGCAGGAGCGTGCCTCTCAAGGCGACGAAAATGAGGGCCACGGGTCTGTCAGGGCTAACATCGTGCGGGCCCGCGGTCAGGGTTGTGGGGGCGGCCATTCCTTTGGTCGCCGGTACGCGATGGTGTTGCCGCTGGGAGCATCGGGCCAGCGCGAAGCAACGCAGCCGATGTACAATTGAATAGGATTGAGCATGGGCGCGGATCATTCACCTGAAGCGGCACCGGCCGCCGGCACTGCTGCAGCTCAACACAAGGGCCGTCTGGTCGGCGCGCTGACCCTTACAGTCAGCTTCATGGCTATCGAGGTGATAGGAGGGCTGTGGACCGGCAGCCTCGCGTTGCTCGCGGATGCGGCACATATGATGACAGACGCCGGCGGCTTGGCTCTGGCGCTTATCGCCATTCGCTTTGCTGAGCGTCCGGCTACACTGCAGAAGACATATGGCTATGTCCGAATGGAAGTGCTCTCTGCGCTGACCAATGCTGTGGTCTTGCTTCTGCTCACAATTTACATTTGCTACGAAGCCTATCAGCGCTTCCTGAACCCGCCGGACATTCTGGGTGGGCCCATGCTGGCGGTCGCCGCAGCAGGACTTGTCGTCAATTTAATCAGCATGAAGTTGCTGTCGGCAGGATCGTCGACAAGCCTCAATGTAAAAGGGGCGTACTTCGAGGTGTTGAGCGACATGCTCGGCTCGCTCGGGGTCATAATCGCCGCAATTGTCGTCATGCTGACAGGCTGGAAGCTGGCCGACCCCATCATCGGCGCCGGCATTGGTCTGTTCATTATTCCGCGCACCTGGATGCTGCTGAAGCAGGCGATCCACATCCTTATGGAGGGCACGCCTCCCGAAGTCGACATGCTGCTACTCGAGCGCAAATTAAAGGAGATTCCTGGCGTGATCGCTGTGCATGACTTGCACGTCTGGAGGATCACATCCGGTATCGACGCAATTAGCAGTCATTTAGTCGTGTCCGACATTGCCCAAGCGGGGGCGATCCTGGTCGCTGCGAACGAAAGCATGAAAACGACCTTCAACATAAGGCACACCACATTTCAGATAGAAGACCAGCTCCTTCGCGAAGCAGAAGGGCAGCGAAGGCTTTAATATGGCTCCAGAGCTTGCTTATGGTAGGCGACTGGCCACCGTCCGGCGCCGCGCCCTTCAGACGGGAACGCTCGTCAAGATCTCCATTGCGCTCGGTTTGTGCGTTCTTCTTTTAATCGTAGGCGGTTGTTCGCGGGAGATCGGAACGAAATATGAGCCGTCGCTAGCGGACCGACTAGTGCCTGGCTCATCGACGTTAGCGGATGCGGTTCGACTACTGGGCAAACCCTTCAAGACGAGGGGCACCTTGCGCGGCATCACTTGGGCTGAATGGTGGTACCTGAAAGATCATCCCCAGCGCACAGAATCACAAAACCTGGTGGCGCTGTTCGCTGCTAACGGCACGTTGCTTTCGATCGTCCGGCGCCACGACAACCAACCCCAGCTTGCACCCTCCAATGACTAGAGGTTCAAGCGCAAAGATGACCGATCCGTCCGAAGTCGGTCTGAAACTTGGCGAAGGGCACTGCTGTGTGAAGCTCCCTAGGGCGCAACGCCGCATCATCACTGAGGTAATTGTATAACCCCTTCGCGCTGATAGATAAGTCAACGTGGTGAATACCATAGGACATCCGCTGGCATTGGCATTTCGACGGAGCGTACGCTTCGTTCGAATGTTCTGCGTACTGTCCTTGGCATTCGCCAGCATCGTGCATGTTTTCGGCGATTTTCGCGCGAACAGCGCAGGGATGAGTGCAGGGCAGGCTGCGGTTTACAGCGCGTCGAACGATCTCGAAAGCGAGGGCGGCCAGGCTGCGGAAGCCTGTCATAGCTGCTCTGTCTCGCCCTATTTCACCGCAGCATCCGTGCTCTTCTTCGCCGACACTTCTTCGGAAGTGCCTGAGGGATGCCTTATAGCGGTGTCCGTTGCCTCTCCACGCCTAGCAGGCCCACCCCCCAAGACCTGATTCCGTTGTGTTTCGAACGTCGCGCCAACGTTTTCGGCGCGGTCGTGCCGATGAACGCTTTTCTGGGATCAAATCATGTCAATTCGCGTAATGGGCGCGCTGTGCGCAGCGCTTCTCGTTGTCACGCATGCAAACGGAGCCTGGTCGCAAACTGCGCCAACGGCAGCGCAACGCGCGTCAGCCAGCGGTCAGCAGCACGCGCCCAAAGGGATACTTACCCTTCGTCAGGCCTTACAGCAGGCGGTAAACGCCAGCCCGCGCATCGACATCGCTGACCGCAACATCGGTATGGCCGATGGCCGCCGCCGTCAGGCCGGCGCAATGCCCAATCCGACGATAGGCTTCGAAATTGACAATTTCGCGCCGGGCAATTCCGAGAATGTCGGCGGTGCCGAGACGACGCTGATGCTTAGCCAGCTCATTGAGTTGGGCGGCAAGCGCGACGCGCGTGTATCCGCAGCACTGGGCGATGCAGATGCGATGAAGTGGGAGAAGGATGCGACCCGGCTGGAACTCCTTTCGGAAACGACGCTCGCCTTCGTCGAGGCACTTTCGGTGCAGCGGCGTATCCAGATTTTGGAGCGTCAGGCGACCACGCTTGAACGGCTTGTGCCGCTGATGCAGCGCCGCGTCGATGCGGGTGCTTCGTCACCGTCCGAAGTCACGCGAACCCAGACCGCGGTCGGCGTGACGAGGCTGGAACGCGAACGCGCGCGCCTGGCTTTTGCGGTAGCTCGGAGGGATCTCACCGGATTAATGGGACGCGATCTCCCAGATTTCACCTCTGTTTCCGGCGACTTTACTCGCCTTGTCCGTCCCGCACCGCTCGAAGTCTTGATCAAGGCGATTGACGACAATCCGCAGCTCATGCGCTGGACGGCCATACGGGCCCAACGTGACGGCGAACTCTTGGTCGCACGCCTAAAGCCCATTCCCGACGTTACGGCCAGCGTAGGCTGGCGCTACTACTCCGACACCCAGCAGAGTGCCGTCCGACTGGGCGTTTCGATGCCGTTTCCAGTGTTGGATAGAAACCGGGGCGGAATCCACGAAGCGCAAGAAAACTCTCGCAAAGTCCATGCAGAGCGAGCCTCCAATCGGCTCGCCCTGATTACTGTCGTGGCGAAAGCGCACGACACCGCAAACAACCAGCTCATCCAGCTTGATCTCATTCGCAAAACGATCTTGCCCGCGGCACGCCAGACTTACGCGACCATCGAAACGGGGTACGGCCAGGGGCGCTTCACCGTGCTGGAAATCCTGGACGCTTATCAGACTGTCGCCGACGCGGAGCTGAAGGAGCATGAGGCGCTGACGAGCTTCCATTCGGCCGTTGCCACAATCGAGGGACTCACCGCGAGCCCCGTGAACGTTACGAGGGCACGATGATGAATTTTGCAAAGAAGGCGCTAGGCTATTTGACGGTGGCAGTCATATGCGCCGGCATTTTGGCCGCCGCCGGCTATTACGTCTTCGATACGCGATTTGCCAACCAGTCCAGAGCCGCCGCCGGCGCCAAAGGCGGACACGGCGAGAAGGAAGGGGACAGCCACGATGAGGGTGTGAAGCTCACCGATGCGCAGGTGACGGCCGCAGGTATCGAGCTGCTGACAGCAAGTCCCCGGGAACTGCGCGATATTCTGCAGCTGAATGGCACGGTGCAGCCCAACCAAGAGACCCTGGTCAAGGTGACCCCACGCTTCCCCGGCGTCATCCGCAGCATGCGCAAGCGGCTGGGCGACAAGGCTAAGAAAGACGATGTGCTCGCGAGCGTCGAGAGCAACCAGAGCCTGACCGTTTATGAACTCAAAGCACCGATCGACGGCACCGTGATCGACCGCGACGGCACGCTGGGTGAGTTCGCATCGGAAGCGCGGCCGATCTTTACTATCGCCGACCTCTCCTCGATGTGGGTCGATTTCGCGGTGTTCCGGAAGGACTTCTCGAAAGTCCGGATCGGGGACGCTGTTTCCATCGACGTTGGCGACGGCGGTGCACCCATCGAAGCCAAGATCGACTACCTTTCGCCAATCGGCGCTAGCGATACGCAATCGGCCATAGCGCGGGCAATCGTTCCCAACAGTGGACGCCTGCGTCCGGGCTTGTTCGTCGACGGAAAGGTCGTCCTGTCGGCGCGGCCAGTCGATGTCGCCGTCAGTACAAACGCTCTTCAAACGCTCGAAGGCAAAAACGTCGTCTTCGTTCGCAACGGCGAGACGTTCGAGGCGAGAGAGGTCGAACTGGGTAATCGGGATGCCGATTGGGCAGAAGTTATATTCGGCCTCGTCGCCGGTGACGTCTATGCAGCCAAGAATAGCTTCGTGATCAAGGCGGAGATCGGCAAGGCCGGCGCCGCTCACGAACATTGAGGCGGGAGACCCAACATGATCAACAAGATCCTGGCATTCTCCATCCAGAACCGATGGTTCGTCATCATGATGAGCATCGCGGTCGGTGCGCTGGGTGCGTGGAATTTCACGCGCCTACCGATCGATGCGGTGCCCGACATCACCAACGTGCAGGTGCAGGTCAACACTGTTGCGCCGGGCTACTCCCCGCTGGAGGTCGAGCAGCGCATCACCTTCCCACTGGAAACCGCGATGGGCGGCCTGCCGAAGCTCGAATACACACGCTCTCTATCGCGTTATGGCCTCAGTCAGGTCACCGTCGTTTTCAAGGACGGGACCGACATCTACTTCGCCCGCCAGCTCGTGAACGAACGCATCCAGCAGGCCAAGGAGCAGCTTCCGCCCGGCACAGAAACAGCGATGGGACCAGTCTCAACTGGGCTCGGCGAGATCTACATGTATGCGGTTGAAGCCAAGCCTGGGGCGAAGCGGCCGGACGGCGAACCGTATTCGGCCACAGACCTGCGGACGATCCAGGATTGGATCATCAAGCCGCAGCTCCGCACGGTGCCGGGCATTGTCGAGGTCAACACGATCGGCGGCTACGAGAAGCAGTTCCACGTGCTGCCCGATCCCGCGAAGCTGATGGCCTTTCGCCTCACGTTCCGCGACGTCATGCAGGCGCTGGCGACACACAATGCGAATGTCGGCGCAGGCTATATCGAGCGCAACGGCGAGCAGTATCTGGTCCGCACGCCGGGGCAGGTGAACACGCTGCCGGAGATCCGCGACATCGTCATCGGCACACGCGGCGGAATTCCCATCCGAATTTCCGACGTGGCGGAGGTCAAGGAAGGAACCGACCTGCGGACGGGCGCCGCGACGCTCGACGGCAAGGAAACCGTCATCGGCACGACGATGCTGCTGATCGGCGAGAACAGCCGGACGGCCGCTCAGCGCGTTGGCGCCAAGCTGGACGAGATTGCTCGCTCGTTGCCTGACGGAGTTGTGGCGAGGGTGATCTACGACCGGACCAAGCTTGTCGAGGCAACAGTCTGGACAGTCGAGAAGAATCTGCTCGAAGGCGCTCTGTTGGTCGTGGTCGTGCTGTTCCTGATTCTCGGCAACTTCCGCGCAGCCTTCGTCACGGCCTGCGTCATTCCGCTGTCGATGCTCTTCACCATCACCGGCATGGTGGAGAACCATATCAGCGCCAATCTGATGAGCCTCGGCGCCATCGACTTCGGCATCATCGTCGACGGCGCGGTGATCGTGGTCGAGAACTGCCTGCGCCTGCTGGCAGAGGAGCAGCACAAGCGCGGCCGGCTGCTTACGCGGAACGAGCGCTTCGAGACCATTCTTGCGGGTGCCAGCGAGGTCATCAAGCCGAGCCTGTTTGGCACTGTGATCATCGGCGTCGTCTATCTGCCCATCCTTACGCTGACCGGCGTAGAAGGGAAGATGTTCACACCCATGGCCCTCACGGTGCTCATGGCTCTTTTGGGCGCCGCCATCGCCTCGATGACACTGGTGCCTGCAGCAGTGGCGCTTCTGGTCACCGGGAAGGTCTCCGAAAAGGAGAACTTCTTCATGCGCGGCGCACTGCGCCTTTACGCACCGGCGCTCGAAGGCGCCATCCGGCTGCGCTACGTCGTCGTTGCGATGGCCTTCGTGCTGGTAGGCGTGGCAGGCGTCGCGGCTTCGCGCATGGGCGGGGAGTTCATTCCCTCACTCGACGAGGGCGACATCGCCATGCATGCGATGCGCATACCCGGCACCAGCCTGACCCAGTCGGTTCAGATGCAAGAAGCGCTCGAGAAGGCGATCCTGGAATTTCCGGAAGTCAAGGAGGTCGCGGCCAAGATCGGCACGGCCGAGGTCGCAACCGACCCGATGCCGCCGAATGTCGCCGACAACTTCATCTTCCTGAAGCCGCGATCCGAATGGCCAGATCCCAACCGCTCCAAGGCCGACCTGGTGACGGCCATCGAAAAGCGGGTCGAGCAGATTCCGGGCAACAATTACGAGTTCACGCAGCCCATCCAGATGCGCTTCAATGAGCTGATTTCTGGTGTCCGAAGCGATCTCGGCATCAAGATCTTCGGCGATGACCTCGATACGCTTCTGTCAATTGCCAACAAGGTCCAGTCCGTCGTGCAGGCCGTACCCGGCGCTGCCGACGCGAAGACCGAACAGGTGAGCGGCTTGCCGATGCTCACTGTGAAACCTAACCGTGCGGCTCTCGCGCGTTATGGCATTACGCTGGCGGAACTCCAGGAGGTGGTGGAGATCGCCGTCGGAGGCCGAGAGGCGGGGCTGATCTTCGAGGGCGACCGCCGTTTCGATATCGTGATCCGGCTACCTGAGCGCATGCGCGTTGATGTCGATGCCCTGTCGTCGCTTCCGATTCCCATTCCTGCGCAAGTGGCGGGAAAGGAGAACGGAGCCAAGGATGGTCGTGCGATCGTGCAGACTGGCCTTGGCGTGGCGGCCCCGTATGTGCCGCTCTCCGCCGTGGCCGCGATCGAAATCGCACCAGGTCCCAATCAGATCAGCCGCGAGAACGGCAAGCGTCGCATCGTTGTTTCGGCGAACGTGCGCGACCGCGATCTCAGTTCCTTCGTGAGCGAAGTGCAGAGTCGCGTCACTGAACAGGTCAAGCTGCCGGCGGGCTACTGGATCGGTTGGGGTGGCCAGTTCGAGCAGCTTGTCGGCGCTACAAAGCGCCTCGCCATCGTCGTGCCCGTCGCGCTGTTGCTGATCTTCGTCCTCCTGTGTATGAGCCTGGGGTCGGTTGGCGATGCACTCCTGGTCTTCAGCGGCGTACCGCTGGCTCTGACCGGCGGTGTGGCTGCTCTCGTGCTCAGGGACATTCCGCTCTCGATCAGTGCAGGCATCGGCTTCATCGCTTTGTCTGGCGTTGCCGTGTTGAATGGCCTGGTCATCATCACCTTTATCCAGGGACTGAGAAACCAGGGGCGCACGGTCGCGGACGCCGTGCGCGAGGGGGCCATGAAGAGGCTCCGTCCTGTGCTCATGACCGCGCTGGTCGCGTCGCTGGGCTTTGTGCCCATGGCGATCGCAACAGGCGCAGGCGCCGAAGTGCAGCGACCACTGGCCACCGTCGTCATTGGCGGGATCATCTCGTCGACGATCCTGACGCTGGTCGTTCTACCGGCTTTGTACGCCCTGTTTCATCGAGACAAACCTGTTCAAAAAGAGGAGATGGCATGAAGAAGATCATTATCGCAGCGATGCTGATGCTGTGGGCCGGCATGGCGGTGGCGCAGCATAACCACGCCGCTACCAAGGGACCGAACGGCGGGCCCGTCCACGATGTGGCTGGGGTGCATGCCGAGCTTGTGATGGTCGGCAACGCCGTGACCATCAACCTGCTCGACGAAAGCAACAAGCCGACGTCCGCTAAAGGCTTTAGCGGCTCTGTGCTGATCGTTGCCGGATCTTCTCGCGAAACCGTGCAACTCGCCGTCTCCGGCGATAGTTCGCTGAAGGGTGAGGCGAAGGCGACCATTCCGTCGGGCGCACAGGTAACCCTAGTGCTGAAGAACGCCGCCGGAAAGTCTGGTCAGGCCAAGTTCTAAGGGAGTCAAGGAGCGGCAGTCCCGCGGGGCTGCCGCGTCCCCACCTATCGTTCCGAATGGAACAGCTGCCCCATCTCCAGGGCGGTCGACAGGAAATGTACTCGCAAATAATGCTTAGTGTCGTGGCAGAGAAATTGTCGCTGAACGCCGGTGAGCGCCGCTGGCATCGCGAGCGCAGATCGGCTTGGCTGCGCCTCGTGGCCCTCGCGATATTGGTTGT
>Ga0182739_1000492_pt1 | contig 50693 bp, 55 predicted proteins | sample eDN5th30CBELigBY_FD_128873 | JGI IMG/M metagenome (GOLD analysis project Ga0182739, IMG submission 128873) | Enriched backyard soil microbial communities from Emeryville, California, USA - eDNA 5th pass 30_C BE-Lig BY (version 2) (version 2) | ecosystem: Environmental > Terrestrial > Soil >... | reverse complement strand
TGTAGTTGCCCTCGATGTAGTCACGGAGTGCGACGAGTTGGTCGTCGCTGAGGTCCTTGACGCGGATCTCGGGGCTGATGCCCGTCGCCTCGAGGATCTCGCTGGAGCGGGTGCGACCCACGCCGTAGATGTAGGTGAGTGCGATCACCACGCGCTTGTCGCGCGGGATGTCGACGCCGGCAAGACGTGCCATGCGGGTTCTCCTGGGAGTGAAGTGGAGGTGTGGAGCAGGATCGGTGCCCGGGCCTCCGCCCCGAGGTGTCCCCTCCGAAGAGGTTCTGATCCTGCCTGGTCCCCCGCTGTCGGGGGTCGTGCTCCCCCGGCGGTGGTCGAGTAGTCGGCGCAGCCGACGTATCGAGACCCGGGGGTCGTGCTCGATATGGAGTTTTGTGCGATGGATCTCGATACGCGCCTGCGGCGCTACTCGATCCTGACCCGTGCCGCATCAACGCGCGCTTGCGCGCATTGATCCGGCACGCGTCAGCCCTGACGCTGCTTGTGGCGGGGGTTGGACTTGCAGATGACCATGACGCGTCCGTGCCGACGGATCACCTTGCAGTGATCGCAGATGGGCTTGACGCTGGGGTTGACCTTCATGATGTTCCTGTTCGCTGTCTTCGCCGGGCCTCGGCTCTCGACACGTCGCGGCGCGACGACTCGATCCCCGAGGGGGCGTTACTTCTCGACCGGTCTAGCGGTAGCGGTAGACGATGCGACCACGGGTCAGGTCGTAGGGCGAAAGCTCCACGACCACGCGGTCCTCGGGGATGATGCGGATGTAGTTCTGCCGCATCTTTCCGGAGATCGTGGCGAGGACCTTGTGTCCGTTGCTGAGCTCCACGCGGAACATCGCGTTCGGCAGCGCTTCGGAGATCACACCCTCGATCTCGATGACACCGTCTTTCTTAGCCATAGCCTCGCTGTCGCCAGGCAGACCGGTCGGTCTGCGTTGGATGATGGATGACGGCGCGGTCCTGATCGACCCACCCGCTTCGGACACGCCGAAGCAGGCGCAAAGCGCCAAAGAACGATGTTACGCCGGTAGCATCCGCCCGTCAAACCGACCGGCCGTCGGCCCCGCACCGCGTTCAGGTGGCAGTTGTGCGGGGGTTGGATGCTCGCAACCCCCGCACAACTGACACCCGAACGGCATCAGGACACCCGAACGGCCAAAGACCATGCGCCCGCGGGTCAGCTGAGGCCGGAGTAGACGTGCATCCCCTTGAAGAACATGTTCACGATCGTGAAGTTGAACATGACGGCGCTGAACCCGATGATCGACAGCCACGCCGACCGGGAACCGCGCCAGCCACGGGTCGCGCGGGCGTGGATGTAGCCGGCGTAGAGGACCCAGATGACGAACGTCCACACTTCCTTGGTGTCGAAGCCCCAGTAGCGACCCCATGCGTCATTGGCCCACACGGCGCCGGCGATGAGGGTGAACGTCCAGAAGATGAACCCGAGGATCGCGAAGCGGTACGCGAGCCCTTCGAGCGCGTCGGAGCCGGGGATGGTGCGGAGGAACCGCATCGGCGTCCGCGTCGGCGTCGACGAGTTGATCGCCGCGATCGCGCGGGCCTCGCGGCGCGCCTGCAGCAACTGCAGCACCGACAGCGCGAACGCGAGCGCGAAGAACGCGGTCGCCAGCGAGGCGACGAACACGTGGATGACGAGCCAGACCGACTTCAGCGGGTCCATCAGCGGCACGACCTCGACGTAGAAGCCGATGGTCGCGCCCCCGAGCAGGACGACGAGCAGCCCCGTCACGAATGTGCCCAGGAACCGCAGGTCGTAGCGGAACAGCACGATGAGGTAGACGGCGGTGATCAGCAGCGTGCCGGTCATCGCGAACTCGTACATGTTCGACCACGGCACGCGCTCGGCCGCGATGCCGCGCGTGATCGTCGCGCCCAGGTGGAACAGGAATGCCAGGACCGTCAGCGCCGTGCCGATCCGCGCCCACACGGCCCGCACGCGGCGGCCCGGTGCGGCGTGCAGGTCCTGCTCCGCGAGCGCTTCGTCGGCCCGCACCGCGTCGATGGCCGATCCGGATGTTCCCGCGCCGGCACCGACGTACGCGTTGCGGCGGCGTGACGCCCCGACCGCCGCATCGGCCCCGACCGCCGCATCCGCGGCCTGGTCCTTGGCAACGACGGCGGCCTGCGAGCGGCGCGCGAGGTCGAACGCGTAGGCGATGAAGGCGAGCGCGTAGATCGCGATCGCCGTCCACACCAGCAGCAACGAGACGGAGTCGAGGGAGAGGGTTTCGGCAGCCGGCATGGGTCGAGTCTACGGCGCGGTCAGCGACGGAGCGCCGCGAGGTTGGTCTCGGCGATCTGTGCGACCGCGGCGGCAAGGGCAGGATCCTCGCCGCGCGCGAGTCCCGCATACTCGACCACGATTGCCCGCGAGGCGTCGCCGGGGGTCTCCGCCGCCGACGCGACCGATGCCTTGACCCACACCCGTCGGCGCGGCACGAACAGCGCCGTCAGCAGTCCCAGCGTGGCCAGCACGGAGAAGGCGAGCACCCACGGCGCCGACACGTCGTGGTGCACTTCGAGCGACGCGAACCGCTTGACGGAGTCGCGCAGCTCCCCCGTCGGCGACTCGTTCTCGAACGTCACGGTGCCCAGCCCGTCAGGCAGGTCGGCCGTCTGGCCGGGGGTGAGCTGGATCGAGTCGACGCCCGACTCGCCGCCGGTCAGCTGGGTCATGTCGTCGACGCTGAGGGTGTAGACCGAACGGGGCGTGCCGTCGTCGATGCCGAGGTCGCCGGCGAACACGTTCAGCGTGAGCACGGGCGCGACGAGGTCCGGCCACATCGAGGTGAACGCGCCGGAGTCGAGGACGGCCTGGGTCGGGTAGAAGAATCCGATCAGGCCGAGCTGTTCGGGCATGCCGTCGGCGATCTTGATGACCCCGAGCGAGGTCATGTTCGAGTCCTGCGGCAGGAAGGGCTGCGAGTCGCGGTAGACCACCGTCCCCTCCGCATCGCGGATCGTGATGGTCGGGGCGTAGCCGTTGCCGAGCAGGTAGATGCGGTTCTCCGCGATGTCGAGCGGGTAGTTGACCCGGATCTCGCTCTGCTGCGCCTCACCGCCGGGGTCGCGCGTGGTGACGGATGCGACGAAGTCGCCGGCCTGCCCCGCTCCCGGTGTGCCGGGGTCTCGGTAGGTCACCCCGAAGTGATCGAGCGTGACCGCGTACGGGGTGAGGTTCTCGCCGTCGACGAACCGACCCGGGTTGAAGGAGGAGAAGTCGGTGCCAGCGTTGATGAACGTCGTCCCCTCCACGACGACCCGCTGACCCGTGTAGGTGAACCCGCCGCCGAACCCGACGGCAATGAGCACGCCCACGAGTGCCGCGTGGAAGACGAGGTTCCCGGTCTCTCGTAGGTAGCCGCGCTCGGCCGACACCGACCACGAGCCGCGGGCGTCGTAGCGCTCGACGCGGTAGCCGGCGCGCCGTAGCTGGGTCTGCGCGAGGGTGACGGCACGCTCGGCCTCGGCCGCCGCCGGGTCCGTCGTCGGGTCGGTCGTGGCGGAGTCCGCACCCGCATCCGCAACCTCGACGACACGGCGCTCGTAGTCGGCCAGACGCGCCAACCGCGCGGGTGTGCGCGGCGGGCGAGCGCGCAGCGCCGTGTAATGGTGCTTGGCGCGCGGGATCACGCAGCCGATGAGCGAGATGAACAGCAGAAGGTAGATCGCCGAGAACCACGGCGAGCTGTACACGTCGAACAGCGAGAACCAGTCCAGTACCGGCGCGATGTCCGGGTGGTCGGTGTAGTACTGCGAGACGCCGTTGGGGTCGGCGCTGCGCTGCGGCACGATCGACCCCGGGATCGCCGCGATCGCCAGCAGGAGGAGCAGCACGAGGGCCGTCCGCATGCTCGTGAGCTGACGCCAGGCCCACCGCATCCACCCGATCGGGCCGAGCGCGGGCAGCTGCGCGTCACGCGGACCCTCGTCACGCGGAGCGGCGTCGCTGTGATCGGCCGGCCGGAGCGGATCGGACGAGCGCAGTGGATCGGACGAGCGCAGTGGATCGGCGGATGCGGCGTGCGCCGCCGACGCGTCAGAGCGGGAGCGGGACACTCTGCATCACCCCCTGCAGGTTCGACATGATCGCGCCCCACACTCCCGTCACCATGAGCAGGCCGAGCAGCACCAGGAGGGCGCCCCCGACGATGTTGACCGTGCGGATGTGGCGGCGGATGAACGCGACCGAGCGCGTCGCCCATCCCAGCCCGAGCGCGAGCAGGACGAACGGGATGCCCAGGCCCAGCGAGTACGCCAGCCCGAGCACGGCGGCGCGCACGGGGTCGCCGACGTTCCAGGAGACGGAGAGGATCGCGGCGAGCGTCGGGCCGATGCACGGCGCCCATCCCAACCCGAGCGCGACGCCCAGCAGCGGTGCCCCGATGAGCCCCGCGTTGCCGCGCAACTGCGGCCGTAGGGTGCGCTGCGCGATCCCGAAGAGCCCGATGAAGACGAGCCCCAACACGATCACGACGACGCCGAGGATGCGCGTGATCGGGTCCTGGTACTGCAGCAGGAACATCCCGAACGCACCGCTGACGACGTTCAGTGCGATGAAGACGAGCGTGAAGCCGCCGATGAACAGCAGCACGCCCGCGAGCAACCGTCCGCGCCCGACGGGCTCCCCGGCGGGATCCTCGGCGACCGCGGGTGCGGTCGTCCCCGCGGTGGCGGCGCCCACGCCCGCGGCGACGGGCACGCGGGCTGCGACCGGACGCGGCGTGACCGATCCCGCGATGAACCCGAGGTAGCCCGGCACGAGGGGAAGCACGCACGGCGAGAGGAAGGAGATGAGTCCGGCGAGCACCGCGAGAGGGATCGCGAGCCACAGCGCGCCGTCGACGATCAGCGCCCCCGGGTTCACGATGACTCCGTGAGCGCGTCACGCACGAGGGTGGAGAGGATCGAGGCGGTCGTGATCTGCCCGATGATGCGCGCCGCAACCCGGCCCTGCCGGTCGATGACGAGCGTCACCGGCGGTGCTTTGAGGGGGGCCGCGGCGGCGAACGCGAGGCTCACGTTCTTGTCGTGGATGTCGATGACGCTCGGGTAGCTCACGCCGTTGTCCTGCGCGAAGGAGATCGCGGTGGGCGCCTGGTCGTAGATGTTGACGCCGAGGAACTCCACCCCCTCACCTGCGAACTCCTGCGACACCTCTTCCAGCACGGGTGCCTCCGCGATGCACGGGCCGCACGCCGCGTACCAGAAGTTCACGACGAGCACGTCGCCGGCGTAGTCGGCGTCGGAGACGGCGTCACCGTGCTCGGTGACCCCCGCGAACGCGACCGCGTCGCCGCGCTCGGCTTCGGGGATCTCCTTGACCGAGAAGTCGGCCGAGATATAGCCCTTGTTGCTGCCCTCGCGATAGTCCTGCGCGAGGTCGTCGTTGACGGCGCATCCGGCCGCCGACAACGCGAGCACGCTCACCAGGGCGATCGCCGCGATCCGCCGCATCCGCTTTCGTGTCCGCATCATCACACCGCCCCCACGTCGATCGCGCCGTCGGTCGCGGCGGGTTCGGCGTAACCGACCTCGGTCCACCCGTTGTCCGTGCGTTCCAACGAGGTCACGGACGACAGGGCACAGCGCCGGCGGCGCGGATCGTGCCGGAGCGGTTCGCCCGCGACGTGCAGGTGCGTGATCCAGATCGGCAGCTGATGCGAGACGACGACGGCGTCGCCCGATTCGGTGCGTTCCCAGATGTCGGTCATCGCCGCATCCATCCGCGCCACGACGTGCGCGTACGGCTCCCCCCAGCTCGGGCGGGCGGGGCGCCGCAGGTGCCACCAGTTGAGGGGATTGAGCAGGGCGCGTTTCATCTGCCGTCCCTCGAACACGTTCGTGGGCTCGATGACGCGCTCTTCGATGACGGGCTCGATCCCGAACAGCGTCTCGAACGGCTCGGCCGATTCCCGCGTGCGCTGCAGCGGCGACGCAACGAGCGCGCCGATCGGGCGGTCGAGGGAGCGCACGAATTCGGCGGCTCGGCGGGCCATCCCGCGCCCGGCGACGCTCAGCCGGTAGCCCGGGAGGCGCCCATACAACACGCGACCGGGGTTATGAACCTCCCCGTGGCGCACGAGATGGAGGCGAGCGGCGGGCACGGCTTCAGTCTACGTGGCGCTGTTCTGTGGGGCGGCTGAGTCCTCGGTAGCGGAGTCCTCGGCAGCGGCGTCGCGACCAGCGGAGTCCCGAGCGGCGGACGACCGGGCACGGAGGATCTCGCGGGTGCGGACCACCAGGAACCAGGCGACGCCGACGATGACGGCCGCGATCACGATGTACTGCAGCACGTCGGCGTACTGCTCGACGACGTGCCACGACTCGCCCAAGTAGTACCCGGCGAGCACGAAGATCGAGTTCCAGATGAGGCTGCCCGCCGTCGTCAGCAGCGCGAACCGCCACAGCGGCATACGCACGACCCCGGCCGGAATCGAGATGAGACTGCGGAAGATCGGGATCATCCGTCCGAAGAACACCGCCTTGCCTCCGTGCCGCTGGAACCACGCGACCGTGCGGTCGATGTCTTCCGGATGCAGCATCGGCACCCGCGCCGTGATCCGGCGCAACCGCGAGAGACCGAGCCACGCACCGATGCCGTAGAGCATGAGCGCGCCCACGAGCGAGCCGAGGGTGGTCCACAGCAGCGCTTCGAAGAGTGTGAACGTGCCGCGGCTCGCGGTGAGGCCCGCCATCGGGAGGATCACTTCGCTCGGCAGGGGCGGGAAGAGGTTCTCGAGCGCGATCGCGATCCCCGCGCCGATCGGGCCGATGACCTCCATGAGCGAGACCGACCAGTCGACGATCGCCGTCAACCACGATCCGTCGGAGGCGGGCGCGGCGGACGCGGCGTGGGTCATCGTCATGCCTTCGACCGTAGGGGGCGGAGGTGACGGGAACCTGAGCATCCGCCGCACCGTAGACTGGGCCCTCGTGAGTGAACGCGTTCTCGTCCAGCAGCTGCAGTCCCGTGAAGACGGCCCCGTCACCGTCTCCGGATGGGTCGAGACGGTGCGCGATCAGAAGAAGGTGCAGTTCGTCATCCTGCGGGACGAGACCGGCGCCGTGCAGCTGGTCAACCCGGCGACGCGCCCCGCCGAGGACGGCAGTGAGCAGGATGCGGCGGCCCTCGCGCTGACCGCGCTCATCTCGGAGCTCGCGACCGGCACCTTCCTGACCGTCCGCGGCGAGCTCACGCACGACGAGCGGGTGAAGCTCGGCGGTGTCGAGGTGAAGATCGGGGAGCTCGAGGTCGCCGCCGCGGCCCTGCCCGAGACGCCCATCGCCGCCGACAGCGGACTCGACAAGCGCATGGACTGGCGCTTCCTCGACCTGCGTCAGCGCCGCAACAACCTCATCTTCCGCGTGCAGACGACGCTTGAGCACGCGATGCGCTCGTACTGGATCGAGCACGATTACATCGAGATCCATTCCCCGAAGCTCATGGCGAGTCCGTCGGAGTCCAACGCGGAGTTGTTCTCGCTCGAGTACTTCGACGACAAGACCGCCTACCTCGCGCAGAGCCCGCAGTTCTTCAAGCAGATGGCCCAGGTCGCGGGCTTCGGGAAGGTCTTCGAGATCGCGCCGGCGTTCCGCGCCGACCCGTCGTTCACGTCGCGTCACGCGACCGAGTTCACAAGCATCGACGCCGAGATCAGCTGGATCGACTCGCACGAAGACGTCGCACGGATGCAGGAAGAGCTGCTGCAGCGGGCGTTCCAGGCCGTCAAGGACACGCACGGCGCCGAGATCGAGGAACTGTTCGGCGTCGAGGTGCAGGTTCCCGCGATCCCGTTCCCCCGCATCCCGCTCGCCCGTGCGCGGGAGATCGTCGCCGAGCGCGGATACGAGATCCCGCGCACGGACGGAGACCTCGACCCCGAGGGCGAACGGCAGATCTCCGCCTACGTGCAGGAGGAGTTCGGGCACCAGTTCGTGTTCATCACCGACTACCACCCCGAGATCCGAGCGTTCTACCACATGCGCGACGAGGAGACCGGGCTCACCAAGAGCTACGACCTGCTCTTCCAGGGCGTCGAGATCACGACGGGCGCGCAGCGCGAGCACCGCGTCGACGTGCTGATCGAGCAGGCCAAGGAGAAGGGGCTCGACCCGGAGCACCTCGACTTCTACCTCGACTTCTTCCGCTACGGCGCGCCGCCGCACGGCGGATTCGGCATGGGGCTCGCGCGCGTGCTCATGCTGCTGCTCGGCGAGTCGTCGATCCGCGAGGTCACCTACCTGTTCCGCGGTCCCACGCGTCTCGCCCCCTGACGCGTCCGGCCCCCGTTAGCCCCATTGCCGTTAACCTGGGGGTCGTGAGCACCTGGGGACTCGACGGCACGTACAACTTCCGCGACCTCGGCGGTCTGCCGCTGCGGGAGGGCGGCACGACCGCATCCGGCATCTTCTACCGGTCGGACGCCCTGCACACGCTGACCCCCGCAGGGGACGCGGCGCTCGCGGCATCCGACATCGGTGTCATCGTCGACTTCCGCACGGCAGTGGAGCGCGACATCGCCCGCGACCGTCTCCCCCGCTCGCGTCGCATCCGCGAGGTGCACCTGCCCCTGCTCGAGGGCGCGATGTCGCACCTGATCGAGCAGGCACTGAAGGCACGGGTCCTGGGCGACCACACGGCCGCCGGACGCGCGGCGGAGCAGGCGATGGCGCAGCTGCCGACCCTGGGCGACCTGTACACGCAGATGCTCGAGCACGGTGCATCCGCCTTCGCCCAGGTCGCGCGGCTGATCGCCGGCGAGACGGACGATGCACCCGCCGCCGTGCTCATCCACTGCACGGCGGGCAAGGACCGCACCGGCGTGTGCGCCGCGCTGATGCTGGATGCGGCGGGGGTGGAACGCTCCGCGGTCGTCGCCGACTACGCCGTGTCGCAAGAGCACCTGTCCGGTGCGTGGCTCGACCACATGACGGGGATGATCCGGAAGATGGGGGTCACCGTCACGCCCGGGCTCGCCGAGATCGTCGGTGGCACACCGCCGGCCGCGATCGAGCGGGCGCTGGCCTGGGTGGATGCGCGGGGCGGATCGGCGGCGTATCTCGCCGACGGCGGGCTCACCGAGGCCGAACTCGCCGGGTTGCGTGCGCGTCTGAGCGGTCAGAGCTCGTAGTCGACGGCCGCGCGCTCGGACACGACACTGCGCACGTAGGCACCGACCTTCTGGTGCTCGGGGTGCTGCTGGTAGGTGTCCAGCGCCGCCGCGTCCGCGAACTCCGAGACGAGCACGAGGTCCCAGTTGCCGGGGTAGTCGAGGCTGTTCGCCCCGACAGACAGCTCCTGGATCTCCGGGATCAGCCCGAGCAGCCCCTGCAGACGCTCGATGACACCGGCGGCGTGCTCAGCGCGCTCGGCGGGATCCTCCGACGCGAGCTTCCACGCCACAACGTGCTTGATGGTCACGGGTGCACCTCCTGGGCCGCGGATGTCCGAGCATCCGCCTCGAGGAGGGCATCGTGCAAGCGCTGCGCGCCCACCCTCCAGTGTGCGTGCAGCGTCCCGTCGATCAGGACGACGGGGATCTTCTCCCACCACTGCTCATACAGCGCCGGGTCGTCGAGAATGGACTCCTCGACCACCACGACGCGCTCGGCCGTGTCGTCGGGCAGACCCGCGAGGACCTGCTCGACGACGCCGCCGGCCACCTCGCAGAGGTGACAGTCCGGCTTGCCGATGATCGTGAGGGTGGTCACGATCCCAGTCTACGAGGGCGCGAGGAGCTCAGCTCTCGAGCGGGAAACCCTGCGCGGCCCAGTCGCCCGTGCCGCCCTCGACGTTCGTCGCCGTGTAGCCGCGGGCCTCGAGCGCCTCCACGACCCGTGCCGAGCGCACTCCGCCCTGGCAGATGACGTCGAACTCACCCTCGGGAAGCTCATCGAGGCGGTCGCCCAGCGTCGACATGGGCAGGTTGATCGCGCCCGGGACGCGCCCGGCGGCGAACTCGTGCTCTTCGCGCACGTCGATGAGCGGAACGCCGTGGCGCTCGCGCAGCTGGGCGACGGTGATCGAGTTCATCTCGGCTCCTCTGAGTGGGGCCCTCACACGAGTGAGGGCGCAAACACGAAGCGCCCGTCCTCGGACAGGCGCTCGGTGCGGTGCCGCCTTACTTCTTGTTGCGGCGCTGGTGGCGAGTCTTGCGAAGCAGCTTGCGGTGCTTCTTCTTCGCCATGCGCTTGCGGCGCTTCTTGATGACTGAACCCACGGAAAACCTCAACTCAATCGGGGTCTGGACGCACGGTGTGCGCCCGGGAACGGGCAGAGCGGAAAAATGCCTCGCGACAGTCTACCAGTCGCGGGAAGGGCTCAGCCGACGTCGGCGATGGGGCGCTGCAGAGCGTCGGTGACGGCCGCTTCGGGGACGCGGTACGAGCGGCCGAAGCGCACGGCGGGCAGTTCGCCCGCGTGCACGAGACGGTAGACAGTCATCTTCGACACACGCATGATCTCCGCGACCTCCGCGACCGTCAGAAAGCGCACATCCGGCAACTCCGCCATGACCCCTCGTCTCACCCTGATTTCCCCAGTGTTCAATTGACGACACTCTAGGGTCTGCGCGGGGCGCGTGTAAACCCGAGTGGCACGTGTGACTCCTCAGGAGTGCGACCGACCGAGGCGCTCCCGCGCCTCGCGCGCGGCCTGGCGCTCCGCGCGACGGGCGTCTCGCAACATCTTCTCCGCGTCACGGACTGCCTTGCGCGCCTCGCGGAACCGCTTGTCCTCGGCGATGTCAACGTCGTCCGCCGCGAGCCACGGTTCCGGCGCCCCACGGCGGCCCTCGCCGACGGCCGTGAGGTAGGCGGCGACGCCGTCGAGACTGCGCTGCAGCCCGAACCAGAACGGGTCGGACTCGTCGAGGAAGACGCCCGCCTCGATCGCCGCCCGCAGGTCCGGGTAGGCGTCGGCGGTGATGAGCATCCGGAACATCGCATCCTCGCGCCGGACGATGTCGGCGTCATCCAGACCCTCGTCGCGCTGGGTCCGCGCATAGCCGGCCATGACCGTCCCCGCCCAGCGCGAGTATCCGGTGACCATCAGCATGACCCCGAGCCGTTCATCGTAGGTGAGCGGCGTCTCCGCGAGCGCACGCAGTCCGGCATCCATCCAGGCCGCACTGTTGGGCGTCGCCGGAGATCCGCTGATCGGGATGTCCAGCACCCACGGATGCTCGAGGAAGCGATGCAGCTGCTCACGGTAGAGCGCGGTCAACCGTTCCCGCCAGTCGCCCGTGCGGGTTGCCTCGTCCGACGGGAGGCCGGTCGCCGCCTCCTGCATCAGGAGGATCAGGTCGTCCTTCGCGCTGACGTAGCGATACAGCGACATCGGGGTGAATCCGAGGCGGGCGGCGACGGCCGCCATCGACACGGCGGCGAGCCCCTCCGCATCCGCGATCTCGACGGCCGCCTCGACGATGCGCTCGACACTCATCTCCCGCTTCGGTCCGCGCTGGGGGCTGACCGCGACACCCCATGCCAGGGCGACGCCGCGGGGCAGCTCGGGATCGGGCTCGGGGGAGGACATGCTCCGATCCTAGATTGTGTAGCCCATAAACAGTGTGTTATCGTCATAAACAGTTTACGTCAGACACAGTTTCCGTCAGCGCAGTTTCGTTCCGACGCAGTTTCGTTCCACCACAGAGAGGATGCGCGTATGTCCGCCGCCATCGAGGTCACCCGACTTGGTCGCTCCTTCGGAGAGGTCCGCGTGCTCGATGACCTCGCCTTCACCGTCCAGCCTGGCGAGATCTTCGCCCTCCTCGGCGCCAACGGCGCCGGAAAGACCACCACGATCGGCATCCTCACGACCCTCGTCCGCCCCACGACCGGCACGGCGATCGTCGCGGGGTGCAATGTCGTCGACGACCCGGTCGGCGTACGGCGGCGGATCGCCCTCACCGGCCAGTCCGCCGCCGTCGACGACGTGCTCACGGGCCGCGAGAACCTCATGATGCTCGGACGGCTCTCGGGCCTTTCGCGACGTGCGGCGAAGACACGGGCGGCCGAACTCCTCGACCAGTTCGACCTCGCGGCGGCGGGTGCGCGCCGCGTCGGCACCTACTCCGGCGGGATGCGGCGCCGCCTCGATCTCGCCCTGAGCTTCGTGGTGACGCCGGAGGTGCTCTTTCTCGACGAACCGACGACGGGTCTGGATACCCGCAGTCGCCGCGAACTGTGGGACGTCATCCGGTCGCTGGCCGCGGCGGGCACGACGGTGTTCCTCACGACGCAGTATCTCGAAGAGGCGGACCGGCTCGCCGACCGGATCGCCCTGCTGGACGGCGGCCGGATCGTCGCGACCGGCACCGCCGACGAGCTCAAGGCGCTCGTCGGCGGAGAGAGTGTCGAGGTGCGCGACGAGCACGGCGACCTCGTGCGATCGCTGCCGACCGACGGCACCGTCGCGGGACTGCGACGAGCGCTCGACCAGCTCGACGAGTCCGGCGCGCACGGCAGCGTCGCCCTGCGCCGCCCGACCCTCGACGACGTCTTCCTCACTCTCACCGAAAGGGAATCCGCATGAGCCTGCACACCGTCCCCGAGTCCGTGGCGGGCTCAGCGCCCGCATCCGCCCCCGTCTCCGCTTCCACCACGGTCGCGGCACTCCGGCCCGCGTCACTCCGCCCCGCGTCCTTGAGGCCGCGGCTCGGCGGCGCGACCGCCGAGGCCGTGTTCGTCGGGCGAAGTCTGCGTCACTCGCTGCGCGACGGGGAGTCGCTCCTGATGGCGATTCTGCTGCCGGTCATGCTCATGGTGCTGTTCACCTTCGTCTTCGGCGGTGCCCTGGATCCTTCCGGCGGCTATGTCGACTACGTCGTCCCGGGCATCGTCCTGCTGTGCGCCGGGTTCGGCGCGTCGTCGACCGCGGTCTACGTGGCCGGCGACATGAAAGCCGGCATCATCGACCGCTTCCGCACGATGCCCCTGCGCGCGAGCGCCGTGCTCACGGGACACGTCGTGGCGAGCCTCGTGCGCAATCTGCTCGCGACGGGCATCGTCGTGGTCGTCGCGCTCGCCCTCGGCTTCCGCCCCACCGCGGACGTGTGGGGGTGGCTCGGCGCGCTCGCCCTGATCGCGCTGTACATCCTCGCCATCACCTACCTGTTCGCCGCGATCGGGCTCGCCGCGCGCAGCCCCGAGGGCGCCAACGGCTACGGGTTCATCCTGCTCTTCCTGCCATACCTGTCCAGCGCCTTCGTGCCCGTGACGACGATGCCCGCATGGCTGCAGTGGTTCGCACAGAACCAGCCCGTGACGCCCATCATCGAGACGATTCGCGGTCTGCTGATGGGAACACCGATGGGCGCCGCCCCGTGGTGGGCGCTGGGCTGGTGCCTGACGATCCTCGCCGTCGCCGTCGTGTGGGGCGCGTGGCTGTATCGCCGCCGGTCGGGGCGCCGCTGACGCCGTCGCACTGGCCCGATCAGGGCCTGATCAGCGTGGAGGCCTGATCAGCGGGCGGGCCGGTCGCGGAGCTTGTCGAAAGGCTTGAACGCCGACTGCACGGCGTGCTTGGCGGATGCGGCGGCACGGCCCACCACTTCGGCGGCGTGCGCGGCGGGTTCGGGCAGGGTGCCCATTCCGAGTCCGACGATGACCTCCGCATCCGTCTCGTCGATCAGGAACGGCACCAGCCAGTCGTCCACGCTCTCCAGCGGGCCCGCCTCCAGGCTGTAGTAGCGGTGCTGACCCTCCTCGCGGACCGAGACCAACTCCGCCTCGCGCAGCACCTTGAGGTGCTTGGACACGGTGGGCTGGCTCACGCCGAGTTCCTGGACGATCTGCGAGACACTCGTGCCCGCTGCTCCGGCCGAGGATCGCGACAGCAACAACTGGAGGATCTCGCGCCGTGTGCCGTCCGCGATCACGTCGAAGATGTCCGCCATGTGCCCAGCGTAGCCCTGCCCGTCGCGGAGTACCATGACAGGGGTTTCTTCAGCGAAGGGCGCGAGCGCATGAGCACCGACCCCTCCCGGGGTTCTCGCCGAGGTGGCGTCCCCGGCTGGTTCGCCCGTCGTTGGGACGAACTGCGACACCTCACGACCGCATCCCCCGCCCGCTTCGCGGTTCTCGTGTTCGTGGGTCTCATCCTGCTCTTCACGGCGCTGTACTCACTGCCCGCGGCCGCCGCCGACGGCCAGCGGACTCCCTTCGCGGATGCTCTGTTCACGGCCGTCTCGACAATCTGTGTCACGGGGTTGGCGACCGTGGACATGAACCATCATTGGTCGCCGCTCGGCCACGTCATCACGTACGTCGGCGTCAACGTCGGCGCGCTGGGCGTGCTCACGCTCGCCTCGATCCTGGGCCTGGTGATCTCGAAGCGCCTCGGTCTGCGCGCCAAGCTGATCGCCGCGGGCGACAGCAATCCCCTGCGCGCGCACGGTGGTCCGGTCAACGAGGGGCAGACCGTGCGACTGGGCGAGGTCGGTGCGCTGCTGCTCACGGTCGCCCTGTCCACCCTCGTGATCGAGGTCGTCCTCGCGATCGGGCTGTACCCCGCGCTCATCTGGGCCGGCGTCGACCCGATCGCCGCCCTGTGGGAGGCGCCGTACTACGCCGCGATGGCGTTCACGAACACGGGCTTCTCCCCCAGTCCCGACGGACTCGTCCCCTTCGCCGACGACTACTTCCTGCTGTTCATGCTGATGACCGGCGTGTTCTTGGGCTCGATCGGCTTCCCCGTGATCTTCACGCTGTGGAAGCACCACTGGCACGTGCGCCGCTGGTCGCTGCACACCAAGCTCACCCTCATCACGACGATCGTGCTGTTCTTCGTGGGCGGGCTGCTGTTCCTGAGTCTCGAGTTCGACAATCCGAAGACGTTCGGCAGCGAGGGCGGACTCGAGACCATCTTCCAGACGTTCTTCCTGTCGGCGATGACCCGCTCGGGCGGGTTCTCCACGATCGACATCGCCGATCTGCACGGCTCGTCGCTCGTCGTGGGATCGATGCTCATGTTCGTCGGCGGCGGCTCCGCGTCGACGGCCGGCGGCATCAAGGTCACGACGCTGGCCGTGCTCGCCCTCGCGGTGTGGGCGGAGGCCGGCGGACGGCAGTCCGTCACGGCGTTCGGCCGCCGCATCCCGAGCGATGTCCAGCGCGTCGCCCTCTCGGTCGTGGCGTGGGGGGCGACGATCGTCGCCGTGTCGACGATCACGATCGCCCAGATCACGCGCGCCCCCGTCGAACACGTGCTCTTCGACGTCATCTCCGGCTTCGCGACCGTCGGCCTCTCCACCGGGCTGACGGCAGAACTGCCCGATCCCGGGATCTACGTGATGGCGTTGACCATGTTCATGGGGCGCGTTGGTACAGTGACACTCGCCGCGGCGGTGGCCGCGACGAGCCGTACGCAGCTGTATTCGCTGCCCGTCGAAAGGCCGATCGTTGGTTGAGCGGATCAGGTCGGACGCGCCGGTGCTCGTCATCGGACTCGGACGCTTCGGCGCCGCGTGCGCGGGCGAGTTGGACCGCCTGGACCGCGAGGTGCTCGCGATCGACGAGAGCCTCGACCTCGTGCAGAAGTGGTCGGAGCGGGTCACGCACACGGTACAGGCGGATGCGCGCAACCTCGACGCGCTCAAGCAGATCGGCGCGCAGGACTTCCAGGTGGCCGTCGTCGCGGTCGGGTCGCTCATCGAAGCATCCGTCCTCATCACCGCGAACCTCGTCGACCTGAAGGTCCCGCAGATCTGGGCGAAGGCGGTATCGCAATCGCACGGCAAGATCCTCGCCCGGGTCGGCGCGAACCACGTCATCTATCCCGAGCGCGAAGCCGGGGAGCGCGTCGCGCACCTCGTCAGCGGGCGGATGCTGGACTTCATCCGGTTCGACGACGATTTCGTGCTCGCGAAGATGTATCCGCCGAAGTTCATCCGCGGCGTGGGACTGAACGAGTCGGGCGTGCGCACCAAGTACCGCGTGACGGTCGTCGGCGTGAAGAGCCCCGGCAAGCCGTTCCGCTACGCGGAGGCCGACACCGTCGTCACCAACCACGACCTGATCATCGTGTCCGGCACGAACTCCGACATCGAGCGCTTCGCCGCGCTGGATCGCTAGCGTCGCACACCCGTAGTTCGTTATCCGATCACCGCGTTGATCGGGGAAAACGCCGGTCGACGATGGCCATCATCGCGACGAACAGCGGGGAATCATCGGGACCGAGTCCGTCCGCGCCGAACGTCAGGTCACCGTTCGGCATCACGTCGATGTGGATGTCGAGCAGTCCGGCTATCGCCTGAAGTTTGCGTGACGCCTCGAGTGTCGACACGAGATGCGAAGGTCTGATGGGCACTGCGGCCACGATCGCACGCACATCGGCGTCGTCCATCCACGCAGCCGCGATCGGATCGCCGTCCATCACCTGACTGGCGCCGCCGTGCACCCGTCGTAGATCGTTCCCATGTTCACCGTCGAGGTGACCTTCCAACTTAGGGTTCTCACGCCGCTGTGCCACACATGCGTACGGGCGTCTGTGCTGGTGTAGCGAGTCGTGTTTCCTTGCTTGAAGGTGACCGTGCCGGTGCTCGTCGTGTCGACGCGAACATATGCTTGCTGCCCGATCGCGCAGCTTATGCTTCCACCGGCGGAAGTCACCGCAGCGTTCGCGGGTGCAGTACATCCGAAAATGAGCGCCAACGCTGTGGCTGTGACGAGAAGAGAGTGCGGAACGACGGCCGATCGAGACTTCATTGACTGCCCTTCATACGAGAAGAAGTTGGATGCTTCGACTCTCTCGGAGATGGGCCATGCCGTCAATGTCTTTCTCGGCGTCGCCGCGTCGGCACGGCGCGCGACGCTCGACACGTTCGGCGGCAAGCTGCGCTCGTCAGGCGCCGGCGGCGAGTTCTCGGGCGCGGGCGAGCGCCGCATCCGTCGCGCGGGCGAACACCTCGTCGAGGCGCGCCTCCTGCAGCACGGCGATCGCCCGTTCGGTCGTCCCCTTGGGGCTCGTCACGCGTCGGCGCAGTTCGGCCGGCTCCTCTCCCGACGCCGAGAGCAGCGCCGTCGCGCCGATGAACGTCTGCTCGGCCATCAAGCGCGCATCGGCGGGGGCGAACCCCTTGCCGATCGCGGCCCGCGTGAACTCTTCGATGAGCAGGAACACGTACGCCGGTCCGGAACCTGAGATCGTGGAGAGCGCGTCGATCTGATCCTCGGCGACCTCGATCACGGCGCCGCACGTCTCGAACAGGCGACGGACGAGCGCGATGTCCGCGTCCGACACATCCGGCGCGGCGGCGAGCCCGGTGACGGCCTTCCCGACGACCGCGGGGGTGTTCGGCATGGAGCGCAGCACGGGGATGCCCGGACCGAGAATGCCCGCGAAGGTGTCGATCGTGACCCCCGCGGCGAGGCTCACGACGATCGTGCCCGGCCGCAGCACGGGCGCGATCTCGCGGAGGAGGTCGGGCACCATGTTCGGCTTCACCCCGATGAGCACGATGTCCGCGGCTGCGGCCGCCTCGGTGTTGCCGGCGGGCGTCCTCTCCAGGGCGATGCTGCGCACGCCGGGGAGCGCCGCGAGCTCATCGGCCTTCGCCGCCGAGCGATTGGTCGCCGTGATGCCCCCGGTTGCGAGCGACGAGCGGACCAGACCCTGCAGAATCGCGCCGCCCATCGAACCGGCACCGAGGATCGCGAGGGCGGGGAGGGGAGCGTCCGTCATTCCTCCAGCCTACGAGGCTTCCCTTCCTGCAAGCCACTCGAACCTGAAAGGAGATTCACCTTTGTGAGGCCCCCGACTACTATCGAGGAGGAGGGGTGATGCGGCCCCGCGGAAGGACGATCATGACCCTGTTCGACGGCATCTCAGCGCGGATCCTGGACACGCCGCGCCTGAGCGTGAACATCCTGGAGCGGACCCACGACGACCCGAACACGCCTCCGGACCGGACGGTTGTGCTGGTGCACGGAAACGTCTCGTCGAGCCTCTTCTGGCAGGAGATGATGCAAGATCTGCCCCATGACCTGCGCGTCATCGCCGTCGACCTGCGCGGCTTCGGCGGCACCGAGCACGCGCCGATCGATGCGACGCGCGGCCTGCGCGACTTCAGCGACGACCTCGCGGTGACGCTGGAGGCTCTCGAGATCCCGACCGCGCACCTCGTCGGCTGGTCGATGGGGGGCGGTGTCGTCATGCAGTACGCGCTCGAGCATCCGGTGCTCAGCCTCACCCTGCAGGCACCCGTTTCGCCCTACGGCTTCGGCGGCACCCGCCGTGACGGCACGCGCCTCACCGACGACGACGCCGGGTGCGGCGGCGGCGGCGCGAACCCCGACTTCGTGCAGCGCCTCACCGACGGTGACGTCGGCGACGAGGCCCCCACGTCACCGCGCAACGTCTTCCGTTCGGGCTACGTCGCTCCGGGATACACGAGCGACCACGAGGACGTGTGGGTCGAATCGATGCTGACGACCTCAACCGCCGCGGGCAACTACCCGGGCGACGGGGTCGCGAGCGAGAGCTGGCCGGGGTTCGCGGTCGGTACGACGGGCGTGCTGAACACGATGGCGCCGAAGTACTTCAACGCGTCCGGCATCGTCGATCTCGACCCGAAGCCGCCGGTGCTGTGGATTCACGGCACGGCGGATGCGATCGTGTCGGATGCGTCGTTCTTCGACCTCAATCAGCTCGGCGCGCTCGGTGTCGTCCCGGGCTGGCCCGGCGCCGACGTCGCTCCCCCACAGGAGATGGTCTCGCAGACGCGCGACGTACTCGACGCCTATGCGGCCGCGGGTGGCGCCGTCACCGAGGTCGAGCTCGAAGGCGTGGGACACTCGCCGCACCTCGAGCGTCCCGCAGAGTTCCGGCAGGCGCTGCTGCGGGTCATCGGGTACGTCGGGCAGCCGCAGGACCCCGCTCCCCCGACCGAGGCGATCGTCATCGCGTCCTCCGACTGAGCGGGTGAGCGCGGGCGTACACTCAACGCCGTGAGTGCATCCGGCGGCGGCAAGGCGATCATCGCGGCGTTCCTGGCGAACATGGGCATCGCGGTGGCGAAGTTCGTCGCATGGCTGCTGTCCGGGTCGGCGTCGATGCTCGCCGAGGCGATCCACTCCGTCGCCGACTCCGGCAACCAGCTGCTCCTGCTCCTGGGCGGACGGCGCGCCCGCAAGGCGGCCGATGCCGAGCATCCGTTCGGCCACGGACGCGAACGCTATGTCTACGCATTCGTGGTCGCCATCATCCTCTTCTCGGTCGGCGGCCTGTTCTCGATCTATGAGGGCGTCGACAAGCTCACGCACCCGCACGAACTGGAGAACGTGTGGATCCCGATCATCGTGCTCGTCATCGCGATCGGGCTCGAGTCGTTCTCGCTGCGCACCGCCGTCAAGGAATCGAACCTGGTGCGCGCCAAGGGCGAGTCGTGGGTCGCGTTCGTGCGGCACGCGAAGGCGCCGGAGCTGCCGGTCGTTCTGCTGGAGGACATCGCCGCGCTCACGGGTCTCGTCTTCGCGCTGCTGGGTGTGGGCCTGACCGCGATCACGGGGAACTCGGTGTTCGACGCGATCGGGACCCTCATGATCGGCACCCTGCTGATCCTCGTGGCGATCACGCTGGGCATCGAGACGAAGAGCCTTCTCGTCGGCGAGGGTGCGAACCCCCGTGATCACGCCCGGATCGTCGCGGCGATCGAGGCCGGGGCGGAAATCGAACGCCTCATCCACCTGAAGACGCTCTACCTCGGCCCGGACGAGTTGCTCGTGGCCGCCAAGATCGGTTTCCCCGCCGACACGTCACTCGGCGCCGTCGCCGCCGACATCGACGCGATCGAGGCGCGGGTGCGCGCCGCCGTGCCCGCCGCGCGCGTGCTCTACTTCGAACCCGACATCGTCCGCGCCGGAGCTGACCCCGTCGCACCCCCGACCCCGGTCGTCGAGTAGCGCCCGCAGGGCGGGGCCGGGGGGTCAGCGGCGGGAGGTGAAGAACGTGCGGAGGAGGGCGGATGCTTCGTCGGCGCAGACACCGGGGATCACCTCGGCGTGCTGAGGAACCCGCCGATCGCGGACGAGGTCGTACACCGACCCGACGGCGCCGGCCTTGTCGTCCCAGGCGCCGAACACGACCCTGTCCACGTGCGCCTGCAGGAGCGCGCCCGCGCACATGAGACACGGCTCGAGCGTCACCACGAGCGTGCATCCCGTCAGGTTCCATGAGCCGATCGCCGCGGCAGCGCGCCGCATCGCGACGATCTCGGCATGCGCGGTCGGATCGTGCTCCTGCTCCCGCAGATTGCGTCCCTCGCCGATCACCGCACCGGACGCGTCGAGGACGACCGCCCCGACCGGAACATCATCGTGGGCCGCAGCCTCACGCGCCAACGCGAGCGCACGCTCCATCCCGGCAAGATCGGCGGGATCGATGCGCATGGGACTTCCAAAGGGACGGGGCAGGGCGACTACCCTGAGCCTATGCGTGTGCACGTCGCCGATCACCCTCTCATCACCCACAAGCTGACCGTGCTGCGCGATGCGCACACGACGTCACCGGTGTTCCGCCGGCTGACCGAGGAGCTCGTGACGCTCCTCGCGTACGAGGCGACCCGAAACGTGAGGGTCGAACCGGTCGAGATCCAGACCCCCGTGACCACCACGACGGGCGTGCGGATCGGCGAGCCACGCCCGCTTGTCGTCCCGATCCTCCGTGCCGGACTGGGGATGCTCGAGGGCATGGTGAACCTGCTGCCCACCGCCGAGGTGGGCTTTCTCGGCATGGTCCGCAACGAGGAGACGCTCGAGCCGTCGACGTACGCCGAGCGACTGCCCGATGACCTGAGCGACCGGCAGTGCTTCGTCCTCGACCCGATGCTCGCGACCGGCGGCTCCCTGGGCGCGGCAATCGAGTTCCTGTTCCAGCGCGGCGCCCAGGATGTGACCGCGATCTGCCTGCTCGGCGCCCCCGAAGGCCTCGCGGCGATCGAGAAGCAGGTCGCCGGACGCGACGTCACGCTCGTGCTCGGCGCCCTCGACGAACGCCTCGACGAGAAGGGCTACATCGTCCCCGGTCTCGGCGACGCCGGCGACCGTCTGTACGGCACGGTCTGACGCTATTCGGTCACCGTCACCGTGAAGGTGACGTCCTGGATGCCGCCGTCCTCGTTCGAGAGCACGACCTCGGTCGTCCCCGGCGCCTTCGCGGTCACGCCCGGATTGAACGTTGCGCTGCCGTCCTCACGGCCCGCCGTGAACTCCGCCACGGCCGGGTCGGCGACCTCTCCGGCGTAGCTGTCGACGGCGAGGTCGCCCGTGTCGATGTTGAGCACCTGCCCGACTTTCAGGTCGACGTCTGTCCCCTGCAGGTCGCCGACGTTCTCCGTGACGGGCGCAATCACGGGAGTGGACTCGCCCGCGCAGGCGGTGAGTGCCAGCGCGGCGACGATGAGGCCCGTGAGCAAGGGGATGCGGATCCGGTTCATGCCGCCAGTCTGGCGGTCCGTGCCGGGCGTGCCAAGGGGTCGCGGAACGTCAGGCGCCGAGCGGTGGCCCGGAGGTCAGTCGCCGAGGGGCGGCCCGGAGGCGCTGCGGCGTCCGGTCTCCTGCTCCCAGAACTCCAACTGCTGCGTCAGCGCTTTGGCGAGTTCGAAGACCTGCTCGGGCGGGATGCGGATGCGGCTGACGACGCGCGCGGGGACGACGAGGTGCGGTGCGCCCGAGTCCGGGTGGCTCTCCTCACGCGGCGGCTGCGCGAGCGTGACGAAGTCCATGACGAACACGTTGGGCGTGTGCCACACGTTCGCGAAGTCGGCGTAGTGTCCGTCGATCTTCTCGGGCGGGAGGTCGATTTCGAACGTGCGGGGCAGCTCTTCGGCCATCGTGCCTCCCGGGGTCTGTGCAGTCAGCTTAGGACGCGCCGACGAGGCGGGCGAAGGCACTCAGCCGCGCGACACCCTCGGGAGTGCGCGGGAAGTCGTCGAGCAGCGCGGGCGAGTAGACGAGGAACGCGGCGACCTCGGCACGGGAAATCGCGACGTTGAGTCGGTTCTGCAGCAGCAGGAACTCCGGCCCCCGCGGCGCATCCCGCGCGCTCGACGCCGCAAGCGACACGATCGACACGGCCGCCTCCTGCCCCTGGAACTTGTCGACGGTACCGACGCGGACCTCCCCGAACCCGGCCTCCGTGAGCGCTTCGTGCACGGTCGCCTGCTGCGCGTTGTACGGCGTGACGACGATGATGTCATCGACCGTCAACGCCCGCGGTGCCGCCGGCTCGCCGTCGTCTGCGAGGTCGGTGAACGCGCGTCCGATCAGGTCCTGCACGATCCGCACGACCTCCGCGGCCTCCTCGGGGGCGGCGGTCGCGTTGCCGCGATGCGCGAGTGGATGCACGTGCAGCCCCGGCTCGATGCCCTCGATCGCGCGCAGCGCAGCCGTGGGGTACGCGGCGAGCCGACCGGCATAGGAGAGGTGGGAGACGGGCTCGGCAACGCGGGGATGCATCCGCCGCGTCTGCGCCAGGAAACGCCCGTAGGCGGGATCGAGCACGGCGTCACCCTGCATGATCCAGCCGAGGGCGGACGTGTCGACCGGTTCGGGATGCGTGCCCTGACTCACTTGCGGAAGCTGCTGCGGGTCGCCCAGCAGAAGCAGGCGATGGGCCGCGAGGGAGACCGCGATCGTCGATGCGAGCGAGAACTGCCCCGCCTCATCGATGACGAGCAGATCGAGGCTGCCGCGGGGAACGCGACCCTCATGACTGAAGTCCCAGGCGGTGCCACCGATGACGTACCCGGACTCCTGCCGCTGCGCGGTGAACTCCGCGACACCGTTCTTCGCGAAGACCGTGAACGACGGCGCGACCGCGTCGGGCGCCGACGCGTCACCCTTGATCGCCTTGCCGACCAGGTCGGCGGGAACGCCTGCCGCCACGACGCGGTCGAGCATGTGCTCGACGACCGCGTGCGACTGGGCGACGACGCCGACCTTGTAACCGTGCTCGCGCACGAGACGTTCGATGACGTGCGATCCGACGTAGGTCTTGCCCGTGCCCGGCGGACCCTGCACGGCGAGGTAGCTGTCGTCGAGGTCGCGCAGCCAGTCGACGAGCACGTCGACATCGTCCGCGCCATCGGGGCGCGTCCCGGACCGGGTCCGCGGCGGCATCCGGCGCAAGAGGTCGGTGGCGGGGTCGGAGGGGAAGCCCGGAGCGGATGCGGCGACCTGCTGCGCCCATGCGTCGATCGCCTTCTGCTGATTGCCGGCGGGCGGCGGCGCTGTGGGCGTGATCGCGAGGGGAAGCTCGGGCCAGGTCATCCCCTCGACCGCGTACTCGTCGACGATCGCGCCGTCTTCGAGGACCTCGACGACGACGCAGCGGTGATCCGCGTGGATGAAACGCGGCGATCCCGTGAAGGGGAACGGTGCGGGCACGTCGTAGAGGAGGAACGGATCGGATCCCTCGCTCACGCGGGTGCCGGGCGCGAGTTCGCCGCGCAGCAGCATCCGCCGTCGGTCAGTGCGCTGCCCCTCGCCGCGGTGCCAGTCCTCCAGGAGGCGGCAGCGCTCTGCGTCGAGCACGACGACGTCGCGGGTCTGCTCCCAGATCGAGATCGGCTCACGCAGCCGCAGGAAGTGCGTCGACCAGAAGCTCTTCGCCTCGCGCGGGTAGTAGTCGATCGCGGCGGCGCCCAGGCGCAGGGCGCGCTCGTCGGCGGAGGGCGCTGTCGGAATGCCCTCCCCAGGCGACGTCGGAAGAGCTCCGCCGTCGTCCGCGGTCGCGTGGCGGTCCTCCGCGAGCGCGTCGGCGCGGGCGGTGAGCGCGAGCGCCAACGCCGACGGGGCGTACGCGCGCTCGTCCGGTTCGGGTTCGAACGCGGGCCGCAGTCCCGCTTCGCGGGCGCGTTCCACAAGCCAGTCGCGCAGCAGCCGCGTCGAGACGCAGTCGTCGCGGTTGTACCCGGCGATGTCCTGCAGGACGGCGTTCGCCTCGGGGTGCGCGGCGAGGGCGCGTGAGGCATCCGGTCCCTCGATCGCGCCGGCGAGCGCACGAGCATGGACGTACTGCACGATCGAGTCGTCGCCGCGCTGCACGTCGGTCGTGCGCGCCGCCATGTACAGCGGTTCGAGCTTCTTAATCGAGTACGACCGGGATCCCACGCGCAGCGCACGGCGCACGACGGGATACAGGTCGACGAAAACACCGTCGCGCAGGAGGCGGTCGACATCGGCTTCGCGCACGCCGTAGGTCGCGGCCATCGCCGCCAGGTGCGAGGTCTCGTACGGCGCGTAGTGGTAGATGTGCATGTCGGGATGCGCGGCCCGGCGCACCGCGACGAAGTCGAGGAAGTCCTCGAACGCCTGCCGCTCCTCGGCGAACGAATGCGCCCACAGCGCCGAGTAACGATCGGCGGTGTCGACCCACCCGAAGAGATAGTCGATCCCCCAGCGCACTCCCGTCGCAGCCGCACCCTCGGTGTAGAGCGGGTCGCCCTCGAAGTCGAAGAAGATATCGCCGCGACTGGGACGCGGGAGGGCCGCGATCGCCTTCGGTGCGACGACCTCGTAGACGGGCGGCGGCGGGTCGCCCTCCTCGGCGGCGGCGCGCCGCTCGCTCTGCAGCTGCAGGCGCGCCTGCGTCTTCAGCAGCGCGAACGTCTCGTAACTCATGCCGTCGGGGAGCTTCCCCGCGACCGCCAGTTCATCGATCGTCGTGATGCCGGCACGCCGCAGACGTTCGCGCTGGACCGGCCGCATGCCGGCCACCAGCAGCAGGTCGCGGGATGCCTCCACCTCGATCTCGCACGTCGCGCAGCGCCCGCACGCCACGTAGCGGTCGTCGCCCCACGCGACCGGAGCGCCCGTGTCGCGCTCCTCAATCCGCCGACTCGCGATGAGTTCCCGCAAACGCGCGCGGCGCAGCCGGAACACGGGCATGAGATCGTCGACGGCGTGCACACTCGTCGTGCCGTCACCGAGGAGCAGCTCGACGCGATCCGCGTGCGGGATACCGAGACGATCGAGTTGATCGACGTATGCCGCCAACTGCATGAGCGCCGTCACGCGCGCGCGCCGCGCGAGCTTCGTGTCCTGCACGACCCACGCGCCGCCCTGCGCCCCGTCGCCCGCCCCCGTGTCGCGGACGAGGAAGTCCGCGAACCCGACGAAGTCGTCGGTCGCGAACGTCGCCTGGTAGATCACCGGCACGTCGGGATCGTTCAGCGCGGCGATGGTCGCGGCGACGTTGGCGGTCATGCCCGCCGCATCCGACGAGCGCACCTCGGGCAGTTCGACGACGGGGCCGCGCGCGCGGTACGCGTCGAGCACGGCGTGCTCGTGCTCGAGCCCCAGCCGGATCGTCCGGTCGACCGTGAAGTCCTCGGGTTCTTCGACCGCCGGCACCCGCCCGAGCCGCGCGTCGATCGCCCGCAGCCACGCGAATTCGCATTCGGCCGCAGCCTTCAGATCGCTCGCGCTCGTCACGAGCCGGAGCCCGTTCTCGTCGTCGATGAGCCGCATGTTCCCCTCCCGCATCCGAGCGTAGACGGGGTCACCGACACCGCCCCGTGTCAGACTGAACGCGTGAGCACCCTGCCGTTCGAAAGCGCCTACCGCCATGGCTTCGCGCGGGTCGCCGCGTGCACGATCCCGATCGCGATCGCCGACCCCGCGACCAACGCCGACGCCGTCCTCGCCGTCGCGCGCGAATGTCACGACGATGCCGTCGCCGTCGCCGTCTTCCCCGAACTGTGCCTCACCGGCTACGCGATCGAGGACCTCGTCATGCAGGACGCCGTCCTGGATGCGACGGCCGCGGCGATCGAGCGCATCGTGGAGGCGTCCGCCGATCTCATGCCCATCCTCGTCGTCGGCGCACCGCTGCGGCACGGCAACCGGCTCTACAACTGCGCGGTCGTGATCCACCGCGGATCGGTCCTCGGCGTCGCGCCGAAATCGTACCTGCCCACCTACCGGGAGTTCTACGAACGGCGCTGGTATGCCCCGGGCGAGCCGTGGGCGGGGGACGCGATCCGCATCGGCGCACTCGAGACGGTCTTCGGCACGAATCTGCTCTTCGACGTGCAGGACGTGCCCGGCCTCGTGTTGCACGCCGAGGTGTGCGAAGACGTCTGGGTGCCGATCCCGCCCTCCTCCCGGGCGGCGCTGGCCGGTGCGACGGTGCTCGTGAACCTCTCCGGCAGCCCGATCACGATCGCGCGAGCCGAGGATCGGGCGGTGCTGTGTCGATCGCAGTCGCTGCGATGCCTCGCCGCATACGCGTATGCCGCGGCGGGCACGGGCGAGTCCACGAACGACGTCTCGTGGGACGGGCAGACGATGATCTACGAGGCGGGCACGCTGCTCGCCGAGACGGAGCGTTTCCCCGAAGGTCCGCGGCGCAGCGTCGCCGACGTCGACCTGGACCGGCTGCGGCAGGATCGGCTGCGGCAGGGCACGTTCGACGACAACCGACGCGCGCTCGCCGCATCGGGCGCTCTGGGCGACGACGGCTTCCTCACGATCGAGACGTTGCTCGACCCGCCCGCGCGCGACATCGGGTTGCGTCGCACGCTGGATCGCTTCCCGTTCGTGCCCGACGACCCCGCCCGCCTCGCGCAGGACTGCTACGAGGCCTTCAACATCCAGGTGTCCGGGCTCGAACAGAGGCTGCGCGCGATCGGCGCTCCCAAGCCCGTCATCGGGGTCTCCGGCGGCCTCGACTCCACGCACGCGCTGCTCGTGGTCGCGCGGGCGATGGACCGCATGGGCCGACCGCGCAGCGACATCCTCGCGTACACGATGCCCGGGTTCGCGACCTCCGAGCACACGAAGTCGAACGCGATCCGGCTCGCCGAGGCGATCGGCGCGAGCATCCGGACGATCGACATCACGGATGCGGCGACCGAGATCCTGCGCGGGATCGAGCATCCGTATGCGACGGGTGAGAACGTGTACGACGTCACCTTCGAGAACGTGCAGGCGGGCATCCGCACCGACTTCCTCTTCCGCCTCGCCAACCAGAACGGCGGGATCGTGATCGGCACGTCCGACCTCTCCGAACTCGCGCTGGGGTGGGCGACGTACGGCGTGGGCGATCAGATGAGCCATTACGCCGTCAATGCGGGTGTGCCCAAGACGCTCATCCAGCACGTGATCCGCTGGGTGATCGCTGCGGGAGAGGTGGATGCGGCGACCGCGGACGTCCTGCAGGCCGTGCTCGACACGGAGATCAGCCCCGAGTTGGTGCCGGCGGGCGAGGACGGCAAGGTGCAGTCGACCGAGGACACGATCGGCCCCTACGCGCTGCACGACTTCACGCTGTTCCACGTGCTGCGCTACGGCCTGCGGCCGTCGAAGATCGCTTTCCTCGCCGAGCGGGCCTGGTCGGATGCGGATGCGGGTGAGTGGCCTCCTGGCTTCCCCGCAGACGACCGGTACACGTACGCCCTGCCCGAGATCGCGGCCTGGCTGCGGGTGTTCCTGAAGCGGTACTTCGCGTTCGCGCAGTTCAAGCGGTCGGCGATCCCGAACGGTCCCAAGGTGTCACCGGCGGGCTCGCTCTCGCCCCGCGGGGATTGGCGAGCGCCCTCGGACGGCAACGCCCGCGTCTGGCTCGCCGAACTCGACGCCGCGCTGCCGCCCGGGGTCTGAGGCGGGGTCGCGCCGGGCAGGATCAGACCGCAGGATCAGACCGGAGAGTCAGGCCACAGAGTCAGGCCGCGGGCTGCTGGTGCTCCGCGAGCGTGATGATCCAACCGTCGCGCGACAGGTCGTGCAGGCGGAAGTAGACCTTGCGGTCGGGGATCCAGCCTTTGTTGAGGGGCGAGTCCAGGCGCACGTGATCGCCCTTGACGCGCGTGCCGCGACCGTCCGCCTCGCGGACCGCCTGCACGCGCGTCCAGTGCCGCAGGAGCGTGTCGAGGTCGTTCTCGTCGAGCAGGTGGGAGTGCAACCGCATCTCTCGCAGCGCGTCCTCGTCCGGATGCGCGTCGCGCAGGTCGAGACCCATCTGCGTGCCGGGCGGCGCGATCGCGACGACCGTGGCACCGCGGAAGCTGGCGTTCTTGATCAGCAGCGGCACCTCCTGCTCTTCGACGGACGCGAACAACTGGGTGTGGAAGCCGAATTGGCCGGGGGCCTCGCGCTCGATCCGCACCTGCTTCTCCTCGATGCCCAACTGTGCGGCCACGAGTTCGCGGGCGAGCATGCGCTTGCGGTCGTGCTCGCTCAGTTGCGGATCCCAGCCCAGCAGCGCACCGATGCCCTCGGGGGTATCCAGACGCACGGATTGCATGTCGCACCTCGTTCCCGCAGCATCGTCCGGCCGCGTGATCTCATCTTGGCCGATCCCGCGACGCTCGGCATCCCACACGCAACGGCATCCCACACGCAACGGTGCCCCGGATCAAGGCTGGTCCGGGGCACCGGGCGGGGATGGGGGTGGGGGACGCGGATCAGTCTGAACCCGCCGAGGCGACCGACGCCGGCGACGCGGGAGACACGAGCGAGGGCGGGGACGCGGGCGAGGGCACCGACGCCGGGGAGGCGATGCTCTGGACGGGAGCCGGGGCGGGGGCAGGGGCCGGCGGCGTCGCGGCGCTCGCGACGCTGGGGACGGACGGAGTCGAGACGACCGCCGGGCTGGGGGCCGAAACGACCGTGATCGAAGAGTCCGTGACCCTCATGGTGACGCCCGTGCGGTCCAGGACGTTGCCGTCGCGCCCGGTGATGGCACCGCCCGGGAGCACGTCGCCCTGCGTCGTGCGCAGGTCCATCGCGCTGGCGGCGACGGTCGCTCCTCCCGCGATCACGCCGAGGCCCAGCGCGCCGGTCACTCCGTATGCGATCCACTTCCGCTTGTTCATGGCCGATGTCTACATCGGGTACCTGCGCCAGAAGCTCGGCAGCGACCGCATCGAGACGGTCCGCGGCGTCGGGTACCGCCTGGTCTGAATAGCGGTGCGGTGTTCTGGCGGGTGTGAGGCCGGATGCTCGTGCGGGGACTTGTGCGAGGACAATGGTGGGGTGAAACTCCTCGTCGCCGCCCTCGATGCCGAACTCGTCGCCTTTCCCGAAGACCTCCCCGGATTCGACCGCCTCGTCACGGGACCGGGCAAGCTGCAGGCGACGTATGCCCTCACCCGCGCCCTGGATGCGCGCGACTACGACGGCATCGTCGTCGTGGGCACGGCGGGCGCGATCGACGCCCGCATGCCCGCCGGCGTGCACGACGTGTCGGCGGCGATCCAGCACGACGTGACCGACATCGACGGCATCGTCGGGCAGCACGTGTCCCTGCCCGCGCGCGTGCACATCAGCACGATCGCCACGCCCGGAGCGACCGGCACGCCCGACACGGATGCTGGGGGCGCGGGCGGGAACGACGGCGAGATCGACCCGGCGACGGGGGCGGAAGCCGCGGGCGTCGTGATCGCGACCGGGGATCACTTCGTCGATGACGTCGAAGCGGTTGAGAGCATCCGCCCTCTCGGAGCGAGCCTCGTCGACATGGAGACGTACGCGTACGCGTGGGTCGCCGCGCAGTTCGGGGTTCCGCTGCGGGTGCTCAAGGCGGTGTCCGACCGTGCGCAGGATGGTGCGATCCAGGACTGGCGCGAAGCCGTGGCGGCGTGCAGCGCCGAGCTGTGGGAGGTCTTCCGGGCCGAAGAGCTGGGCTGAGCTCGCGCGACGGCGACGTGTTCAGTCGCCCGCGCCGGAACCGCGGAAGACCCCGCGGAGCACGAAGTAGACGATCACCGCGACGACCCCGACGATCACCAGCTTGAACGCGAAGGCGATCAGCGAGAACAGGACATTGACGAGGAACCACGCGATCACGATCGCGCCGATGACGCCCAGGACGGTCCAGATCGTGCCGGTTCTCATGTGATCCAGCGTAGTCGGGCACTCCCCCATCGACACCGAGGCCCGGATGCGTCGCGCGGTAGTCTGGAGGCGCACTGATTGCCGGGGGGCGTGCATGCTCTCCGGTGTCCCCACACAGCGAAGGAACCCCGTGTCGACTCCGAACGAGCCCACCAACCCCGACCAGCCCGGATACGACCCGAACGCTTCGCCCGACGCGCAGCCCACGCAGGCGTACCCGGATGCTGCGCAGACGCAGGCGTATCCGCCGGCCTATGGTCAGCCCGGGGCCGCCGGTCAGCCCGGGTACGCGCAGCCCGGATACGGCCAGCCCGCGTATGGGCAGCCCGCCTACGCCCAGCCCGTGGCGCCCGCCGGACCGGACACGCGCCCGAAGCGCCTGGGCTGGATCGCCCTGAGCCTGGGTATCGCCGGCGTCGTCCTGATGATCGTCTCCTGGTTCACCGCCTGGTTCGCGAACGTCGGGATCTTCGTCGCCGCACTCGCGCTCCTCGTCGGCACGGTCGCGATCGTGCTCGGCATCATCGTGCTCGCGAAGAAGACCGAGGGATTCAAGGTCGGTGGCGTGCTCGGCATCGTCGGCGGTGTCCTCGCCGGCATCGCCTGGTTCTCGCTCTTCGTGAGCCTCGCCATCACCGGTCTGTACAACGCCGGATCCCTCACGCCCACGCCGGAGTCCACCGCCGAGGTGTCCGCGGCACCGTCGGAGGACCCCAGCCTGGCACCCAGCGAGGAGCCCAGCGCTTCGCCCACCGACGACACGACGGCTGGAGCCACGGGTGACGAAGCGTTCCTCGCCGAGGTCCGCCCGCAGCTCGACGCGCTGTTCAGCGAGATCGACGGATCCGTCACCCCCGAGATGATCTCGTCGGTGTACACGGACGAGATGCTCCTCACCCTCGGGGAGTCCTTCGCGACCGCCGAGCAGGCCGGCATCCTCGAGTCGATGCGCGACACTCTCGTCTCCTCGCTCGCCGGCGAGTCGGGCGGTGTCTTCTCGGAGGAGCAGGCCAACCGTTTCTTCGACATCATCGCCGACGCCGCCGCCGCGCACCTCAGCTGAGGTCGGGCGGATGCGGCGGGCGCTGACGCCATGCGCCCGAGCCCGCCGCATCCGCCCTGGGCTTCCGGACGTTGCGCCGACGGGGTCGCCGCATCCGCCGCCGCCGCATCCGACGTTCGGAGAATCGCGCGAAGTTCGGAGGAAATGGCGGGAAACGTCCGAAGTTCGCGCGATTCTCCGAGGTTCGTGCGGGCGGGACGGGCGGGACCGCGCAGCGCACAGTGCCGGGCAAGGCCAGGTCAGTGCGGCGCAGGGCAGGGGGTCAGGATGCGGGGAGACCGGGCTGCCGGATGACGCTCGGACCCTGCGGGCTCGCCTCGACCACGAGTTGTGCGGGCAAGTCCTCTTTCATCGCCTCGACGTGGCTGATGACGCCGACGGTCCGTCCGCCCTGGCGCAGTTCGTCGAGTGTGCGCATCGCGAGTTCGAGCGTGTCGGCGTCGAGCGCGCCGAACCCCTCGTCGATGAACAGCGTGTCGAGTCGGATACCGCCCGCGCGCGCCGTGACGACCTCCGCGAGCCCCAGCGCGAGGGCGAGGGAGGCGAGGAACGTCTCGCCGCCCGAGAGCGATTGCGCGGGTCGGGACTGGCCGGTGTGGGCGTCGACGACCTCGATCCCCAGTCCGGAAGCGGCATTGCGGGCCGCCCGCGAATCGGAGTGCCGCAACCGGTATCGTCCCGACGACATCTCACCGAGCCGGACGTTCGCGGCGTCGACGATCTCTTCGAGTTCCGCGGCGAGGACGAACGTCTCCAACGTCATCCGGTAGTCATTCACTCCCGCGACCGCGCGCGCGACGCCCACGATCGCATCGTGCTCCGCCGTCAACTCGGAGACGTCGCCATACGCGTCGCGCGCCCGCTCGACGTACGTGCGCAGCAGTTTCGCCGTCCGTGCCACGTCGGCGACCGTGTCAACTGACGCGACCCATGCCGCCCGCGCCGCAACGCGCGCAGCATCCGTCGCTTCGAGGTCGACCAGTTCCTCGGGAGCGTCGGCGAGTTCGAGTTCGAGGTCGCGCAGCCGCGCGCGCTCGGCCTCCCGCGCCGTCTCCCAGTCGCGGATGCGGGAGTCCAGCACCGACCGCTCCGCACCCGGCAGGAGCGCGGCACGCGCGTGGTCCGCATCGGAGAAGCCGACCTCGCCGACCCGCACATCACGGTCGGCACACGCACGCTCACACGCTTTCTCTGCCACCGCCGATGACTCGAGCGCCGCGACGAGCGCTCGCGCGCTCGCGCGGCGCGCGTCGCCGACCGCGATGCGGTCGGCGACGGACGCATACCCACCGCGGGCATCATCGACACGGCGGCGGGCTGTGGTCGCGGTCTCCGCGACCACAGCCAAGCGTTCACGTGCGGCGGCGAGTTCGGTGCGAAGTCGTTCGTGCTCCGCCGCGGCCTGCGCCTCGGTCTCGTCGAGGCGGGCGAGTTCGGCCTGCAGGCGGTCACGCTCGGAGGCGGCCCGTCGCGCCTGTGCAACGGTCGCGGCGGCCTGCTCGCGTAGTGCGGTGAGAGCGGCAACGCTCTCACCGCCGGCCAGCACGGAGGCGTCGGCGTGCGCGGCCCGGGCCGCATGCGCACGCTCCGCGGCGGCTCGTTCGGCGACGATCGCCTGCTCTTTGAGTTCCTCGGCTGCTTCGAGGTGCGCGGCGGTGACGGGGTCGGTGGCGGGAAGCGCGGGCGCCGGGTGATCCGTCGCGCCGCACACGGCGCACGGCTCACCCTCGACGAGTTCGGCGGCGAGTTCACCGGCGAACCCGTCCAGGCGACGGCGCAGGAGCGCCGTCACCTGAGCGGAGGCCACCTCGAGCTCATGGGAGCGCTCCAGCTGTGCGGCTTCCGCGATGCGCAGGGTTTCGGCGAGACGTTCCGCGTCCCGCGCCGCGGTGACCCTGTCGTCGAACGCGGCGAGCGCCGCGGTCGCCGCGTCAAGTCCGCGCGCTTCGAGCTGAGACTTCGCGAGTGCGGACACGAGCTGCTCCCGCTGGGCCGGGAGGAGCCCCCTCGCGCGATCCAGCTCGGCACGGGCCGCGTCCTGCTCCGCGACACGCTTCCCGAGTTCCTCGAGTTCGGCGTCACTCGCGCGCAGCGACTCCTCGTCCACGAGGGCTGCGCGCCACACCGCGAGGTCGCCGGAGAGCGCGTCGATCCGCTCCCGAAGCACCGCCGCAGACGCCTCGGCCTCGTCGGGCACGAGCTCGGCCCACGCACTTCGGGCCCCCGCCGCGGCCGTCGCGGCCGCGGCGCGCTCCGCCTCCGCACGCGTTGCCACGTCGAGCGCATCCCGCACGGCTTCGGCCCGCAGCGCCTCCTCGAGGCGCTGCCGTTCGGCCCGCATCGCGGGTTCCCGCTGCTCGAGCTCCCCGAGCGCCGCGCGCGAGCGCGCGCGGCGCTCCTGCGCGTCGCGCAGCGTGGTGCGTGACGCGTGGGCGGCGTCGGCCGCGCGGTGCGCGGCCTCCGCCGCCGCCCGTTCGAACTCGAGCACCTCGACCCGGTGGTCGCACCTCAGCAGGGCCCGTTCCACGGCGGCCAGGCGCTCCCCCGTAGGCCTGGGCCCGTCCCCGGCCTCGGGCTCGTCACCCGGCAGCGCCCCCGCATCCGCACGAGATTCCCCCGCATCCGCCGGAGCCGCCGCATCCGCCGGCGCCTCAGACCCCGCATCCGCCCCCACCAACCTCGGAGAATCGCGCGGTGTTCGGATGTTTTCCCCCGAGTCCTCCGAACTTGGCGTGAAACTCCGAAGTCCGTGAGCAACACCCCCCGCCTCCGCCACAATCCGCTCGGCCTCGTCCAGGAACAGCGTCAGATCCGCGGCCCCGCGCTGCAGTTGCTGCTCGGCGCGCTTGCGGCGGTCATCGAGCGCGCGTTCGTACTCCTCGAAGCGCCGCGATCCGAACAGCGTGCGCAACACCGCCTGCCGCTCGCGGCTGTCGGCGAGAAGGAAACGGGCGAATCGGTTCTGCGCGAGCAAGATCACCTGCAGGAACTGCGCCACGGTCAACTGCAGCACGCCGTCGAGCACTTCGGCGACGTTGCGGGGTCCGGATGCTCGTGCCGTCCACTCCCCGTCGACCCATTCCTCCACGAGCGCGAACGCGCCGACCTTCGCCCAGCCCTCACCGCGGCGCTTGGGACGCTCGTACTCCGGCGCGCGCGTCACCCGCCACCGGGTGTCGCCGACGGTGAACTCGAGCCGGACCTCTGTCGGATCGTCGGGTGCGCAGTGGTCGCTGCGGATGCGCCGATCGCCGGACTCGTAGCGGGGGACGCTGCCGTACAGCGCGAAGCACACGCCGTCGAGGATGCTGGACTTGCCGGCACCCGTACGTCCCGAGATGAGGAAGATCCCGTCGGCGGCGAAAGCGTCGAAGTCGACGCTCTGCCGCTCGCGGAACGGGCCGAATCCCTCCAGTTCGAGGCGGTGCAGCCTCACACCGCACTCCCCGCGCGGATGCCCTCATCGACGACCTCGCGGAACAGTGCGTTCTCCTGGATGCTCGCGCCCTCACCCGCACGGACGTGCGCGAGGAACGCGTCGAACACCTCGGCATCCGTGCGCGCGGTGCGCACGCGCTGCCCGTACGAGAGTCCGTCATCGGACCGCGCGACCGTCGGCACGTGCGACACCGCCGCACAGTACGGGAACCGCTCCTGTAGGCGGCGCATCGGATCGCGCTGCAGCGTCGCATCCGTGTACTCGGCGCTCACCCAGTCGTCTTCGTGCACGGCGAATCGCGCGTCGGTGAGCAACTCCGCCAGGGGCGCGCGCAGCGTCACGAGGCGTCGCGGTACGGGCAACTCGAGCCACTGCGCCGCCACGGCACCACTCGCGTCGAGGTCGACCAGCCACGACCCGCGCGGCTTGTCACCCTCGCCGAACCCGTAGTGCAGCGGGGCCCCCGAGTAGCGGATGTGCGGGGCGAGCTGAGACCGCCCGTGGATGTGCCCGAGCGCGACGTAGTCGACACCCGCGAACGCCTCCAGCGCGACGACGTCGAGCCCGCCCTGCTGGATATCGCGCTCGAGGTGGGGCGTGGGCTCCACCCCGGCGGCGAAGCAGTGCGCAATCGCGATCGCCCGCGCCCCCGGCTCACCCTCGCCCTGCGCCCGGCGTCGCTCGGCGAGATCGGCACGGACGAGGTCCATGGCGTGCGCGAGCGCATCGTGCTGTGTGCGCACCTCGACACCGTCCCACACCCCGCGCACGAGCGCGGGTTCGAGGTAGGGGATTCCGTAGACGTGCACTGGCCCGTCGGCGTCGGTGAGCGTCACGGGGGTGGCGAGCGTGCTCGGATCGGTGAGCACGTGGATGCCTTCGCGCAGCAACCGCGCCTGGAATCCGAGCCGGGCGGCCGAGTCGTGGTTTCCGCTCGTCACGACGACCTTCGCGCCGGTCTCACGCAGCGCGACGAGCGTGTCGGTGAGCAGCGTGTAGCAGGCGGCCGCGGGCGTCGCGGAGTCGAACACGTCGCCCGCGACGATCACGAGGTCGACCTCGTGCGTCCGCACCTGCTCGGTCAGCGTCTCGAGCACCCCGCGCAGGGCCTCGAGTGTCGAGTGCCCGTGGAAAGACCGGCCGATGTGCCAGTCAGAGGTGTGCAGGATGCGCATATCCACACGCTACGAGCAGCCTCCGACATTGGCCCGGAGGCACCCCGAACCCCCGCAGACTCACACCGCAGACTCCGCCGCAGCGGAACCCCGAAGAACACCGAGGACCCCCGCGGATCCCCGCAGCGGCCCCGAGGACTACCCGCCCGCGCGTGTCGCGCGACGGCGTTCGCCGAGGTCCAGGAGGGCGAAGACGAAGGCGATGGCGATGAACAGGGCGACCGCGATCATCCCGTAGGCGAACGCGTCCTGATAGACGACGGAGTGTGAGGCCGTCCCGTTCTCACGGTAGATCGTCGCGTAGAACAGGGCGAGCCCGATCGCGGCGCCGACTGCCGCGCCGATGCGCTGTCCGAGTTGGCCGACGGAACCCGCGAGGCCGCCCTGCTTGACCGGAATGTCGGCGAGCTGCAGCGTCTGATTGGGGGAGATCACGAGTCCGCCGCCCGCACCGCCGAGCACCATGACACCGGCCATCGCCCAGCCCACCGCCTCGTCGGGAACCCACAGCGCGCACGCGACGAGCCCGCCGACCGAGACCAGCAGCACGGCGAGGCCGATCACGACGATCCGACGTCCGTAGCGCGACACGAGGTTGCCGCCGATCCACGAGAACGCGGCGCTCACGAGTGCGAACCCGATGATCACCATTCCCGCGTGCAGGGCGGACAGTTCCGGACCCTTCTGCAGGTACAGCGTCAGCAGCAGGAACATCGCGGGTGCCGCCGTGAAGTAGGTCGACTGGATGATCGTGCCGTTGCGGAACGAGACGATGCTGAACAGCGACAGCGGAATCAGCGGTGCCCGCCCGCGGCTCTCGTAGCGGCGCTCCCACACGACGAACAGTCCGGCGAACAGCACGAAGCCCACGAGCATCCACCACCGCTCCGGCGGGTCGTCGGGCGAACCCGTCGTGAACACGAACGGGGCCATGAAACTGACCACGGCGAGCGTGAAGAGCACGAGCCCGAGCGGGTCGAGCTGGAGCGGTTTGCGCGACGCCTTGCGCGTCGCGGGCAGCACCCAGATCGCCATCGCGAGCGCCGCCGCACCCAAGGGCACATTCATCCAGAAGATCCAGCGCCACCCGTCGTCGGGTCCGCCCATCGCGATCAGCAGCCCGCCCAGCGTCGGTCCGAACGCGGTCGACACCCCGATCACGGCACCGAAGAGCCCGAACGCGCGCCCGCGCTCCGGACCCTGGAACAACTGCTGGATCAGCCCGATCACCTGCGGCATCTGGATGCCCGCGGCAGCCCCTTGCAGGAGTCTGCCGACCAGCAGGACGGGGACGTTGGGCGCCAGGGCGCACACGAGACTCGTCAGGGTGAACAGCGTCAACCCGACCACGAACAGCAGCCGACGCGACCGCTGGTCGCCCAGTCGCCCCATGGGCACGAGGAACAGCCCGAACGCGAGGATGTAGCCCGACACGATCAGCTGGAGCTCCGTCGCACCGGCGCCGAGCGCCGACTCCATCGAGGGCAGTGCGACGTTGACCTTGGAGACGTCGAGGATCGTGATGCCGGCGACGCTCACGCAGACCCAGAACGCCTGCCACTTCTGCGGGTTGGTCAGCGGGATGCTCGTGGTGCCGGTCGGGATCGTCATCGTCGCCAGGCTATCGCCCAGTGTGTGCGCACGGGCGCGCGGATACGCTCGAGGCGTGCACGTTGAGGTCACGGACGACGCGGACGTCGAGGAGTTCACCTTCCAGGGCGCCACGATCGTCGCGGAAACGCACGGCGCGGGTGCGCGCACGTTCGTGCTCGTGCACGGGATCGGCATGGGGCGGAAGGTGTTCGTCGATCTCATTCGACTGCTTGAGCGCGAGGCCACCGTCATCGCGATCGACCTCCCCGGATACGGCGACGCCCCCGAACCCGAACGCACACCGACGATCGAGCGCATGGCCGACCTCGTCGCGGCATACCTGCGGCATCGCGTCCTGACCGATCCCGTGCTCGTGGGCCACTCGATGGGCACGCAGGTGGTCGCCGAGATCGCCGTCCGGCACCCCGGGCTCAGCGACCACATCGTGCTGGCGGCCCCGACCGTCGACGACACCGCGCGCAGCGCCCGGCGCCAGCTCATCCGCCTCGGACGCGACCTGCTCCGCGAGAGTCCCAAGGTGCTGGTGCTCGGCGCGCGCGAGTACGTGCGTGCGGGACCGCATCTGCGGCGCAAGATACGCGCGATGCTGGTTCACCGCCCCGAGGACGCGTATCCGCGCATCCGTGCCCGCACCCTCGTGCTGCGCGGGGAGGACGATGTGGTGTGTCCGGATGCGTGGTGCTCACGCGTCGCGCGGGCGATTCCCGACGCGTGGTTGGCCAGTGTGCCCGACCACGGTCACGAGACGATGATCAGTGACGCCGGACCCGCATGGGAGCTCATTCGCGCGTGGCTCGCCGAGACCTGACGGGCGCGGCGCGGTCCTTGGCCACCTGCTGGGCGATCTGCTCGGCGACGATCTGCCCGCCGCTCGTCGCGAGCGCACGACGCCACGGCAGCACACCGTCGATCTCGATCTGGATCGACATCGACAGCACGGTCCGGATCAACACGATGAGGCCGAGGATCGCCGCATCCTCGAGCGACGGTTTCGACGTGATCGTCCGGATCAGGTCGGCCGCGACGAGCACTTCCAGCCCGAGCAGGATGCCCCCGCCCAGGGTCGTCCGCAGAGTCTGGAACGCCGCGGCGCCACCCTCCCCACGCGCGAGGGCACGGGCACCGAGAACCAGCGCGATGACGAATCCGACGATCATCGCGAAGGCGCCGAGCGCCTCGAACACGACGGCGACCGTAGTGAAGAGATCCTCCATGTCCACGACGTCAGTGTAGGGGTCAGGGATCCGCCGCTCAGCTCGGGCCGCGGCGCCGGCTCGGGCCGCGGCGCCGGCTCGGCCCGCTCACGAAGGTGGGCCCCTGCGACGGCTCGGCACATGGGCGCGAGGCCTGAAGTCGAAAGGGCCCGACTCCAGGATGCCCCGACCCGAAGTGAGGCGCAAGGGGAGCCGGCGGCTCAGGTCCGGTGTGGGCTCAGGTCCGCGCGTGCAGGATCCCGGCGCGCTCCGGATTGGCGTCGAACCAGTCGGCGACGTACCAGCAGACGGGGAGGACCGTGCGATCCCCCGCCGCTTCGAGTTCGGCGACCGCCCGCTCGACGACCTCGCCGGCATAGCCGTGTCCGCGGTGGGTGGGCACCGTGTACGCGCGGGTCATCGCGACCGAGCGTCCGTCGTCGCGGTAGTCGAGGACGCTGAGCAGTTCGTCGCCACGGCGCAGCGTCCAGCGCGAGGCATCCGGTTCGCGGGTGAAGGTCAGAGTCGTCACCCGATCCACGCTACGCCCGCAAAGGTACGTCGGGACGCTCCTCCGGGTACTCGCGCGCGAGCCACGCCGCGGCATCGTGGGGGCTGCCCAACCGCACGATCGGCTCCCCGCTCTGCACCCGCTGCGCGTAGCGTTCGCGGATGCGGGGATGCTGCGTCCACCCCCACAGCAGGATGTTCTCGTGCGGATCCCGCGCGAACCACGTCGAGGGCCGCTCGCGATTGCCGTGCCACAGGTTTTCGCGGAGAACGGCGCGGCGCAGCGTCCGGCGCACCAGCCGTCGCATCACGACGGGCCGCGCGTAGTCGAGCCAGACGATGAGATCCGCTCCGCCGTCCGTGCCGGGCTCGAGGCGCCCCTCCAGGCGCGACGACCAGTTCCCGTCGATCACCCACTCCGGATGCGCGCGCACGAAGTCCGCGACGAGCGCATGCGCGGCATCGAGGTCGCGGTACGTCCAACCCGCGTCCCAGAAGACCGCATCCAGTTCGAGGTGCGCACGTCCCGACCGGCGGGCCAGTTCGCGCGCGAACGTGGTCTTCCCCGCGCCCGACACACCGACCACGCGGATGCGTCGCGCGCGCTCCCCCGTTTGCTCTTGCATGGAGCATCCTCTCTGCCTTGGGCACTTTGCCACATATCCGGGTGCTCGAGCGCCCCGCACGCGTGCGGTTTGACACATCGGGTCACGCTCCGTCACAATGTCCCCTATGACTGACAGCGCACGCCCTGTATCCGCCTGGGAGGCGAACGGGACTGCCGGCATGATGATGGCCGGCCGCGTTGTCATGTGTTGTCGAATGTGTCGCTGACACGGTGACCCTCGTCGGGCTCCCGCGCCGCGCCTGAATCCACGGCCGCGCTCGAGTCCCCCGATGCTCCGACAGGACGCGTGATCCCGCGCCATCGGATGCGTCGCACCCGGCCCGCCTGCTGCTCGGGCCCAGACACATCGCAGCACTCCAGAACCCGTCCGGGTTCCCTCCTCAAGGACTCCATCATCATGTCGAACACCGCACTTCTCGAGCGTCCCACCATCCGCCGCAATCATCTCACCGCCGTTCCCCCCGTCGTGGAGGAGGCGCCCGCGCCCGCCGCACCCGCCGGTCGCGCGCTGCCGCCGGGAACCGCACCCCGCGGCTTCGCCCTCTACGTCGGGATCGACGAAGAGAAGGCCGCCGCCTCGGGCGTGAGCCTCGGCGTGCTCGTCGACACGCTGCGCCGCACGATCGCGGAACTCGCACCCGCGGCCGAGACCTACGCGACCGTCGCCCTCGCCCCGACGGGCGCGGGCGGCCGCGACGTCGACGTCGTGCGCCTCGCCCTGCACGAGCCGACTGCCGTGGCCCGCAACAAGCCCGTCGTCGACGACGAGGACCGCGCCGGCGACGGCGTCGTCGTCGACATCTCCCGCAAAAAGGTGCTGCTGGACGGCGAGTCCGCGTCGTTCACCTACAAGGAGTTCGAACTGCTGCAGTACCTCGTGCTGCGTGAGGGACGCACGATCGAGCGTGCCGAACTCGTGTCGTCGCTCTGGGACCAGCACGACGCCGACGCCCCCGGCGAGCGCACGATCGACGTGCACGTGCGCCGCTTGCGCGCCAAGCTCGGCCGCTACGAAGACATCGTGCGCACCGTCCGCGGTGTCGGCTACCGCTTCGACCGGCACGCCGACGTCGTCATCCGCTACGGACACGGGACGCCGTCGCCCGACCGCTTCTGAGCGCCCGGCCGGTGTCGCCGGTGGCACGTAGAGTGGCGGCATGACCGGCACGGGCACCCTCCGCGTGGAGACCTCGCGCGGGGAGACTCCGCGTGTGGAGGCTCCACGCTTGGAGCCACCGCGGCTGGAGACCCCGCGCCTGGAGACGGAGTACCGGCCCCGGCATCCGCTGGATCTCATGCGCGTCGTCGGCTTCCAGCAGCGCGGACGCAACGACCCCACCGCCACGATCGAGCACGGCGTGATCTGGCGCGCGATGCGCACCCCAGAAGGCGTCGCCGCGATCGCGCTGCGCGAGGTGTCGCGCGGTGTCATCCGGGCCGCGGCCTGGGGACCCGGCCGCGCGCACGCGATCGCGCACGTTCCCGCGTTGTGCGGGCACGACGACGATCCGGGCGCGTTCGATCCCGGCCCGCATCCACTCGTCCGCGACACGCACCACCGCAACCCCGGGCTGCGCCTGGGCCGCACCGACACGGTGTTCGACGCGCTCGCGTGCGCGATCTTCGAGCAGAAGGTCACCGGGATGCAGGCGTTCGGCGCCTGGCGGCGGATCGTCACGTGGTTTGGCGAGCGCGTGCCCGCTCCCGCCCCGCGCCCGCTGTTCGCGCCGCCGGGCATCGACGACTGGCGCATGATCCCCTCGTGGGCGTGGCACCGAGCGGGGCTGGAGCCGCCCCAGTCACGCACCATCGTGGCCGCCGCCCGACGCGGTCACGCGATCGTGCGGGCCGCGACCGCCGCATCCGACCCTCACGAGCGCGAACGGGTACTCACGGCCCTGAACGGGGTGGGTCCGTGGACGTCGGCGGAGGTCCGCATCCGGGCCTGGGGAGATCCGGATGCGGTGAGCGTCGGCGACGCGCACCTCTCCCACGAGGTCGGATACGCCCTCGCGGGCGCGCGCACCGACGACGCCGGGATGCTCGACCTGCTCGACCCGTGGGCGGGGCAGCGGCAGCGGGTCATCCGCCTGATCGGCGCGAGCGGCGTCCGCGAACCCCGCCGCGCCCCGCGCCTGCACCCCGAAGACCACCGCGCGCGCTAATCCCGCGGCGCCCGTCCGCCGCAGGCACCGCGCAGGCACCCCGCTGGCATCGTGGCGCGCGCTGCCCCCACGAACCTCGGAGAAAGCGACGAACTTCGGAGGATTCGGGCGGAAAGCTCCGAAGTCGGCACGATTCTCCGAGGTTCGGCACGTCGGGCGGCGCGACAGCCAGGGCGACGGCCCGGATAGGCTGGGACGCATGGCTCAGAAGCGGACGGGCTGGACGCGCGGGCGCCTCCAGTGGCTTTTCGGATCGATCGTGATCTTCGTCGTCGGCGCGCTCGTCGGGCTGGCGCTGAGCAACATCTGGCTCGGCCTGTTCATCGCGCTGGTCGTGTCGATCGGGTGGCTCATCGCGTACGAGTCGTGGCGTGGACGCAACGTCGGCGTCGACGACCCCGATCACGGGATCGAGCTGTAGCCGTGTTCAACGGCCTGTCCCGACCCACGGAGGGACGCTGGATCGCCGGCGTCTGCGCCGGAATCGCACGACGCTTCGGCATCGGGGCCTCGACCGTGCGCCTCCTGGCCGTCATCGCAGTGGTCTTCCTGGGCCTGAGTATCTGGGCCTACTTGCTGCTGTGGCTCCTCATGCCCAGCGACCCGGTCTGACCTGACGCACCGGACCCGAGACGTCCGACCCGAAACTCCGACCCGAAACGCAAGCCCGAAGCACGGGGAGAGGCCGCCGCGCGTGGACGGTGCGAACCCCTCCCCCGGCGGCCGATGATCGGGCACGGCGAGAGTCAAGGCATCCACGCGCGGCGGCAGTTGGTGGCCGGGCAGGCGGCGCAGCGGGTCTTGTGGACCGGCCGCCGCGCCGTGCCCGGCACGTTCGGTGCCGGCCTGTGGGAGTAAGGACAGCCTTACTCGGCGTTAGTTAGGTTAGCCTTATCAGCATGAGCTTGTCCAACTCCGTGTCCTCACCCGCCTTCGAACTCGTCCGCACCCCCCTGGAGCTCCGCTTCCGGCAGGTCACGCTGACAGCGCGCGAGTGGATCACGGATGCCTACGTCCGCATCCGCCTCGAAAGCCCCGAGCTCGAGGGGTTCTCCTCGCTGGGCAGCGACGACCACCTCCGCATGTTCTTCCCCTCCGCACCGGTCTCCTCGGTCGAGGAGCTCCGGGCCGCACCGAGCCGCGAGTACACCCCGCTGGCGTGGGGCGACGGCTGGCTCGAGTTGGAGTTCGCCGTGCACGGGGATGCCGGTGTCGCCGCGCCCTGGGCCGCCACAGCCCCCATCGGTGCAACCGCGGGGGTCGGCGGACCGCGCGGATCGCTCGTGCTGACGGGCATGCCGGATGCGTGGTTCCTCGCCGGCGACGAGACCGCCGTACCCGCGATCCGCCGATTCGCCCGGTTGATGACGGCCGACGCGACCGGCCGGATCGTCGTCGAGGTGACGGATGCGGCGCATGAGCTGCCGATCGAGGCGCCGGCCGGGGTCGCGGTCGAGTACGTGCACCGGGGCACGGCGCTCGAGGGCGCGGCGCTCATCGCGCACCTCGCACAGGTCAGCGCCGCCGACCGACCCGCCGGTGACGTCTTCGGGTTTATCGCCGCGGAGCAATCGATCGTCAAGCCGGGACGCGCCCTGCTGCTGGAGCGCTGGGGCCTGGCGACGGACCGCGTCATCGTCAAGGGCTACTGGAAGCGCGGCGAAGCCGAGTACCACGCCCCACACTGAGCCTGGTTGGGGGCTGCCAGAGTCGGCCGGGTCGGCCGAAGCCACGACGCGCGGGGGGGCCTTGTGCGTGTCGGAGGTGGGCGCGACACTGTGGGGGCAACCGACGACAGGACTCCGACACCCCGACGGCATGCCGTATGCGCCCCCGGCCGGATTCTCGGTCTCGATCTCGGGCGACGACGAGGCCGAGATGACCCGCTACTGGGATGCCCTGCTCGACGGTGGGCACGTCCAGATGCCGTTCGAAGCCCCACCGTGGGGCGGCCGCTTCGGCATGCTCGTCGATCGGTTCGGGATCAGCTGGTACATCTCCGCCAACCCCGCTGGGTGACAAGCCGAGCGACAAGCCGAGTGACACGCACGGAGTGACCCGGGTCGAGCCGGATCGCCCGGCTCACTCGACGGCGGAGATGGTCCAGGACGCTTCCGCCGCGCCACCGTTCGGGGGGAGCACGAGCAGATCGGTGCCGGTGTTGAACGCGTCGGGTGGGCAGGTCATGGGTTCGACCGCGAGGCCGATGCGATGTCCCGCAGCGCCCGCGCGGTCGGCGGTGTGGATCTGCACCCAGCGGCACGCGTCGTCCCAGGTCATCGCGACGCCGGAGCCCGAAGCATCCGTGACCCTCACCTGCGCACGGCCGACCGCGTCGCGGTTGAGTCCCGTGAAGGCGTGATCGATCTCGGTGGCACCGACCCGGCGACGGATGCGGAAGTCGAGCCGTTCGTCGTCGACGACCGCACGCACCCCGATGGGGACGAGCCGGTCACCGGTCACGTCGAGCACGTCCCGCGCCGGAAGTTCGAGCATCCAGTCGTCGACGCGTCCTTTCCCGGCGACGAGATACGGATGCGCCCCCACCCCGAACGGTGCCGGCGTTTCGGACTCGTTGACAGCCCGCACGGTCTGGGTGAGGCCGGCGGCATCGAGAGTGAACGTCGTCGACAGAGAGATCCGCCACGGATACCCCGCCTGCGGTTCGATCACCGCGGCGAGCGCAATACACGAGTCGCCCGCCCCGAAGCCGTGCCCGCCCGGCCCGCCGGAGTCGTCTGTGGGAGCAAAGTCGAGCCATGCCACCAGGCCGTGCAGCGCGTGCCCGCGCTCGGGCTCCGTGATCGCAAGGCGATGCCGTGCGCCGCCGAAGTCGTACTCGCCGTCGATCACGCGGTTGGGCCAGGGGGCGAGCAGCGCCCCACGGAAGGCGGGACGCACCTCGTCGGCATCGAACGGGACGATCAGATCGCGACCGCGGTAGGTGAGCGACCGCAGTGCGGCTCCCACCGATGCGACGACGGCCTCGTACTCCCCCGCCCGCAGCGCGTACTGTGCTCCGGAGCGGGCGCGATGTGTCATCAGCCCACGGTATCGGCCGCGCGAGTCGGACTACATCTCCTCGTGCGTGTCGGGGTCGCCGTCCCAGAGCCGCCCGCGCTCGAGTCCGGAGACCGCGGCGATCTGCGCATCCGTCAGTGTGAAAGCGAAGATGTCGGCGTTCTCGACCTGGCGTGCCGGCGTCGCCGACTTCGGGATCGGCGTGGATTCGAGCTGTACGTGCCAGCGCAGGACGACCTGAGTCGGCGTCACGCCGTGGACGGCGGCGATCTCGCCGAGCACGCCCTCCGTCAGCAGCTCCGATCGGCGCGCGAGCGGGCTCCAGCTCTCGGTGCGGATGGCGTGCGTGCGGTGGAACGCGCGCAGACGCTCCTGCGGGAAGTACGGGTGCAGCTCGACCTGATTGACGGCGGGCGTGACGCCGGTCTCCTCGATCAGGCGCGTGAGCATCGCCTCGGTGAAGTTGGAGACGCCGATCGACCGGATCACTCCCCGCTCGCGCAGGTCGATCATCGCGCGCCACGTGTCGACGTACCGGTCCACCCGCGGGTTGGGCCAGTGGATGAGCGACAGATCGATGCGGTCGAGGCCGAGCGTCGCCAGCGATTCCTCGGTCGACGCGATCGCCTCGTCGTAGCCGTGCGCGCGGCCGGGGATCTTCGTCGCGACGAGCAGTTCGTCGCGGTCGACGCCGCTGCGGCGGACCGCTTCGCCGACCTCGGCCTCGTTCTCGTAGTTGACGGCCGTGTCCAGCAGTCGATAGCCGGAGTCGACGGCCGCGACCATCGCGGCGATCCCCTCCTCGTCGCGGAGCTTGTAGGTGCCCAACCCCAGTTCGGGGAACCAGGTGCCATCGTTCAGGGTGAGGGTGGGGATGCTGACCATCCCTCCATCATGGTGCCGGATGCTCGGACGCGGGCCTCACCCGACGAATCCGGCCCGACGAACCCGGCCCGCGGAATCCGTGCACGGCCGCCTCACTCCCCGAGCAGGTGTTCGAGCACGGTCAGGACGCCGCCGTCGCGATTCGATGGGGCGCGGAAGCGGGACCTCGCGACGAGGTCGGGATGCGCATCCGCCATCGCGAAGGACAGCTCGGCGGCATCGAGGAGCTCGAGGTCGTTGAGGTAGTCGCCGAACGCCGCGGTCTGCGCAGGGGTCACCCCGAGGAGCTCCTGCAGGCGGCGCAGCGCCGTGCCCTTGTTGACGCCGAGATTCATGACGTCGACCCAATGCTTGCCCGAGATCACGACCTGGTGCGTCGGGCGCAGCCAGGCGAGGGCGGGCGCCGTCGAGGTCTCCGCGTCGTGGAAGTCGAAGACGGCGATCTTGATGATGTCGTCGTCGACGGCGAGCAGGTCGGCCACGGTGTCCAGCCGCGCGTAGTAGCGGTCGGCTTCGGCCCGGAACGCGTCGTCCTGCCGTTCGATGTAGGCGCCGCGCTTGCCACACAGGACGATCCCGATGTCGTGCGACTCGTCGAGTGCGCGCAGACGCCGCACGATGTCGTGCACGACGTCGTTCGCCAGCACGTCGGAGGAGACTTCCTCGTCACCGCGGGCGACGAACGTGCCGTTCTCGGCGATGAACACCATGTCATCACCCGCCGCACCGAAGTCGCGGCGCAGCGTCGCGTGCTGCCGACCGCTCGCAGGGGCGAACGCGATCCCGCGCTCGCGCAGTCGCTCCAGCAGCGGCCAGAGCCCCTCGGGAATGCGTCCGTCGCCGTCGAGCAGGGTTCCGTCCATGTCGACGGCGACCAGGCGCAGATCGACCGGCTGCGTGGGGAGACCGGATGCGGCGGAGTTCATGCATCCATTCTCGCGTCTTCACCGCGTGTCACGGCCGGATGAGGACCTTGAGCGCCTCCCGCGCATCCATGGCGCGATACGCCTCCGCGATGTCGTCGAGTGCCATCTCCGTGTCGAACACGCGACCCGGATCGACCGCGCCCGACAGCACGTCGGGCAGCAGCTCGTCGATATAGGACCGGACCGGCGCGACGCCGCCCGTGAGGGTGACGTTGCGTCCGAACAGCGTCCGCCCGACCGGCCCGTCCGTGTACTGCGGGACGCCGACGCGACTGATCGTCCCGCCGTCGCGCACGACGCCGAGCGCCTGCTCGTAGGCGGGGAGGTGCCCGACCGCCTCCAGGACGACGTGGGTCCCGTCGCCGCCGGTCAGCTCGCGCACGCGCGCGATGCCCTCGTCACCGCGCTCGGCGACGACGTCGGTGGCGCCGAACTCGACGCCGAGGTCGGTGCGCGCGGTGTGCCGGCCCATGAGGATGATACGCGAGGCGCCCTTCCGAGCCGCGGACAGCACACTCATCAGTCCCACCGCGCCGTCGCCGATCACGGTGACGGTCGATCCCGGGCCGACACCGCCCGTGACGGCGGCGTGCCAGCCGGTGCCGTACACGTCCGACAGCGTCAGCAGCGACGGGATCAGCGCGGGGTCGATCTCACCGGGGACGACGACGAGTGTCCCGTCCGCCTGCGGCACGCGCACGAACTCGGACTGCCCCGTGCCCGCCCCGTGGCTGCCCCAATACCCGCCGTGCCGGCACGAGGTCTGCAGCCCCGCACGGCAGAAGTCGCACGTGCCGTCGGACCACACGAAGGGCGCGATGACGAAGTCGCCGGACCGGACGCCCGTGACCTCCGAACCGGCCTCCTCGACGATTCCGACGAATTCGTGGCCCATCGGCGTTCCGTCCGCGATCGGCTTCATGCGGTGGTACGGATGCAGGTCGCTCCCGCACACGCACGCGGCCGTGACCCGCACGATGACGTCGGTCGGATCCTGGATCTGCGGGTCGGGCGCGTCGACGACGCGCACGTCGCCGGCTCCGAACATGTGGGCAGCCTTCATGCATCCATCCTGGCCGGTCCCGGCGCTCGCCGGGGAATCAGCGCACGAGTCGGGCGATCGCTGCGGACGCCTCGGCGATCTTCTCGTCGGCGACGGCGCCGCCCTCGCGGGCCGCGTCGACGACGCAGTGCTTGAGGTGGTCGTCGAGCAGCCCGAGGGCGACCGCCTCCAGTGCCGAGGTCATCGCGCTGATCTGCGTGAGGATGTCGATGCAGTACTTCTCGTCCTCGACCATTCCCTTGATCCCGCGCGCCTGACCTTCGATGCGGGCGAGCCGCTTGAGGTACCGGTCCTTGTCGGTGATGTACCCGTGGTGCGTGTGTGCGTGTGCGTCGCTCATGACGGTGCCCTCACTCATGCCTTGTCCTCTCCCCTGAAGGCGCGCAGCCGCAGGCTGTTCCCCACGACGAAGACGCTCGAGAACGCCATCGCGGCGCCGGCGATCATCGGGTTGAGCAGTCCGAACGCCGCGAGCGGGATCGCCGCGACGTTGTAGGCGAACGCCCAGAACAGGTTGCCCTTGATCGTGCCGAGCGTGCGGCGCGCGAGACGGATCGCATCCGCCGCGCTGCGCAGATCGCCCCGCACGAGCGTGATGTCGGATGCTTCGATCGCGACATCCGTGCCGGTGCCCATCGCCATGCCCAGGTCGGCCTGCGCGAGTGCGGGGGCGTCGTTGACGCCGTCGCCGACCATCGCGACGACCCGACCTTCCGCCTGCAGCGCGCGGACGACGTCGACCTTGCCGGAGGGCAACACGTCGGCGATCACCCGCTCGATGCCGACCTCGCGCGCGATGCGCTCCGCGACGATCGCGTTGTCGCCGGTGAGCAGCACCGGATCGAGTCCGAGCTCGCGGAACCGCCGCACGGCGGCCGCGCTCGTCGGCTTGACGCGGTCGGCGACGACGAGGACGCCGCGCACCGCGCCGTCCCACGCTGCGTACACGGCGGTCTTGCCCTCGCGTGCGGCCGCGGTCGCCGCATCCGTCAGCTCCTGCGGGACCGGCAGCGACCAGTCCGCGAGCAGCGCTGGACGCCCGACCAACACGGCGTGCCCGTCGACGACGCCCGTCACGCCCTTGCCGGGGACGTTCTGGAACGACTCGACATCGGCGAGCGCGCCGGTTTCGTCGGCCGCGGCGCGCGCGATCGCCTGCGCGATCGGATGCTCGCTCGCCGCCTCCAGCGCACCCGCGAGCCGCAGGAGTTCGACACGGTCGACGCCGTCTGCGGGAAGGACGGCCTCGAGCGCCATGCGACCGGTCGTGACGGTGCCGGTCTTGTCGAGCACGATCGTGTCGACCTTGCGGGTGGACTCGAGCACCTCCGGACCCTTGATCAGGATGCCCAACTGCGCCCCGCGACCCGTTCCCACGAGCAAAGCCGTGGGGGTCGCCAGTCCGAGCGCGCACGGGCAGGCGATGATGAGCACCGCAACGGCGGCCGTGAACGCCGCCGCCGGAGACCCGGCGAGCACGAGCCAGAGCGCGAGCGTGACCAGCGCGATGCCGAACACGATCGGCACGAAGATCCCGGCGATCCGGTCGGCGAGGCGTTGGACCTCGGCCTTGCCGGACTGCGCGTCCTCGACGAGTCGCGCCATCTGCGCGAGCTGTGTGTCGGATCCCACGCGCGTCGCGCGCACGACGAGGCGGCCGCCGGCGTTGACGGTGGCTCCGGCCACGTCGTCGCCGGGCTCGACCTCGACGGGGATCGACTCACCGGTCAGCATCGACGCATCCACCGCCGAACTGCCGGACACGACGACACCGTCCGTCGCGATCTTCTCGCCGGGGCGCACGACGAACTCGTCGCCGACGCGGAGATCGGCGATCGGGATGCGCACCTCGACGACGTCGCCGGGCGCGCTGCCCGCTGTTGCGCCCGCTCCGGAAGGCCGGAGCACGGCGACGTCCTTCGCGCCGAGGTTGAGGAGTGCGCGCAGGGCGGCGCCCGCACGCCTCTTGGACCCGCGCTCGGCGTAGCGGCCGATCAGCACGAACGTCGTGACGCCCGCGGCGACCTCGAGATAGATGTTGCCGGCGCCGTCGCCGGGTCGCACAACCCACTCGAAGCCGTGGGTCATGCCGGGCATCCCCGCGTGCCCGAGGAAGAGGGCGTACAGCGACCACAGGAACGCGGCGGAGACGCCGACGGAGACGAGTGTGTCCATCGTCGCCGCGCCGTGGCGCGCATTGAGCCAGGCGGCGCGGTGGAACGGCCACGCGCCCCACACGACGACGGGGGCCGCGAGGACGAGCGAGAGCCACTGCCAGTACGTGAACTGCAGCACCGGCACCATCGCGAGCACGATCACGGGCACCGAGAGCACGATCGAGCCGATCACGCGTTGACGCAGCGACACCAGTTCGGCATCGACAGGCTCCTCGTCCGTGTCGGGCTCGGGCGCGGCGGGCAGTGCGGCCGTGTAACCGGTCTTCTCGACCTCGGCGATGAGCGCCTGCGCGTCGACGTCAGCGGGCGCGTCGACGATCGCCTTCTCGGTGGCGTAGTTGACGGATGCGTGGACTCCGGGCATCCGATTGAGCTTCTTCTCGACGCGTGCCGCGCACGAGGCGCAGGTCATGCCGCCGATCTCGAGCTCGATGCGCGCGGCGGTCATGACACGCGGGCTGCGCTGTAACCCGCTTCGTCGACGGCCGCGATCACCTCTTCGTCGGGCAGTGGCGCGGTCGAGGTGACGACGAGACGACCGGTCGCGGACGACACGTCGATCCCCTCGACGCCGGAGAGCGCGCCGACCTCCTGCCGGATCGCGTTCTCGCAGTGGCCGCAGCTCATGCCGGTGACCTGGAATTCGGCGGTGGTGGTCATGGGTGCTCCTGGGTGTGTTGTGTTCTTCGAGGTCTGGCGGATACCCCTCTAGGGTATCAATGACCTCAACCCTATACCAGGTAGGGGTATTCCTTTCTCGTGAGAATCGTCGACGGCGGGTAACCTGGCGCGGTGACTCTCGCCCTCGCGCTCGATCTCGGCGGCACGAAGGTCGAGGCCGCGCTCGTCCGCGCCGACGGCACGCTCGTGCCCGGATCCCGGATGCGCGCGGAGACCGGCGCCGCGGCCGCCGCCGACGCGACCGTGACCGCCTCCGCCGTGCGCTCCGTCGTCG
>Ga0182739_1000490_pt1 | contig 50849 bp, 43 predicted proteins | sample eDN5th30CBELigBY_FD_128873 | JGI IMG/M metagenome (GOLD analysis project Ga0182739, IMG submission 128873) | Enriched backyard soil microbial communities from Emeryville, California, USA - eDNA 5th pass 30_C BE-Lig BY (version 2) (version 2) | ecosystem: Environmental > Terrestrial > Soil >... | reverse complement strand
TGAGAACGACTATGTGGCATCCACCGGTGTGCGCCTGATCACCGTGGACGCGCGCGAGACCTTCCTCGCGGCGCTGGCCGGCGTGAGCGACCCGGAGCAGAAGCGCAAGATCATCGGCCGCGAGTTCATCCGGGCGTTCGAGAAGGTGCAGTCCGACCTCCTCGCCGAGGCCGCAGCCGAGGGCGACCCGATCCGCTTCCTCGTGCAGGGCACTCTCTACCCCGACGTCGTCGAGTCCGGCGGCGGCACGGGGACGGCGAACATCAAGAGCCACCACAACGTCGGCGGTCTTCCGGAGGACCTGCAGTTCGAGCTCGTCGAACCGCTGCGGACCCTCTTCAAGGACGAGGTCCGCGCGATCGGTCGCGAGCTCGGCCTGCCGGAGGCGATCGTCGGCCGTCAGCCCTTTCCGGGCCCCGGCCTCGGCATCCGGATCGTGGGTGAGGTCACCGCTGACCGCCTCGAGATTCTGCGTGACGCCGACGCCATCGCCCGCGAGGAGTTGACGAAGGCGGGCCTGGACGGCGAGATCTGGCAGTGCCCCGTCGTGCTGCTGGCCGACGTCCGCTCCGTGGGAGTGCAGGGCGACGGGCGCACCTACGGGCATCCGATCGTGCTGCGTCCGGTCTCGAGCGAGGACGCCATGACCGCCGACTGGACGCGCCTGCCCTACGACGTGCTGTCGAAGATCAGCAACCGCATCACCAACGAGGTCCGCGAGGTCAACCGGGTCGTGCTCGACGTCACGTCGAAGCCGCCGGGGACCATCGAGTGGGAGTGAGCCGCCGGCGCGCCGCCTGAGCTGTGCGCGCCGTGGTAGGGGTCAGTCGGCCTTGCGTGCCCGGCTCTGCCTGCTCTCCCAGGGGTCGTAGTCGGCCAGGAGCGGCTCCTGCGCCGGGCGATCGGCCTCGGGGACGTGCTGCAGGTTGATCCGCACGCGATACCAGAGCGAGCTCGACCCGCGCATGCCGTCGACGAGCACATCGGCCGGATGCAGGTGCGGCACGACATCCGGATGCCCGGCGCGCCACTGGTCGAGCGCCGCCTCCGCCTCGGGCTTCGTCCGGGTGCGGGCGACCTCGATCAGCGGCATGACCGACTGCCGCCGGCCGTCCGTCGATCCGCGCGGCGGGGGCTTCTCCGCGGGACCGAGCTCCGCCGCCAGCCGCAGCAGCCCGTCGAGCATCCCGACCGCATCGTCGATGCCGGCATGCGGGTCGCCGCACTCCGCGTAGCGGTTCCGCACGGTCGGCACCGTGAACTCCTCTGGCCGGCTCGCCCGCACCTCGTCCCACGACAGCGGGGCGGACACACGCGCGTCGGGGAGCGGCCGCACCGAGTACGCGGAGGCGACGGTGCGGTCCTTCGCGTTCTGGTTGAAGTCGACGAAGACGCTCTCACCGCGCTCCTCCTTCCACCACCGGGCGGTGGCCAGACCCGGTGCGCGCTCCGCCACTTCGCGAGCGAGGCTCTCGGCCGCCAGCCGCACGTCTGCGTAGCTCCACTGCGGGGCGATCCGCACGAGGATGTGCATGCCGCGGGAGCCGCTCGTCTTGGGCCAGCCCACGAGGCCGTGGTCGTCGAGGACGTCCCGCACGACGAACGCGGTGTCCACGATCTGCGACCAGTCGACGCCGGGCATGGGATCCAGGTCCACGCGCAGCTCGTCCGGGTGGTCGAGGTCGTCGGCGCGAACGGGGTGCGGGTTCAGGTCCAGGCATCCGAGGTTCACGACCCAGGCCAGGCCTGCGGCATCCCGGATCACCGCCTCCTCGGCCGATGTGCCCGACGCGTAGTGCAGCGTCGCGGTGTCGATGTAGGCGGGGTGGTTCTCCGGGACCCGCTTCTGGAAGAACGGCTCGGCCGTGATGCCCTTCACGAACCGCTTGAGGACCATGGGCCGCCCGCCCGCGCCCCGGAGGGCGCCGCCCGCGACGGCGAGGTAGTACTCGACGAGGTCGAGCTTCGTGAGGCCGGGCTCAGGGAAGACGAGCTTATCGGGGTGCGACACGCGCACCCCCTGGCCCGCGGCCTCGACGAACGTCTCCTTGCGCTCACCCACGTCGGCCACGCTAGCCCGCCGGCGCGCCCCTGTCACCGGCTGTACCGGGCATCACCTGCTGTACCGGGCATTGCGCCAGACCTCGCCCGCGGATGATGACCGTATCCTGCGCATTTCTCAGGACCGATCGCGAGCCGCGCGGACGGAAGCCCCAGAATCGCGCGGGTCCCCAGAGACTCGGCCACGACCGCCCCTGAGAAACGAACGTCGTGAGTGGGTCAAGGGGGACGGGTCCACCAACGACGAGGGCCGCCCGGATCACCGGACGGCCCTCGCTGAGCGGATGCGTCAGTTGCTGCGGAGGATCGCGATGATCCGCAGGATCTCGATGTAGAGCCAGACGACGGTGACCATGATGCCGAAGCCGCCGAGCCAGCCGAGCTCGCGCGGAGCGCCGTTGCGGACGCCGCGCTGGATCATGTCGAAGTCCTGCACGAGCGAGTACGACGCGAGCAGCACGACGAGGACGCCGATGATGAGGCCGAGCGGGATGTCGATGCCCATGATGCTGAGCTTGGCGCTGTAGAGGCCGAACATGCCCTGCGTCACGCCCGTCCACATGAGGACGAGGTTGACGAGTCCGAACACGAGGTAACCGAGGATCGCGACCAGGAAGATCTTGTTCGCACGGGCGCTCGCACGCACCTTGCCGCTGGCGAACAGGGCCAGCACGACGCCGACGACGGCGAAGGTCGCGATCGCCGCCTGGACGACGATGCCGGGGAAGAGCAGCTCGAAGTACGCCGAGATGCCGCCGACGAAGAGTCCCTCGAAGGCCGCGTAGCCGAAGATCAGGCCGGGGCGCACCTTCTTGCGCGAGGTGAACGAGACGACCATCGCGAGGACGAAGCCGCCGAGCATGCCGATGATCCACGGGACGATCGTGGGGACCGGGTTGGCGGCGGTCACCGGCGCCATGGTCCACACCCAGCCGACGACGGCGGTCACCAGCAGCACGGCGAACAGGCCGAGCGTCTTGGCCACCGTGTCCTCGACCGTCATGCGTCCGGTCTGGAGCGACCCCGCAGGGGGAGCGGCGAACGCGCCCTCGAGCTGGGCGTTGACGGCGGCGGCGGTCGCCTGCTGCGTCGCCGCTGCGGTCTGAGTCTGGGCGCCCGCCTGCTGTGCGGACGGCGGGGTGAGTCCCGGGCGCTCCTCCTGGAACGCCGGGTTGCTGAATGCGAAGTTGCCGGAGGCCATGGTCTCTCTCACTCCAAGTCGGGGGTGCGGCGCTGTGCCGCCGTTTCCAGCGTATCGGACGGCGTGTCGGGCGTCGCGGGGCGACCCTGTGAGAGACCTAGGAAGGGCACGCCTGCGGAGGAGTTTTCCGCTCGGGAGGACTCCCTCCGGGAAGAGCTCCTCCGGGGGTGAAATCTCCTCCCGTGGCGCGGGCGCGGATAGCCTGGGGGCATGCGCCGAGGAGCCCCCGCGACCGGACAGACCCTCGTGATCGGCCACCGCGGCGCGCCGGGCTATCGCCCCGAGCACAGTCGATCCTCGTACGAGCTCGCGCTGGCGCTCGGCGTGGATGCCGTGGAGCCCGACGTCGTGTTCACGCGCGACCGGGTGGCCGTCGTCCGTCACGAGAACGAGATCGGCTCGACCACCGATGTGGCAGGGCGCCCCGAGTTCGCGGGGCGGCGGACGACGAAGGTCGTCGACGGCGTGGCGCTGACGGGATGGTTCACGGAGGACTTCACCTGGGAGGAGCTCGCGACGCTCCGGTGCCGGGAGCGCCTGCCCGGGCTGCGGCCGGAGAGTGCGGGCTTCGACGGCGCTGAGCCCGTCCTCCGGCTGCGGGACGTGCTCGACCTGGTCCGCTCCACCGGGCGGGCGCAGGGGCGCGGGATCGCGGTCGTGCTGGAGGTGAAGCACGCCGCCTACTTCGGATCGCTCGGGTTCGACGTCGCGGGTCTGCTGGCCGCCGAGCTCACCGACGCCGGGTGGACCGGCGACGCCGCGCTCATCGTCGAGTCGTTCGAGCCGACGATCCTCGACGAGCTGCGGGCGCACGGCATCCGCGGTGACTTCGTGTTTCTGCTCGAAGCGGAGGGCAGACCGGCCGACCTCGTGGCGGCCGAGGGCGATCGAGCGCCGGCCTACCGGTCGTTCACGACGCCGGAAGGTCTCGACGGCCTCGCCGGCCGCGTCGAGGGGATCAGCGTCGACAAGACGATGCTGGTCGGCGCCGGTGAGGACGGACCGTCGCTCGTGGCGGACGCCCACGCGCGCGGTCTCTCGGTGTTCACCTGGACGTGCCGGCCGGAGAATCTCTTCCTCGAGCCGCGCTTCCGCACGGGTGAGGATCCCGCGGCGTACGGCGACTACACGGCCGAGTGGCGTGCGATCACGGCGACCGGAGTCGACGGCGTCTTCGTCGACCATCCCGACCTCGGGGCGGCGCTGTTCCGGTGAACATGCCGTGACTGTCCGCGTCGCGGGGGTGGCGGTGCACAGCAACCCCATAGGGTGAGCGACATGACCACCGCCGGTATCGTCGCCCGCGGCGTGCGCCGTTCCTTCGGGGACGTCCACGCCGTCCGCGACGTCACTCTCGAGGCGCGCGAAGGCGCCGTCACCGGACTCGTCGGGCCCAACGGCTCCGGCAAGACGACGCTCCTGCTGATGCTGGCGTCGCTGCTGGCCCCGGATGCCGGGGAAGTGCGGATCGCGGGCGTCGATCCCGTCGCCGATCCGGCCGCCGCGCGCGCGATGCTCGGCTGGATGCCGGACGCCCTGGGCGCGTGGGGGTCGCTGACCGCGCGCGAGACGATCGTCACGACCGGCCGGCTCTACGACCTCGACAGGGAGGTCGCGCAGCGCAGGGCCGCGCAGCTGCTGCAGGAGGTGGGGCTGGTCGAGCTCGCCGACGCGCCCGCGCGCGTCCTCTCCCGCGGGCAGAAGCAGCGGCTCGGACTCGCGCGCGCCCTCGTCCACGACCCCCGCGTGCTGCTGCTCGACGAGCCCGCGTCCGGTCTCGATCCGCAGGCGCGCATCGACCTGCGCCTGCTGCTGCGGCGGCTCGCCGCAGAGGGGCGGACGATCCTGCTGTCCAGCCACATCCTCTCCGAGCTCGAGGAGGTCGTCGACGACGCCGTCTTCCTCGTGCAGGGCTCGACCGTCAGCAGCGACAGGATCGCGGAGGCGGCGCGCCGCGAGCGCACGTGGCGCGTGCGTCTGGCCGACCGCGACGCGGTCTCCAGCGTGCTGCCCGTCGCGCAGGCACTGGGACGGGATCCCGTGCATCTGCCGGTCGACCGACGCGATGTGCTCGTGGGCTTCGCCTCCGACGGCGACGCGGCGGCGGGCCTGGCGGCCCTCGTCACGGCGGGGCTTCCCGTCGCCGAGTTCTCCGCGGCCACGGGTCTGCTCGAACACACCTTCCTCGACCTCGAAGGAGGGAACCGATGAGCTTCTCGCGCCTGTGGACCATCTCCCGCCTGGAACTGCTCCAGCGGGTCCGCACCGTCTCGTGGTACGTGCTGCTCGGGGTGTTCGCGCTGCTGCTCGTCGGCGTGACGGGGCTCGCGTTCCTGTCGTTCAGCGGCATGGACGAGCGCGGACCGGGGATCTACTCGACCGTCGTCTACATCACGCTGCTGCTCGTGCTGCTCGTGTCGCCGACCCTCAGCGGCAACAGCATCAACGGCGACCGGGATGCCGCGACGCTCGCGCCCGTGCAGGTGACCCTCGCGACGACGGGCGAGATCCTGCTCGGCAAGTTCCTTGCGGCGTGGATCACGGGCCTCGCCTTCGCGCTCGTGGCCGTTCCCTTCCTCGCGATCGCGACGCTCGCGGGCGGCGTGCGACCGGCGACGGTCGTCATCTCGCTGGCCGTGCTCGTCGTCGAGACCGGGGTGATCGCCGCGATCGGAGTCGCGCTCAGCGGTCTGCTCGCCCGTCCTCTGTTCTCGGTCGCGACGACCTACCTCGTCGTGGCTGCGCTCGCGATCGGCACGGTCATCGGCTTCGGGCTCGTCGGGTCGAGCATCACGTCGGAGACCACGGAGCGCTACCGCAGCGCGGTCTATGGCGACAACGGGCCGGAGTGCATCGAGGGCGTCGTGAACTGCTGGGACGAGCCGGAGAGCATGATCTGCGAGGACTGGACGACGTACACGTCCCGCACGGGACGCTACGACTTCGTCTGGTGGATGCTGGCAGCCAATCCCTTCGTCATCCTCGCGGATGCGACGCCGACCCATTTCGACCGGTACGGGAATCCCGAGGACATGTTCGGGTACCTCAAGATCAGCGTGCGGCAGACGCAGATCCCGCCGCAGCTGGAGCGCACCTACGACGAATGCGGGACGGCGGCCGAGCCGACGTATCCGACGCCGGAGGAGGTCCTCGCACAGACGGTGCCCAGCTGGTTCGTGGGACTCGGCGTGCAGGTGCTGCTCGCGGCCGGGCTCATGGTGTGGGCCTATGGGCGCACGCGGACACCGGCCCGCACTCTCGCCCGCGGGACGCGCATCGCCTGATCGGCGCGGCCGGCGGTCATCACCCGGATGAGAGTCCTCTCATACCGGTTCCGTCGGCGTACGGCGGATGCATAGCCTCCTTTCAGCCCCTGCACATCCTCGCGGGGCAACGGTCTGTCACCCCAGACCTCCGTACGAAAGGCGGTTCCACCTTGCAACGACGCACTTTGGCGGCCATCAGCGCGCTCGCGCTCGTGCTGCCCTCGTCCGCGGCGCTCTCCACGAGCGCCGCACTGGCCGCGAGCGGTGACGATCCTTCGTCGCGCTTCTCGCAGTCCGGCTCGCACGGCCTCGTCGACAGCTCGATCTCCGCGGCCTCGATCGGCTCGGACGGCCGCGTGACGGTCATCATCGAGATGTCCGGAGACCCCGTCGCCGTCGTCCAGGCGGAGAAGGGGCGCGACCTCACCGCCACGGAGCGCTCGAACGTCAAGGGCAAGCTCAAGAAGGCGCAGGACTCGATCCGCGGCTCGATCACGGGCAAGGGCGGCAAGATCCAGGCGCAGATGCAGTCGGCGTACAACGGCATCCAGGCCTCGGTCCCTGCCAAGGAGCTCGACGCGGTCGCGGCGCTGCCCGGCGTCGTCGCGATCCATCCGGTGCGCACGTACGAACTCGACAACGCCGTCTCCGTCCCGTTCCTCGGCGTGCCGCAGGTGTGGGAGAACACGGGCTACACGGGCGAGAACATCAAGGTGGCGATCCTGGACACCGGCATCGACTACACGCACGCGACGTTCGGCGGACCCGGCACGGTCGAGGCGTTCGAAGCGGCCGCGGCGACCTCCGACGCCGCCGCCGATCCGGCACTGTTCGGTCCGGCCGCGCCGCGCGTCAAGGGCGGCATCGACCTCGTCGGCGACGACTACAACGCCGACCCCGGCAGCGACACCTATCAGCCGGTGCCGCATCCCGACCCCAACCCGCTCGACTGCAACGGCCACGGCTCGCACGTGGCAGGCACTGCGGGCGGCTCGGGAGTCCTCGCGGACGGCTCCACCTACAGCGGCGCGTACGACTCGACCACGTCGTCGAACTCGTTCCGCGTGGGTCCGGGCGTCGCTCCCGAGGCAGACCTCTACGCCGTGCGCGTGTTCGGCTGCGGCGGCTCGACCGACGTCGTCGTGCCCGCGATCGACTGGGCCGTCGCCAACGGCATGGACGTCATCAACATGTCCCTCGGCTCGTCGTTCGGTCGTGCGGATGACCCGGATGCCATCGCCGCCAGCAACGCGGTCGGCGCCGGCGTCGTCGTCGTCGCCTCGGCGGGCAACTCGGGCCACAACCCGTACCTGACCGGCTCGCCCGGCACCGGTGACGGCGTCATCGCCGTGTCGGCGGTGGACAGCTCCGAGAGCTTCCCCGGTGCGACGATCACGGTCGACGGCAACGCGATCGAGGCCATCAACGCCAACGGCGCCTCGCTCGACGGAATCGGCGACCTCACGGTCGTCCGGCTCGCCGACGACCCGGCGACGGCGGAGGACGAGTCGCTCGGCTGCTCCGCGGAGGCCTACACGAAGGCAGGCATCACCAGTGGCGGCGGCCAGCTCGCCGTTGCCCAGCGCGGCACGTGCGCCCGGGTCGCGAAGGCGATCTTCGGCGAGCAGGCGGGTGCTGCGGCCGTCGTGATGGTCAACACCGACAACACGCTGCCGCCGTACGAAGGGCTCATCACGTCGAACCCCGACACCGGTGACGAGTTCCTCGTGACGATCCCGTTCCTGGGTGTGCGCTCCTCCGACGGCCCCGCGCTGGTCGCAGGCGCCACGGCATCCGTCGCCGCCGCGACGATCTCGAACCCGGGCTTCCGCGGGTACGCGTCGTTCACGTCGTCGGGACCGCGGTCGGGCGACAGCGCGATCAGCCCCGACGTCGCGGCGCCCGGCGTGTCGATCTCCTCGGCCGCCGTCGGCTCCGGCAGCGGTGCGGCGATCCTCTCGGGCACGTCGATGGCGGCCCCGCACGTCGCGGGCGTCGCGGCGCTGACGGTGCAGTCGCACCCGAAGTGGACGGCTCCGCAGGTGGCTGCGGCGATCGTGTCGACGGCCGATCCCGACAAGGTCGCGGGTCAGAGCCTCTCGCTCGGCGGCGTGGGCCTGGTCGACACGGCGCAGGCCGTGGCGACGCAGGTGACCGCGACCGGCGACGCCTTCCGCACGGAGAGCGGGTGGGCACGTGAGTCGGCGCTGAGCTTCGGCTTCCAGGAGTCGGCGCTCGGGTTCGGCGGCGTCAAGACCGTCACGATCACCAACCACGGCAAGAAGTCGGTCACGTTCACGGTGAAGTCCGCCGCGTCGGAGCAGTCCGCGAAGGCGACGGTCAAGCTGAGCCACAAGAAGATCACGGTCCGCGGAGGCGGCAGCGCGAAGCTGCTGGTCGCCGTCGCCGCGGCGGCGAAGGACGTCCCGACGTCGGTGCTCAGCGACGACCAGTTCGCGTTCTACGAGATCTCCGGCGACGTCGTGCTGACCTCGTCCGGCGCGACGCTGCGGGTCCCGTACCTGCTCGTGCCGCGCTCGAACAGCAAGGTCAGCGTGAACGCGTCGACCCTGTTCTCGAGCAAGGACAAGGTGTTCTCGAAGAAGAGCAAGGCGAAGAGCTCCTCCAAGAAGCTGACGCTGCGCAACACGCTCGGCGCCCTCAGTGCGGGTGCCGACGTGTACACGTGGGGTCTCAGCGACAAGAAGGATGCGCCGAAGGCGATCGCCGACACCGGGTACGACCTGCGGGCCGCCGGCGTGCAGTCGTTCGCCGACGGCGACGACCACCTGCTGGTGTTCGCCGTGAACACGCACAAGCGCTGGTCGAACGCCGCCAGCAACGAGTTCGACGTCGTGCTCGACGTCGACGGTGACGGCGAGCCCGACTGGATCGTGTTCTCGTACGACTCGGGCGCGGTGCGTGCCGGCGACGTGAACGGCGTGACGGAGGTGTTCCTCCAGAACATCTCGACCGGCGCGCTGTACGCGAGCGGGTTCCTCGCGCAGGCTCCCACCGACAGCAGCACGATCCTGCTGCCGGTGTGGGCGAGCGACGTCGACGTGGCGGGGGAGTTCGACTACACGGTGCAGTCGTTCAGCCTCACCAACGACGGCGAGGACGCCTTCTCGTCGACGGCGACGTACGACCCGACGGCGCCCGCGCTCAGCAACGGCCAGTTCGTGACGGTGCCCAAGCGGGGCAGCGCCAGCGTCAAGGTCGACATCGACCGTAAGGCGTACAACGCGCAGAAGCCGCTGGGCAGCATGGTCGTCGTCTTCGACAACAAGTCCGGCGCAAGCGAGGCCCTGCTGGTCAAGGTCAAGTAGCCCCGTCCCCCGAGAAACCCCGCGTCGCGCGACACACCACGCGACGCGGGGTTTCCCATGCGCGACGTGGTTTCTCGCGGGGGATGGCCGGCGTCAGCGGGTGCAGAGGGTGGGGGTCGGACCGGTGCCGAAGCGGTAGTCGTAGCGGACGCCGTCGACCTCGACGATCACCCGCATCCCGTCGATCTGCGCCTGCGTGTAGGACTGACCGGGGGTGGGGCAGCCGAGCGATCCGTCGTTGAAGACCACCTGCTCGGCCGAGACGAGGACCGGCGCGCCGTCGACGCCGCGGGCGCTGAGGTCGTCGACGATCGCGTCCCAGCGCCCCTGCGGAACCGCGGCGGATGTGCCGGTCGGCTCGATCCCGCTGGGTCCGATCGCGCCGGGCGTGGTCGTCTGGAACGGCGGGCGGGATGACGAGGACTGCTCGGACATCGGAACTCCTGACGCGCACGCGGAGAGGGTCAGCGCGAGGACAGCGGCGGATGCCGCGATGGTGCGTCTGCGCATGTCTGCCTCCTCGCGATCGCGCCAGGCTAGGGCGATCTCCTGAAGATCAGCGGGGAGTGCCGGGTCAGTCCCAGTCGAGGTAGTCCTCGATGACGGCCGCGGTCTCGCCGGCGTGCGTGGCGGCGAACAGGTGTCCCGCGCCCTCGATCGTCACGAGGCTGACCAGCTCGGGAGCGGATGCCAGGAGCTGCTCCCCGTTGGCCGGGGGAGTCGTGTCGTCCTCGCTGCCCTGGATGATCAGCACGGGCACCCCGGGGGCGACGGCCGCCTCCGCCGGGGTATCGGCCTCGACCGCCAGGAGCAGCACTCCGTTGACCTTCTCGTGGTGCGCGAGGGCGACGGCGCGCGCGACGGTGCCGCCGAACGCGTGCCCGCCGACCCAGGCGTCGGCGATCCCGAGGTGGTCCATGACGTCGACGACGTCCTGAGCGGCATCCTGCAGCGAGGTGCCGTCGGCATCTGCGTGCCGAGATCCGACACGGACGACGCGGAAGTCCTCTTCGATCAGCACATGGGCGAGGGTGCCGAGGTGCACGGGGTCGATCCCCTTGCCGGGCACGAGGACGAGCGCGGGGCCGGCCCCCTCGTCGACGTAGGGGACGGCGCGGCCGTCGGGCTCGAAGATCTGGCGCTCTGTCTCGGTCATGGGTCCCTCTCGCGCGTGTGCACTCGCATCCCAGCCTAGGCGGATACGCCCGCGGGCGTCGGATCGATCGAGCCGCCGCCTGGCGCTGCCCGAGCGACGCAGACGCCTGCTGAGCGTGTAGCAGATCGGTCGACCGAAATCCTGAAGGGGCGTCCAGCGTCGCGGGAGTAGCGTGGACGGCATCCCCAATCCTGATCTACAAGAGGTGTTTGCCATGCGCTCGCGAAGTGCCGTCGTCCTGTCCCTTGCCGCTGTCGCCGGTCTCGCGCTCGCCGGCTGCTCATCGACGCCGGACGCACAGGAGACCTCGAAGGCGCCCACCGCCGCGTCGGTCGTCGAGTCGTCCGTGAGCTCGCCCGCCGCCGTCGGCGATCGTGTCGGCGCCGCCGGTCTCGAACTGCAGGTGTGGAGCAGCGCCGCCCCCGACGGGGCAGCCGCCGGCACGCTCGGAGACCCGGCCGAGGGGACCCAGTGGGTCACCGTCAACGTCGGCCAGTGGGTGTCGGAGGACGGCCTCAAGGACACCGACGTGGCGCCCGTGCTGCGTTCGAGCGCCGATGCGGAGTTCGCGGGCGAGGCGGTCTCGCCGCGCTCCGTCGAGGTCCCGATGACAGCCGGCGAGACCTACACCTACGCGTGGAGCTTCTCCGTGCCGGAGGCGCTCGTCGACCCGGCTCAGCTCATCGTGTGCACGAGCGCCGAGGCCGACGCGGCCTGCAGCTCGATCGCCGCGGAGTAATCACAGCGAAACCGAAGGCCGCGACCCCCTAAGCGAGGGTCGCGGCCTTCGGCCGTGCGGTGGAGGTGGACGCGACGGCGGGAGTCGAAACTCCGGATGAGGCGATTCAGGACTCTGCGTACAAGCGCGAGATCTCGGGGATTGGAGGATTCTCCCACGGGAAAACAAGGCTCTCGGGCAATCTCACAACCTCGGTCTCGAACGGATCCGATCAGCAACTGAGGCCTAAGCCTGCGCGGCTTGTGTCCAATGTGTGTCCACCTGGACCCCTCGCGAGTGGGCAACCGACGGATGCGAGCAGCGTGTGGCGGAGCCTGACCCGCTGATCCGGACACCAACTATCAGGCTTCATCCGGCACGAGCGCTCGCTCGGCGCCGGTCGAGGATGAGCTCCTGGTAGAGCGATTCGAGGCCGCTCATGCGCCGGCTCCGAAGAACGCGCGCACGCCCGAGAGGGCGTCGAGGAACACGTCGACGTCGTCCGCCGTGTTGTACAGCGCCGTCGAGGCACGCACCGACGCGGTCAGTCCGAACCGCCGGTGCAGCGGCTGCGCGCAGTGGAGCCCGATCCGGACGGCCACACCCCGCGCGTCGAGGAACTGACCCACATCGTGGGCGTGCACACCGTCGACGTCGAACGCCCACAGGCCGACGCGCTCGGCGCCCGGCGCATCGCCGAGCAGCCGCACGCCCGGAATCGCGCGCAGCCCCTCGCCCATGCGCGCTTCGAGGGCCTTCTCGTGCGCGTGCACGGCGTCCATTCCGACACCCTCGAGGTAGCGGACGGCGGCGGCGAGCCCGATGGCCTGCGACACGGGCTGGGTGCCGGCCTCGAACCGCTGCGGTGGCGGCAGGTACGACGCCTCGTCGAGGGTGACGGTCGTGATCATGGAGCCGCCGGTGAGGAACGGGGGCAGGGCCTCGAGCACGTCGGCGCGGCCGTAGAGGCCGCCGACGGCGTACGGGCCGAGCATCTTGTGCCCCGAGAAGACGGCGAGGTCGACGCCCAGGGCCGGGAGATCGAGCGGCAGGTGCGGTGCCGACTGGCAGGCGTCGAGCACGGTCACCGCGCCGGCCGCCTGCGCGAAGGCGACGAGCTCGTCGACGGGGTTCACGATGCCCAGCACGTTCGAGACGTGCGTGAAGGCGACGATGCGCGTGCGCTCGCCGATGACCGCGGCTGCGGCATCCAGGTCCAGCGTCCCGTCGTCGCGCACGGGGATGTGGCGCAGCACCGCGCCGGTGCGGGATGCCAGCTCCTGCCAAGGGATGAGATTCGCGTGGTGCTCGGTCTCGGTGACGACGATCTCGTCGCCCGGCCGCAGCGCGAAGCGGGCGCTCGCGGGCGCACCCCGGCCGACGGAGGCGTTGCCGATCGCGTAGGCGACGAGGTTGAGGCCGGCGGTGGCGCCGCTGGTCCACACCAGCTGCTCGGGACGGGCGCCGACGAACCCGGAGACCGTCGTGCGGGCGTCTTCGAAGAGTTCGGTCGCCTCGGCGGCGAGGGTGTGCGCCCCGCGGTGCACGGCGGAGTTCGCGCGCGTGAGGAAGTCGACCTCGGCGTCGATGACCGCCTGCGGCTTCTGGCTCGTCGTACCCGAGTCGAGGTAGAGCAGGCGCTCGCCGTTCACGCGCTCGCCGAGGATCGGGAAGTCCGCGCGCAGCGCGGCGGCGTCCAGCGGCTTGGCCTGGGACTGTGCAGGGGCGGGAGAGCTCACGTTCCTATCAAATGCGAACACGCGACTCTGCTACTTCACCGAACCCGCGGCGAGCCCGGCCACCAGATGCTTCTGCATCATAAGGAAGAAGATCAAGAGCGGGAGGGAGACGGCGAGCGACGCAGCCATTAGTTGGTTCCAAAAGACATCGACTTCACTTAGGTACTGTTGAAGCCCCACTGCTAGGGTCCGCGTCTTGTCGTTTGTGAGCACTGACGCGAAGAGCAACTCTCCCCACGCGGTGTTGAAGGCGAAGACCGTGACTGCGATTATTCCCGGCTTGGCAACGGGCAAGATGACGCGCAACATCGCGCCAACTCGTCCCGTGCCGTCAACCATCGCGGCTTCTTCGAGCTCGAACGGGATCGATCGGAAATAGCCGGTGAGCATCCAGATTGAAAAAGGAAGAGCGAATGTGAGGTATGTAATTATGAGTCCAGTGTAACTGCCCGTGAACTGAACCCCGGTCCATGACTTCAGCTGCACAAAGATCAAGAACAAGGGGAGAAGGAACAATATCCCGGGAAACATTTGCGTGGAGAGGATGACCATTCCAAACAGTCGCTGTCCGCGAAATCGCATTCGCGCCAGAGCGTATGCGGCAATCACCGCAATTGCGACAGAAACGGAGGTCGCAATAACGCTTACAACAAGGCTGTTGATGAAATAGTCGAAGAGGGGAATAGTCGCCCACATCTCGACATAGGGCTCGAGAGTGATGCGAGAAGGCCACCACTCGAACGTTCCTCGAACATCCTCGAGGGGTTTCATCGAAGTTGCCACAATTATATATACGGGCAGAGCAACGAACAGTGTGAGGAGCGTCAGTCCAACGACGCGGAAGAGCTTAAAGCCGCGGGTTTCAATCATGCTACTTCCGCCTTCTTGGGCATGACTAGCCGAATGTATAGGGCAGACGCTGCAAGCAGCGCTATGAGAAGCAGTACGCTCATGGCGGCGCCCACGCCGAAATTCCAGTTCTTGAACGACTGTTGATAGATCAACGGTGAGATGAGCGTCGCTGACTCCGGCGGCGCGGCGCCAAAGAGCACGTATGGAATGTTGAACTGATTGAACGTCCAAAGGCACAGAATGAGTAGGAGTACGGCATTCGTCGATCGAACCATCGGAAGCGTGATCCTACGGAACTGACTCCAGAGCGAAGCGCCATCTAGCGCGGCCGCCTCGTAGAGTTCGTGCGGAACTGTCTGGAGCGACGCGAGCAGCATCAGGAATGCGAACGGCCACATCTGCCAGATCGTTGCGACCACAACGACGAAGAAGGCGTTGTCGCCAATGAGCCAGAATGGTCGGTCGCCAAGCAGATGAAGCTGGTCTACGAGTACGTGGTTGATCGCACCGTCGCGCTGATTGAACATGAACGCAAAGGCGATTGCGCCGACGAAGTGAGGCAAGGCATACGGAACGATGAAGAAGGTGCGTAGAATGGCTCGACCTCTGAATCGGGTGGAGAGGAGCACTGCGCCAAGCATCCCCAGCGCCCACGAAAACCCAACAACGAGCAGGGTATAGGCGATGGTTCGCGCGACGGTTCCGTAGAACTGGCGGCCGATCGGTCCGTTGGGATCGAGTCCGTAGATGAAGTTGTCGAGGCCGACAAAAGGTGCTGCGCCCCAGTTCGAAATCGTGAGCTGTGTTAGTCCGATGAAGGCGATCCAAACTCCAAGGATCATCGGGAGTATGTGAACCAACGTCTCCATGACACCCGCAGGGGCGATTAGTGCAAAGGGGAGAAGTGATTTCCGTGGTCGGCGGCGGACACTCTTCGATCTGGCTATGCTGGCCAAACCCATCTCGCTCATCACCTCCCGTTGCGCATTCATCTGTGGTCGCGAGTTCGTCAAGACATTCCTACTCATGGCTACTTCCTCGGGTGGGAACGACGACGGCAGTGCCGCTCCCACCCGCAGGGCAATTCGGGCCCCGATCGTCCGGCGATTACTTTGCGAGGGATGCCTGTGCGGACTCGAGAGCCTCTCGGACGTCAGCCTCGGTGACGGTACCGCCGACGGCAATCTTCCCGAAGAGTTGACCAATCGCCTGGCCGATGAGAATTTCAGCCTGGCCTTCAGAGCTGTACAAGGGCATGGGCGCCGAATGGTTCTCTAGCGTCTCCTGCTTGACCTTGATCCATTCCTCATCAAACTCGGGGGCGTCGGCGGCGGTGCGATCGACGGGAAGCAGGCCATAGCTCGACGCGAGGAACACCTGTTCGTCATCGGTGAGGAACTTGGCTAGCGCGAGCGCCGCGTCGAGATTGTCGGAATTCTTGAAGACCGCGACGTTGATACCGGAGACGTGAGTGGCGATGTCGATTCCTCCCGCCGGCAGGGTCTCGAACGATGGGAGGGCGATGTTTGCCCAGTCAGTGAAGTCGCGGGCGGCAAAGGCGTTGTGGGGGTTCTGGTCGATGATCATTGCTGCACGGCCGAGCATGAGGTCGTCCTGCACCTGAGCGACGGTGTCATACTCAGCCACCGCTGGATCGACGACACCCGACGCCATGAGATCGATCCACTGCATCGTGGCCTTTACGATCCCGTCGTCTGTGAAGGTCGGGTTGCCCTCGTCGTCATAGAGTTCGCTTCCATGACGCAGGCCGAGCGCGAAGGCCATGTGGGTGTTTGCGACCGGACGGTTTCCGGTGATCGACAGGCCCCATTGGTCGATCTGGCCGTCACCGTCGGTGTCGACGGTGAGCTGGTGGGCAATGTCCACCATTTCTTCCCACGTCTGCGGGGGCTCAAGCCCTGCCGCTTCGAACACCGACGCGTTGTAGTACAGGGAGTACGCCAACCCGTACAGCGGCAGCGCCGCAGGGGGCTTTCCTGCGGCACCGGTAGCCGAGAGGTTCGCGTCGACGAATCTATCAAGACCGCCGATCTGTTCGGCGGCGTCTTCGTCAAAGGAAACAAATGAACCTGTGTCCTGGATGCCCACCGACCAGGTGTTACCTACGTTGATCACGTCTGGACCTTCGCCACTGGACACTGCCGTGAGCATGCGGTTGTACATGTCGCTCCACGGGATGACTTCGAGTTCGACTTCGACGCCTGTCGCCTCGGTGAACCGAGCGAGCGACTCACCGAGAATTCGCTGGTCATCGTCGAGCGTGCGGCCCTGGTTGCTTGCCCAGTAGGTGAGCTTGGGTGCGTCTGAGGTGTCCGTAGCTGCGCAACTGCTTAGAGTCCCGGCGAGGAGACCCCCAGCAAGGATCACGGTCGCAGCTCGCATGATTGGCAGTTTGGTCATTGTTTGTCCCCTGTGTCTCTTCATTGAGTGAGCGCCTGCGGGCCAGGCGTCAAGGATCGCGCTGTGTGTGGATGCTGCACTTGGGTGCGGGTGGGGCGCCCCAGCGCAGAGGCGCCCCAGGAGGGCCTACTTTCCGCGGTTGTTCCGCTCGAGAAGCCCGGACTCGTCGTAGATGGTCTTGAGGTGGCCGCCGGCCTCGACCTTCTGTCGGATCGCCACTTCGAGCTCTTGGACGCGCTCCGCCTCGTCCAGAACCTCTTCGACGATTTCGGCAGGGACGACGAGGATTCCGTCGAGGTCGCCGAAGATGAAGTCCCCCGGCCGGATGAGGACACCACCGATGCGAATCGGTTCGTCGATCTCGGTGATCTTCCATCGACCCGGTGTTCCAGCGGCCGTGCGGAAGCGCGAGAAGGCGGGGAAACCCATGTTCAGAAGTTCCTGGACGTCGCGGATCCCGCCATCGACGACGACTCCGCGAGCACCCTTGTTCTTCGCGGCTGCGCCCATAAGGTCGCCCCAGTTGCTCGCAACCTGCTCGCCGTTCGTGTCCCACACGATGACACAGTTCGGCGTGAGGCTATCGATGACCTTAGGGCCGAGACCAACATCCAGCTGAGCGGTGCTCTGGCCTTTGATGGTGAAGGCGGGGCCAGCAATCTTCTGGCTGTCGTTGATTCCCTTGATCTGGTGGGGGAGGTTCTGGTTCCAGAGCCCTCGCTTGTCGAGCACATCCGCTACGGACGCGACCTGAATCTTCAAGTAGCGCTCAATCAAGTCGGCGGTTGCCGTCATATTTCTGCCCTTCTGCTGTCTAGCCAGCGAGCACCGACAATGGCGCCGCCGAGCGTGGGTGAGTGTGATTTACGTAATCGATTGCGTCATAAGTTAGCCAAGATCGATGCGTCTGTCAACGGTTGCTCACCCGGCAAGAGGCGAGCTTCACGGGCTGCTGCCATGCGCTGGATATCAAGCCAAACTTAGACCTGGCATTTGTCTCGGCTCTGGGCATGTGCCAAGAGTGACCTTCGAAGACTTGGCAGTTCGTCGCGCCCGTCCCGCGTTTCGAGTGTCATGGTTGCGAACCGGAACACAATCGATTACGGTAACTCGTACGGAGCGACGACATGCTCCGCGGAAGGTGAGCAAGAGAATGCTCGAGAATCAGGTACGTAAGCGCTTGGACTCCGGTTCGCCCGCACTCAGCGCGTGGATGGTCGAACCGTCCTCGATCATCGCTGAGGCTCTAGCGCTCGAGAATTTCGCAGCCGTCACGGTCGATCTTCAACATGGAGGAGTCGACGCCGACAGTTTGGTTCCCCTCTTCCAGGCGCTGGCTGTGCACGACATGACGCCGTTCGTGCGCGTCCCGTGGAACGAACCCGGAGTGATCGCGCGGGTGCTGGACGCAGGCGCGCTGGGGATCATTTGCCCGATGGTCAATAATCGACGGGACTGTGAGCAGTTCGTATCAAGTGCCCGATACAGCCCGCTCGGTTCCCGCAGCTATGGTCCTCACCGCGCTTCGATCGCATACGGGCCCGAGTATGCGGCGCAAGCGAACGACGTCGTCATCACGCTCGCGATGATCGAGACTGTCGAGGCATTCGAAAATCTCGACGAGATCCTCGATGTGCCTGGACTGGACGGAGTGTTCGTCGGCCCGTCTGACCTTAGCCAGAGCATGGGACTTCGTGCCGCTCCCGACTGGGTCGACGGCCCTGTGTTGGATCGAATCGAGTCGATCCTGGCGAGGGTCACCGCACGGGGCAAGATCGCAGGCATTTCCACGAACTCCGCCGAGTACGCCCGGCGCATGGCCAAGTCCGGGTTCGCTTTCATCACGGTCAGCTCGGACCTCGGGTTCATCCAGCATGGCGCTCGCGAAGCACTGCGCGTCTTCCACTCGTGACATAACTCAATCTCGACTCATCACAGCAATGGAGCCACCATGAGAATCTCTCGTAAGTCATTCGCCGTGGCCATCGCCTCGGCCGGCGCACTCGCCCTCACCTCGTGTGCAGCCGCCACTCCTACCGACGACGGGGCACCCGTCAGCATCACGTTCGCGAACTGGGAGTTCACCAACGGGGAAGCGGGCGAGCGGCTCTGGGAGCAAGTGGCTGACTACACCGGACCGGACGGGAACGTCACTCTGGTCAAGGAAGCGACGGCATTCACGAGCTTCTCCGACAAGCTGAATACGGAGCTCGGCGCGGGTGGTGGCCCGGACGTGTTCCTCGTTCAGGACGCGCAATTCAACTCTCTGGCACGCGCGGGTCTTCTGGAGCCGCTGGACGACGTATACGAGAGGGTCGCGGACGGATTGAACGCGTCGAATGACGACGCCGTGATCGACGGGGTCCGGTACGGCCTGAACTGGGAACGCCCGAACTACGCGATGCTCTACAACGCCGCGCTACTGGAGCAGGCGCAGGTGGAAGTCCCGACGACATTCCAGGAGTTGCTTCAGGCGGCGGAGGCTATCCAGTCAGCTACAGGGGCGCAGGGGTTCGCGGGACGCACTTCCACCACAGAGCTCGACGGGTGGGCGCTTGAGATGGGGAACTGGGTCTTCGGGCACGGCGGGGCACTTGCAGTAGACGGCGAGGTCACTCTGAACTCCGCCGAGAACGTTGCGGCACTCGAGTCCTTCGCGGAGCTGTACCGGTCCGGAGCGATGACGGTCGGAGACGACTCTTCGACGTTCCGAACCAAGTTCGGGCAGGGGCAGATCGGCTTCATGTTCGACAACGCTGGTGCGATTGTATCGATGGCGTCCAATGCCGATCCCAGCATCTCGAGCCAGTTCCACGCTGCACCGCTGCCGTTCGAGACCCCGACTGTCGTCGCGAATCCGACGTGGATCGTCGTCAACCCGCACGGCAAGCACATCGAGGCAGCCAAGGACTTCGTGGAGTGGGTAGTGAATCCTACGGCGCAGCAGCGGATCAGCTCGGTCCAGGGGGCGATCCGCTTCGCTACCGATGTCGAGCTCACCGACGAATTCATCGCGGCCAATCCGTGGGGCCTGGAGCTGCTGGCGCTCTCCGACGACAGCCGGACGACCGTGGTTCCCGGATTCGAAGAAGACACTAAGGCGCTGTGGCGTGAGTTCCTCACGGCCGCGGAAGCTGTGCTGGTCGGCGGCGCTGACGTTCAGGACGCTCTCGACCAGGCGCAGACGATCGTCGAGCAGGATCTCGGATGAACTCCCGGGCTCGGGCCGCAGGTGGCCCGAGCCCCAGGCCGAGGAGACCGACATGCAAACACTGACATCCATGACGCCCGTCCGAGCCGGATACACTAAGCAGTCCGTCGGAGGCAGAACTCGTATCGGTGGTTTCACGGCGCTGCTGTGGCCCTACCTTCTGATCGTCCCGTCCATCGCGTATCTCGTCGTGATGCTACTCATTCCCCTGGTCCAGGGCGCCGCCTTGAGCTTGACGGACACCAGACTCATCAACCCGTCGGGCGGCCGCTTCGTCGGGCTGGACAACTACACCCGGCTCATCGAGCAGCCGCTGTTCTGGCAATCAGTCGGCACAACGCTCGTCTATACGGCCTTCACGGTGCTCTTCGCCGTCGGGATCGGGACGATCGCGGCTCTGTTGCTCAACAGGCCGTTCCGCGGGAGGACCGCCGTCCGAAGCATGATGGCTCTGCCCTGGGCGCTCCCTACGGTGGCGACTGCGCTGGTCTTCAGTTGGATGTTCAACTTGTCAAATGGGGTCCTCAATCGGGGATCGCAAGCACTCGGGTTGGGGCAGATCGGGTGGCTCACGGATCCGCGTTGGGGCTTGGTCTCCGTCACGATGGCCAGCGTGTGGGCTGTGTTTCCGCTCGTCATGCTCGTCGTGCTCGCGGCGATGCAATCGATACCCGAGGAACTGTACGAAGCTGCGTCGCTCGATGGCGCTAACGCCTGGCAGTCGTTCCGAGCGGTCACGTGGCCGCACATCACCCCAACGGTTCGCGTTGTCGCTCTCCTGATGACGATCTGGTCCATACGGCGATTCGAGATCATCTTCCTCCTCACCGGGGGCGGGCCGAACAACAGCACCACCACGCTTGTTGTAAACGTCTATCGCGAGGCGTTCCAGGACGAGCAACTCGGCCGTGCCGCCGCAATCGGCGTCTTCGGACTGCTGTTGTCCCTCGTCGTGACATTCGTCTACTTCGCCGCCGAGCGGCGCCGAACGAAGAGGGAGGCGCACTGATGCGTACGTTCCGCCCATCCACGGCACTGAGGTCGCTGGGTCTGATCGCGATCCTCGCTGTTGCGGTGTTTCCCGTCTACTGGATGATAAACACCGCCCTCAGCGCGGACAGCGAACTCTTCAACACGGGTCAAGATCTCTACCCGCACATCGAGCGGGTAGGAGAGATCCCCGAGTTTCTGAGCGGGATCCCCATCGGCCGGTGGCTGTGGAACTCAGCCGTCATAGCCCTGGGCACCACCGTGCTCAGCCTCCTCATCGCGGTCCACGCCGCGTACGCGCTAAGCCGCTACCGGTTCTTCGGCAAGGGAATAGCCGGAGTGTTGCTGTTCACCACACAGATGATGCCGCAGGCGCTTATCCTCGTCCCACTCTTCGCACTGTTCTCCACGCTGGGCCTGCTCAACAACCTCGGCGGCCTCGTGCTCGCCAACACGGCCTTCGTCATGCCAGTGGGAGTGTTCATTCTGAAGGGCGCCATCGACGGAGTGCCCTTCGAGATCGAGGAAGCCGCCCGCGTCGACGGCGCCAGTCGCTTCGGCATCCTCTCTCTCGTGGTTCTCCCGCTCATCGGACCGAGCGTCGCCGCCGCGGCCGTCATCTGCTTCTTCGACGGTTGGAACGAGTTCATGTTCGCTAACGTCTTCATTCGGGACCAAGCGCTGTGGCCCGCATCGATCGGGCTCTCATCGTTCATCGGGCAGTTCTACACCCCGATCAACGGCGTCATGATCGCGGCTCTGGCGTTCGCATTGCCGGCGGTGGTGTTCTTTTTGCTCATGCAGCGGAGGATCGTGTCGGGACTGACGGCTGGATCGGTGAAGGGATAACAATGCCGAGCATCTCGCTGCGGAACGTCCGCAAGAATTACGGCAACGCCGCTCCAACGATCGCCGGACTCGACCTTGAGATCGAGGACGGGGAGTTCCTTGTCCTGGTGGGGCCGTCGGGTTGTGGAAAGTCGACCCTGCTCCGCATGATCGCCGGGCTGCTCGAACTCGATGGCGGACGCATCTTCGTCGACAACAAAGATGTCAGCGGCTTGGACGCACGTCAGCGCCGTGTCGCATTCATGTTCCAGACATATGCCCTCTATCCGCACATGTCGATTGAGCAGAATATCGCTTTCCCTCTGGTCGCGGAGAAGCTGCGGTGGTACCACTACCTGCCGGGGATCAGTTCCCTCGCCATACGGCGATTCGCTGCAGACCCTGAGGTCGCTCGCCGGGTCGACGGTGCCTGCGGCGCGCTGGATCTCGACGGGCTGCGAAGGCAGAAACCGAAGGCGCTCTCGGGTGGGCAACGCCAGCGGGCCGCTTTGGCAAGGGCAATCGTTCGCGACCCGTCGATCTTCCTCTTGGACGAGCCGCTGTCAAATTTGGACGCGAAGCTCCGGGTACAGATCCGATCGGAGTTGGTCGCGCTCCAGAAGAGACTCGGAAAGACGTTCGTATACGTAACTCACGATCAAGTCGAAGCGATGACGATGGCGCACCGGGTCGCGATCCTCGACCGCGGAATGCTCCAGCAGATCGGGACACCGCAGGACGTGTATGACCACCCCGCCAACCTATTCGTCGCGCGATTCATCGGTAGCCCAGAGATCAACATCGTGTCGCCCGCAACCATCGGTCGGCCGGATGATCGCACGACGCTGCTCGGCGTCCGGCCATCGCACGTCAACCTCTCCCGGGACGCAGCGGCGGGACTGCCCGGGCGGGTGGTCGCCGTGGAGGACCTAGGCGCCGAACACGTGTACGCGTTCACGCTCGACAGCGATCCGGCGCGAACGACCTTGCACAGCGTTAGCCACGTCGACCTGGACCTCCTGCCTGGCGACCGGGCGTCGATCACCTTCGACCTGGCTGCCGCAGTCACATTCGACCGTAAGAGCGGTCTGCGCAAGCAGCCCGCCGTAGAGGAGATTCAATGACGACGATGCGCGATGTCGCCAAACTCGCCGGGGTCAGCACTGCCACGGTATCCCGGATCCTCAACGGGGAGCACGGCCAGGCGAGCGAGGCGACGGTCAGGCGCGTCATGGCCGCTGTGAAAGAGGCAAAGTACGTGCCGAACCTGGTCGCACGCGACCTTCGGCGTGGGGGAGTGCGAGCTCTCACGTTAATCCTGCCCATGCTCGATAATCCGTTCCAGGCGCAGGTCGCGCGCGGGGCAGAGGACGTCGCGCAGGCCGAGGGATGGAGTGTTCTCCTTGGCAACTCGGATGAGGATCCCCATAAGGAGAGCGGCTACCTCAACGTGGCCGCCGCCGGCGGTGCGGGCGGGGTTCTTCTCGCTGCCACCTCGCCGGACATCGATGTCACGCCGCTTCTCGAACGCGGCATCCCCGTCGTTGCGATTATCCGTCCGCTCAATGACGCCGTCGCCGTCGACACCGTTCTGATGGACACCTTCACCGCGATGCGCGATGCGACAGCGAAGCTGATCGCCGAGGGTCACACCCAGATCGGGTGCCTCCCGGGCACAACTACCAACTTCACCGACCGTGCGCGCTTGGCGGGCTACCGTGCAGCTCACGAGGAGGCGGGGCGACCGGTGCCAGAGGACCTCGTCATCCACACCGACACGACGGTGGACGGTGGCGCCCGCGGGTCCGCTGCGCTCTTGGACCGACGCGGCGATGCTCCGCTCGACGCGATCATCGCCGCCAACTCGCTCGTCGCCATAGGGCTGGTCGGCACCTTCATCGAGCGCGGAATCGAGCCGAGCGCCGGGATCACGATCGCCGCATTCGATGATGCGCCCTGGACGCATGCGCTAACTCCCTACCTCCGGGTCATCACACAACCCGGCTACGAGTTCGGAAGGACCGCGGCACGGACCCTGCTCGCGCGCATCGCGGACCCGACACGAGCCGTTGGCACAACGTATCTGAAGTCCGCTGGACTCAGCGCGCCGCGGGGAAGCGCGGGAGCCGCGCGATGAGCGGGAGGACACCGGTCGTGGTCATCGGAGAGGCGCTCATCGACATCGTCCGCAGCGGGCAGGTCGACCGGCGGACCGTCGGAGGCTCCCCCCTGAATGTGGCAGTCGCTGCAGCTCGTCTGGGGTGCGACGTCACCCTGGTCACGGACTTCGGCGACGACGACCACGGAGCACAGATTGAAGCACACCTCGCCCACTCCGAGGTCGAGGTCATGTCCGCCAGACAGAACCCCACCTCGACAGCGGAGGCGGCGCTGCAGCCGGACGGTTCCGCAAGCTACGCGTTCTCTCTGACGTGGGACTTCGCCGCTTCCACAGCGCGGCAGATCGTGGAAGCGGCGGGATTCGTTCATGCGGGATCCATCGCCCTCTTCCTCGATCCCGGGGCCGCATACGTCGCAGAGCTGATCGCTGCGGCATCCTCGAGCGTAATTTCCATCGATCCCAACATCCGTCCAGCACTTCTCGGGGAACACAGCAGGGTACTGCAACACTTCGAACGCCTCGCGACGGAAGCGCACGTTGTGAAACTCAGCAACGACGACGCCGTCTGGCTCTACCCCGGCTTAGCCGACGATCAAGTAGTCGACAGAATCCACACGCTGGGCACACCGCTTGTCGTGCTCACCCGTGGCAACGAGGGCGCGCAACTCTCCAGCCGCGATGCCAGAGTGCAAGTGCTGCCCATCCCTACCCGTGTCGTCGACACCATCGGCGCGGGAGACTCCTTCATGGGCGGACTGATTCACGCCATGGCGCACGCCCATCTCACCGCAAGGGACCTCACCGCGGGCCTCGACGCCCGCACCATGCAGGAGCTCGGGGCTCATGCTGCGCGTGTCGCAGCTATCTCCGTCTCCCGCGCCGGTGCCGATCCCCCAACGCTCGCCGATCTTGAACACCATCCAAACGACAGCCACGCAGTCGACCATCAACCACGGAGGAAACACTCATCGTGACTCGCACGCCGTACACGGTCTCAGCAGGCTCGCTCGACGGTCTGCCCACCCTGGAAATCAATGGTCCAGCGGTCTACGCGTCGATCGCCCAGCGCGGCGCGACCCTCCTCGAATGGAACGTCCGCGTGGGGGATGTATGGATCCCCCTCGTCGACGGATATCGCACAGGCGATGAACTGCGCGCGCAGAACGGAGTGCGGATGGGAGTGATGGCTCCATTTGTCAACCGCATCGCCGACGCACGGTACACATTCGGTGGAGTCGAGCACGACCTCCGACCCGGAGATCCCGACCGGCTCGTCTACCACGGGATCACGCGCGAGATGGACTTTAGCGTGGCCTCAGTCCGTCTGGGCGGCTCTGACGCGACGATCGCATTCAGCCTCGCCGGTACCCAACTCGCCGCGGCACCCGGCTACCCATTCGACGTGGACGTCGATGTCGTGTACAGATTCCACAAGAACGGGCTGGATCTGTCTATTCAGGGCACAAACTCAGGAGAGCAGCCAGCACCGTTTGCGGCAGGCTGGCACCCGTACTTCCGGCTGCGGCAGCCCATGATTGACGAACTCGAGATCGATGTCCCGACCGATCGTTTCGTCCGCACCGACAAGCGCCTTATCCCCGTCGCCGAGGATCGCGTCAAATCCGTGACCGAAGACACGGATCTCAGAGGTCGCCTGGCGATCGGCGACCGCGCGCTCGACATCTGCTACGTCGATCTGGAGACCGATACGGAAGGCATCGCACGAACGTCACTGATCGACCGCAGAAATGAGTTGGCCCTGACCGTGTGGCAGAAGGGAGGAGCCATGCACGTCTTCACCGGGCACACCCTGAAGCGCGATCCGCGTGCGTCCATCGCGTTGGAGCCGGTCGAAACCATCACCAACGCCTTCAACGACCCCGACTTGCACGGCTCGCTCACACTCGCTCCCGGGGCATCGCGATCCTTCTCCTGCGGCGTCACCTACTTGGCGGCTCAGCCCGCCGAGGACCTCACCGAGCTTGCGGGGGTTGCGTCATGAGGAGCTTTCTCAGCACGCTTGTCGGTTCGTTCGCGCACCCCGCGGCCGAAAACCCCACCGTCGCGATCGTCCAAGCATCGTTCGAGGCGACGGGCGTGGACGCTCGGTACATCAACTGCGATGTGCTCCCAGATGCACTCGGCGACGCGGTCCGCGGCGCTGTCGCACAAGGATGGCGGGGGTTCAACTGCTCGCTCCCGCATAAGGTCGCCGTCGTTCCACTTCTCGATGAACTAGCCGAGTCCGCGCAGATCATCGGTGCGGTGAACTGTGTGGTCATTCGGGATGGACGACTGATCGGGGAGAACACCGACGGTCGCGGCTTCGTGGAGGCGATGCGCGAGCTCCGCGATCCTGCTGGACAGGAAGTGGTCATCTTCGGCGCCGGTGGCGCGGCGCGCGCGATCGCGGTCGAACTCGCGCTCGGGGGCGCGTCCCGAATCACAATCGTGAACCGCGACAAGGCTCGAGGTGAAGCACTCGCCGGTCTCGTCGCAGATTCGACCGACGCGAGTTCGACCTTTGTCGAGTGGGTGGGAGACTTCGCGTTGCCGGCGTCTGCGGACATCGTCGTGAACGCGACATCAGTGGGACTCTACCCAGATGTCCATGCCAGGGTCGCTGTCGAACAGTCGACATTCCTGCCGCGAATGCTGGTCGCTGACGTGATCACGAACCCTCCTCGCACCCGGTTCCTCGGTGAGGCCGAAGCCTCGGGATGCGCCACGATCGACGGACAAGGAATGCTGGCGAACCAGGCCGCGGTGGCGCTGCAGCTGTGGACCGGAATCGACGCCGACAAGGACGCCATGAGACGCGAGCTGCGATCGCTCTTTCCGGGTGAGAACTAGAAGCCGATGCGTTGGATCCGTGGCTTGATCGTGGGGCGAGCCAAGAGCTTCGACGGAACGGGCGTGCGATGACGGTCGTTTTCACATCCACGTGGCGGATTCCGGCTGAAGCGCGCGATGAGGTGCGGTCCCTGCTGCGATTCCTCGCGGATGCGAGCCGTGGAGAGCCGGGCAACGTCGCATTCGTGCCCTTCGAGGACGACAGCGAAGGCATGCACATTCTCGAGGTGTACCACGACGAGGCAGCACTCGTCGCCCACCAGGAGTCATCACATTTCCGTACCTGCGTCGAGAGAGCGGCTGAACTGGGGGTCCACCGCTCACGGACACACTACGCGCCAATGGAGTGATCGCCGTGCGCGTCGGGGCAGTTCTCGACGTTGGATCCCCGAAGACACACGAGTTGCGTTCAGCCGGGTTCCGGAACTTCCTGGCAACCCACCTCGGCGACCTCTCCAAGGGCAAATGGCCGCGTGCCCTCATATTCGGAGACAGCAAGGTGCACCGTCAGCGGCCACGGTCTTCGGGGGCGTCACGATCCCGGCTCATGCGCGCGCTCACCGACGCCGGCCTTCCGGCGATGATGGTGCACGACCCGCGACACACCGCAGCGTCACTCGCGATCGCGTCTGGCGCGAACCTAAAGGCGGTCCAGTGAATGCTCGGACACGCTCCGGCGGCCATGACGCTCGACGTCAATGCAGACCTGTTCGATGACGATCGTGGGCGCTGTTTCGGCTGCCTCGACCACGCCCTACGGCCGCGCTTGTGTCCCAATCGCGTCTACATCATCCGGATCGCGCGGCCTGAAGTGCAGCGACCCATTGGAAACACTGGGATCGCGACTGCTTCAAGATGGACACGGCGGCGGGAGTCGAACCCGCAACGCGACCGGGTATGAGCCGGTGCCCGGGACCGCCCGGATCGCCGCGATGACCTCGTCCCGGCCGTGATGCCCGGCCGCTTCGAGGAACTGACCCCACGCTAGCCCGGCCGCCCCTCGGGGGGCTAGGTCTGTGACCTGTGATTCCGTTGTGCGTCGCCGGATGACGGTGCCCTATACGATCTGCTCATGTCGCCTCTCCGCCGGATCACACTGGTCGTCGTGCTCGCTCTGGTCGCCGCCATGGGACTGACTGTGTCGGTCGGAGAGGAGCCCGCGGCAGCGGCGGCGAAGTTCTCGACCGCGCCGACGCCGAAGATCAGCGGCACGGTGCGCGTCGGATCGACGCTGACGGCCAAGCCGGGCACGTGGAAGCCGAAGGCGAAGCTGAAGTATCAGTGGTACCGCAGCGGCTCCGCGATCAAGGGCGCGACGAAATCGACCTACGTGCTCGTGTCGGCCGACAAGGGCAAGACCATCAAGGTGAAGGTGACCGGCTCGAAGGCCGGCTACACCTCGAAGGCGAAGACATCCGCGGCGACGAAGAAGGTGGCCGCCGCTGTTCCCCCGGCGCCGCGGCTGGTCAAGGGGGAGCGGAAGGTGCGCACGGGCCTCGCGTTCGTCGATGTCGACCGCAACGTCAGCCGCGCCAAGGCCAGGTCGTCGATGGACAGTGCCGTTGTCGCCGCGAACGGAGGCGCGGTCGTGTACCGGGAGTACCGCGTGTCCGCCGGAGGCGCCTACGACTACCGGCTGGAGTGGCGGGATCTGGCATCCGGTCGTGCCCTGACGCTCAAGGATGTGTGGAGCTACGGGCTCGACATCTCGGCGAACGGCAGATGGGTCGTGTACATCGACGCGGGCAGCGCCGCCAGTGACGGCATGGTCACCTCGAACAGGTTCTGGCTGTGGGACACGAAGAAGAACACGCGTACGCGCATCGACCTGCGAAGCGACGGGAAGGCGTCGAAGGATGCCGATCGCTCCTTCTGCGAGCGGTCCATCGACATCAGCGACAACGGCGCGTGGGTCGTGTTCTCCGCGAACGCCCCGAGCCTGAGCCCCAAGGGCGCCAAGGACTCCTTCTCCTCGTTCGCGTATCAGCGCTCCACCGGCAAGGTCACCGCCGTTCCGTACAAGGCGGGCCGCTCGGCGGACTGCGCACGCGTGTCGAACAACGGGAAGGTCGTTCTGTTCCCGGGGTGGAGTGGTGGGGAGGGGATCCAGCTGTGGGACGTCGCCACGGGCAAGGTGCGAGCGGTCGCCCAGAGCGACGGGACCGGGTGGAGCAGTGCCGAACCGGCGGCGATCTCGGCGGACGGCTCGACGCTGGTCTATCTCAGTGCCGTGCTGACGATCACGCGGCTCGGGACGTCGGCCGCCACAGATCGCGCCAGTGACGTGAAGATCAAGGGCTGGAAGACCGGCGCGGCCTCGGACGGCACCGGGTACTCGGACGCCCCCGTGGGTGAGCCGGTGATCTCGGCGGACGGGACGGCGGTGTCGTTCATGACGTCCCGCGCCACGTTGAAGTGGACCTGCACGGGTGATGGATGGTGCACGGGTGGGCAGGTCGGCGATGCCGTGTACTCGCTGCGTCATCTGAAAGTCGGGAGCGGGAAGCAGACGACTCTGGCCGCCCCCGGAGCCGTGGCGTGGCTTCCGCTCGGCAAGGCCGCCGAGAACATTCTCACGACGCGGGTGAGCGTGAGCGCGGACGGGAGATCCACCTACTCTGCCGCCTGCTCGCGCGGCTCCCAGGCCAACCCGTTCTCGGTGTGCAGCAACCGCAGCGACCTCTTCCGCTGGAGCACGAAGTAACGAGCCCCGGGGGCGGCGCGGTTCCCGTCAGTCCCGCGCGAACGCCCCGTCGCGCGTGGAGACGATGTCCTTGCCGAGGGGCATGAGCGAGATCGGGATCATCTTGAAATCCGCGATCGCCAGGGGGATGCCGATGATCGTGACGCACAGGGCGATGCCGCTCAGCAGGTGCCCGATCGCGAGCCACCATCCGGCGAGGATCACCCAGATGACGTTGCCGAGGAACGAGCCGATGCCGGCCGTGGGCTTGCTGACGATGGTGCGGCCGAACGGCCAGATGACGTAGGCGGCGGTGCGGAACGAGGCGATCGCCCAGGGGATGGTGATGATCGGGATGCACAGCAGGACTCCGGCCGCCACGTAGCCGACGAACAGCCAGAAGCCGGCGAAGACGATCCAGATGATGTTCAGCAGCGTGCGCATGGCCCCATTCTCGCGCGTCGCGGTGTCGATGTCCCGGGCGACTTCCGTCGCGGGGCTCAGACGGATGAGTGCGCCGAGGTGCTCCTCGCCCGCTGCGCGCGACGCAGCAGCCCGGCCAGCCCGATCACCAGGACGAGACCCCCGACCGCGAGGAGCCCATAGGCGACGGCGGCGCCGGGTTCGACCTGCAGAAGCCAGACCGCCACGTCGTCGAGGCGCTCGGGTGCGGAGGCGAGACCGATGCCTGCGGCGGCGAGGGCCATGAAGACCGCCCCCCACACGATCGCCGCCCAGCGGGTGCGCGGTCGCGGGAGCGCGTCGCCGACGGGTGCGGCCTCCGGCTCCGTCAGCGCACCGAAGATGGTCGTGTCGTCGGTGCTCATTCGCTTCCTCCCCGTGCGCCGGGCTCCAGGTACACCTCGACGTAGCCCGCGTCCTGATCGATCACGACCCGTTCCCGAGTGGTCGGGCTCTCTCCGTTCGTGACCGTTCCCGAGTAGCGAGTGCGCTCGCCGGGAAGGGTCTGGTCGGCGACGGCCGGATCGCTGCGGAGGTCGATCATGTCGCCGTCGGCGTCGGTCCCGTAGAGGGCGGCTCGCCGCGTCGTGATCTCCAGGTCCACCTCGACACCGGGCATGACCATGATGAAGGTGGATCCGTCCCGCTTCTGGATGTAGGTCTCGCCCTCGCCGCCGGTGTCGTCGAGAGAGACCGTCAGGCTTCCCCACGGCTGGATGAACGGCGAGGAGGCGGGGAAGCCCGATCCCCCGATGTTCGAGATCCCGTACCCGCCGAGATGGATGGCGTCCGCCGTGGGGACGGCGACCGCGACCAGTCCTCCGGCGAGCGTCAGCGCGGTGGCGAAGGCGAGGAATCCGCTGCGCCGTCGCAGGGTGCCCGCCAGCACCATGGCCCCGCCGAGCACGAGCGCGCCCACGAAGAGCCCGAGAGCGGGGGCGAGCGCTCCCCCCTGCTGCAGGGCGGCGAAGGTGCCGACGACGACGGCGAGCCCGAGAGCGACGGCGATGAACGCGAGCGGCGCTCGCGGACTGACCGCCCGGCGTACGCGCCTGCGCTCGGCGGCAACGGCGGCGAACGCTGCGGCCCGCTCCTCCCGTTCCTCACGCGCCTGCTGACGCGCCAGGCGATCGGCGTCCTGCTGCTGGCGCCGCCACTGCTCGTCCTGCGCTCTCCAGGCGTCGTGCTGGATGCGCCACGCGGTCACGTCGTCGTCGACCTCCTCCGCGGCGCCCTGCATGACGACGCCGGGTACCGGCGGCGCTTCGAGGCGGGCGGTATCCGAGGCCGGCTCGACGAAGGATGCCGCCGGGCCGCCGGTCGAGGTGTCGCCACCCTCGATGCCGGCGGCCTCGGCGGCGGCTCCCGGCGCGTCCGGTTCCGCGGAAGCCGATCGCGGAGCCGAGGCGCGGGGAGCGGACCCGCGGCGCGCGACGCGCCACAGGATGTACAGGGCGACCAGCACCGTGGCGGCGAGCAGCGTCACGGTCGACGTGAGCCAGTAGGCGCCTCCGTCGAACAGGTACCCGTAGGGGAGGAAGCTCGCGAAGACCCACGGGACCATCGGGAAGACGCCGGCGATGAGCACGATCGCGATGGCGATGACGCTCGGGTCGAACCGCCGCTGCAGGGTCGTGCGCAGCGGGATGCCGCCGTCCGCGTCGGGGAGCAGGGCCCAGGCGAGCGCGTAGATGAAGAGCGCAGGCAGACCGACCACCGCCGCGACGACGGCGATCCCGCGCACGATGATCGGATCGACGCGCAGCCGTGCCGCGATCCCCGCGCACACACCGCCGAGCCATCCCTCCTGGCGCAGGATGCCGAGACTCCGCGTCCATTCGAAGAACCGGTCGGTGCGCGTCGGCATCCCCACGGGGGGCGCGGGGCGCGGCCCGGGGCCGGCGTCGGGCCGTGCGCTGCCGCCGACGACGATGCGGCCGGCGGCCGAGGCGCCCTCGTCGCCCGGGGCGCCGTCATCCGGGGCGGTCGTGTCCGTCATGCATCGATCCTCCCGACTGTCCGCACCGCCTCGCTACGGGGGGAACCCCTGAGCGGACCCTGATTCCACTCACAGCCGTCACCGCGGACCTCGGTGGTGTGCTTCTATGGGCGGCATGACCACCGCCGTCCGCGCCGCCGCGGCCATCGCGCCTCCGCCGAGGCCGTCACTTGTGCGCGCGCGGGAGTGTCTGGTGACGGGCGCGGCGGCCGGTCTCGCGCGGCACCTCGATGTGCCGGCGTGGCTCGTGCGCACGGTCCTGGTGCTGCTCGGGCCCGTCGGCGCCCTCTTCTACGTGTGGCTGTGGGCGTTCGTCCCGTGGGAGTCGGGGGTCGCGGCGCCGTCGCGGCGCGTGCCGGTCGCCTGGATCCTGACCTCTGCGGCGTTCCTCCTGTCCCTCACCTATGTGCCGCTCTACGGCGATCCGTACGCCTGGACGCTGTGGGGCTACGGCGGGATGTCGTCCGCGCGGGCGATGGTGGTCCTCGTCGTGACCGTCTTCATGGCGGCCGGCGCGGGCCTGTGGGCGGCTCTCGTCGATCGAGCGGACCCCGGGCGCGGCGTGCGCCATGCCTTCCTCGTGCGACTCGCCGTGTTCGCCCTGCTCGCGCTCCTCCTGTACGGCGAGCTGACGAGGCTCGCCTCGGGCGGCGGCACGGTGCAGCTGGTGCGCACGTCGCTGCCGCTGGTCGGTGCCGCGGTCGTGCTGTCGTCGACGCTGATCCTGCGCTTCCGGGAGCTGTCGGGGGAGCGTGTGAGGCGCATCAAGGAGGAGCAGCGCGCCGAGATGGCGGCGCACCTCCACGACTCCGTGCTGCAGACCCTCGCCCTGATCCAGAACCGGGCAGGGGCTTCGAGCGAGGCCGCGCGCCTCGCTCGCGCGCAGGAGCGAGAGCTGCGTTCGTGGCTGTATGACGGCGACGCCCCCGCCGACAGCGACCTGCCGACCGATCTGCGCGACTACGCCGGCGGGCTCGAGCTCGACTATCCCGTGCGCATCGACGTCGTCTCGGCAGGCGAGTCGACCGAGCGGGCCAGCGGCGAGGTGGCGGCGGCGGCGCGTGAGGCGATGCTCAACGCCGCGCGTCACGCCGGCGGTGAGATCTCCGTCTACATCGAGGGCTCTGCGACTTCGGTCGATGTGTACGTGCGCGATCGCGGCGGCGGCTTCGATCCGGACGCCGTTCCCGCCGACCGTCTCGGCGTGCGCGAGTCGATCGTCGGCCGGCTCCGCCGCATCGGCGGCTCGGCGACCATCCGTCCCGGCGCCGGCGGCTCGGGCACCGAGGTGCACCTGCGGCTGACGCAGCCGGGAGGACGCCATGGGTGACACCGTACGGGTCGTGATCGTCGACGACCACTCGATCTTCCGGTCCGGCCTTCGAGCCGACCTCGACCCCTCGGTCGACGTCGTGGGGGAGGCCGCCGACGTCGCCTCGGCGATCGCGGTGATCGCCGAGACGGCGCCGGACGTCGTGCTGCTGGACGTGCACCTGCCGGGGGCGACGGGTGTCGCCGACGCCACGGGAGGCGAGACGGTCATCCGCGGGTCGGCGCCGACGGCATCCCGGTTCCTGGCGCTCAGCGTCTCGGATGCCGCGGAGGATGTCGTCCGGGTGATCCGGGCCGGTGCCAGGGGGTACATCACGAAGGGCTCGTCGGGTGTCGAGGTCAGCAGCGCGGTGCACGCGGTGGCCGGCGGCGACGCCGTGTTCTCGCCGAGGCTCGCGGGGTTCGTCCTCGATGCCTTCGGCGCCGTCGCGGGGGAGACCGCCGTCGTCGACGACGAGCTCGACCGTCTCTCGACGCGGGAGCAGGAGGTCATGCGCCTCATCGCCCGCGGCTACGCCTACAAGGAAGTCGCATCCGAGCTGTTCATCTCGATCAAGACCGTGGAGACCCACGTCTCCTCCGTGCTGCGCAAGCTCCAGCTGTCGTCGCGGCACGAGCTCACGGTGTGGGCGTCGGAGCGCCGGCTCCTCTGATCAGGGGAACATCGGGGTCCTCCCTGATGTAATCCCTTTCTGGGTATATATATGCTCAGTATGTGATTACTCTTCTTCGTCGGCCGTCGGTCTCGACGCTGCTGGTCGTGTCGGTGTGGGTCGTCCTCGTCGGGGGTGTGGTGGTGTGGGCCGCGGGGGTGGGGTCTCCCGCTGCCTACGCCTTCTGCGTCGCGGCACCCCTCCTGTGGATGACGGGGATGCGCGCCCTCGCCCTCTGGCTGAGAGCCGGCCTCCTCCCCGCCACGGTCGAGCCGGGAGAGGGATCGGCGCCGGCGCTGCGTGTCGCGCTGCTGTTCTGCGTCGCCGATGACGCTGATGTGCGCTCCGTCGAGCAGTCCGCTCGTCAGGACGTCGGGGTCGACGTGGTCGTGCTCGACGACTCACGGGATCCCGCCGTGACCGTGCGGCTCGCCGCGGCGGCAGCGGCACACGGCTGGACCGTCATCCGCCGGAGCGAACGTCGCGGATTCAAGGCGGGCAACCTCAACCACGGGCTCGGCGTCCTGCGCGGCAGGTACGACGCCTATGCGCTCTGCGACAGCGATGTCGTCCTGCCGAGCGACTTCGTGCGTCGGACTTCGCTCTCGCTGGCGGATCCGACCGTCGCCGTCGTGCAGGCGCAGCCGGTGGCCAGGCGAGGGGACACGTGGTTCGCCCGATACTTCGGCCCGCTCCTCGACTCGCATCTGTCGGTCACCCGCCGCGGCCGGGAGGCGGCCGGCGTCGTCGCCTTCCTCGGGCGCGGCGCACTCATCCGGGCGGCGGCGCTCGACGATGTCGGCGGCGTTCCCGAGACGGTCGCCGAGGACCTCGCGCTGACCGTGTCTCTCCGCCGGCGCGGCTGGCGCCTCGTCAACACCGACGTCGAGTTCTCGGAGGACTACCCGGTCGACTACCGATCGTTCCGCACGCAGATGCGCAAGACGGCGGAGGGCGCCGTGGAGTTCCTGCGCGGTCACGTGCGCCGGAAGCGACGGCGCGGCCTGCTGCGGCGCGAGCTGTGCGACCTCGTGCTCGAGACCGCGCTGCTTCCCATGACGGCCGTCGCGGGCGCCGTCGCCCTCGTCGCGGGTGCCGCCCTCGCGGCCGGGGGCTACCCGCCGCCACTCGGGGTCGCCGTGGCATCCGCCCTCGCCGCCCTGGCGCCGCTCCTGCCCGAGGCCGTGCGCCGTGGCCGTGACCGCGGTGTCGCGGCCGGTGCCGTGTTCCTCGTCGTCGCGGGGGCCCTCTACGCATCGACGATGTTCGTGGTGCTGTCTGCGGTGCTGCGGACGCTCGCCGGCCGCCGGGCCGTGTTCCGCATCACTCCCAAGCGTGCGGCGCGACCGGCGCAGCTGCTGGGGATGCTGCATCCGGAACTGGTGCTCGTGCCGACCCTCGCGGGGCTGGCCGTCCTGGTGTCGGGGGCGCCTGTCTTCGCCCTCGCACCCGTGGGAGCACTGGCACTGGCGATCGCGTTCACCGTGCCGGGCCTGCGTGCACCGCGCGCGGCGCCCCGCGCCGCCGCCAGGATGCCCGTGGCATCCGCCGTCGGCTCCGATCACAGCTCCGTCGCCGTAGCGGCCCCGGCGTGACGGAGGAGATTCGCGCTCGGGAGGACCGATCGCCGTGAATCGCTCCTCCCGGGGTGCGATCTCCTCCGGTGGGGATGCACCGTCCGCCCGGCCGTGGGTGTCGGCGCGCGAGCCTAGACTTGACGGGACATGAGCGACCCGATCAAGCCCGTCATCGTCGGCGGACCCGCGTCCGCCTCCTCCGGTGTCCGTGCCGACGAGGATCTGCTGCAGGGGCTCAACCCGCCGCAACGGGAGGCGGTCACCTACCGCGGTCCGGCTCTGCTGATCGTCGCGGGCGCCGGATCGGGCAAGACGCGCGTGCTGACGCATCGCATCGCCTCGCTGCTGCGCGGCCGCGAGGCGTGGCCGAGTCAGATCCTCGCGATCACGTTCACCAACAAGGCCGCCGGCGAGATGCGCGAGCGCGTGCAGCAGCTCGTCGGCGATGCCGCGCGGGGCATGTGGATCTCGACGTTCCACTCCGCGTGCGTGCGGATCCTCCGCCGCGAGGCCGACCAGTTCGGCTTCACGAAGAGCTTCACGATCTACGACTCGGCCGATTCGCGCGCCCTCGTCAAGCGGCTCGTCAAGGAGCACGAGGCCGACGCGTTCGGGCTCACGCCGGCCTCCGTGCAGGGGCGCATCTCCAAGCTCAAGAACGAGCTCGCGGATGCCGAGTCGTTCGCGCGCCAGGCGAACCTGAGCGACCCGGCCGAGCGCCTGTTCGCCGAGATCTTCGCCGACTACCAGCGGTCGCTGCAGCGGGCGAACGCCTTCGACTTCGACGACCTGATCGCACAGACCGTCTACCTCTTCCGCGCCTTCCCCCACATCGCCGACGTGTACCGGCGACGCTTCCGGCACATCCTCGTCGACGAGTACCAGGACACCAATCACGCGCAGTACTCGCTCATCCACGAGCTCACGCGCCCTGTGACGGGCAGCACTTCGGTCCCCGAGTCTGTCGAGGGGTCGGGCGGCATGATGATCTTCGACGTCCCTTCGACGGGCTCAGGGACCGGGGGGAGCGAGCTGGAGGGGGCGTCGCTGACGGTCGTGGGCGACTCCGACCAGTCGATCTACGCGTTCCGCGGCGCCGACATCCGCAACATCTCCGAGTTCGAGCGTGATTTCCCCGGTGCGAAGGTCGTACTGCTGGAGCAGAACTACCGATCGACGCAGAACATCCTCTCCGCGGCCAATGCGGTCATCAGCAACAACTTCGACCGCAAGGACAAGAAGCTGTGGACGGATGTCGGAGTCGGCGATCCGATCATCGGGTTCACGGGGTACTCGCAGCACGACGAGGCGCAGTTCGTCGCCGACGAGGTCGAGGCGCTTCGCCGCGCGGGGCTCGATTACGGGCAGATGGCCGTCTTCTACCGCACCAACTCGCAGTCGCGAGCGCTGGAGGAGATCCTGATCCGCGCGGCCGTCCCTTACAAGATCATGGGCGGCACGAAGTTCTACGATCGCGCCGAGATCAAGGACGCATTGGCGTATCTCGTCGCGGTGGCGAATCCGGCCGACGAACTGGCGGTCCGGCGCATCCTCAACAGGCCGCGTCGCGGCATCGGCGACGTGACGGCGGCCGCGATCTCCCGGTACGCGACGGAGGAGGGGATCACCTTCCGTGACGCGCTCGCCAACGCGTCGGCGCTGGGGGTCGGCCCGAAGATCCAGTCCGCCATCGCCCAGCTCGACGCGGTCCTCGCCGAGGCGTCCGAGGTCATGCTGCCCTCTTCCGGAGAGCTCGCCCCCTCGACGTCTGTCACCGAGGGGCTCACTCTGCTGCTCAACAAGAGCGGGTACTTCGACGCCCTCCGCATCTCGAAGGACCCGCAGGACGAAGCCCGCGTCGAGAACCTCGACGAGCTGGTCGCCGTCACCCGCGAGTTCGCCCGGAACAACCCGGAGGGAACCGTGCTCGACTTCCTGACGGAGGTTGCGCTCGTGTCGGATGCCGATGACCTCGACGACGCCTCCGGCACCGTGTCGCTCATGACGATGCACACCGCGAAGGGCCTCGAGTACGACGCGGTCTTCGTCACCGGGGTCGAGGAGGACCTCATCCCGCACCGCATCTCGGCCGGCGAACCGGGTGGACCGCAGGAGGAGCGGCGTCTCTTCTACGTCGCGCTGACGCGGGCGCGCAAGAAGCTCCACCTGTCGCTCGCGATGACCCGCGCGCAGTTCGGCGAGGTGTCGGTGGCGATGCCCAGCCGCTTCCTGCAGGAGATCCCGCACGAGCTGATCGACTGGCGCCAGTCGCCCGGCGACGTCAACTCGCGCGGGGGCACGCAGTCCAGGGCGCTCAACGCGCGCCGCGGCGCGAGCGGCGGCTTCGGCGGCGGAGGCTCGCGCTACGGCGACGACCTGGTCCCGCTGCCGCGCCGGGACAAGCCCGCGGGCGACATCGCGAAGTTCGCCAACCGCATCCCCGCGAAGGTCCGCGACAACGGCGACATGGAGCTTGCTCCGGGAGACCGCATCCGCCACGACGACTTCGGCGAGGGGCGCGTCGAGATGGTGACCGGCGAGGGTGCCAAGCGGGTCGCCCACGTGCGTTTCGACACCGCCGGTCCGAAGAAGCTCCTCATCAAGATCGCGCCCATCGCGAAGCTCTGAGCATTCGTCCGGGGTCGTGTCGATCTCCGGGGGCGAGGACGGACCCTTCTCCGAAACATGAGAATGCTCTAATCTTCTGACTGTCTGCCCTACCCGAGATCGCAGACAGAGGAGCCGCGTCATGTCGCGCCGAATCCCTGCATCCTTCCCCGGACGCACCATCGCGGTGTTCGCGCTCGCCGCCGCGCTCGCCGTGGGCGCCCCAGCGGTCGCCCTCGCGGCCTCGCCGGTCGCCCTCGCCGCTTCGCACGCCGCATCCGCCGGGGTCGCGCCCGCGGCGGTGTCAGCGGCGGCGAATCGCGTGCTCCCCGCGGCGCGCACCCTGAAGGCCAAGAAGCCGACGATCTCCGGAAAGAAGATCGCCACGCTGAAGCTGACGGCCAAGCCCGGATCCTGGACGAGCGGAACCTCGTTCTCGTATCGCTGGTACGCGGACGGCAAGGCGATCTCCGGCGCCACTAAGCGCAGCCTGACGCTCACCTCGAAGCATGTCGGCACACGGATCACGGTGAAGGTCACCGGCAAGAAGGCGGGCTACGCAACCGTCTCGAAGACGTCGGCCGCGACTTCCGTCGTGAAGTCGGCGAAAGCGCGTCCGGCATCCAAGACCACGTGCCCGGCCGGCTACCCGATCAAGGGAAACCAGACGACGAGGCACACGAAGGACTGGATCTACCACGTCCCTGGTGGTCGGTTCTACAAGGCGACGCACCCCGAGGAGTGCTTCGCCACCGAGAAGGCGGCCAGGCAGGCCGGATATCGGGCCTCGAAGGTCTGAGTCCACGCCGGACGGACGACCCCGCGCGGCGACCGGGCGGATGGCAACGTTCTGCCGTTGCCGTCCTTCGCCAGCGGAATCGGTGCCGCGGCGCGGCGCGTGCGGGTAGAAATGAGGCACATCTCGCGCCGCTCTGGGGATCGGCGCACCGCTCGGCCGCCTCGGCGGCCGCCGTCCCGGGGGAGACCGTGTCCGTCGTTGATTCTGTGCGCCGTTGTGTCGGCGCCGTGTTCCTGCTCGCCGCGCTCGTCACCGGCGCGCCCGCCGTCGCCGCAGCGGCACCGCCGGGCGGCGGCACCGTCTCGGGCACCGTGACGCGCGCCGATACGGCCGCTCCCGTCGCCGGTGTCGACGTGCAACTCATCGGGGAGGACGAGTACGCACCGGCGACGACGGATGCCGACGGCCGCTTCCGGCTGGAGGGTGTGCCTGCGGGTGACTACCGGCTGCGGTTCGAGCCGCCCGCCGGGTCTGACCTCGCCGCCACGTTCTGGCGCGGTGCGGCCGGCTGGGAGGAGTCCGACGTCGTGAGGGTCGCCGACGGGGCGACGGTCGCCGCCGACATGGTGCTGCCGGTGGGTGCGACGCTGTCGGGCACGGTCACGCGGGCCCGCGACGGCGCGCCGGTGCCGGGCGTGACGGCCTGGATCGACGGCGACGGCGGATCGACGTCGGCCGTGACGGATGCCGATGGCCGCTACCGTGCGGCCGGCCTCAACGCGGGCACCTACATCGTCGAGTTCTCGCCGCCGATCGTCGACGACCTGCCGCCCGAGCTCGCCCACGAGTACTACCGCGGGGTCCGGTCGCCGGATCTGGCGACGCCCGTCGTGGTCGCCGCGGGGGCGAACGTCGAGGGCATCGACGCGGCGCTGGAGGACACGGGGTCGATCTCCGGCCGGGTGGTCCGCGCGGACTCCGGCGATCCGATCTCCGGTGCCATGGTGCACTTCCAGCCCGAGGACTACACGATGGGCTTCTCGACGAGAACGGCGGCCGACGGCACGTACACCCTCGCGGGCGTCGTTCCGGGGCGGCACTTCGTCGAGTTCTCCACGGATGACGAGGACCTGCTCGACGCGTTCTGGCCCGATGCCGTCGACTGGGAGGGCGCCGAGCCGGTCGCCGTCGAGGCGGGCGTGGACACGCCGGGGATCGATGCCGTGCTGGCATCCGCCGCCGTCATCGCGGGAGAGGTGCGCTTCGGGGGGACGGCATGGACGGCGGGAGGGACGGTGACGCTCGAACCGGTGGCGGCCCCCGACGCGGGCGTGAGCCATCCGCTGGCGGACGACGGGACCTTCCGCATCGGCAAGCTGTTCCCGGGGGAGTACTTCGTGTCGGTGCAGCCCACCGCCGACGACTCTCGGGCCGCGAGCCAGTACCACCCCGGCGCGCCGACGAGGGCTGCGGCGCAGCCGGTGGCCCTGACCGGCGGTGCGCTGCGGGCCGGCATCGACTTCGACCTCGTCCGAGGCGTCGACATCACGGGCACGGTGTCCTCGGAGGGCGAGCTCGCCCTCCCGGCCGACATCGTCGCCTACCGGTGGAGCGGCACCGCGTGGGAGGAGGCGGGGCGCACGGCATCCTGGGATGCGTACTCGTTCGCGCATCCGCCGGGCGATGTCGCCGGGCACTACCTGCCCCCGGGGCGCTACACGATCGGCTTCGTCGCCGAAGGCCGGTGCTCGCAGTTCTGGGACGGCGTGCCCGCGCTCGCGGATGCCGCCTCGTTCGAGCTCGCGGCGGGTGACGTCGAGCGGGGGATCGATGCGACGCTGCGCGCCGACTGCCCCGCGGTCGTGACTCCGTCGGAGACGCCGGCGCCGACCGCGACTCCGAGCCCGAGCGCCACGACGGTGGACAGGCTGCCCGAAGCGGGCGGCTCTCTGCCCGCCGGTCTCCTGGTGGTCGGTGTCGTCCTGCTCGTCGCCGGGTCAGCGGGCGTGGCGGTGAGGTCGGCGGCACGCCGCTCTGCGGCCTGATCCGCCGCCGGGACATCAGCGCCGCATACGACGATGGCCCGGGACCCGCAGCAGCGGACCCCGGGCCATCGTCGGTATCGCGGTCAGCCCTTGAGCTTGATCGTCGCGAAGGCGACGGTCTTGCCGGCGCCGACCGACTTCTTCGCGGACTTGGCGTTGAGGTATCCGCCCTCGTACGGGTCGTACGTTGCGACGACGTGCTTGCCGGAGTGGAGCCCGACCAGCTTGTACTTGCCCTTCGAGTCGGTGGTCGCCGACACCCAGTCGATGCCCGTGCTGATCGAGACCTGCACGCCGGCGACCGGCTTGCCCTTGCTGTTGACGACCTTGCCCGTGATGGTCGCGCTCTTGACGAGCTTGACGTTGCTGGTCGCCTTCTTGCCGCTCAGCGTGACCTTCTTCTCGGTAGACGCTCCCTGCGAGGGCTTCACGGGGTACGCCTGCACGACGTAGGCGCCCTTCACGACGCCCGAGAACTTGTAGGCGCCCTTGGAGGAGGTCTGCACACCGCGCAGCCCCGTGTTGTTGGCGTCGCGCACGTACACCCACGCCTTGGCGATCGCCTTGCCCTTGCTGTCGGTGATCTTGCCCGACAGCGTCGTGCCGGCGACACGGGTCATCGAGACCTTCGTCGTCTTGTCCTTCTTGACGGTGACCTTCTTCGAGACGTTGGCGCCGTCGAGGGCGAGCTTGTAGGTGCCCGCCGCGAGGTTCACGATTGTGATCTTCCCGCCGCTCTTCTCGATGCAGCCGGAGCCGGCCCAGTAGCCCTTCGAGTCGAAGAGCGTCGCGCAGGCCTCGTTCGACTTCACGAGGGCCTTGGGAGCCTTCAGGGTCAGGATGACCTTGCCCTTCGCGGTGGCGTACTTCTTGAGCTTGACGGTCGCCTTCGCCGTCTTGCCGACGGAGACCTTCACGTTGGTGATGGTGCCGTTGCTGTTCGTGTTCCCGGCGTTGACGTAGTAGGTGTCTGCGGGGAGGCCGGTGATCGTGTACTTGCCCTTGGAGTCCGTCGTCGCCCCGCCGTAGCCCGCGCGGTTGAGGGCCGAGGCCCACACGTTCGCGCCCTTGACGGCCTTGCCCTTGGCGTCGACCACGGTGCCGGAGATCTTGCCGATCTTGGTGTTGGCCGTGATGTTGACGGTCGACGGCGCGGACGTGCTGGGCTTGATCTTCTTGCTGTCCTCGGCGCGGACCGTGTTGCCCGCGTAGGTCGATAGCCAGGACGGGTTCTCATACGGCGAGTTGGCCCGGACCGTGTAGCTGACGCCGGGCTTGACCAGCAGCATGTACTTGCCGCTCTTGATGTCAGCGCTGAAGTACTCGCCGCTCGTGGTCTGCACGCTGACGTTGCCGTTCGTGACCGCCTTGCCGTTGGCCTTGACGGTGCCCTTGATGGCCTGGACGCCGGTGAGGGTGATGGTCTCGGCGCTGTCCGTGTTCGCTGTGACCGTGATCTGCTTGGTCGCGTTGGCGGCGACGGGGTACCAGAGATCGACGGTCACGTCATAGGCGCCGGGCGCGAGCTCGGTCGTGGTGAACACCCCCGAGGAATCCGTCTGCCCCCAGTCGGAGCTCCAGCCCTCGACGCTCTGAACCGACACGGAGGCGTCGGACAGCGGTGTCCCGCCCGGAGCGGTCACCGTGAGCTTCACGGTTCCCGTGGCGTCCGTGGCCGCGAAGGCGGGCGTCACACCGATGGCGGTGAGCGCCAGCGCGAGCACCGAGGTGACGACCCCGGCGCGAAGCAGCTTCTTCATATCTGCACTTCCCTTGCATGCTCTGGCCGCGCATCGCGCGCACGCGCATAGCGGAAGGCCCCAGACCTGGATAGTCCCAGTTCTGGGGGTTTCGCGTCAAGCTGACGTCTCCGGCATCGCGCTCCGGAGGTCGGAGTTCCGTCGCGGCCCCCGCGGATCCTCCCGCGGGGTGCCGACGGTTAGGCTGGCACGATGGCACTGTTCTCCCGTCGCGGCAAGGGCGACGAGCCGGCCGGCGGCGAGCCGGACGCGACCGAGCCCGACGCGCCGGCATCCTCCGATGCGTCGGATCCGACCGGCGGCGAGTCTCCCGCGCTGGGCGGGGAGGTCGTGCCCGAGGTCGGGATCTCGATCTCGACGTTCGGCAAGCCCGCAGCATCCGCGCGCCCGGCCGCCCAGCCGCCGGCCGCGACCCAGGCCGTGCCCGGACTCCCCGACAACGTCATCGTCAAGAACGCCCTGGCGGCGCTGCCGGAGACGCCGCGCAACACCGACGTCATGAACGTCATGCGGCAGGCGCTGCAGGGGCACCTGTACGTGCGGGTGCAGGGCGACGCCAAAGCGCTCCTGGCCGAGGGGCAGAACCTCACCCTCGCCGTGACGGCGATCGAGGACAAGCGGTTCCTGCTGGCCTTCACGGGCGGCACCGCGCTGCAGGACAGCGTGCGCGCCGACGGCGACACCGCGACCTCCGCGATCGGGCAGCCGACCGCGACGATCTTCCAGAACGTCGTCGCCGGACCCTACGCGGGACTGTTCCTCGACCACGCGACATCCGGAGCGCGGATCATCCTGCCCTCCGAGCTCATCGGGAAGGCGCTCGAAGAGAGCGATCCCGCCTTCACGCTCAAGACGCTCCTGGTCAGCGAGCGCGCAGCCGACACGAACGCGAAGGTGGTCGACGCGCTCACCCGCGTCCCCGTCTGGGTCGCCGGCAACGCCGACGAGTCCGGGCGCATCGGACTGGCCGAAGCGCGCTCGACCGACGGCAGGCGGCGGCTGGAGATCTTCTCGCATCCGCTCGAGGTCATCGCGCTGGGCCGAGGCGATCGTCCGCTGCCGCTCACGGGTGAGCAGCTGGGCAAGGCGCTCGCGTCGGATGCCGGCATCACCGGCGTCGTGGTGGACCCCGCGGGGCCCTGGATCGAGCTCGATCGCACCGATCTCGCACCGGTGATCGCGCTCGCCTGAGGCGCCAACCGGGTCGCGGGGCTGTCGCGCGGAACGCCGCGCACCTAGGGTCGGATGCATGGCATCGGAGCGCGTCACGTTGATCGCCGGCGACCGCGAAGTCTCGCTGTCCAGCCCCAACAGGGTGATCTGGCCCGAGCTCGGGATCACCAAACGCGAGCTCGCCGAGTACGTGACGACCGTCGCGGAGCCGTTCCTCCGAGCCAACGGCCACCGTCCCGTGTCGCTGGAGCGCTTCCCCGAGACCGTCGACGGCGAGCGCTTCTTCTCGAAGAACCCGCCCAAGGGCGCGCCGGACTACGTGCACCAGGTGATGTGCACCTACAACAGCGGACGCCGGCATCCCCAGGTCGTGCTCGACGAGGCCGCGGCGATCGTCTGGGCGGTCCAGATGAACACCGTCGTGTTCCACCCGTGGGCATCGCTGGCTGCGGACACCGACAATCCCGTCGAACTGCGCATCGACCTCGACCCGCAGCCGGGAACGGGCTTCGCGGACGCCGCCGCGGTCGCGCCCGCGCTGCGCGAGGTGCTGCAGGAGGCGGGGCTGGAGGCGTGGCTCAAGACGAGCGGCAACCGCGGCATCCATGTGTTCTGTCCCATCGAGCCGACGCACGAGTTCCTCGACGTCCGGCACGCCGTGATCGCGGCGGGACGCGAGCTCGAGCGGCGCATGCCGGACAGGGTGACGATGAACTGGTGGAAGGAGGAGCGCGGCGAGCGCATCTTCCTCGACTTCAACCAGGCCAACCGGGACCGCACGATGGCCGGCGCCTACAGTCCGCGGGCGCTGCCGCAGGCGACCGTCGCGACGCCGATCACGTGGGACGAACTGGCCGACGGGGTCGATCCCGCGGCGTTCACGGTGCGGACGATCCCCGAGCGGCTGGCATCTGTGGGCGACCCGTGGGAGCACCTGCAGGCGGCGCCGGGCCGCATCGACACGCTGCTGGAGTGGTGGGAGCGCGACCTCGCCGACGGGCTCGGCGAGCTGCCGTTCCCGCCCGAGTTCCCCAAGATGCCTGGAGAGCCCCCGCGCGTGCAGCCGAGCCGCGCGAAGGCGGCCGACTGACCCGCTCGCCGGCGCATTTCTCAGGAGCGCCGGCGGACGCCGCCGACGTTGCGCCCGTGATTGCGTGGCGTCGCCCGCGTGACCGGGGTTGCGCTCCTGAGAAATGCACCGTCGGGGCTGAGGTGTACCGGCTCGGCCTCGGTGCGCTGACGGAGGATGTCGCCGACGCGGGCGAGTTCGTCACCGACGATCTGATCCGCTGACTGGCGGCCCGGCAGCGCTGAGCGACAGGGCGGGCGGCTAGGCGATCGGTGCGGTCGTCGCTTCGGACGCCGAGGCGCGGTCCTCGCGGTGCTTGGGCCGTGCCCAGCGGGCGGGGGTGCCGGGGCCGTCCCACACCTGCACGATGCCCCACGCGACGGCGGTGATCGGCACGGCGAGCACCGCGCCGACGATGCCGCTGAGCACCGTGCCGATGGTCAGGGCGATCAGCACGACGAAGGCGTGGAGCTTCATCGTCCGGCCCATGAGGAACGGCTGCAGCAGATTGCCCTCGAGCTGGTTCACGAGCACGACGACGCCGACGACCAGGAGCGCGATGAACCAGCCGTTGGCCACGAGGGCGACGAGCGCCGCGAGGATGCCGGCGAGCGTCGCACCGACGATCGGCACGAACGCCAGCAGGAACACCAGCACGGCGAGGGGGATCGCGAGAGGCACCTGCAGGATGAGCAGACCGATGAGGATGCCGATGGCGTCCACGGCCGCGACCGTCGCCGTCCCGCGGACGTAGGAGCCGAGCGTCGACACCGTCTTGTCGCCGATGCGGACGGCGCGCTCGTACTGCTCGCCGCGGAAGGGGCGCAGCAGGAACGCCCACATCTGCGGGCCGTCCTTGAGGAAGAAGAACAGCATGACGACCATCAGGACGAACCCGGTCACGAAGTTCGCGACGGCGCCGACCCCGGCGAGGGCGCCCGAGCCGAACTGCGCGCTCGTCACGAAGTCGGTGAGGGTCGCGACCCATTCGTCGATCTGCGTGCTGTCGATGTCGAACGGCAGCGTTCCGACCCACGCCATCAGGTCCTGGAAGCCCTGCTGCGCCCGCGTGTACAGCTCGTCCCACTGGTCGCGGACGGTCCACACGATCAGCCACGAGACGGCCCCGAGGATCACGATGATCGCCAGCAGTGCGAGCAGCGTCGCCAGCAGTGACGGCACGCCCCGCGCCCGCATCCAGCTCATGACGGGGGCGAACGCCGAGGCGAAGATGAGGGCGAGCACGAGCGGGATGGTCACCACGGTGACCTGCTGGATTCCGACGATGACGGCTGCGGCGATCGCCACGACGATCATGACCTGAAGCGCGCGGATCGCGAGCGTGCCGAGCCCGTCCGACCACAGGCTCCAGGGCTTGCCGCCCTGCGTGACACGCAGCGGCGGTGCGCCGCTGACGTCGAGGCGGACGGTGCGGGGATCGGAGCGGAAGCTGAAGAGGCCCATCATCCGACGGTAGACGACGCCTGGCCGCACGTCACGGGGCTTGCGGTGGGGGAGGGGCGCACCGTTTCGTCTCGTCGCTGCGCTCCTCGCTCAACGCCCGGGGGTCCGGGTCGGGCGCGAGCGTCAGTCCAGGACGGCTGCCAGGTCGTAGGCGGAGACGGACTCGAGCTGCTCGAACGTGCAGGAGCGGGCGTCCCGGTCGGGGCGCCAGCGCTCGAACTGGACCGTGTGGCGGAAGCGGTCGCCCTCCAGCTGGTCGTAGCGCACTTCCAGCACGCGCTCGGGGCGCAGCCGCACGAACGAGACGTCCTTCGCCCCCGAGAACCGCGAGCGGTCGGTCTCGCCAACGACGGCATCCCCGCTGTCGTCACGCTCGACGAGGGGGGCGAGCTCGTCGACGAGCTCCAGCCGGCGGGCGTTGCTCCAGGCGGCGACGCCGCCGACGTTTCGGAGCGTCCCGTCCGCTCCGTACAGTCCCACCAGGAGCGACCCGACGCCCTGGCCGCTCTTGTGGATGCGGTAGCCGAGCGCCACGACATCCGCGGTGCGGGCGTGCTTCACCTTGAACATCGTGCGCTTTCCCGGCGCGTACGGCTGGGCGAGCGGCTTGGCCACGACCCCGTCGAGACCGGCGCCCTCGAACTCCGCGAGCCAGCGAGCGGCGAGCTCGGCGTCCCGCGTCGTGCGGGTGAGGTGCAGCGGATGCGGGATGCCGGTCAGGAGCTCCTCCAGCTGCGCGCGCCTGGTCGCGAAGGACTCCGCCTGCAGGTCGCGCCGTCCGCGTGCGAGCAGGTCGAAGGCGATGAACATCGCCGGTGTCGTCTCGCTCAGCAGAGCGACGCGCGACGCGGCGGGGTGGATGCGCTGCGACAGCGCGGGCCAGTCCAGCCGCTGTGCGCCGGGCTCCCCGATCGCGACGACGATCTCCCCGTCGAGCAGGCACGGCTCGGGCAGCAGCCGCGAGAACGCGTCGACGAGCTCGGGGAAGTACCGCGTGAGAGGCTTCGATCCGCGCGAGCCGATCTCGACCTCGGACCCGTCCCAACCGACGAGGGCGCGGAAGCCGTCCCACTTCGGCTCGTACGACAGGCCGCCGTCGACGTCGCCCTGCGCGGGCACGGCGGGAACGGACTTGGCGAGCATCGGCGCGGGGATCTCGTACACGGCATCCATCCTGACGGGCGGGGACGCCGATCGCGAGGGGGTTCGGTAAGAGCCCTCTCATCGTCACTTCATCCGCGCCTCATGCGGGTCGGGTGAAGTGGAGTCACGCACGGAGAACGGATCCGGCGACGACGAGAGGCAGAACAACATGAAGACGTCACGCATCCTGGCGATCGGGGCCGCATCGGCACTCCTGGCGGTGGCCGTTCCGACGACGGCCATGGCGGATGACACCGTGCGCACAGGCAACTACACGGTCAAGGCGGGGCAGACGATCCACGGTGACCTCGTCGTGAAGAACGGCACCGTCACGATCCACGGCACGGTGACCGGCGACGTGCGTCAGTCGGGCAAGGGCGGAGTGAGCATCGGCGCGCGCGGCGAGGTCGACGGCAGCGTCTCCGAGACCGGCAGTGGCGGCGTCGTCGTGCGCGGCGAGGTCGACGGGAACGTCTCGGAGAAGGGCACGGGCGGCGTGCGCGTGTACGGCGACATCGACGGCAACCTCACGGAGGCCGACTCGGGCGGCGTCGTCATCGAGCGTCAGGGCAGCGTCGACGGCAACGTCTCGGAGAAGGGCACCGGCGGGCTGCGCATCTACGGCGAGGTCGACGGCAACGCCACCGAGCGCCAGTCCGGCAACCTGACCGTGCACGCGTCGGCGGAGATCGACGGCAACGTCACCGAGCGCGACGCGGGCGACCTCGTCACCTATCGCGGCGCCGACATCGAGGGCGACATCAGCGAGCACGGCTCCGGCTCGCGCATCCGCCGCTGACGGCCACGTCGAGCGGGACGTTCAGGGGAGGGCGACATGCCCTCCCCTGAACGTGCTTCCGACGGTCAGGCGAACGCCGACATTCCGGTGATGTCGCGGCCGATCAGGAGTGCCTGCACGCTCTCGGTGCCTTCGTAGGTGTGGATGGCCTCGATGTCGGCCATGTGCTGCGCGACACCGTTCTCGAGCAGGATGCCGTTGCCGCCGAGCAGGTCCCGCGCCGTCGCGGCGATCCGGCGCGCGGCTCGGGTGTTGTGGTACTTCGCGAGGGAGGCCTGGGTGGGTCGCAGGCCTCCCCCCGCCTCCAGGTCGGCGAGATGCCGGCAGTACAGCTGCATCGCGGTCAGCTCCTCGAGCATCTGGGCGAGTCGCTCCTGCACCATCTGGAACCTCGCGAGCGGCTTGCCGAACTGCACGCGCTGCTGCGCGTACTGCAGTGCGGCCTCGTAGCAGGCGGTCGCGTGGCCGAGCGCCGACCAGGCGACACCGGACCGCGTCGAGTACAGCACGGTCGACGCGTCGCGGAAGCTGCGGGCGCCCGGCAGCAGGGCATCCGCCGGCACCCGCACGTCGTCGAGGGTGATGTGCGCCTGATGGATGCCGCGCAGCGATCCCTTGCCCGTGATGACCGTGCCGGTGTACCCCGGCGCGGACTGCTCGACGAGGAAGCAGCGGACGGCGCCGTGGTCGTCGGCGCCCTCGTCGTCGACGCGTGCCCAGACGAAGGTGACCCCGCCGGCGGCGCCGTTGCCGATCCACTTCTTCGCGCCGCGGAGCACCCACTCCCCGGTCCCCGAGCCGTCACCGGTCCCCGACCCGTCACCGGTCCCCGAGCCGTCACCGGTCCCCGACCCGTCACCGGTCCCCGAGCCGTCACCGGTCCCCGAGCCTGTCGAGGGGTCGCGGCGGGCGACGGTCTCCAGGGAGACGGAGTCCGAGCCGTGGTCGGGCTCCGTGAGGGCGAACGCGGCCGGCACCCCGGCGCGCGCGATCGGCTGGAGCCATCGGGCCTGCTGCGCCTCGCTGCCGAACAGGGCGAGGGTGCGCAGCGCGAGGCCTCCCTGCACGGCGATCACGGTTCCGAGCGAGCCGTCGCCGCGGGAGACCTCCATGTTGACCAGGCCGGCCGCCAGCGGTGAGAAGCGGGTCAGCCGGGGGTGGACGATGCCGTCGTTGAGGAGGTCGAGCTCGCCCAGGCGCGCCGCGAGGTCGAGCGGATACTCGGCGGCGTCCCACGCGGCCTGCATCCGCGTGCCGACCTCGTCGACGTAGTCCTGCGCGCGCTGCCAGACGGCGCGGTCCTCGGGGGAGATGTCGTCGAAGACGGCGTAGTAGTCGGTGCCCAGTCGTCCGGTGACGTCGTAGGAGGTCACGGACTCGCCGGGGAAGGCGTCGCTCATGGGACCGAGTCTAGTCGATCCCGAGACTGGGTGTCAGTATGCGCGGGACGCCGTCTCAGCTGAGCTCGCTGCGCAGGCGCCGCGCGATCTCCGCAGCCGGCATCCGCCGCGGGAAGGCCGCGATCACGAGGTCGTCGGCGGCGGGCGTCTCGCCCTCGGGGTGCACGCCGAAGCGGTGCATGAGGTCGTCGTACGCGTGCGCGAGGACGGATGCCGGCACGTCGCTGCTGTCGCGCAGCAGCCGGCGGAGCACGTGGTTGTGGACGGCCGTGACCGCTGCGGAGAAGGCGACCGACTCCACGGGGTCGATGCCGGGGAGGGCCGCGCGCAGGTAGTCGTCGAAGAGCCGCTCGTACTGGAAGACGGTCACGATCTCGCGCTCGCGCAGCGCGGGCACCTGCCGGACGACCGCGTAGCGGCGGCGGGCGAGATCCGGGTCGGCGGCGAAGTGCTCGAACACCTGCACGGACGCCGTGCACACGGCCGCCCACGGGTTCTCGTGGGTTGTGCCGAGGTAGTCGCGCAATTGCGTCAGCAGCTCGTCGTGGTCGGTGAACACGACGTCGTCCTTGCCGCCGAACTGGCGGAAGAAGGTGGACCGAGAGACCCCCGCGGCCTGCGCGATCTGCTCGACCGAGGTCGACTCGAAGCCGTGCGTCGCGAACAGATCGAGGGCCGCCGCAACGACGGTGCTGCGGGCGGAGGGGACGGACGCGTCGCTCATGGTGGCTGAAAGCTTAGTCCGCCCGGGGTGCGGGCCGCTCCCGCCTGCGGCACGGGGCACTCAGTCGCACGTACTAGGCTGGGGGACTGGTCGATCTCTCGACATCGAGACTTCTTCGGTTCGAAAAACCCACAGTCGCCCAGCGGAGGATTGCACGTGGATCTCTACGAGTACCAGGCACGAGACCTGTTCGAGAAGTACGAGGTGCCGGTGCTCGCCGGCATCGTCGCCGACACCCCCGAGGAGGTCAAGGCGGCCGCCGAGAAGCTCGGTGGCGTGGTCGTCGTCAAGGCGCAGGTCAAGACCGGCGGCCGCGGCAAGGCCGGCGGCGTGAAGGTCGCCAAGACGCCCGACGAGGCCTACGAGGCGGCGAAAGCCATCCTGGGTCTCGACATCAAGGGCCACGTCGTCAAGCGCGTCATGGTGGCCGCCGGTGCGCGCATCGCGAAGGAGTTCTACTTCTCGGTGCTGCT
>Ga0182739_1000489_pt1 | contig 50970 bp, 47 predicted proteins | sample eDN5th30CBELigBY_FD_128873 | JGI IMG/M metagenome (GOLD analysis project Ga0182739, IMG submission 128873) | Enriched backyard soil microbial communities from Emeryville, California, USA - eDNA 5th pass 30_C BE-Lig BY (version 2) (version 2) | ecosystem: Environmental > Terrestrial > Soil >... | reverse complement strand
TCACGAGCAGGTGGACGTGGTTGTCCATGAGGACGTAGGCGTGCAGGGCGACCTTGGTGGCCAGCAACGATTCTCGCAGCAGAAGCAGGTATCGCCGTCGGTCGCTGTTGTCCAGGAAGCAGGGCAGGCGATTGTTGCCGCGCTGCACGACGTGCTGGGCGATGTTCGGCAGATCGAACCGGGGTTGTCGGGCCATGCGGCGAGTCTCGCCGCTGATCGACCTCATCCGGCACCGCTGATCGCCGATTCTTGCGTCAGAACTCGGCTCGACTTCGCCCATGGCTGCTCAGGAAGTGAACCTGACCCCGTTTCCGGACCCCGTTTCCGACCCCGTTTCCGTATTGCGGATGCTCGCGCGGCGCGCCTGACCCGCAGTTCGCAAGCGGCTCAGCAGCCGGACAACGCAGTGGCATGCGACCGTCAAGTAAGACACTCTGCCCCCGTTTGCCTTTGGTCTTTTTCCGTGAAATGTGAACCTGACCCCGTTCTCGGACCCCGTTCTCGCGCGCCCGCGCGACATAGCCGATGACGGCGCGACACGTAGGTGCCTGGCGGGCGGTCGTGTAGGAACTGAACCTGCCCCTGTTAATGCTGCTACCCTGTTGCGGCTACGGAGCCTTCGCCATGCGCCCCTTCGTTCTGATGACCTTGTTCGCCGCGCTCATGCTCGCCGTACCGGCGCGGGCCGAGCTCGGCATCGGTGGCTATGCCCGCGCCGGACAGAGCGGCGTGCCGCTGCGGATCTTCGGGCCTGATGCCAACGGCACGACGCCGCCCTTCCAGGAAATGAGCGGGCCGACATTCGGCGCGCGCGACACGCAGTGGGCGAGCTACGAGCCGAACGAGCAACTGCTCTACATTTCGGACTATTACGGCCAGGCCATCCGCGTCTATCCGGCCTTCCGAAGCGGCGACGTCGCGCCGTTGCGCGTGCTCAGGTCGGCATACCTCGGACAGTCCCAGGCGAATGCGCCGATATTCGCCCACGGCGAACTCGCCGCCATCGCGATCAACTGCTGCATCCGTACCTGGCCACTGGACGCCGAGGGCGATGATGTCCTGCCCAAGCGCACGATCCCGTGGGTCGGCACCAACCCGGAGACGCAGCTCAACAGCCCGGCCTCGCTGGTTTACCTGCCCGACACCGACGAGTACGCGGTCGTCGACTTCGAGCCGGGCACGAACGCCTCCCGCATCGTGTTCCACGCGCGCACGGCGAGCGGGAACGTCCCGCCGACGCGCATGATCACCGGTAACGGCGTCGGCGGCGCCGTCGCCATCGCGTACGACCGGCTCAACCGGCGTCTGTTCATGCTCGGCCGGTCTACGCTGGCAGACCAGAGCCTGATCGGCCGCGTCGCCGTGTTCCCCGATTCGGCCAGCGGCGCCGCGGTACCGCTCTACACGATTGCCGGCGCGCTCACGCGCCTCAACCGTCCGGCCGGTCATTACTTCATCGGCATCGCGCATGACCCGTACCGGCGCCGCATCATGGTCAGCAGCGCGGCGCCGTCGTCGTCGAGCGAAGGGCACCGCATGATCGTCTTCGACGAGGACGCCGCGTACAACGCCGAGCCGCTGCGCGACCTGGGCGGCGAGTGGCTGAGTCCGGGCAACCTCGGCAGGCCCTTCAGCGTGCCGCCCTGGGACACGATCCGTCGCAACGGCTTCGACTGAGCCGGGCGGGATGGGCGCGCCGGGGAAAACCGGGGTCAGAGTGAATCTCCCTGATCCTTGACGCTTTGGGATGAGCTCGGAGCCTTGCGCGGTCGCCCGACAGTGCGCGGCTCGAGTGTGCGGCCGAGCTGGGCTTCGATGACGCGGCGGAAGCGGTCGGGGCCGTAGAGGTGCTGGCGCTGCAGATGGGCGCGGATAGCCTCGATTTCCTCCTGGGCCACATCGTCCATCACGAATGCGCGGTAGCGGGCCTGACGCTGCTCGATGCCGGTCGTCAGTTCGCGGTAGGCGCTGTGTGGACGAATCACTGGGTCGTGCGTGCCGAACGCGTTGCGGTGGTGGCTTGACCAGGGGTAGTCACGAGGGTCCGTCACCATCGCGGCGCGTAGCGGATTCAGCTCGATGTAGCGATGGCACTGCAGCAGATGCGCGTCGCCGGCGACGAGGCCAGCTTTGTAGCGGCCTTCCCAGAGCGTGCCGGTGCAGCGGTAGGTCTGGTTGACATGGCGCACGTAGCGTCTGCCGAGAGCTTGCATCATGCGGCTGGTGCAGCCGACTTCGGGCGGCGTCACGAGCAGGTGCACGTGGTTGGTCATCAGTACGTACGCGTGGATCGCGCAGCCTTCACGCCGGGCGGTCTCATTGAGATCGCGCAGGTAGCGTCGATAGTCGTCGGCGGTGAAGAAGCACGGCTGGCGATCGTTGCCACGCTGGATCACGTGCTGTGCGATTCCGGGAAGATCGGGTCTGGGTGAGCGAGGCATGCGGATGTCTTTGTCCAAATGCCGGCATGGTCCTGCCCGGAGCCGCGTCCGGCTACCGCAATGCATGAACTTTCACGTAGGACTTTTCCGAAATCGACTCTGACCCCGTTGGCTTTTCTCGTTGATCACTTGCCTTCGGGGTGCTGGCCGCGCCGGGTCGACCCATTTGACATCGGCGGCGGCAGGCCGTGCTCGTTCGGCGAGCACGTATAGTCGAAGTCCCACTTGAATCCGGGCTGATCGTGGTAGGCGCGCGCCATCGCCTTGCAATACTCCGCGGTGTCGGTCCTCTTCTGCGTGTACGCGAACATCTTCCAGGCCCGTGTCGAGTCGGGGTAGGCGTCGAGCATGCGGCGCGCCATCGCAACCGCATCATCGTGGCGTTCGAGGTGTTCCTCATAGAGAACGATCAATGCCGACATCGCGTCGGCATTGCGCGGATTGACCTTGATCATCTTCTCGTTCAGGGCCGCCGCGGCGTCGAACCGGTTCGAGGTAGCCAGGGCTTGTGCATACTTCCCGAGATCCGGCGTCGTCAGCGATCCGAGGTCGGCGGCGCGCGTCACGTATTCGTCCGACCACTCGGGTTGCTTCGCCAACTCCAGCGCCAGCGCGGCGCGCATGTAGTTCTCGACAGTCGGCTCAAAGCGCACCAGCGGCGTGATGAGCGGGGCGTCCGCTTGCGCGAGCGGCAGGTAGCCCATGTTGTCCAGCGCGAAGGTATCGGGCGCGATGGCGAGGATCGCGAGGTAGTCGTCGCGGGACAGCGGGCGACGGGTGGCGAGTGCGCTGAAGTAGCGCACGCGCGCCGCGACGAGCGCCATCAGCGGGTTGCTGTCTTCGCGTGCCTTGGCGGCATCCGCGATTTCCTCGAGCGCTTCGATCGAACCGCCCCACAGCGGCGAGGCTTCCTTTGACCAGAAGATGTAGGCGCGGTGCTCGTCAGGAGCGATCGCGACCGCCTTGCGGCCCAGCTCCATGATCTCCGCCCGGCTGCCGCCCGTACGTGCCGTGGCGGGAATCAGGTAGGTCGCCGGCACGATGAAGTCCGGCTTGATCGCCAGCGACGCCTTCAGGTCGCTCACGGCGCCTGCCATGAGCCGCTCCATCGTTTCGAAATTTTCCCGTGGCGTGTCCGCGGCGGACGCGGTGCCACGGGCCTCGGCGGCAGTGCGCATGCGGAACACGCCGCGCGCAGCGAGTGCATACGCACTGTGCGGCGAGGCCTTCACCCAGCGTTCGAGGACGCTCCCGATCGCCGGGTTGCTGCTCTCGAAGCGCTGCTCGAATGCGCGGAAGAGGATACCGCGCCGTTTCGGGTCCGACGCGTCCTGCGTCGCGTAGTCCTGGAAGGTGGCATCGACGCCTGCGCTGTCGCCCGCGGCAAGCTTGGCGTCGATCTGGTCGACCGTGATGATGTCCAGCGCGGTCAGGCGGCAGCGTTCGGCAATGAACGCCGGGCTCCAGTGCAAGGGCGGCACGTCGGGAAACTCGAGGCAGCGCTTGAGCGGATCGGCGACCTTGTCGGCGGCCCGCAGCGCCGCGATACGCGCGTCGAGGTCGGCTCTTTTCGCCTCGGCCTTGGCATGGAGCTGCGCCATCTCCTGGCGCACCGTTTCGGCTTGATGCTCGATGAGCCAGCGGTCGTACCCGAGGAAGGAAACCACGACCAACAGGGCTATGCCGACCGTGATGAAGATGATCCCGATCAAACGCATCGCCACTCCTGAGCGCGGACTGGAATTGGGCCCGCTGACGTCGCGCATCCGTCGTGTTCGAGCCGTGTCGCTGCGACTCTAGCATCTCCGAGCGGATGTAAGACCGGGGTCTCCGTTTTCGTGGGAACCCAAGCGTGATGGATGTGGCCGCTTCAATGCGCAGCCCGACGATCCATTGCCCCGGCATCATCCAGCCAGTTCGCTCCCTTGTTCTTCAGAAAGAACACATACACGACCAGCGACACCGCGATCACCGCAGTGGCGTACACCGCGAACAGCATCACCTTGTCCGCGCGCAATGCGGCCTGGTACAGCAGCGGCGCGGTGCCGCCGAAGGCGGAGTTGGCCAGTGCATAGCCCAGCCCGACGCCCAGGGCGCGCACGTGGGTGGGGAACAGCTCGGCCTTCACAACGGCGTTGATCGAGGTGTAGCCGGTCAGGATCACGAAGGCGACCGCGAGCATCGCGAACGCAGGCAGCCAGTGGGTCTGCTGAGGCAGCGCCAGCACCAGGTATCCGGTGTAGGCCACGCCGCCGATGCCGAAGAACACCAAGAGACTCTTGCGCCCGACGATGTCCGACAGCCAGCCGCCTAGTGGCTGCAGCAGCATCAGCACGGTCAATGCGATCAGGTTGATGACGACGCCGGTCATCACGTCACCGCCGGAGAATAGCCCCTGGATCATCTTCGGGCCGATCACCGAATAGGTATAGAACGCGACGGTGCCGCCGGCAGTGATCAGGAAGCACAGCAGCAGGGGACGCCACTGGTGGAAGAACAGCTCGCGCAGGGAGCCGGATGTCCGTGCCTGGCCGCTGCGGGCGGCCTGGATGGCATCGAGCCCCAGCGATTCGTCCATCGTCCGCCGCATCCAGAACACCACGATGGCGGCGATGCCGCCGATGGCGAAGGCGATGCGCCAGCCCCAGTGCGAGATCTGCGCGGTATCGAAGAACGTCAGCATCGCCAGCAGGGTGAGCTGCGCCAGCACATGGCCGCCGACCAGGGTGACGTAGTGGAACGAGGAGAGGAAGCCGCGCCGGCCGGGAATGGCCGCCTCCGACAGATACGTGGCGCTGGCGCCGTACTCGCCGCCGGTGGCGAAACCCTGGATCAGGCGCGCCAGCAACAGGATCATCGGCGCCGCCAAGCCGATGGCGGCCACGGTGGGCGTGATCGCGATGGCGAACGAGCAGCCGGCCATGATCGTGACCGATACCGTCAGCGCCAGGCGGCGGCCGTGGCGATCGGCGAACCGGCCGAAGAACCAGGCGCCGATCGGCCGCATCAGGAAGGTCATGGCGAAGATCGCCCAGATGAACAAGGTGGCGTTCTTGTCCTCGGGCGAAAAGAACTGCGACTCGAAGTAGGCGGCGAAGACCGAATAGACGTAGACGTCGTACCACTCGACCAGGTTGCCCGCCGATCCCTTGAGCGTGTTGGAGACTGAGCGGCGCAGGCGGGCACGGGTATCGGCTTCGGGTGCGGCCGTCAAAGGGGACTTTGCGGATGCCGTCATGGGGAAACGGGGGGCAGGTTCATTTCCCCAAGCATAGATCAGCAACCGGACCCAGCGAACTGCAGCGGATCGTCGATCATCAGGCGCGAACCGGATTTCGATGAGTGTCCCGGCTTCGCGCAGCGAGTCGGTGCGCTGATGGCGGGTGTTGCATTGGCCGACCGACGGAGGCCCGAGATTCCGCTCGGTCGCGACACGGCGTCGATCTCGGGAGGCGTCGCAGGCCGATGGACGTAACTCTCTCGACGACGCCACCGCGACTCACCCGTGCAGGATCTTCTCCACTGCCTTGTCCTTGGTCAACTCGTAGACGAGTTTGTCGAGGTAGCGGATCTTGCGCATCAACGGGTGTTCGATGTCCTCCCCCCGGATCACGCGGACCATGCTCGTGATCAGCGCGGCGTTTGGGTGGAATGCCGGTGCCTGGGCGTAGAAGGCTTCCAGGTCGTTGTCGCTTTGGAGTGGTTCGCGCAGGCCCGCCGGCATGTAGCCGGTCAGCCAGCAGAGGATCCGGTCGAGTTCATGCAGGGTGCGGCCCTTGACCTCGGTCTTCTTCACGTACATCGGGTACAGGCTGGCCTACCGGATGGCGAAAACCCGGCCCCGGTGCATCGAACCCCTTCGGCTGTTCTCGCGGCTAGCCTTGCGACGGCTTCCAGTCCGCCGATGGCACGGTGTTGACCATCCACGGCACGCCGAAGCGGTCGACCAGCGAGCCGTATCCGGGCGACCAGAAGGTCTCCGCGAACGGCATCACCGGCCTGCCGCCTTCGGCCAGTTGGTCGAACCAGCGCCTGGCCTCGGCGATGTCGTCGGTGTGCAGGGTGACGTCGAAGCCGTTCTTGGGCTTGTCGACGTTGGGGGCCCAGGCCACGTCCATGTCCGCCCCCATCAGTGCCTGGTCGCCGACGTCGAGCCAGCAGTGCATGAGCCAGGTCTTGTATTTCTCACCGGTGATCGGCATTCCCGGCGGCGCTTCGCCGTAAGGGTAGGCGGCGGTGATCTTGCCGCCGAGGACCTTGGCATAGAATTCGAACGCTTCGCGGCATTGCCCCTGGAAGCTCAGGCTGGTCACGATCTTCATGGGTCACCTGGTGTTCGGTTGCGGGAACTGGATATCTACCATATCGATCGTTAAACGCGCGTCCCTCAACTCACCCGTCGTCGGTTGGGGCCCGCTGCACGCGCATCCGATACGCCCCCCCGTTCTCGCCGCTGATGCGCGAGGCACGGGTGCCCTTGATCTCGTCGACCTTGCCGTCCGAGCCGGTCACCGGCTGGGCCTCGACGGCGGTTTCGCGCTCGAAGGCGTGCGACTTGTCGGTGTTGCGGTAGTACCGGTAAAGGGCCCAGTACAGCGCGGTCGCGCCGGCGGGGCCGAGGGCCAGCAGCCAGAGTCCACTGTCGTCGCTCATGATGAGGCCGCCACGATCCAGAGTGCGATGCCTTCGAGAACCGTGCCGACGGTGAGCGCGGCCATCAGCAGTTTCCACTGCTGCACCGGCACGCTGCCCATGGTCTCGCCGGTGCGGCCGTTCACGGCGATGTAGTGCAGCAGGCCGCCGTTGCGGCCGGGCTGGTGGTAGGAGTACAGCCAGACCGGCAGGTACATCGATACCCAGCGCGTGCCGTGCACGTCGAGGCGCTCCTGTTCCCAGCGCACGCCGCGGTCGTAGCGGCGCACGGATGACTCGACCTGGGCGCGGGCGATCGACAGCAGCTGGTCCTCCAGGCGCGGGCGCAGGTGCTCCACGTCCTGGTTGCGCTTCTCCGAGGTGAAGCCCATCAGGTAGGAGGCGTTCCACTTCACGGCGTTCTTGGTGTCGAACGGCAGGATCGTGTTGATGATGTTGTTGGTGTTGACGCGCGTGTCCAGGTTGCCGCGCTCGGTGGACGATTCCAGCGGCAGGTCGTCGACGGTGAAGTCGACGTGCCGGTCCACCTGGTAGATGTCGGCGTCGTAGTAGGTCTTCTTGTCGTTGCCGGTGCCGCGGGTGTACTCCCGCGTCTTGATCTCGCCCTTGCCGGCGACGGCGGCGCTCGCGTTGCCGTCGACGATCATGTAGGGCAGGTAGACGCCGACGACGTTCTCGGGTGTGAACTGTTCCTTGAACGCCTTCAGCGCGAACAGCCGCCGCTTGTCGACGAACTGGCGGATGCGCGCGACGGCGTCGTCCTTCTTGATGTGGAACGGCAGCACGGCGTCGGGTACGGCGCCGTTGGCGATCTGCTCGTTGACGCCGAACACGTGCCGGCACCAGTGGCAGCGCGCGGTCATCGCGTTCTCGGTGTTGACGGTGACCTCGGCGCCGCACGCGGTGCACTTGAAGGTCATCAGGCTGGCGGCGTCGGCGGCGATGTCGCGCGCGCCGGAGGCGATCACCGTGCCGCGGAGCTGGTCGAGGCCTTCGCCGAAGCCGAATGCCTCCTCGACCCGTGCGCCATCCCACTCGTTACGGCAGTACAGGCAGACCAGCAGGTCGGTGCCGGGCTTGGGCCGGATGTCGGTCGCGCCGCATTTGGGGCAACGGTTGAGGCCGTCCTTGAGTTCGGCGGCGGCCGTGTCGATGGCGACGGGATCGGGCGCCAGCAGCTCGTCGCGGATCGGTTCGGGCAGCGTGGCCGGGTCGATCGGCAGGCTGTCGGGCACCGGCGGCACGTCCTGCGGCGAGCCGAGACCGGTGACCGGCGCTGTCGGCGCCGGCGTCTTCTGGTCGGACATGGTGGCTGCGTGCCCGGTGGCTTAGAGACCCAGCGCCTTGGCCTTGAGCGCGTCGTAGTCGGACTGGGTGATCAGGCCGAGGTCGAGCATCTCCTTGGCCTTCTTCAGCTTGGCGACGGGATCGTCAGCGGCGGGGGCGGCCGGGGTGGCCGGCTGCTGCAGGGTGCCGATGCCGCCGAGCATGCCCGAGGCCATGCCGACGCCGACCAGGCCTGCCGCGCCACCGTTCTCGCCGGCCGACTGGATGCCCTGGGCGACGCTGGCCTGCAGGTTGGAGTTGCCGCGCGAGCCGGCGAGCGCATCGGCGCGCTGCACGGTCTTGAGCAGTTCCCGCGTGTTCGCGTCGTACTCGATCGACACGATGGCGGTCTTGACGATCGCCAGGCCGCGATCGGACTTCCACTGGTAGGCCTGCTCCACCGCATCGGACAGGCTCTTGGCGAAACCGAGCGAATCCTGCTGCAGCTTGGTGATGCGGTTGCCCTTGCCGGGATCGTTGCTGTACAGGCTGAAGGCCGGTGCGAGCGAGCCCACCACCTCGTTGAACAGCTGGCTGGCGGCGGCGTTGTCCAGGTCGGTGAAATCGAAGACCTGGCCGGTCTGGAGATAGCCGGCCGGTACGAAGTTCTTCACGAACAGGATCGGGTCGACGATCTTCAGCGTGTAGGAGCCGCGCGTGACCGCGCCGACCTGCGTGTTGAGGAAGCCGTCGTCCCAGTAGATCTCGGACTGCGTGCCGAAGCGGTTGTCCGGCAGCTCCTTCAGCGAGACGAAGAAGGCGGCCTGCTGCGAGCCCGGCTGGCCGCCGAACTTGAAGCGCTCCCAGCTCTGCATGATGAGCGCGCTGACCAGGCCGTCGCCGGCGAAGATCGATTGGGAGTTGAGGTCGTCCGATCGCCACTCGTAGCCGCCCGGCTCGGCGGCGAACCCGGTGATCTTGCCGTCCTGGAACAGCAGCAGGCCGTAGCCTTCCGGCACGACGATCTTCGAGCCGTTGGTGATGATGTTGGAGGAACCCTTGGTGTTCGAACCGCGCCCGGCATTGGTGCCCTGGGGCACGGCGGCGAACAGCGCTGCGGTGGCCGGCAGGCCGGCCGGCACTGTGTAGAAGTCCTTCCACTGGTCGGCCAGCGTGCCGCCGATTGCCCCAACCGCTGCCTGTATCAGACCCATGACGACTCCTGCGTGATCGTGGCCGGGCACCGTGCCCGCCATGCCGGCGCACTATACAAAAATCCGGGGTCGAAACCGGGGTGGGGTCAGAACGAGGGGGTATCGTCGACTTTCCGGCCGTCCGGCGTTGGCCCCACGGGGACGTCGGGTCGGAACCGGAGGCGGAGCCTCCGAAACCGGGTCGGAGTCGAGTTTTTACCTGGCCAAGCGTCGATCAGCGCGCGAGGCAGGGGTTCTGGCGCCTTCCGGCGAGCGGAGCGCCTGACCTGAATCCGGCTGACCGGTCGTCGCCGGTGCCGCGAGCCGGGTCAGCGTGGGGGCTTGGGCCTGGCGATCTCCACCCACGCCGGCGCATGGTCGCTGGCCTTCTCCTGCAGGCGCACCCAGCGATCGACGCCGGCATGCTTCAGGCCTCTGGCGGCCGCGGCATTGAGCAGCAGGTGGTCGATGCGCAGGCCGCGGTCGCGCTCGGCATGCTGCCGGAAGTAGTCCCAGAACGTGTAGATCGCGCCGGGGCCATGGGCCTCGCGCAGACCATCGGTCCAGCCTTGTGCGATGAGGTGTGCGAACGCCTCGCGCACCTCGGGCTGGATCAATGCGTCCTTGCGCCAGGCCTTGGGATCGTAGACGTCCTCGTCGGTCGGGATCACGTTGTAGTCGCCGATCAGCGCAACCGGATGGGGCAGGTCGACCAGGGTCTCGGCGTGTTTGGCGAGACGCGCCATCCAGGCCAGCTTGTAGTCGAACTTCGGCCCGGGCCGCGGATTGCCGTTGGGCAGGTAGAGCGCACCGACGAGCACGCCGTGCACGGCGGCTTCGAGGTAGCGGCTCTGCGTGTCGCCGGCATCGCCGGGCAGGCCGCGGCGGCTCTCCACGGGTTCGACGTGGCGGCCGAGGAGGGCGACGCCGTTCCAGCTGCGTTGGCCCAGCCACAGCGCACCGTAGCCGGCGGCTTCGAGTTCGACGGCGGGGAACGCATCGTCGGTGGCCTTCAGCTCCTGCAAGGCGACGATGTCGGGCTGCTCGCGCTCGAGCCACGCGAGCACCTGTGGCAGGCGCGTGCCGATGCCGTTGACGTTGAAGGTCGCGATACGCAGCGGGGCGCGTGGGGTCATGGCGGCGATGTCCTCGTCTGCGGCAAGGGGCGGGGGCGCCGATACCGACGCGCAATTGTCTCCGAGGCGATTGCCGCGAAGGGGGGAGATGCCACCGGTACACTGTGGGCCCTGTCTTGGCTGCCTGCTGAACCCATGATCCACAACGATGTCCTTCGCAGCATCCGCTACATGCTCGACCTCAGCGAGCCCAGGGTGATCGAAATCATCCGCCTGGGGGACCCCGCGTTCGTCCTCGAGAAGGACGAGGTGCGCGCACTGCTGCTCAAGGAGGACGAGCCCGGCCACGAGCCGTGCAGCGATGGCGTGCTCGCGCGTTTTCTCGACGGCTTGATCGTGCACCGCCGTGGCAGGTTCGATGACCGCCCGGCGCGGCCGATCGAGGCGCGCATCACCAACAACCTCGTGCTCAAGAAGCTGCGCATCGCTTTCGAGCTGACGGATGTGGACATGCTCGAAGTATTCGCCAGTGCGGGCTTCCGCGTGTCGAAGCCGGAGCTCTCCGCGTTTTTCCGCCAGCCGGGTCACCGCAACTACCGTCTTTGCGGCGACCAGATACTGCGCAACTTCCTCAAGGGACTGACGTTGCACGTGCGCGGTGTTCAAGGTGGCGCTGCCGAAGTCACCTGATGATGCGTGAACACACTCGGAGATGGCCCCCGCACCGCATATCCAGAGCGGCCCGAATGGTCGATTCGGCGGTGATGGAGCCCGCATCGGGCCGCGGTCGCGGCCATGCCTAGGCCTCGATCACCGTATGCACGAGCCGGTCGCCGCTGGCCAGCTTGGCATTCCGATACGCGGAAAGGGTGAGGCCGGTGAGGCTCTTGAAGTCGTGAGCCAGATGGGAGTCGTCGGCAAACTCGAGCAGGGCCTCGCCGGGGGCGGCGCGAGTCAGCCACGGCGAGGGATGCAGGACCGCCAGGACGCGCTGGAGCCGGGCGATCCTCAAGAGCCGCTTGGGCGATAAGCCCACCAGGCGTTCGCAGCGCTTGTGCAGGGCGCGCTCGGAGATGCCGGCTGCCCGGGCGATCTCGAAGACGGGGCCCTGGAGCCGGTGATCGAGCATCGCGTCCATCATCGCCGTTGCCGGATCCGGTGGAGGGGCGCATCGGAACGCGTGGCGCAGCCAGCTTTCCATGGCGACGACGCGGTGGTCGAAATCGGGCGCCTCGAGCACGCGGGAGAACAGGCGTCGCGAGGCGGCGGGCAGGAGGTCGTCCAACGGCGTCTGCCGGTCGGCCAGGCAACCTGCTGCAGGGCACCCCAGCGTCGCTGCGCCGTGCAGGGTCAGTGCTGCGACGAAGACATGGAGCGGCTGGCGGGTATGGGATCTCGTCGTGGTCGAGGAGGGCCCCCACAAGGCCGCTCGGGGTGCCGGCTCCAGGCCACGCGCCTTGGCGAGATAGAAATCCGTCCCGAGCATGATCTGCAGCAACGGTACCGGCACGGGCAGCTCGCGCATCGTCGCGAACGCGGCAGCGTCGCGGCGCTCCGCGAAGGCGGTGACGAACGGGCGCAGATCGGGCGCGGCCGGCCGCCAGTCCATCCGCAACGGGAGTGATAGAGCGGGCACGGCGGCACTCGGTTCCGAAATCTACAGGCGACGAGCCAGGGGGGACGCTAGCATCCGCCCGTCAGGAGGTCCATATGGCTGCATTGCTCATCCGGCTGCTTCTCCCATCGTGCCTCGCCGTGGCGTTGACGGCGGGCTGCGCCCGCAAGGATCCGCTCGCCGGCATGCGCGAGGGCCGCCAGCCCGGCTGCGCTGTGGCGACCCTGGGGCCGGGCGGCGCGGCGTTCGACGCGGCCGGTTACGCGGACGTCGAAGCCGGCCTGCCGATCACGGCGGAAACGCGCTTCCTGATCGCATCGGCGTCCAAGCAGTTCACGGCGCTGGCAGTCCTGAAACTGGCCGAACAGGGCCGTTTCACGTTGGACGATCCAGCCCGGCGGTGGCTGCCGGACCTGTCCGGTGCCTTGCAGGGCGCGACCCTACGCCAATTGCTGAACCAGACCGCCGGCGTTCGCGACCACACCGTGCTGATGGCCCTTGCCGGTATCGAGCGCATGGACCAGGTTCAGCCCGATGCGCTGCTCACGATGATGCGCGGCTTGAGTTCGAGCAATTTCCCGCCCGGCAGCCGGGCCCGCTACTCGAACGGGAACTACCTGATGCTGGCGCAACTCGTCGAGCGCGTATCGGGCCGGTCCCTCGCGGACTATGCGCGCGACGAGATCTTCGTGCCCCTGGGGATGAACGACACGGGTTTCGATGCCCGGCCGCCGGTCGCGCAGGGCTACCAGCCCGTTCGTGCTGGCGGATTCCGCATCGCCAACGACCAGCCGAGCCTGCCGGGGCCGGGAGGGCTGGTGACGACGGTTCGGGATCTGGCTCGCTTCGATGCGGCCTTCCGGGCCGGCGATACGGTCTTGACGCCCGCGATGAAGGCGGTGTTTCTCGAACCCGGGCACCTGTCGAACGGCGAGACGGCCGTCCTGCCGGAGTTCGGGACGCCCTATGGCGCGGGCATTGGACTCGAGCGACGGGAGGGCAGGCTGTGGCTGAGTCACGACGGTGGATCGGAAGGCTTCCGGGCGCAGTATCTGCGGCAGGCCGAGGCACCGGTCGGCGCGATCGTGCTGTGCAATCGCGTCGACGTGGATCCGGGCGAGATCGCCGAGCGCCTGTCGAGGCTGCCGACGCCGCAGGCGGTTTCTTCGCCTGGCACTCCGGCATCCACGGAGCCGCACCCGGCATCCGCGGCCGCGATCGCGGATCTCGCCGGCCACTGGCGATCCCCGGAGACGCTGATCGACTATGCGATCCGTGCGAAGGAGGACGGCGTCCAGGTCACGATACGGTCACCGCTCGCGGCCGAGCCGATCGTCGAGGACTGGGCCGGGCTCAAGGTCAACGCGGACGGCGAACTCACCACGGGCCCGCTCCGCCTCAAGACCAACGACGACACGTTGTCCGTCAGTTTCGGGGGCAGGGTCCAGGGATTGGTCTTCCATCGTGTCGACGACTGAGGTTGCGGAAACCGGGGCAGCCGTTCCTCGCTTCGAGCACGGCCGGATGCCGGTCCGACCGCGCCGTTCAACGCCTCAGGCCTGGCCCGGCGCCGGGGTGCCGGTGAACACCGCCAGCTGGTCGGCGAAAGCCCGCCGGTAGGCGGGCCGTGCTTCGCCACGGGTGACATACGCGGCCAGGTTGGGATAGGCGTCCAGCGGTCTCGAGCTGCCCAGCCGGAGCAGCACCGACACCATCATCAGGTCGCCCGCGCTGAAAGTGCCGTCGAGCCAGTCGGCATCGCCCAGGCGGGCGGACAGCTGCGCCAGCCGGACATCGACACGCTGCTCCAGCATCGGCATGCGCTCGGCGTACCAGGGTTTTTCGCGCTCGAACAGATAGGCCATCCCGCGCTCGACGATCGGCGGTTCCATCGTATTGAGTGCGGCGAACATCCATGAGATCGCGCGCGCCCGGGCGTCGGTGTCCTTCGGAAGCAGGCCGGCATGGCGCTCGGCGAGATGGAGCACGATGGCACCCGATTCGAACAGGACCAGGCCGTCCTCTTCATAGGTCGGGATCTGCCCGAACGGATGCAGCGCCAGGTGGGCGTGTCGCTTCATCGCCTCGAACGGGAGCAGCCGGACGTCGTACGCCACGCCGACTTCCTCGAGCGCCCAGCGCACGCGCATGTCGCGCGCCAGTCCCTTGCCGCGATCCGGTGAGCGTTCGAAGGCCGTGATGGTCGGGGCCATGGAGGACTCCTTGCGGAAGGTGGGCATCAACCCCGGCGTGCCGCCTCGATGGCGGCGACGTCGATCTTGCGCATCGTCATCATCGCGTCGAAGGCGCGCTTGGCGGCCGCCCGGTCCGGACCGGTGAAGGCTTCGGTCAGGGTGCGCGGTGTGATCTGCCACGACAGGCCCCATTTGTCCTTGCACCAGCCGCAGGCGCTTTCCTGGCCGCCGTTGCCGACGATGGCGTTCCACAGGCGATCGGTCTCGGCCTGGTCGTCGGTGGCCACCTGGAACGAGAACGCCTCGCTGTGCTTGATGCCCGGCCCGCCGTTGAGGCCCAGGCACGGGACGCCGAGCACGGTGAACTCGACCGTCAGCACGTCCCCCTGTTTGCCAGCCGGGTAGTCGCCCGGCGCGTGGTGGACGGCCTTCACTTCGCTGTCGGGGAAGGTCTTGGCATAGAAGGTGGCCGCCTCCAGGGCGGTGCCGTCGAACCAGAGGCAGATGGTGTTCTTCGGGATCATGGTCGTTCTCCAGGGGGTGGTGAGATCAACAGGGTGCCGAGCGTGAAGCGGCTCCAGGTTCTCAGATGCGCCTGAACGCTGCCTCCATCTCGTCGACGAACGACAAGGCGCCGGATCGACACTCCGAGCGGGGTTCGGAGCCGACTTTTCTTGCGGTGACCGGGACTGGGGCAGGGGGGCGTCTGCCCATCAGCCTGCAGAGGGGCGGAATGCCTGACGGGTCGATGGCGGCGGTGCCGCAGTCTTACGTACCTCCTGTGGCACTTGCGTCGTGCCGGCTGCATCGTCTGCGGGAAGTACGCAAGAACGGCTTGGGTGCGCGGACGCCGGCGGCTTCGCTGCATCTGGCTTCCGGTCTGGGGCGCTGGCAATCCTGGGCCTCATGAGATCGGGGTTCAAAGGGGCCAGCGCAGGTCGTCAGCCTTCGTTGTAGCTGCGGTCCAGCAAGGGCTTGGCTCGCTCCAGATCCGCCATCGTGCGCAGTGTCAGTTCCAGGTCACCCATACCCCAGTGGCCGATCTGGCGTACGTCGCGGTTGAAGCCTTCCTCCAGTGCGATGGAGGCCGGCGAGATCGCATGTCTCAATCCGAGGACTCAGGATAGCGCTTGTGCAGGGCATGCACGATGCGATTGCGGCGTGCCGTGTCCATGCGTGCGCGCTGATGCGTAGCGATGAACACGCCGGTCATCTTCGGATTGATCACGCGCACGTCGGCGCGTTGTCCTTCCGGACTTGCCTGCACGAACCAGCCGGGAAGGCAGATCACAGGTATCACGGGCGTCGCTTCGCCGGTTTCGCCGTTGAGGTAGTCGGAGAGCCAGCGAGCCTGTGCGCGGGCTTGCGCCAGCGGCTTGGTTTCCGCCCAGTCGGGAAACTTCAGAGCGTTGCCGTCGTAAGCAACCGTTGCCGAGACCTTTCCAGTGCCAGGTTTGCGGCGCGATTTTGTTTCGACCACGAACACGGCGGTCGGGCCGACCACGACATGGTCCAGATTGGACTTTTCCGCGGGAATATCGTGCAGGACCAGGCAATCTTGCGCCTGCAGGCGATCCAGTTGCTGAGCGGCTGCGATCTCGGCACGCATACCGTCCTGCCACTTTCTACGCTCTTTGGCCAACCCGACGGCTCGCCATGCCAGCCCGATGACGGCCAGCACCGTGCCGGAAACGATCAACCAATCACCCCAGCCGAAGCGCAACTCGGACCATTTCACGCGAGGCAGCAGGAGTGCCAGCATGATCATCGGTCCGACCAGCGTGACTTGCATCGCACGTTCCGTAATGGCGGTGGTGATGGCGTCGACGCGTTGCCGTGCCTGCGCGCCAGCCTGATAGGGCAGCTTGTCGGTCAATGGCGAGCGCCGTTTTCCACGCCTGTCCATTCGTTTCAACAGCAGTATCGTGACGAGCGCGATGCCGATCGGAATGACGATCAAGGCAATGATGACGGCGGCCGGAAGAAACACGCCAAGCGGGACATCCACGGATCAGCCCTCCTTGAGCTTCGTGCCTTCTCATGGTATCGCGTGGAAAGGCCGGTGCCGATCGGGGCTTTGGTCAGGCCGGATGTATCGGCACCGCTATCGCGCAGGCTCGGCGTATTCTCGACGCACTTGAACCATTCTCGTGCAGGGGCGGCAAGACGGCGAGCCGAGATACGAAGCATCACATGCGACGAAGGAACACCTGTCGATGAGCGAACCAACCATCACCCTTTGGCGGCCGGTCGGTCCCAAGGAGCTGGAATTGATCCAGCACACGGACATGAAGGCCTTCCCGCCGAGACTGCCAGAACAACCGATCTTCTACCCCGTGCTCAGCGAGGACTACGCGATCAAGATTGCGCGTGATTGGAATGTTCCGGAAAGCGGTTCCGGTTTCGTGACGCGCTTCGAGGTGAAGACGCGCTACCTGAGCCGCTATGCGGTGCAGGAGGCAGGCGGCCGCGCGCATCTCGAGTACTGGATCCCCGCCGAGGACATGGATGCCTTCAACGCCGCCATCGTCGGCAAGATCGAGGTCGTTCGCGAGTTCCGATAGGGCCGGGGCATGAAGTCGTAACGAAGCCGGTTTGCGTTGTCGTGCCGAGCCCCTCTCGCTTGCTGAAGACTCTTGCGGCAAGATGGTTTGCGTTCGACAGGGGAGAACTCGATGAATGCACCGCAAGGCGCCGACGCCGGCTCGCTCGGGATCGCGGGTTTCTGGCGCCGCATCGTCGCCCTGGCTATCGACGCCACCGCACTGGGGCTCGTGGGGACCGTTCTCGGTGCGCTTTTCTTCGATCCTCTTGCACGGATGGGCGCCTACGCGCGCCTGATCGGCTTCGCGATCGCGTTGACGTACTTCGGCATCGGGAACAGCCGGATCGCCAGCGGGCAGACGCTGGGCAAGCGGCTGATGCGCCTGCGCGTCGTCGATGCCGAGGGGCGATCGTTGCCGCTGGTGCGCTCGCTGGCGCGCTATGTCGTATTGGCCGCGGTGTTCTTTCTCAACGGCGTCTGGTTCGATCCGCAGAATGCGCATCCTTTGCTCGGCTACCTGCTGGCTCTCGTCGTTTTCGGCGGCATGGCCGCCATCTTCTATCTCTACCTGTTCAATCGCCGCACGCGTCAGTCGCTGCACGACCTGGCCGTGGGATCGTATGTGGTACGCGCGGATGCGGTGGAGCAGGCGGTATCGTTTCCGCGCATGTGGCACGGGCATCTTGTGGTGGTCGCCGTGCTGGCGATGGCTGCCTTGAGCGTGCCGGCCCTGCTGCAGCGATTCGTGGCACAGCAGGACTGGAAGGACCTGACGGTGATGCAGCAGGCGCTGTCGAACCAGCCCCATGTCATGCAAGCCCAGGTCATGCGCGGATGGACCCTGACCGCGGGCAAGGAGACGCGCTATCTGCAGTCGCTGCTGCGGCTCGATGCCCCCTTGACCGATGACAGCGCCTTGGCCGAGCGCATCGCTCGACAGATGGCGCAAGCGGGCTCCCAGCCGATTGCCGAAGACGCCATCGGGGTGAATCTTGTTTACGGCTACGACATGGGCATCGCATCGGCTTGGAAGAAGCATCTGTACATGTTCAAACCGGGCGAACTGGAGTAGGGCGCGGGAAGGCCCAGGGCATGCGAGGGGATGGGTGCTACGCGCCGTGTGCCCGCAGTCGCAACAGGATGCCCCCGCCGCTGATTGTTCCTGGTTCCTGCCCGAGCGCCACCTCGTGGCCGCCTCGATGATCCTCCGTGCCACCCCTTTGCGCGTAGACGCTCACGCGCCGCCGCATCACCCCGCTTCAGGGGGTGACCGGCCGGCCGATCTGTCTGTGTTGAAGGGTTGGAATCATGAGTGCCAACAAGGGGATACGCGCCTGGCGCGCGTGGATGAAAGCCGCGGGGCTGGTCGCCGTACCGCTGCTGCTCAGCGCCTGCGGCGCGTCCGGGCCGATGTGGATTCCGGCGCCGCTGCTGGCGGACGCTTCGGGCGGGGTGGCGCCGTCAGGTGCCTACCGACCGTTCGATGAAGCCCTGAGCGTCGGCCCGGACGACCGGGCAGAACTGAAGTTCTCGCTGGCCACCTTGCCCAACGGCATGCTGCGGCGGCTGACGATCGCCGACGGCACGGCGACGGTCGGCACCGAGGCCTATGCGCTGACGCCCGAGAAGATTTTTCGGGCCCGCCTGGTGCTCTATGCCGACGCGATCCTGGAGCCGGGGTACATCCGGGTCGACGGCGCCTTTACGCCGGGCAGCGACTGCTTTGCGGACGAGGGGACTCGGCCGGTCTGCAGCGAGACGGTGGCGGGCGCGCCGGTCGCGGCGGATGCCGACGCCCCGACCCAGCCGTTGCGCATCACACAGCGCGGCTACTACAGCTTCGATGTCACGGCGATCATCAAGGAACGCATCCGTGGCGGCCAAGCCGGCGTGCTGCGCGTGTCCTCGGCGCCGGATGCGGGAACCGGCACGTACGGCCGGTTCGAGTTCGCGAGCAAGGACAAGGTCATGGGGCAGGCTCATGTCCACCATCAGCCGCAGCTGCTGATTACGCTGACCGATGCGGCCGGCCTGCTCTCGGCCACGCGCGTCACCAGCAGCGTGCAGAACGTGCTGGCCGATCCGGCGGTGGCGGACCGGGACTTCTCGATCGATCCGGACCTGCTGATGAACGGCGCGCCCGACAGCCGGGCGTACGCGCTGGTCAGCCCGCGCGGCATCCAGACCGGCGGTCTGACGATGCGCAGCTTCCTCAACCAGGTCGGCACGCGCGGTTACAAGGTGTCGATGACGGTCTTCGTGAATTCCGGGTTTCCTTTATCGCCCGCCGTCACGCCGGAGGTCGCGTGGTACCGCATCCCCAATTTCAACATCGGCAACGCGCGCATCACCTGGAACACCGGATGGACCGAGCCGGGGCCAGGCGCACTGCTGGCCACGGCGTCTGTTCGTAGCGACATTCCCAGCCAGGTGCTGGCGGCCGACCTCAGCACTGGCTATGTGGACGCACTCGCCGAGGCGTATGCGCAGGACGCCACCACCGTGAACTTCGCCGTGGCCGGCACCACCACAGTGCCGGGGCCGGTGACGCTGGACGGCCGGCGCCATACCGGCACCGGCCACGCGCCGCGGTTCGTCACCGTCATCACGCCGGTACCGACCAACGCACCGTATGCCTTCGACCTCAACGACAGCACGCGCCAGGTCGTCTACTGCGTGCGCCACCTGAGCAGTTCGGTCTGCGGCGAAACGCTGAGCTTCCGCGCGCGCATCGGCCAGCGCTTCAGCCCGACCGAGTACATCATCGGCGTCCGCTCGGTGCTGGGAGAGACCAATCCGGAACACGCGACGCCGATCAGCGTCGCCGTGCCGTTGAGCGGTCCCAGCGTCGATCTGGAAAGCGATCCGGATCCGGATTCGCAATCGCTGGCCGCGGGCTTCGGCAGCCTCGGCTACCAACTGCGCGTCGGTGCCGCGAATCGCGAGGTCGGTGCCTACCAGGCCCATGTCAGCATGCCTGGCCACAACGTGCGGGCGGCGATCGCCTTCGAGAACCTGCCGTTGCCGTCCGCCGTGCTGTCAGGGCCGGTGCGCGTGGTGATACCGGCCGGCGCCAGTGCGGCGGCGGTGCCGGCCGATGCGGCCGAGCCGTTCGTGCTGAACGTCGAGGACGCCGTCGTCAACGCCAACATCGACGACACCACGGTCTGGCGGTTTGCCAGTTCCGACGCGTCCGACACCCTGCCGGGCGAAGTCCAGCGCACGCACGGCAGCGTGCACCTGCCGATGACATTCGGTTCGCCCGGGCCGCGTACGATCACCGTGACCAGCAAAGGCGACGCTTCGATCACCGCGACGTTCTCGGTGATCGTCGAGCGACAGAGCGTGGTGACGCTCGTGCCGCAGGGTGCAATCCCGGTGTTCGGCCAGCCGCTGACGCTGAGCGCACAGGTGGCCGACAATGCCGGCGCGCCGGTGGTGAACGGAACGGTGCGATTCCAGGCGGGAACGACCGTGCTCGCCGAGATGCCCCTGGCCGCCGGCGCCGCCGACTGGACCACTTCCAGCCTCGCGGTCGGCGTACACGCCGTCACTGCCGTCTACGACGGTGACCCGGACAGCTTCCTGACCGGGTCAGTCTCCGCCGAGGCACTGTTCGCGGTCGACCGCGCGGGGACGGCGATGACGCTCACCGCGTCGGCGTCGGTCCTGGTCGGCGACCCGGTGGACGTCACTGTTTCGCTTGGCGTGGTTGCACCAGGTGCCGGCGCGCCGGGCGGTACCGTGGTAGTCGACGATGGCGAGGCGTCGTGCCAGTTCGAGCTGGCGTCGGCCAGCGGATGCACGCTGACGCCGTCCGGTTCGGGCCTGCGAACGCTGACCGCGACCTACCCGGGCGATGTGAATTTCCTCGGCACCCAGGCCCTGGCGCCGCTGGCAGTGCTGGAGCGCGCGGTCCTGTCCGCAGCACTGGACGATGGCCGTGGCTATGCGCGCTACGGGCGTGTCGTCGACTACGCGGTGACGCTGCGCAACGACGGTCTCGGTGCGGCGACATCGGTGCCGGTCGAGGCAACGCTGTCGGCCGCCTTCGACGGCGCCTATGCGCAGTGGCAGTGTTTCGGTGCCGGGGCGGGCGCGCTCTGCGCGGCCGGCGGCAGCGGCCCGCTGAACGACGTGGCCACGATTCCGCCGGGCCGCAGCCTGACCTGGCTGGTCAGCGTGCCGATCCTGCGTGACACCGCCGCGCCGGACGCGACGCTCGCGCTCGACGTCGGCGGCCATGCGCCGACCGGCGCGACCGACATCAATACGCTGGTCCTGTTGCGCGACGGCCTGGACGATCCGTACGCAGATGGCACGCAGGTCCTCGGTGCGGACGCCGAGGCGATCCTCGCCGGCACGCGCGTGCACGCGTTCGTGCTGCCGCTGGCGACCGGCCGGCGTATCGACGCGGTGCTCGTCCTGCGAGGCCGGGCCCTCGACGTCCGCGTGGAGCGTACCGGGCTCGATGCCGCGACCGCCCTGGTCCGCCTGGCGGTGCATGACGCGCACCGCGACGAGCGCGTCACGCCATGGGCGCGCGTCGGTGCGGCGGCGCCGCTGGCGCTGTCTGCGCTGGTCTTCGACGAGGGCGTGACCACGCTGCTGCTCGAAGGTGCCGAGACGCCGGCGGCGATGACCGTCGGGAGCGCGAAGTAGGGTGGTGGCAGCGGGCGTGCCCGCGTCATGTCGCGAAAGGCCGGTCACGCCGTTTGGGCCTGGTTGCCGATCCTGGTACAGGTGCGCGGGCACGGTGGATTGACCGGCGGCCGCGCGCGTCGGACCATGGGCGGATTCCGTTCCCAGCCACCACCGCACGCGCCGCCGCGAGACTTCGAGGCTGCCGCAACCGCCCTACCGATGAGCGCATCCGACACGCGAAACGAGCCGCCGGCATCCGGTGTGCGCCTGGACCTGTGGCTGTGGGCGGCGCGGTTCTTCAAGACGCGCAGCCTGGCCAAGCAGGCGATCGAGACCGGCAAGGTCGAGGTCCAGGGCCAGCGGGCAAAGCCTGCGCGCACGGTGCGCATCGGCGATGCGCTGCGCATCGTCCGCGGCGAAGAGGTCTTCGAGGTCGGCGTGGCGGCCCTGGCGGTCACCCGCGGCCCGGCCGGTGCTGCCCGCGCGCTGTATACCGAATCGGATGATGCGCGGCGCGCACGCGAGACGCGCATGGCGGAGCTGCGCGCGGCGCGGGCCGGTTACCAGGCGCCGCAGCAGCGCCCAGACAAACGCGCGCGGCGGCTGATCCGGTTGCTGGGCGACATCGACGCGCTGTGAGCGTTCGCCACTGACGCGGACCGAACGGTCGGCGGTCTGTCGCCGCGGGCCGGTCCGATACTCTAGCCCGACCTCCCTCAGCACCTTGTAGACTTGGCAGCCGGATCCGATCAGCCGCGTCAAGAGAATCGAGAGCGTCCAATGAAGATTTGGAAAGTCCAATGGTGCCTGTGGCTCGTGGCGCCCATGGCGGCTGCCGTGCAGCCGGAGTCGCCGCTGTTCCTTGAGAGCGGTTTGCGCCTCGATAGCTTCGTATTCAAAGACGGTGGTGGCCTGGCGGCGTTGGATGTGGACGGCGACGGGGCCGAGGAACTGGTTTTTCGCGCCAGGGCGCACGATGAACTCCTCGTGGTCGTCGGTCGCCTACCCGACGGGCAGCTCGGTATCAAGCAGGCATTGATCGTGCCACGGGACGGCGAGTATGCGCAGGTCTTGGCTGCCCCTTCAGCTGGTGAGCCAGTTATCTACACGATAGGCACGACCGGTGAAGTGCGTGAGTACGGCACGTGGCCGTTGCGCGAGCGACGCGTCCTCGCCCTGGGGAAGTTCGTCAAGGCGGCGGCAATCGGAGACGTTGATGGCGATGGCAGCGAGGAGCTGGTGGTAGTCACCGTAGACCACGTTTGTGTTCACTCGCTGGCTGACGGCCGTGAGATGCGCAGTCTTCCCATCACCGGAGCGACCAGTCTCGCCTTGGCGCAGTTGGACGCAGATGCAGCGCTGGAGATTGTTCTTTCCGATCTAGAAGGATCGGTTGTCGACGGGGCCACGATGGCTGTGGATTGGCGGCAGGGCAGCACCTTCGGTCCTCTCATCGCTGCCGGCCGTGTACTGGCTGACGGCGGAAGCGGGTGGTTCGGTGCGCCCTTGGGAACCACGTTCACGATCTTCGGATCTTCACCTTGGGGGGTGGTCTGGAACAGCTCCTACGACGGCGAAACGATCAACGCCGTAACCGTGCTTCGCTCGGGCCCATCACAGGCTGACACTCTCGTGGTCGGCAACTCGGGCGGAGAACTTGTGTTGTACGACGCCGCGATGCAGTCAGAGCAGGCCCGGGGACGTATGTGGTCGTTTGGTTTTCGCGCGCTCGTTGAAGCCGACATCGATGGCAACCGAGCGCCTGAGGTTGCTGCGCTGTCGAAAGAGCACACGATGGTGGCTGTTGCGAGCGGCCGTGAGGGTAGCAAGCTGGCGTCGTTCGTCGCGGCTTCCGATTCGCGCACCGCGACGCTGCTCGACGACGTCGATGGAGACGGGCGCGTCGACCTCGCGGTGGTCGGCCCGAATGTGGCTGGTTTCGACGCGCAGACCGGATTGCCGGCATGGGTAATTCCAGACACGTCCTCTGGCGAGCCGATCGGCTCGGTTCGCGCGATCGCTGCGATCGACCGTGCCGAGGAAGGCTATAGCGATCTGTTGCTGGGTGGGGAATTCGGTTGGCATGCCCGTCTTACCGTAGTGGATGGCCGTAGCAAAGCCATAAAGCAGCAGATCGATGGCTCGGTGCTGGGCATGCGCGCGGTCGCTGAGATGGTCGTCGCCGACATCGACGGCGATGGCATCGAGGACTATCTGGTTGCGGCCCAGCCGGTGATCTTGATGGTCCAGGGACTCAAGGTCGCGGCCTTCTCTGGCCGTGACGGGACGGTGCTATGGATGGCCGATGTCGGGGGTATGTCGGTACAGGATCTATTGTGGCTGGATGATCTTCAGGCGCCGTCGGGTCGGTCGATCGTGGTCGTCTCGGGCGACGGCTTGCGTGCCTTCGATGGTGCCAGCGGTAGCGCCCTGTGGACCCTGTCGCGTCCCACGCATGGGGCCGTCTTGGTACCGAACGGTGAGAAGGGTTCTGAGATCGCGGTGTTCTTCTACGACACGATCGATTTTCTCGATTCCGCTACGCATGTGAGTCTCAGGCAGTACACCTTGCCGTCATTCCTTCGGGCTGTGCGTCCGCTGGACGCGGGCCTTGACGCATTGTTGATAGGTACGGAGCAGGGTCTTCTCTTGCTCGATGGCCTGACAGGATCGATTCTCGGCGAGAGCCGGTACCTCGGGCCTGCGCTGGCACACGCCGCTTCGCTATCGGCGCGCCGCTTGTCCGATCAGGTCTGGTTGATCGCGGCTGCCACCGGGAATGGCGTCTACAGGTACCGCCTTGCATTGACCGGAACGGTTTTCGCCAACGGATTCGAATGAAGCGCTGGGTCGTGCTGTGCTGGCCGCCAGTTGGCGTGCGGACAGGGTGGAATGGTTTCTCTCGCGAACACACGTCCGGCCGTGCGTGAAGGATCTATAGGGCCGATGACTCGGACTCGCGGACTCCAATCGGCCCAGCGAAGCGTCTGCACGCCTGTCGTGTTCTTGCGCTAAGGTAGCGCTGCGTTCCCTGCTCGCATCCGAAGGCCATCCTCATGCGCCAGCTTCCGCCCAAGCCGACAGTGGCTGATTTCGACCCCGAAGTGCTGCAGCTCTTCGATCAGTATGTCCATGGCCTCATCGACCGGCGCGGCTTCCTGGCCGGGGCGGCCCGGTTCGCGACGGGGGCGATGACGGCGGCGGGCCTGCTGGCGGTGCTGAGCCCGCGTTTCGCCGCAGCGCAACAGGTCAAGCCGGACGATCCGCGGCTCGCGACCGAGTACCGCGTGTTCGATTCACCCAAGGGCTACGGCAAGGCGCGCGGCTACCTGGCACGGCCGGCGAAGGCGGCCGGGCCGCTGCCGGTGGTGCTGGTCGTGCACGAGAACCGTGGGCTCAATCCGCACATAGAGGACGTGACGCGTCGCCTGGCGCTGGAGAATTTCATCGCGTTCGCGCCGGATGCGCTGCACCCGCTCGGCGGCTACCCGGGTGACGAGGACAAGGCCCGCGAGGCGTTCGCGAAGCTCGACCAGGCCAAGACGCGGCAGGACTTCCTCGCGGCGGCGGGCCTGCTGCGCGGCGTGGAGGGCGGCAACGGCCGGCTCGGCGCGGTGGGGTTCTGCTACGGCGGCGGCATGGCCAACTTCCTGGCGACGCAGCTGCCGGAGCTGGTGGCGGCAGCGCCGTTCTACGGGCCGGCGCCGGCGTTGGCGGACGTGCCGAAGATCAAGGCCGAGCTGCTGGTCGTGCTGGCCGGCGAGGATCCACGCGTCAATGCCACCTGGCCGCCGTACCGGGCCGCCCTGGAGCAGGCCGGCGTGCGGTTCGCGCTGTATCAGCCGGAAGGCACGCAGCACGGCTTCAACAACGACACCACGCCGCGCTACGACGAGAAGGCCGCGCGCGAGGCCTGGACGCGGACGCTGGCCCTGTTCGAGCGCCGGCTGCGTGGTGCGTAGCGGCATTCGCCGGACCGGGAATCCCGCCCGCGCGTCGGTATGTGCAATGCCTTCGCGGGTACCGGTAGTGCGTTCATCGGGCTGATCGGCCGGGTGTCGATTGGCGGCATGCTGAAACGTCGCTGTGGGTAGATCCCTACCGTCCGCCCGACAGGAGGCCCGCATGACCCTCGCCAAACCGATCACGCCGCATCTGTGGTTCGCCACCCAGGCTCGCGAAGCCGCCGCGTTCTACTGCTCGGTGTTTCCCGACTCGAAGATCGAGTCGGTGGCCCGGCTGCGCGACACGCCGTCCGGCGACTGCGACCTGGTGGCCTTCGTCCTCGGCGGGCAACCGTTCATGGCGATCAGCGCCGGGCCGGTGTTCAGGTTCAATCCGTCGGTCTCGTTCCTGGTGAGCTTCGATGCATCGCGCGATAGCCGCGCGCGCGAAAAACTGGACGCGGCCTGGGCTGCGCTGATCGACGGCGGCCAGGCGCTGATGCTGCTGGATGCCTACCCGTTCAGTCCGCACTACGGCTGGGTACAGGACCGCTACGGCCTGTCGTGGCAGTTGATCCTGTCCGAGGCGGGCGCCGCGCCGCGGCCGCTGATCATGCCGTTCCTGATGTTCACCGGTGCGGTCTGCGGCAAGGCCGAGGAGGCCGGCGCGTTCTACCGGTCGGTGTTCGACGGGTCGTGCGCGGGCCAGCTGGTGCGATATCCGGACGGTGCAGCGCCGGACCGCGCCGGCACCGTGATGTTCTCCGATTTTCGCCTCGGCGAGACCTGGTTCGCGGCGATGGACAGCGCCCATCCGCATGGATTCGGCTTCAACGAGGCGGTCTCGTTCATGGCGATAGGCCACGACCAGGCCGGGATCGACCGCCACTGGGCACGGCTGTCGGCGGTGCCGGAGGCCGAGCAATGCGGCTGGTGCAAGGATCGCTACGGGGTGTCCTGGCAGGTCACGGCAGCCGTGCTCGGCGAGCTGCTGGCCTCGGGCGATCCGGTGGTGGTCGAGCGCGTGACGCGGGCGGTGCTTCCGATGCACAAGCTCGACGTCGCGCGGATCGAGGCTGCGGTGCGCGCCGACGCCACGTGACGCGGGGTGCGGCGCACGGGACGCGGCGCCGGTGCGCGTCACGGTCGCAAGCCCGCCGTGGCGCAGCCGGTACGCGGAACGCTACGCTTTCGCGGGAAGCGGCGCAGCGGACTTCGGCATCCGGCACGCTTTCGTTGCCAATGGCCGGACGGGTTTCCCATGTTACGTCTACCCGTCGTTCAAGGGGCCGGATGCCCGGTTTGCGGTGGGATTCGACCTCTACCGGCGCTCGGTGCGGCCGGATGGCCGCCTGGGGCCGGAGCAGCGCCTGACCGACAGGACCGCGTTCAATCCGTTCGCACCGTCGGCTCACCGATTGCGGGACGGTACGGTGCTGGTATCGTTTTCCGACATCCTCGAGAACGGCGCCGATGGCGTTTCCCGTGCGCAGCTGACGGTATTCCGGTTGAAGGACGATGCGGCCCCTGTGGCGCCGTAGCGGGGCGGACCTATGTGCCGGCGGGCGGGAACAGCGCCGTGGCCGCGCCGGAAATAGCGGCGCCGGGATCTGCATGGGTGACGGCTTGAGCGTCCGGATGCGACATGGGACGATCGCACGCGTGACCCATCCGTCCGCCCCTGCGCCACACCTGCGCGACCTCGCGCGGCTGCGCCGCGTCCGCGACCGGATCGACCGGGAGTACGCGCAGCCGCTCAACGTCGAGGCGCTGGCCCGCGGTGTGGCGATGTCGGCCGGGCACCTGAGCCGCCAGTTCCGGGCGGCGTACGGCGAGTCGCCGTACAGCTACCTGATGACGCGGCGCATCGAGCGCGCGATGGCGCTGCTGCGTCGCGGCGACCTCAGCGTCACCGAGATCTGCTTTACGGTCGGTTGCGCGTCGCTGGGCACGTTCAGCACGCGCTTCACCGAGCTGGTCGGCGTGCCGCCCAGCGTCTACCGGCAGCAGGCGACACAGGCGACGGCGGGGATGCCGGCCTGCGTCGCGCGGCAGGTGACGCGACCGATCAGGAATCGAGAAGCGCCGGCCCCCGAGCCGGACGTAGCATGACGGTCCCAGCCATTACCGAGCCCGACCGCCATGGACATCAGCATCCACGCCAGCTTCCTTCCGCAGAACGACCCGGACGCGTCGCTGGCCTTCTATCGTGACACCCTCGGTTTCGAGGTACGCAACGACGTCGGCTACAACGGGATGCGCTGGATCACGGTGGGGCCGCCCCGGCAGCCCGGCACGTCGATCGTGCTGTATCCGCCGGCGGCCAGCCCCGGCATCACGGACGATGAGCGCCGCATGGTCGCCGAGATGATGGCCAAGGGCACCTATGCCACGTTGTTGCTGGCCACCCCGGATCTGGATGCGGCCTTCGAGCGGGTGCAGGCGAGCGGCGCCGAGATCGTCGAGGAGCCGACCCAGCAGCCGTATGGCGTGCGGGACTGTGCCGTCCGCGATCCCGCCGGCAACCTGCTGCGCATCCAGGAGCGCGGCTGAACCCGGTCGCGATCGCTCGACCGGCACCACCATCCCCATCACCGGTGAGGACAGTCATGAAGCCAGCGACGACCGTTCCGAAAAAGCGTGCGAGTGCCGCAAAGGCAGACGAGGGTACGGCTACGCCATCCGAGCGCATCGATGCGCGGATCGAGGCATTGGGCGACTGGCGCGGCCAGACCCTCGCCCGGCTCCGGGCGCTGATCCGGCAGGCCGCCCCTGATGTGGTCGAGGAATGGAAGTGGCGCGGCGTGCCGGTGTGGTCGCACGGCGGCATGATCTGCACCGGCGAGACCTACGCGAATGCCGTGAAGATGACGTTCGCCAAGGGCGCCGCGCTGGAGGATCCCTCCAAGCTCTTCAACGCGAGCCTCGAAGGCAACACCCGGCGCGCCATCGATTTCCACGAGGGCGACCCGATCGACGCCACCGCCTTGAAGGCGCTCATTCGCGCGGCCGTCGCGTTGAATACCGCATCGGCCGCGGCGCGGAAGACACCCAAGAGGGCCGCGGCCGGTACGAAGCGCGCGCCCGCCAAGCGCATTCCGGGGGCCGTTCCGGCAGGCCGTTCGGGGAAGCCCGCATGAACGCCAGCCAGTGGACCCGTCAGATCCACCGCTGGGTGTCGATGGCTTTCACGGTGGGCGTCATCGTCAACATCGTGGCCGTGGCGAGTGGGAAGGCGCCACCTTTCTGGGTGTATCTCCTCGCCCTGGTGCCGCTGGCCCTGCTGCTGGTCACCGGCCTGTACTTGTTCGTGCTGCCCTACGCCGTGCGCTGGCGCAGCGGGGCCCGGGCATGAGCCCGCGGACCGGACCGGCGTCCGCCATGCCGGCGAAGGCGGCCAGGAAGCCGGCCGCGAAGAAGGCGGCCAAGAAGGTCGCCGGGAAGGCCGCCAAGAAGGCCACCGCTGAAACCTCTCCAAAGGCGGCCTCCGGGGTGGTGACGGCGAAGGCGGCACGGCCGCGAGCGGCGGTCGCCGGGAAGGCCGCCGCCAAGACGCCGGTCCTGCTTTCGGGCGGCAACCCGCAGATCGCGAAGGGCTACGGCGATGCGCCGGTGCAGGCCTACATCGCGGCGATGCCGGGTTGGAAGCGCGATCTCGGGCGCCGGCTCGACGCGCTGATCGAGCGCGCGGTTCCCGGCGTGTACAAGGCGGTCAAGTGGAACTCGCCCTTGTACGGCATCGAGGGCCAGGGCTGGTTCCTCGGTCTCCATTGCTTCACGAAGTACGTCAAGGTGGCGTTCTTCCGCGGTACGGCGTTGCGTCCTCTGCCGCCGGGCGCGTCCAAGAGCCCGGACACGCGTTACCTCGACATCCGCGAGGACGTCCCGCTCGACGAAGCGCAGTTCATCGCCTTGGTGCAGCAGGCCAGCCGGCTGCCCGGCGAACGGATGTGAGCGGGCGGCGCATCGGTGCGCCGGAGGTCTGGTGCGTCGATCACCTGGCGCTGGCCGGGCGGCCGGCCGCATCGGCCTGGCGCAATCGCGCGGGCATGCGTCGAAAGATCCTGCGAAAGGGCCGGGCTGGTCGGCGCTGATCGACGCGCACCGGCGGGCGATGAAACGGAAGGGCGCGTCCGTGAGCGCGGTCCGCGTTCAGTAGAACGCGATGCCGGATCGCAGCACGCCCTGGAACACCAGCAGCAACAGTGCTGCCGCGGCCAGCGGAATCCCGATGGAGCCGGCCGTCGTACCGCGTGCGCGAACGTCCTCGACGCGCCACGCGCCGGCCTGCATCCAGGCGGTGCCGAGAATCGCGACCCAGGCGGGGACCAGCACGACCTCGATCCACTCGCGTGGTACGCGGAACGCGATGCACGCCACGCTGCCGGCGAGGGCTGGCAACGTGGCGACCAGGAACGTGAACCGCGTGCGCGCGCCGGCGCTGGCGATGCGCTCGGGCCGGTCGGCCAGCGCGAGCAGCGGGCGGAGCAGGCCGAGCCCGACGGCCGGGACGGCCGCCAGCGCCAGCAGGCCGGCCGCCAGCCGCAGCGGCGGCGGCCATCCCAGGTAGGTCATCGCCATGCCGACGTCGCTGCCCTCGCTGAGGGCGCCGATCGCGAACTGCGGTAGCGCCATCAGCAGGCCGCAATAGATCATCCACAGCAGGAACAGCCGAATGTTGGCCGGCGCGGCCGGGTAGCGCGCCAGCAGCCAGCGGCAAGGCAGGGCGCACAGGAGCGTCGCCGCCACGCCGGTCCCCTGGAACAGCGACGCCAGCGGATGCGTGCCCTCCCACGCGTGGTTGTTGTGGAACAGCGTCGGCTGCAGGCCCGGCGTGAACGCCTTGGGCAGCACCAGGAACAGCTCCTGGAGGAAGAAGGTCAGGTTGAAGGCGAGCGTATAGAGCACGGCGGAGCGGAGCGTCAGCGTCCAGTCCCAGGGCGGTGCCGGCCGATGTGGCGGCGCGGCGCGCGGACGGCGAAGCAGGCCGGCGATGCCCAGCGTCAGGGGGCCAACCACCGCGACGAGCACGGTTGCGATGGCGATGGCGTATCCGGTCATTCCGCATTCCTCGTCGTGGTCGTGTGCTGGCCGAGGAATCGCACGTCCCGCCGGCATTGGGCACAGGCTACGGTCGTTGCCGAGGCGTGCGCAACGGCGCGTCGGTTTGCCCGGACGCGCGGATGGTCATGCACGTCGGAAACGCACGGCAGGCCCCGATCGCCGGTGGGGCGGGGCTGCGGTTCGGGGTGTTGCTTCGGCGGGACGAGGTACAAAAAAGGGGCAGAGGAGGGAGCCCTCGCTCTGCCCCAGGTCTTGCCGGCCGTGCGCTTAGTGCGTGCGCGGTCCGGGCATCGGGTTGAACAGTTCCTCGACCAGGCCGGTGGCCCGGCAGCTGCTGCTGACCAGTGCATCGAGATCCGTCTGGCGGTGCAGCAGGTCACCGAACGTGCGCGGCACGCTGGAGACGGGGTCGGGCATCGTGAACGTGCCCGGGCTGCTCACCGAGCCGGGGCTGCCGACCAGGAAGCGCGAGAGCCCGGAGGGGGCACCCATGTTGCGCGGTTCCACGTGCAGGAACTTCGTCTGGGTCTCGCCGCCATGGCACGAATCGCACGTGTTCAGCGAGAGCATGTGCCGCGCGTCGTTGTTGATGACGGCGGGATGGTCCCAGACCGACGAGGCCGAGGTGTCCGGATTGAGCGACGCGCCGGTCAGGAACGGCTTGCCCATGAAGATCTCCGGCACGACATAGTTGTTGGCCAGGATGTCGACCTCGTTGAGGTTGATGAAGTCCGCCAGCCGGGTGGTGGTGTGCGGCAGTGGTGTCGGGTTGTAGGTGGCCCGGTGTGGCGTCAGCTCGGTGGAGGCGGTCAGCAGGTGGCTGGTGTGCGGATCGAGGTGGAACTCGCGCAGTTCCCAGAGTCGATCGAGCGCGTTCTCGTTGGTGCGCACCTGGTTGATGGCGCTGCCGTTGGGCTTGTGCGGCGCGGCATTGGCCGTGGCGAACTGGTCGGTGATGTCCTGCAGCGCGGCGTTGTAGCCGGGCGAGCCCAGGACCAGCGCATCGAGGTCGTGCCACTGCTGGCCGAAAGCACGGATTTCCTCGCAGCGCTCCAGCGGTATGCCGTACTCCAGGATCACCGTGAACGGCAGCACTTCGCAGCCGCCGCGCTCCTGACGCCGCATGACGCCGAAGACGAAGCGGCCTTCACCGGCGCTGCCGCCGCCGTAGACCGTGTTCTTGCGCAGGTCCAGGCGGTTGACGATCGCGAGCAGGCGCATCGGTGATTCCTTGAGGATCAGCCGCCCCTTGCTGTCGCGCGGCCAGACGGCGAGGACCTGGTCGAGCATCTGGGTGCGCTTTTCGATGTCGAATGTGTTGACGTTCTGTGTCGTCAGCCAGCTCTTCAGCCAGGCCTCCACGAAATCGGCCGGGTGGACGCCGGTCAGCGGCTGGTTGGCCATGTCGGTCATCAGCCGGTTGAAGGTCCAGGCACCGCCGGCATTGCCTTTGCCCGAGCAGGCGTCGAACGTGCGGTCCGGATCCTCGACGACGCGCGGATTGACGATCATCAGCGAGCGGGCGGGGTTGACCAGCGCGAGGCCGCCGGTGACCGCCTCTTCCGGAATCTCGATCGGTGTCTGATCCCGGATCTGGCGTGCCAGGCGTTCCGGATCGAGGAAGCCCAGCGGGCGGTAGTCGACCACCTCGCGGCCGCGGAACACCGGCACGCGCGGGTGCGCCTCGGCCAGTTCCCTGCGCTTGGCCTGCTCGGCGACGAACGTCTCGAAGTCGAACGGCACCACGGCGGAAAATGCTCCGACGTTCTTCGCGTCCTGCCGCAGGACCACGGTGCCGTCGGCCACCCGCAGCGGGATTTCGGCGGGCAGCGACCGGCCGTTCTTGAATTGGAGATCGATCTGCGCGTTGTAGCCTTCCGGCGTGGGCCGGGACAGCGCGGTGATCGTGATGGATTCGGCCGCGGGCATCGTGCCGGGGTCGAACGGCTCGGCCGCCTGGACGATGGCCGCCTGGCCGGCGAGGCCGGTGGTCAGCATCGCCGCGAGCAGGACGGCAGCGCGCCGGTTGCGCGTGGTGTGGCTAGGCAAGGGTTGCTGGAGCATGTTCATCCTCTTCCTCCTCTTCCTGGCTGAATGGGTAAAGCGAGTGCGAACAGTGCTGCGATCGCGCGCGCGAATGCGCGGCGACAAAAGGCGTATAGGCTGGTTCCCCCGTTTGTGTTTCCCCTGGTCCGGTCGAAGCTAACAGCCGTTTCCGGCCAAAATCGTGACGTACGACACAGAAACGGGCGGCCGGAGTGGACTTTTGACCGGCTGGACGCCTAAGGGAAGCCAATCCCTGCGCCGGTGGCGAGGACCCGGTGCCCATGGCGCGAGAAACGACGGCCTTCCTGGTCCTTGAGCGTGTTTTGGACTTTGAGGTGAAGTGCGTTGCGGCCGCTGCGTCGACCTGGCAAGGCGCCCGTCGCCGCTTTGGGTGGATGCCCAAGCCACGGCCGGCAACGCGACCGAGGTGGCCATGGCGGCTCACCCCCGTGATACGGCGCCTGACAGGGCCAAGCTGCGTTTCAGCCCTTGGCCAAACGAGCCAGCTGATCGGGTGCGCCTTACTGGGTCAACGCGCCAGGGCTTCCCCGCCCAGCTCGATGTTAATGGCCCCAAGCAGCGATCGAGCGCTTTGAGGCGGAGCCGGGCGGCCGCCGGCGCTATCGAAGTGGTGGCGATGCGGCCGGGTGACCGGCCTGCTCACTTCCTTGGCGCCACGCTGCTCGCCAGCGCTACGAGACAGGTTCGCCCGATCCGGGCCGCGTCAGAAGTCCAGGCCGTCGATCAGCAGCGCATCATCGATGGCGAGGGGGTCGGCGGCGCCGCTGGTGCACGGCCGCGGACGCACGTAGCCGCGCTGGTCGGTCGGCGGGCACAGTGCGCCGGCATCGGTAGACAATGTGACGAGCGGGCTGGTGACCAAAGGCAATGCGGTGAGCGTCGGCCCTCCGTTTTCCTGCAGGGCACCGAGCGCGAAAGCGGCATGGCTGGAAAACGCATAGTTGGTCTGCCATTGCGGAAAGCACGTACGATTGGGGGCCTCGAAGTTGGCGCCTTCGGTCTCGACCGTGATCCCGTTCTGGCTGGCGCAGCCACCAGCGACTACGCTGTTGGTGGAGTGCAGGCGCGCGCCCGTGCGCATCTCGACGGCATAGATCGGGGATGCAGTGATGAGCGTGGCATGGTGCAGATGGGCCTCGGCACCGATTCCTCCCAGAAACAGGACGCGTTCCATTCCTGTCATCGTTACATTGTGCAAGTCCACTCGTGTTTCGCTCGTGCCTCCGAAGGGATTGACTGAGAGCGCGTGCGTGCGATTGCCCACAAATGTCGAATCACGCAAGATCATGCGCGCGCCGCCGGATACGCAGACGGTGCCGCTGCCGAAGGCGAAGTTGTCCTTGATGGTAACGCGCTGCAGCAGCGTGGTGCCCGCTCCCGAAGCCTGGATCGTCGTGCACATGCTAGCGGTGCCGTTGTCCGCGAAGCGCGAATCGGTGATGCGGGCCTGCCCCCCTGAACTGAGCGAATAGGTGAGTGCCTGCATGTTTCCCTGAAAATCGATCTGGTGCAGTCGCAAGTCGCTGCCGCCAAATGCCAAGGCCCAACTCGGTTCATTGCCGCGCAGGAACATCACGCGCGTGGCGTGGAGACGGCCCCGCGCGGAGATCCCGGCACGCTGGAGGCCGGCGTACACGTTCACCAGCACGTCTTCCAGCGTCAGGTGGCTGGTCACCGGATCACCAGTGCCGAAAGCGCCGGTGCGAATGCCCCCGCCAAAGTAGGGGCCTGAAATGGGAGTGGGCTGGACCAGACCGACGCCGCGTACCGTCAGCGCGACGCCGCTGGCGGCGTCCAGCACATAGTCCAGGCCACGCGGATCGATGCGGCTGGCACCAGGGCCGTCGCCGAGGATCTCCAGATCGTCCGTGATGTCGATGTCGCCCGTGAGGCCGGCGTCCTCGTCGATGCCCGCTTGCTCCAGGACGTAGTTGCCGGCCGGAAGCCGGATCAGGTCTCGTCCGGGCTGGGCGTTGGCGGCGCGCACCGCCTCGCGCAGCGAGCAGTCAGCCGGCAAGCAGGCATCGGGCACCGGGTCGTCGGTGCGGGTGACCTGGAAGGTGGCAGCCGAACCTAGCGCGGGTACCAGCGCCCATCCAAAGGCCAGCCACCAGCGACTTCTCGCGACTGAGGATTGCGTAGTCATGTTCGGATCCTTTCCCCTGGAAGCACTTAGATTCGTACAGCGAGACGTTCGAAGCAAGCCGAACCGATCCGATCCAGGCACCGGTGGACGACAGAGGCGCGTTACGCTCCGAGCGAGTTCGCAGCGATAGGTTCGTGAATACAGCAAGCCCGGCTCCGCAACGGCTTTGCGATCGGTAAGCTATCGGCCCGCCGCTAGGGCGTCCGCGCGGCGCTCGTCAGTTCGAGCAAGCCGCATGCTGGCTGAACTGGCCAGCGAGTCGAACGGTGCTGCGATCGTAGCCGCGCAATGGCGGGCGACGAACGGTCCTGCTTGATGGGTCCCTGCGGTTGATCCCCTGGTCCGCACGACGCTGACAGGCGCCGTGCGCCCGGATCGTGATCGAGGGCGCAGATCGGATGGTGGACACGAAAAGCGTCGTAGATGTATCGCTCGCCCACTTCGTCACCGGTTGGCAGACGCCGCGGAGGGAATGGCAAGCGGGAATGGATGGTCGCTACTCGCGGCCCCGCTTTCGACGAAGTCAGCCTAATTCGGCTTCTTGACCGCGATCTTGTTCCATTCGTTGTCGCTGCTGGAAATGGGCGAATCGGTACTCCGGCGCTCGATCTCTCCCGAGCGGCCGGGCCGGCGATTGCGCGGTTCTTCTCGTTGAAGCAGCCGACTCGCCGCTGCCTTGTTCCAACGATTCGTGGATTCGCTCAGGTGCATGTGCGCAGGTGGGGTGGCGGGTTCGGTGTCGATGGGGCCGTAGAGGCGCAGATAGAGCCTCTGCACCATCCGTTCGATGAAAGACTGCCTCGTGAAAGCGCGCTGCTTGCTATTGGTCATGCGGCTGCTCCGGCACCGGGACGTTGTGCTGGCCTCTCATCAGGCTGATGAAACTGTACATCTGATCCGCCAAGGCGGCGAGCATCGCGAGATGATGTCCGTTGTTGAGTCGATTTCGAGACTTGGTGTCGACTGCTAGGAATCCGAGAACATCGGACGATTGTGAGTCGGGACCGTTCCGGATCGGTACGACCAGCGCGCTCTGGTAGCAGTTCAGATGCCCGGGCCGCTCGTTCCTGTAGGTTCCATGCTTGCGAAGATCGGCGGAAAAGAAATGAGGGATGCCGCCCGTGGAGTCCACCATCAGGCACTGGTCGAAAGCGGTATTGGATCCCTTGTTCACGGCGAATCTCGACGGTTCGGCCGTGTCTCTGGAGCACCGGTCCTGGCTTCTTGCATAGGTCGTCGCAAAAAGCGCCTGCGATCCTCCAGTCGTCTCCTGGGTCAGCAGCTTTACCGTGACCATGCAGTCTTTGCGTGTCAGCTTCGAAAAGATCTGCGACGTTCGCTGGCACACGCCGGCCAGTGTGCTCTTCTCCAGGTCGAGGATTTCCTTCATGTTCCAGCCAAGCCCGGCCTTCGATGTCCGGGAAGACAGCGTCTGGCGGTACAGGCGATTGATATCCAGGAAGTCATTGGCAACGTCCTCCAGGTCCTTCGCATACTCCCTGACGCGCAGGCTGTAGATGTTCAGCGCCAGGAACACGAACGTGGTGCCGATGAACCCGAATAGTGCGAGCAGGCTCGTACTGCCTTTGAGCCATTGGAAGATCAGAGCGCCGAGGGAAACGATGCTCGCGATGGTGGCTAGCGCCGTCAGCCAGGTGCTGCGCGCAACCCCGTGGGCGATCTTCGAGGGAAGATTCATGCCGCGGCTCCGCTGTCGCGCACAAGGGGCCTGCCGTGCAATGCGACCCGCTCCTTGTGTCTGTCCTGGCGAGCGAATCCTGGTGCGCGGCAGGGGAGGCGGCCCCGTCCGCTGTGCCACCGAACGAGGTACGCTTGGCTCTCAGTCATTGACACCTGCCGGTACGCCAAAAGTGGCGCCCGTTGGATCGATCCGTGAATAGGCACGTGCATCCCCCTGTTGATGCCGAACGTGGTTCCTAGTATCCAAAAAAAATCGACCATGTTCACTGGCCGGTGGAATGGATGGAGCGTCGGGCCCAGGCGCGCGTGCAGGCGATGGCGTGTGCTGGACTACCGTTTCTGGTCAGGTGCTAAAGTTCCGCGCTTCTCGACTCACGAGCGGGCGCCACGATGACTACCATCCCCTATCCGATCGGCACGCCCGGGCAGCCCTGGGGCGCGGCGGAGCGCGCCGCCTGGCTGGCGCGCCAGATCCGCCGTCGCAGCTACGCGACCGAGGTGCTGGACGCGATCGAGCGCCTGCGCACGCAGTGGGACGTGGTGGAGTATGGGCGGCTGGACTATGCACCCGACCACTACCCGCTGCTGGCGATCCGCAGCCGCGACTGGCGCGACGACCTGCCGTGTGCCCTGGTGACCGGTGGCGTGCACGGCTACGAGACCAGTGGCGTGCACGGGGCGCTGCGGTTCGTCGAGCGGCATGCGGCGGACTATGCCGGCCGCATCAACCTGCTGGTCGCGCCGTGCGTCAGCCCGTGGGCGTACGAGCGGATCCACCGCTGGAACGCGCTGGCGATCGATCCGAACCGCTCGTTCCGCGCCGACAGCCCGGCGCCCGAGTCGGCGGCGCTGATGCGTCTGGTCGCGCCGCTGCGCGAGGACGTGCTCGTGCACATCGACCTGCATGAGACCACCGACAGCGACGAGTCCGAGTTCCGGCCGGCCCTGGCGGCGCGCGACGGCAAGCCGTACGAGCCGGGCGAGATTCCCGACGGCTTCTACCTGGTCGGCGACAGCGACAATCCGCAGCCGGCGTTCCAGCAGGCGGTGATCGCGGCGGTGGCGAAGGTCACCCATGTCGCGCCGGCCGATCGCGATGGCCGGATCATCGGCTCGCCGGTGGTCGCCCCGGGGGTCATCAACTACCCGGTCAAGTCGCTGGGTTTGTGTGCGGGCGTCACCCAGGCCCCGTACACGACCACCACCGAGGTCTATCCCGACAGTCCGCGTGCGACGCCGGAGCAATGCAATGCCGCCCAGGCCGCGGCGGTCTGCGCGGCGATCACGTTTGCGCTGGCGCAGCGTGCGCAGCCGGTGGCATGACGCCGGCCGCGCGGCATCTGCGAAGCGGGTCGGCCGGGGCGTTTCATGACCCGTTCGCTGGCGCCTGCGGCAATGAACCGAGCGCCGGTCCCTTCAGCTCGATGTGATTGCCGTCCGGGTCGGCCAGGTAGATCGACAGGCCGTCGCCTTCGGCGCCGAAGTTGGTTTCCGCCGGACCGAACGGCGCCAGCCCGAAGCGTGTCAGGTGGGCGACCAGGACCGGTTCGTCGAACGGCTCGATGCGCAGGCACAGGTGATCGACGTTCCTCGCCTCCGCCCCGGGGGCGGGGCCGCCCTTGGCGCCGAGCCGGCCGTGCACGCTGATCAGGTCGATCAGCGACGCGCCGGCACGCAGGTGCACCAGGCCGAGGTCGTCGCGCCGGCGCACCACCGTGCAGCCGAGCACCTGCTGATAGAACGCGATCGCGCGATCGAGATCCACCACGCGCAGGACCACGTGGTCGATGCGCTGGATCGTGAAGGGAAGCATCGTGTCGTCCTGTGCTGGCGCGGCTCAATCGCGGTCGGGTGCGCCGAGCGGGAAGTACCGGCGGTACGGCCGCGCATCGTCCACCACGCGCTTCACCGAGGGGCGGGCCAGCAGTCTGGCGCGGTAGGCCTGTACCCGGTGGAAACGTGCATCGATGGCATGGGTCCAGTCCGCGTAGAACAGGAACGGCGCCGCGCCGCAGTCGGCCAGCGTGAAGGCGTCGCCCGCGGCCCAGGGGCGGCCGTCGTCGAGCTGGCGTTCCAGCCAGGCGTAGGCGCGCTCCAGCAGGTCCCGCGCCTCCGCCACGCCGTGCGCATCGCGGGCCTCGGGCGCGCGGAGGGCATCGAAGACGATCTTCTGCTGCGGCGTGGATATGTAGTTGTCGAAGAACCGGTCCAGCAGCCGCACCTGCAGCGCCGCGTCCGGATCGTCGGGGATCAGCCGCACGGGACCGGGATGGTGCAGTTGCAGGTACTCGATGATGATGCTGGCCTCCGGCAGCGTGCGCGTGCCCGCGCGCAGCATCGGAAAGCGCCGGATCGGCCAGAGCGCCGCGAACTCGGCCTGGGTCTGCGGGTCGGTCTGCTCCAGCAGGCGGTAGCGGAAGGGGATCGCGTTCTCGTGCAGGGCGATCAGCGCCTTCTGGCAGTACGAGGAGAACGGGTGTGCGAACAGTTCGAGACTCATGACAACTCCAGGCTGAAGGCGAGGGCGGTGCCGCCGCGTCGATTGAAAGGATGACGGTAGGATGCACGCGATCGGCCGGAACCCGCGCGGCTTGGCACGTGCCATGGTGCTGCGGGACATGCGGTGCGGCACAGGGTCATCGGGCCTCCGGGGGCGATGCGCCGCGCCGGCGGGATGCCGGCCGGTCCGTTCGTCGTCTGTACGACGAACGGCGGTACGCCGGATCGACACGGCAGGACGCCGATCGCAACGGGTCGTCATCGGCGTGGCCGCGGCACGCCATCGGTACCGAGGCGCTGCTCGGCTTCGCGATACCACCGGCGTCGGTCCCGGCGGCAGCCTTGACCTTGATCCGGCCGAAGCGGGGTCCTGACCGTGGCGACCCGCGTGACCGTCGTGCCCCATCCCCGAGGCATTCTGCGGGCGGCGGAATCGTGGGTGCCCATCGCTTGTACGTGTGTTGGCACGTACGCTAGGGCGGCGTGTTCCCCGACCGGCGATGGCTGCCTGTCGTATCGCCTGAAACGATGGGGTCGCCGTCGTCGTGGGGCCGACACTGCGAAGCGCCGGCCCCAGCCGATCGGCTTCGAGCGGATGGGGACGCGAGATGAGGATGGGGTAGAGGACTCGGGAACGGACAGCGATGACCAGCAGTGAACAGGGAGTGCAGGTGGCCGCGATCGCGAAGGCGCCGACACCGGAACCGCTCGGCTTCGAGCGGATCGATGTGATGATCGATGCAGTTGCGGCATCGCAGGCCGGCAGCAAGCCCGGTCGTCTGGAACGGGGCGCCTTCGTCGTCGGCTTGCTGGGACCCGCAGTGGGCTTTCCGATCGCCTGGCTTCTCGCCGGCCCGGCTGCCGTGTGGTTCGCGGCAGCGGGCCTTGCGATCGAGCTGATCGGCCTGGGTCTTTCGGGCGCGCTGGCCTTGAAACGGCACTGGTGGTCAGTGCGCCATGCACGGCGCGATTTCGCACGCGAACTGGACCGTGACTTCGATCACTATCGGCGCTTCGTCGCCGAGCTGCGGCGGTTCCCGAAGACGGAGCTGGAAGCGCGTCTGCGCTACGTCCGTGGACGGGTGCAGGCGTTGCAGCACGGATTGGGCCTGTTCACTGGGGGATTCGAGCGGCTGGGCATCCTGCCGGTCGTCGGTCTGCTCTACCTGCAGTTTCGCGACTGGCGGTGGAACGACTGGGGCTGGCTGGCCGAGATGAACCTCTTGCAGGGGTTGCTGATCTGGGCGTTGCTGCTGGTCTACGTCGCCGGCTGGCAGTTGGCCATCCTTCACCGCCGCATCCAGGCCTACGAGCTGTTGCTCGCGGAGGCGGTGCATCCGGACGGCGGGGTCGTATCCGTGGAGGCACCGGCTGCATGGAAGCCGGTGCGCTGACTATCGCCGGCGTCGGCGCGTCGTGGTTGCGCAATCATCAGGCCGATGCCGAGCGCGACCTGCTGCGCAACGGCCAGGGCACCGTCCGGCAGGTGCCCGGAGGTCACGTCGGTGCGCCGCTGCCACCGCAACACCGGCGCGGCCCTGGAGATTCTCGCCAACGGCGTCGACGCTGGTAGTACGGGCTCGCACGAGGTCACTCCGGTAGGCGCCGACCATGACCGATGGAGCACGCCGCCGGGGCCGAAGGCGCGTATCGTCACGGGCATCGCCAGCGTGCTCCCGCCTCTGCCCGTGTCCGGCGACGCGGGAGACCAGCGGCCGCCGCTGCGCCGAAGGCGCCCGGCGAACTTCAATACGGCAAGGGGAACGATGCATGAAGGGCGTGATCTGCGCGGGGCTGCTGGCGTTCGCGCTGCCGGCCGTGGCCGGAACGATCGATGGGACGTTGGAGCTGCGCTGGGGCGATCCGCCGCCCGGAAGTGCCGAGGCGGCCCGTTTCGAGGTCACCCTGGTCGATGCCGAGGGCCGCCGCCATGCGATCGACAGCGAGAGCGCGCTGCGCGCGTCGGACAACCTGTTCCGCCATTCGGGGCGCGCCGTGACGGTGCGGTCCGGCGAGGAGCGAACGGAGGGCGGCGCCCTGCGCGCCGAGGCGATCGTCGCGAGCGAACCGGCCGTGCCGGCAGGCGCGGTCACCGGGTCCCAGCCGTGGGCGACGCTGCTGTGCCGCTTCGCCGACGTGCCGGTCGAGCCGAATCCACTGGCCTACTTCGAGGAACTGATGTCCACCAGCGAAGGGCGGCTCGACCACTACTGGCGCGAGGTGTCCTACGACAAGGCCAACATCGCCGGCAGCGCGGTGTTCGGCTGGTTCACGCTGCCGCGCGAGCGCGCGTACTACGTGCCCGACGGCGGGGCCGCCGACCTGGTGCAGCTGTTCAACGACTGCACCGGCGTCGCCGACAGCACGGTCGACTTTTCGAACTTCGTCGGCATCAACACGATGTACAACGCCGACCTGGACTGCTGTGCCTGGGGCGGCAGCCTGTGGGCCGCCCTCGACGGCCCGGCCCGAACCTGGTACGTGACCTGGGAACCGCCGTGGGGTTATGCCGACGAGGCGCCGCTCGCGCACGAGATGGGCCACGGCTTCGGCCTGCCGCACGCGAACAATTCCGACGGTGACGCCGACCCGTACGACAATCCCTGGGACGTGATGAGCGGCGCCTGGTACAACGTGGTCGGCGACGCGCCGTTCGGCTGGCAGCCCAAGCACATCAGCGCCTGGTCGCGTGACCATCTCGGGTGGATCGATGCCGGCCGCAAGCTGCGGATCACGGCGAACGGCCGGTACGAAGGCATCGTGCTCGATCGCGCGAGCCTGGCCGGCTCGACCAACACGCAGATGATCGAGGTGCTGCTGCCGGGAGAACCCGCCTCGCACTACTACGTGATCGAAGCGCGCCTGAAAGTGCCGTTCTACGAGGCGGCGCTGGCCGGCAACGCGGTCATCATCCACGAGGTCAGGACCACCCGTACCGAGCCGGCCTGGAGCGTGGATGCCGACGTCCCGCCGGCCGACGTCTCGAACAATGCCGGCTCGATGTTCGTCGTCGGCGAAAGCTGGACCGCACCGAACGATGCCTTCCAGGTGGACGTCGTCAGTCAGACACCCGATGGCTTCATCGTCGACATCCGCCGCGGTGTCGACCGGCTGTTCACGAACGGCTTCGACTAGGCGGCGGTCGCTTCGGTGCTCGACGACGCGAACCGGCCGGACCGCCGGGCCGTGACGATGCCGGCGGTTGGCACCGGTTGGGGCAGTGGCCGGTAGAGTCGGCGCTCGACACGGGCGTCCAGGCGCCGCCACAAGGACGATCGCGATGAGATCGGTCCCGCATTCCCGCGCACCGGACCTGCGCATCGGCTGTGCCGGCTGGTCGATCCCGGCGGCGCAGGCGTACCGGTTCCCGGCGGAAGGCACACACCTGGAGCGCTATGCCCAGGTGTTCGACGCGGTCGAGATCAATTCCTCGTTCTACCGGCCGCACCGGCCGGCCACCTACCGGCGCTGGGCGGCGGCGGTGCCCGCGGACTTCCGGTTCGCGGTCAAGATGCCGCGCACGATCAGCCACCTGCAGCGCCTGGGCGGCGATACCGTGGTGCTGGACGCGTTCCTCGATGCCGTCGGCGAACTCGGCGACCGGCTCGGCTGCCTGCTGCTGCAGCTGCCGCCGAGCCTGCACCTGGATGTGGCGAAGGCGCATGCGTTCTTCGCCGTGCTGCGCCGGCGACACGGCGGCGCGGTTGCGTGCGAGCCGCGGCATCCGTCGTGGTTCGGCGCGGAGGCCGACACGCTGCTGCGCCGGCACGGTATCGCGCGCGCCGCGGCCGATCCGGCGCGGACGTCGCGTGCGGCGGTGCCGGCGGCCGACCGTCGCGTGCAGTACCTGCGCCTGCACGGCGCGCCGCGAATCTACTACGACGCGTACTCCGCCACGACCCTGGCGCGCGTCGCGCGGTGGCTGACCACGCCTGCTGCGCGCACGCAGGCGCGCTGGTGCATCTTCGACAACACCGCGCTCGGCCATGCCACGGCCGACGCGCTGGCGCTGAAGGCCCGGCTGAAACCGGATGGCGTGCAGGTGCCGCCACGCGCGGTGCGTTGATCGCGACACGGCGGGCGTGGCCGGCGCGTGTCGGTTACGATGCCGGCCCCTCCCGTCCCGAACGGTGCGCCATCGCCTGCGGCGCGCCGGAGATCACCACCGTGTCGCACTACGCCGGACCGCTGCTGACCCGTTCCCTTGCCGATGCGCTGTGCGCCGCGCGCGATGCCGGCGCGAATACCTGGTCCGGCTCGCTCGACCTGGGGCGCTCGACCGGCCACGCGGACCTTACAGCGGCGCACTGGCGATGGCAGGACCGGTCCTATCCGTATCCGCAGGGGTTGAAGGACCGCACGATCTATTTCTGGGACAGTGCCGCGTTCGCGCCGGCCGCCCGCTTTTCCGGTGCGCTGATCAAGCTGGTGCCGACCGAATGGGGCGCGCCGACGTTCGAGATCGACGGCATCAAGATGCTGCCCACCGCGCAGGTGTCGCCGTTCGAGGACGCGCGCCGCAAAGTGGCGCTGATCGAGCCCCGCGGGAAGACGGTGCTCGATACCTGCGGCGGGCTGGGCTACTTCGCCGCCGGCTGCCTGGAGGCCGGTGCGGCGCGCATCGTTTCGTTCGAGAAGAACGCCGATGTCCTGTGGCTGCGCACGCTCAATCCCTGGTCGCCGGACCCGGCGGCGCCCGGCCACGACGGCCGCCTGCAGCTGGCGCACGCGGACGTGGCCCAGGCTCTCGCCCGGCTCGGCGATGCGTCGGTCGATGCGATCCTGCACGACCCGCCGCGGTTCGGCATTGCCGGCGAGCTGTATGCGCAGGCGTTCTACGACGCGCTCGCGCGCGTCCTGCGCCGTGGCGGGCGCCTGTTCCACTACACCGGCAGCCCGAACAAGCTCACCAGTGGGCGCGACGTGCCGCGCGAGGTCGCCCGGCGCCTGGAGATCGCCGGCTTCCAGGCACGGCCGGCGCTGGACGGCGTGCTCGCGACGCTGGCGGGCGGACCGGCCACGCGTCCGCGTGCCGGTTCGCGCCTGCCGCGCTGAGGCGGTCGGGCGCCGGGGTTCCGGCCGAACTGCATCGCCTGCCGGTGTAGCCCGCCGTCTCTGCGGATCGATTCCCGCCCCGCAGGCGTGACGATCGCTGCCGGTCGCATGCGCGCGACCGGTAGCGCGACCCCTACAATGGCCGGCAGGTACGCCGTGAACTGCCGATGAGATGGTGTCCTGCCGGCACCGCACCTGGGTCCGGTGCCGGCGCGCCTTCCGCTTGTCGTGTCCCGCAGCCCGAACCGATTGCCTGTCCGATGACTCCATCCCCTGCCGCGGTGCGGCGCTACCGGCTCGACGATCTGGTCGTCGACCTCGATCGCCAGCGTGTCGAACGCGACGGCACCGCCCTCGACGTTGCCGGGCTGAGCTTCCGCCTGCTGGAGTTCCTGATCGGGCAGGGCGATCGCGTGGTCAGCTTCGACGGGCTGATGGCGGGCGTCTGGGCGCCGGCCGTGGTCAACGAGGAGACCGTGACCCAGCGGATCAAGCTGCTGCGCCAGGCACTGGGTGACGACGGGCGCAAGCCGCGCTACGTACGCTCGGTGCGTGGCGTGGGGTACCAGCTGTGCGTGGCGGTGCAGCCACTCGCCGAGCCGGAGCAGGCTCTTGCCGGGCCGCAGGCGGACGTGGAGCGGCGTCCGCTCGTCCGGCGCTGGCGGGGCGTGGCCCTCGCCGCCGGCGTGCTCGGCCTGGCGGCGGCCGCTGCCGCATTTCTCGCCGGCCGGCCGGCGACACCGCCTGCCGACGATGCGCTGGCGCGCGCCCGCCACTACGCCGGCATCGGTCAGCGCGACAACAACGAGCGCGCGATCGCGCTGTTCGAGGACGTGCTGGCCGCGACGCCGGACAACCGCGAGGCGCAGATCGGCCTCAGCCTCGCGTTGAGCGCGCGGATCTGCCTGTACAACGTGCCGCCCGATCCCGCGCAACGGGCCGAGGCGCTGGCGCGGGCGGTGCTCGCGCGCGATGCGGACGATGCCGCCGCGACGGCGGCCCTGGCCTACGCCGACGACTGCCGCGGGCGCATCGACGCGGCCCTGGCCGGCTACGAGCGCGCCCATGCGCTCGATCCGGCCGGCCGCAAGGACAGTCTCGCGTCCGCCGCGCACCTGCTGGCGGTGAAGGGACGCCTTGCCGATGCGCTGCGTGCCAATCTCGCGGTCGGTGACCAGGGTGCGAAGCTGCGCTTCCTCGACATCCAGATCGCCCGCAACCTGGAGCTGCTGGGCTTCACCGCGGTGGCCGAGCAGCGCTACGCACGCAGCTTCCGCCTGTATCCGGACAACGTGTTCGCCAACGTGGCCTATCCGCGCAGCCTGTTCCTGCAGGGGCGCTTTGCCGAGGCGCAGGCGGCGCTGGACGAGGCGCTGCAGCGGCCGCTGCATCCGGACCTGTTCCTGCTGGCCGGTGAGCTGGCCCTGCTGCGCGGGGAGCCGGCGCAGGCGCATGCGGCCTTCGCACGGGCGTCGCAGTTGCGCCCGCACGCGAGCCTGCCCGATACGCTGGCGCACTGCTATGCCGTGCCGCCGGCGGATGCCGTCTGGCGCGCCGCCAAGCGCGAAGCGATCCGGGCGGCGATCGCCGACGGCGACCGCTGGCCGGAATCGCAGATCGAGATCGTGCTGCTGGACCTGGCAGCGGGCGACACCGCCGCGGCGCTCGACGCCCTCGAGGCGGCGATCGCCGCGGGCTTCAGCGATCGCGCCTATCTGCAGACCTCGCCGCTGATGCGCGCGCTGGCCGGGGAGCCGCGCTTTGCCGCCGCGATCGACACGATCGGCCGGCACGTGGCGGCCGAGCGCACCCGCGTGCTGGCCGCGGACTGGCTGCCGCCGGATCTGCTGTCGGCGCTGCCCGCGCCGGGCCGGCCGGAGCGCACGCCACCGCCGTGAACCCGCGCGCATGGCGCATGCGCCGGCCGGATGCCGCTGCATCCGGGGCGGAGCCGCCTGCCGCGCCTAGTTCCGCTCGGCGGGCAGGGCCTTCAGCACGACGTCGCGGAAGATGCCCTGGGATTGCGGATGGGCGAAGCGCTGGTTGTAGGCGGTGCTGGTGACCACCGCGACCAGGTCGAGCTCGGGCACGATGAAGACGTAGTTGCCGCCGTTGCCGGACATCGCCCAGGCCGGCACGTCCTTACCGTCGCGCGGGAAGTGGAAGCGCCAGATCTGGTAGCCGTATTCGGCGTCTTCGCGCGCCTGCGCGCGCACGGTCAGCATCGCGCGCGCCCAGGCCTTGGAAATCACCGGCTTGCCCTGCCAGAGGCCGTCGTCGCCCAGCATCTGGCCGAGCTTGGCCAGGTCGCGGCTGCGCAGGCGCGTGCCGCCGCCGCCCATCGCAGTGCCGTCGGGCGCGAAGTTCCAGCGGATCGCGGTGATGCCGAGCGGCTTTTCCAGCGCCGCATGGGAGAACGCCGCCAGCGGTTGCCGGACCGCGCGCTCGACCAGTGCGCCGAGCAGGAACGAGCCGGCCGTGCAGTAGGCGAAGGAGCGGCCGTGCGGGCTGTCGGCCGGCTTGCTCTCCCACGGGGCGAAGCCCTTGATCGGCAGGTCCAGCGCGAAGCGGATCCAGTCCTCGTTGACGTACATGCGCTCCTCGTTGCCGCTGGAGAATGTGTTGTCGTCGTTGCACTCCAGCAGCGAGCTCATCGTCAGCAGGTCCTCGACCGTGATCGCGTCCTTGCGCGGGTCCGGGTGCCCGAACGGGCGCTTGTCGCCGAAGTAGGCGTAGACGCGGGCCTGCGCGTCGGGAACCAGGCCGCGGTCGATCGCCGCGCCGACCAGCAGGGCGGTCAGGCTCTTGGTCAGCGACCGGGTGTCGTTGAGCTGGTCGCGGCCGCCGCCGTTGAAGTAGCGCTCGTAGACCAGCGCGCCGCGATGGGCGACGACCAGGCTGGTGACGCCCTTCCAGGTGCCGTCGGCGATCGAGGTTTCGGCGCTGGCGAACGGCTGCAGGTTCCAGCCGGCCGCGGTCGCGTCGGCGACGGCCCAGCCGTCGTCGAGCCGCTCGGGCGGCGCGTAGTCGGCGGCGGCGGCCGCCAGGGGCAGCAGGCCTGCCAGCAGCAGGGCGCGAAACGGGAATCGGGTCATGGATGGCTCCGGTGCGTGGACGAGCGGCCAGTACACGCGGCGGGCGAATGAAGTGCCGGAAACACGGCTGAAGAATCGGTGCAGGACGCTGAAGAAGGCCGGGCGCGCAGGTGAAGGACCCGCCGCGCGGGCCACCGTGGCGTCGGCGGACCGGCTCTTGAACCCGGGCGCCGTTTGTTGCCTACTGCATGCCATCGCCATCACAGGGTGTGAGGATCGGGATGGAATCCGTGCGCCGTGGCCCGAGCGTGCTGTCCCGCCGGGCCTTTTCCGCTTCTTCGCCGTGTCCGATGCGCTGCGCCGATGGCGGGCGCCCCGCGGCGTGGCCGATGGCGTTCGCCGGCCGGTGCGGTCGGCGCGGCACCGGCCGCCGGGCACCGCGTGCATCCGGCGCCCTCGCTCTCGCCGGCCCTGGCTCCTGCCGGGACGGGACGCGGTCGTGAAGAAGGCGGCCGTCGTCATCGGTGTCGACAGGACCGGCGGCGGCCTGACGCCGCTCAAGGCGGCTGCGGCCTGCGCGGCGGAAGTGGCCGCCTGGCTTGAACAGGAAGGCTACGCGGTGACCCTGGTGAACGACGCGGACGGCGAGCCGGTCACGGCGGCGCGCGTCACGGCGGCGATCCGCGCCTTCGTCACGGTGCCGCCCCGGTTCGAGCAGTTGCTGGTCTACTTCTCCGGGCACGGCTACTGGCAGGCGCGCTCGGACGTGTGGCTGCTGAGCGGCGCGCCGGAAAGCACGCAGGAAGCGATCAATCTCGAAGGCAGCATCTACGTCGCGCGCCGGTCGGGCATCCCGAACATCGTCTTCGTGTCCGACGCCTGCCGCTCGATTCCCGACGCGCGCACCGGCGCGCTGGTGAACGGCATCGACGTCTTCCCGAACTTCGCCGACGTCGACGCCGTCTCGAAGATCGACGTGTTCAAGTCGACCGTCGATGCGCAGCCGGCCTACGAGGCGACCCTCGACGGCAAGCCGCGCAGCGTGCTGACGCATGCCTTGCTGAAGGCGTTCGAGGCGCCGACGCCTGACATGCTCCTCCAGGTGCAGGAGGCCGGTGCGACGATCACGGTGGTGCCCAACCGGCGCCTGGAGCGCTACCTGCAGGACACGGTGGAAGACACCCTGGCGGCGATCAACATCGACCTGGTGCAGCAGATCGAGGCGACCGTGCCGTCCGACGACCGGGTCTACATCGCCCGGGTGCGGACGCCGGCGGCGCCGGTGCCGGACGCCCCGCGCGCCGGTGGCACCGGTGGCGTGGCGATCATCCCGCCGTCGCCCTCGCCCTCCGCGGGCAGGGCGCCGAGCCCGGCCGTACGCGGGCGCAAGGGGCTGTTCTCGCGCCGGCCTTCGGTGCCTCCGCTGCAACCGCCGCCACCGCCGCCGCCGCCGCGGCCGTCGCATCTGGTACGCATGCGTTTGCCGGCGCGCCAGGCTGCCGGTGCCATCGAGCGTGTCCTGGCCGGAGCGCCGCCGCTGGCCGCGGCCGGCTCGGCCGCGCCTGCCCTGGCCTTGCGCGCACCGTCCGGTCCGGTCGATCACATGGAAACCGGATGCGGCTTCTCGATCCGCGGCGCCGTGGTGGCCGAAGCGCTCTGCACCCGGCGCCACGGCGCCGCGCGGACCGAGCTGCTCGCGCCGGGCGATGGCGGCGACGCGGTCGGTATCGTCCGGCTCCATCTGGCCGCGCCCGGCGAGTCGGTGCTGCTGCGTTTCGCCGATGGCCGCGGTGCGATCGTCGCCGCACTGGCCGGATTCATCGGGCACGTGGCCGTCGAGGCGGAAGGCGTGGCCAACGTCAGCTACGTGCCCTCGTCCAACACCGCGCGATGGCCGGCCTACGCCGAGCGGCGCGAGTCTCTCGATCGCCTGCGCGCCTGGGTCGCGCTGGCGGCCGACCGCCGGACTTTCCGCCTGCGCTCGGTGGAGGAGGCGGCAGGCTTGGCGGACCAGATCCGCATCGACAAGGCGCTGGATCCGACGCTCGGGCTCTACGCCGTGCACGCCTACACGCAGGCGGGCGACATCGCGCGCGCGCGCGACGTGGCCCTGCACCTGCGCGAGGACCTCGGCGCGGAGCTGTTCGACGTGCGCGTGCTGACCGCGCCGGCCGCCGATCCGTCGCCGCCGCTGCTCCCGTTCTGCCCGCTGCTGACGCAGACCTGGAGCCTGGTGCGGCCCAGCGGCATGGCGCTGGGCCCGGTGCTGGCCGAGGCATCGGGATACCTGTGCGATTCGCTGTGGACCACGTTCGAGCCCAAGGGCGCGGACCTTCTTCGAGACGCAATGGAGCAAGGGAGGCTGGCATGAGGATTCTGCTGATACACGGGCGTTCGCAAGGCGGCAAGGACAAGGACCTGCTGAAGCGGACCTGGGTCGAGACACTCGACGCCGGCCTGCAGGCGGCCGGCGCGGCGCTGCCGCAGGACGTGGCGTTCGACTTCCCGTACTACGGCGACAAGCTCGACGAACTGACGGCGGCCGCGGACTTGCCCACGCCGGACGAGGTCGTCGCGAAGGGGCCGGGCCAGAACCGCAAGTTCGAGCTGTTCATGCAGCAGGCGCTCGACGAGATCTACACCGACTCGGACCTGACCGAGGCCGAGGTGGAAGCGCAGATGGACCCGGACGGGCCGCGCGAGAAGGGCCCGCAGAACTGGCGCTGGGTGCAGGCGATCGCGCGCGCGATCGACAAGCGCTTCACCGGGCAGGCGTCATGGACGATCGAGAAGTTCCTGCGCGACGTCTACCTGTACGTGAACATCCCGCGGGTGACGAAGGAGGTCAACGCGATCGTCGAGGAACTGCTCACCGACGAGCCGACCGTCGTCGTCGGCCACTCGCTCGGCACCGTGGTCGGCTACAAGGTCATTGCCGACAACCTGCTGCGGATGCACCTGTGCAAGTACGTCACGGTCGGGTCGCCGCTCGGGATGCGAGCGATCAGCGCCAAGCTGGGCGTCCCGAAGAACCTGGCCGCGCAGGGCTGGTACAACGCCTACGACCGGCGCGACATCGTCGCGCTCAATCCGCTGGACGACACGCATTTCCCGGCCGATCCGGCCATCGTCAACAACGACAGCGTCCGCAACCAGACCGACAACCGCCACGGCATCATCGGCTACCTCAACGACGCCAACGTCGCGCGGATCATCGCCGAGGCGGCGAAGCAGTGCGCGGAGTGACCCCGGCGTGCATGGCACGCGGATCCGCGCGTTGAGCTGACGGCGCCGGCCGGAGGCAGCCGGTGCGCCGATCGGTGTTGGACTGTGGCCGCGTGCCGTCGAAGAACAATGTTTTCGCCCACAGGCGGGCTCGTTCTGCTTCGGCTTCGGCTTCGGCTCTTGGCTTTTTCGCCCTAAAGCAAGCCGAGCATCGCAGGGCGAGGAGGCCGCAGAGGCGTCCCGTGTTTGAGCGAAGCGAGTTGGGGCGCCGTGCCTCGTCGTCCGAGAAGCGCAGGGGACGCCGGGCAAAGGGGTTTTGGTTCCTTTTGGCCCGTCAAAAAATGTCCGGGAGACATTTTTGACATCGCGTTAGCGATGGCCCGGAGGGCGGCGGCCAGGGATGGCTGTCGCAAAAGGGACTCGGCCGCGTAGCGGACGAAAGCTCTTGATCTTGCTTTTCCGTGCCGGCCATCCTCATCAGACAGCCACAGCGAAAGCTAAGAGCAACAGCTTCCGCACGCTGCGCGCGCGGGTCACTTTTGTCTTGGCAAAAGTAACCAAAACCGTGGTCGCCGGCGCGAGCCGGCACGGCTGCGCCGCGCCGGT
>Ga0182739_1000488_pt1 | contig 50990 bp, 54 predicted proteins | sample eDN5th30CBELigBY_FD_128873 | JGI IMG/M metagenome (GOLD analysis project Ga0182739, IMG submission 128873) | Enriched backyard soil microbial communities from Emeryville, California, USA - eDNA 5th pass 30_C BE-Lig BY (version 2) (version 2) | ecosystem: Environmental > Terrestrial > Soil >... | reverse complement strand
GCCCACGCTCACCTACCAGCAAAGCATGACCTTGCACTACAACGGCGAGGACATCCGCCTGTTGCACCTTGCCGCCAGCCACACCGATGGCGACACCGCGGTGTGGTTCACCGGTTCCAACGTGGTGCACCTTGGCGACACCTACATCAACCGCGCTTTTCCCTTTGTCGATACCGAGAACGGCGGCACCCTCGAAGGCCTCTTGCGCAATGCCGATGAGGTGCTGGCGCTGCTGCCGGATGATGTGACGATCATCCCCGGCCACGGCCCCGTGTCGAACAAGGCGGACTTTCAAAGCTGGGTGGCGGACGTGAGGGAAAGCATCGACTTCGTACGCGGCGAGCAGGCCGCGGGCAAGGATCTGCAAAGCATCATCGACACCGGCCTGCCGGCAAAATACGCCAGCTGGAGCGAACGTTTCGTCAAGGAACCCACTTGGATCACGACGATCTACAATAGCCCAACGCCCTGAACAGCCATCTTTTCCCACTTTTATTCTGATTCGATCCAAAATGCCCGAGCCACCACCAGAAACAAGCAATTTTCCAGAAAAGTGGGACAAATGGACCAGTTAGATCCCACCATACTGCTGCGGCTTGCCAACGAGCGCATGCCGTACGGCCGCTATCAGGGCCGGCGTCTCATGGATCTGCCCGAGGGCTACCTGCTGTGGTTCGAAGCCAAGGGGTATCCCGCGGGAGAACTGGGGCAATTGCTTGCCCTGATGCTGGAAATCGACCGCAACGGCCTGAAATACCTGCTGGAACCCCTCCAAAATGCCGCTGGCCGCACTTAAACATCCCACTTTGCCGTTTCCTTTCGAAATCGTGCGCGCGCGACGCAAAACGCTTGTCGTCTACGTGAAAAGTGGGAAAGTGGAGGTGCGTTGTCCGCTGAAAGCCTCCAGTACGTGGATTCTGGCCTTCCTCAAGGACAAGAGCGAATGGATCCAGGAGCAGCTCGAAACCCAGCGCCACAAGCTGCGCGAGCGCCTGGTGATCGCCGACAACCGCCTGGTGCTCTTCTTCGGCAAGCCGCGGCTGATCCAGGTGATCATCAGCAAGCAGCAGCGCGTGGTGCTGCGCGACGAATACCTGTACCTGTTCGTGCGCGAAAGCAATCGCGATCGCCTGGAGCAGGTTTTCAACCACTGGCTGCAGGATCAGGCGCGCGAGTACATGGCCACGCAGACCATCAAGTACGCGCGCCTGCTCGGCGTGGAGCGCAAGCTGAAGGACGTGGTGTTCCGCCGCACCAAAAGCAAATGGGGGCACTGCTGCCAGGACGGCACGATTCAGTACAACTGGCTGGCCATGATGGCGCCGCGCGAAGTGGTCAACTACCTGATCGCCCACGAAACCAGCCACCTGCGCCACCTCGACCACTCCCCGCGCTTCTGGGCCACAGTGGAAATCCTGTGCCCCGAGTACCGGGAACTGAAGCACTGGCTGGGGGAGAACGGCCACCGGTTCTGGACCGAGCCACGCGTGTAACGGCGGCACCCCCATCGGTCGCGCTAACCCGCTGCCTGCCGCTCTGCCCGGCGCCTACTGTACCTTTTCGAACAGCAGATCCCACACGCCATGCCCCAGCTTCTGGCCGCGGCGTTCGAACTTGGTGGGCGGGCGTTCGTGTTCCGCCGCCCACTGCTCGTCACCGCAAACGTTGCGCAGCGCGGGACAGGCACTCAGCACCGCCATCATCTGCTGTGCATAGGGCTCCCAATCCGTGGCCAGGTGGATGATGCCGCCCACCGCCAGCTTGGGCAGCAGGCTCTGGATGAAATCGGGCTGGATCAGGCGGCGCTTGTGGTGGCGCGTCTTGTGCCAGGGATCGGGAAAGAAAATCTGCACCCGGCTCAGCATGCCGTCGGTGATGCACACGCCAAGCACGTCCTTGGCGTCGCCGCGATACACCATCAGGTTGTGCAGGCCTTCCTCGTGGATGCCGCGCAACAGGTTGCCGATGCCGGGCGGATGCACCTCCACGCCGATGTAGTCCCACTCGGGATGCGCCTTGGCCATGGCGATGAGCGACTGGCCCATGCCAAAGCCGATCTCCAGCACCAGCGGCGCGCTGCGCTCGAATTCCTCCAGTGGGTTCAGCGGGCCATCCTCGAGGCTGAGGCCGTAAAGCGGCATGTAGCTGTCGTAGGCCTGCTGCTGCGCGGCCGTCATGCGCCCGGTGCGCACCACGTAGCTCTTGATGGTGCGCATCACCACCATGGCGGATTCGGTGTTCATGCGCCGTTCGATGCCTGCACACAGGCCCAGCCCACCACCGCCCAGCCGGCCAGAAAACACAGTCCGCCAAGCGGGGTGATCATACCCAGCCAGCGCTGCTCGCTGAGCACCAGCAGATACAGGCTGCCGCTGAAGAGCACGATGCCCGCCAGGAACAACCGCCCGCCGAGCTTGAGCAGCGGCAGCTGGCCAAGTTCGCGGATCAACAGCGCCACGATCACCAGCGCCATCACATGGAACATCTGGTACTGCACCGCCGTCTGCCAATTGCCGAGGCGCTGCTCGGTCACGCGCGTCGCCAGCCCATGCGCACCGAATGCCCCAAGCGCCACCGCCACGAAACCGTTGATCGCGGCCCACAACAGCCAGGAAAACTGCACGACAATCTCCTCCAATGAGCGGCGCCTGCGCGCCGGTGGCATATTGGATCACAAAGCGGGCTTCTCTCTCATCCCGCATTTGCCACAACTTTTGTCATCACCTTTCCCATAACTTTCGGCGCAGCGCTTGCCATGACATTTGCCATGACTCTTGTTGCAACTTTTGCCGTCATTGGATGACATAATTGGGCCACCCAAACCTGCCCGGCCCATTCCTTGAACTCCACGCCTCCGCCATCGCGGCCGCGCCGCATCGTGCTGGTCGATCCCACGCGCTACCTGGGCAACCTGCTGATCGCGGGCGGCCTGATCCAGGCCTTTGCCGCGCATTGCCGCGCGCAGGACATCGCCTTCACCCTGGTGGTGGACGCCGCCTTTACGGAACTGCTGCAGCACACGCTGCCCGACGGTACTTTGCTGCCGTACCCGCGCGGCGCAATCAAACGCGCCAACCTGATGGGCAAACTGTTCCGCTACGTTGGCTTTCTGCGCACCCTGCGCGGTTTGCACGCCGATATCGCCTTCAACATCGAGGAGGATTCCACCAGCGACCGCCTGACCCGCTGGTCCGGCGCGCGCTATCGGCTGGGCTGCAGCGCCCTCCATCGGGGTCGCGGCTACCAGCGCGTGGTGCCGGTGGAACTCGTCGAGCGCCCGGCGGCGCGTCGTCACCGCTGGTACAGCTTCATGGAAGTGTTCGCCACGCTTGGCCTGCCGGAACCGGCCGCGCCCGGCTATCTGCATTTTCCGCCCGACGCGTTGCCGGCGCCGCCGCTCGACGCATTGACGCCACAGGGTTTCGATACCACCCTGCCCTACGCGGCGCTGCACGCCGGCGCCACCAAGGATTACAAGCGTTGGCCTCCCGAGCACTTTGCGCGGCTGGCCGTGCTGCTGCGAGAGGCGGGCATGCAGGTGGTACTGATCGGCGCGGGCAGCGACGCACAGCAGAATGCCGCGGTGCTGGCTGCGGCAGGTGAGACATCGGGAATTTTCGATGCCACCAATCGTTTTACCTTGGCGGAACTTGGCGGATTCCTGGGCGGCGCGCGCGCCATGGTGGGCAACGACAGTGGTCCCTTCCACCTGGCCTCGGCGCTTGGCGTGCCGGGCGCGGTGATCTTCGGCCCCACCGACGCCGGCCTGTGGGCGCCGCTTGGCGCCAGGGCGCAGATTCTGCAGCATTCCTCCGTGTGCGATCCCCAGTGCAGCCGCAGGCACTGTCTGTACGGGCGCCGCTGCCTGCAATCGATCACGCCGGAAGAGGTGCTGGCGGCGCTGCGGGAGAAAATCGCGGCGCAATGAAGTTGACGCTTGTCCGATTCAGGATTGGCCTGCAGATTTTCGCTTCGGCGCATTGGGAAGGAACGCGGTCGCCAGCCCCAACCACGGCAGGAACGCCGTTACCCCATAGACCCGAACGATGCCATAGGTATCCGCCAGTTCGCCAAGGCCGGCGGCGCCAATGCCGCTGATGCCGAACATGAGCCCGAACATCAGGCCCGACACCAGGCCGACACGCCCAGGCACCGCCTCCTGGGCATACACCACCAGCGCGGCAAAGGCCGACGCCATCACCAGGCCAATGACAACGGCCAGCACGCCGGTCCAGAACAGGCTGGCGTAAGGCAGCGCAAGCGCAAAGGGCGCCACGCCGAGAAAGGAAATCCAGATCACCGCCTTGCGGCCGATGCGGTCGCCCACCGGCCCGCCCACGAACGTGCCCGCCGCCACCGCGGCCAGGAACATGAACAGGAAGATCTGGCTGTGGCGCACGCTCAGGTCGAAGCGCTGTATCAGGTAGAACGTGAAGTAGTTGGTGAACGAGGCGATGTAGACGAATTTCGCGAACAGCAGGATACAGATCACCGCCACGGCCCGGCCCACGTCCGCGCGCGCCAGCCCTTCGCCGTGGCTTTTGGCCAGGCTCCTGGCCTTGGCCTGGCCGTGGCGCCGCACCCAGACCGTCAGCCGGTACAGGACAACGATGGCAAGCAGCGCCGCGAACATGAACCAGGCCACCGCCGGCTGGCCATGAGGAATGACGACGGCCGCCGCCAGCAGCGGACCGATGGCCGACCCTGTGTTGCCGCCTACCTGGAAGGTCGATTGCGCGGTGCCGAACCGGCCGCCCGACGCCAGGCGGGCAATGCGGGACGCTTCGGGATGAAACGTGGCGGACCCGACGCCGACCACGGCCGCCGCCACCAGCAGCATGGCGTAGCTCCCCGCCGTGGCGAGCAACGCGATACCGATCAAGGTCATCACCATCCCCGACGGCAGCAGGTAAGGCTTGGGGTGCCGGTCCGTGTACAGGCCGATCCAGGGTTGCAGCAGCGACGCCGTTACCTGATAGACCAGGGCAATGATGCCGATCTGCCCGAAGCTCAGCGCGAAGTTCGCCTTGAGCATCGGAAAGATCGACGGCAGCATCGCCTGGATCATGTCATTGAGCAGATGCGCAAACGCCGCGCCTCCGACCACCGGCAGAAGAAATCCCTGCGGAATCCTGTCGGCGAGCGAACGCCGCGGGATATCCGCGGCGCCAAGGGATACGGTTTCATCAGTCATAAAAAGCCCTGGATCCTGCGACCATGCCACGCGGCACGGTCCCGGTGAAAATTGCGGCGGTACTTTAGTGGGAGGGCTTTCGGCCCGAAATCAATATCAGGCATACTTATCGTCAATTTGGGCCATTTGTGCGCACCCATGCGAAACGCCCGTGTCCAAGACCATGAAGACGTGCCGCGCAGTGTGTTCGCGCTTGGCAACGACTATCCCCACGGCTGCGTGCTGGCGCCCCACAGCCACAAGCGCTGTCAGTGCCTGTATGCGATCACCGGCGTGTTGACCGTCATGTCCAGCGAAGGCAGTTGGGTTGTTCCGCCGCAGCGCGCGCTATGGATTCCGGGCGGCATCGAACACGAAGTGCGCATGGACGGCCCGACCACCACGCGCAGCGCCTACGTCAGCCCTGCAGTCGCCCGGGCCGCAGGACTGCCTGCACGCTGTGCCGTCATCGGCGTATCGCCTTTGCTGCACGCGCTGTTGTCCGCCGCCGTGGACTTGCCAAAGGAATACGCGCTTGGAGGACGCGACGACCACTTGATGCAACTGATCGTCGAGGAAATCGCCGCAATGCCCGAACTGCCGCTGAGCGCGCCCCTGCCCAGGGACCCCCGGCTGGCACAATTGTGCCGCGCGCTCCTGCAGGCGCCGACACTCGAAAGCGACATCGACACCGTGGCGCGGCAGGTAGGGATGAGCCGCCGTAATTTCACCCGCCTGTTCCGGGAACAGACCGGCATGAGCTTCGGCGGTTGGCGCCAACAAGCCTGTCTGCTCGCGGCACTGACGCGACTGGGGCTGGGAGAATCGGTGACGCATGTTGCCATGGAACTCGGCTACAGCAGCCCCAGCGCTTTCACCGCGGCGTTTCGCCGTGCGCTTGGCGCTCCACCGAGCCACTATTAAAAAGTCCTTAACCCAATAACAAAGCCCTTAGCCCAATAAAAAAGCCCTTAGCCAATAAAAAAACCCTTAGCCAATAAAAAAGCCGTCACGAGGACGGCTTCTTCAATGGCAAGCTTGCTGAAGCTCAAGCCTCCATCAATCCCCTTACTTTCTCCATGGCGTTCTTCTCGAGCTGGCGGATACGCTCAGCGGACACCTTGTATTTGGCAGCCAGGTCATGCAGCGTGGCTTTGCTGTCGCTCAGCCAGCGCTGGGTAAGAATGTCCCGGCTGCGATCGTCCAGCTCGTTCATGGCCACGTAGAGGCCATCGGTGCTGGTTTTCTCCCAATCTTCGCTTTCGACGCTGCTTGCAGGGTCGTAGCGGCTGTCTTCGATGTAAAACGCAGGTGCCTGGCCGGCTTCCTCGTCGTCGGCATCGGCGGCGCCGTCGAAAGAGGCGTCAAAGGCGCCCATGCGGCCTTCCATCTGCACCACGGTCGAGGCGTCGACGCCAAGATCCTGCGCCACTTCGTTCACTTCCTCCTGGCTCAACCAGCCCAGGCGCTTCTTGGCGCCGCGCAGGTTGAAGAACAGCTTGCGCTGCGCCTTGGTGGTGGCCACCTTGACGATGCGCCAGTTGCGCAGGATGAATTCATGGATTTCAGCCTTGATCCAATGCACGGCAAAGGACACCAGGCGCACGCCCACTTCCGGGTTGAAGCGCTTGACGGCTTTCATCAGCCCCACGTTGCCTTCCTGGATCAGGTCGGCTTCGCTCAGGCCGTAGCCGGAATAGCTCTTGGCCACGTGCACCACGAAACGCAGGTGCGCCATGACCAGCTTGCGGGCGGCATCGAGGTTCTCGTGGTAGTAGTAATCGCGTGCCAGCGCCTGCTCTTCCTCGGCGGTGAGCATGGCAATGCCGTTGACCGCCGTGATATAGGCGCCCAGGTCGCGGCCCGGCACCATGTGCTCGAGCACTTGCAGCTGTTTGCCGGCGCTTTTGCCACCGGAGGCCTTGGCCTTGCTTTTGCTCATCGCAGTTTTATGAACGGCAGTTTTATGAACGGCAGTTTTATTGATGGCGGTTCCAGCCGGCTTGCGCACCGGCTCTGCATCGTCTTCGAGGTCGTCGTCATACTCCGCCACGGCAGTGTAATCGACGTCTTCCAACACGCTATCCATATGAAAACTTTCGCTATTTCTTGACTTCATCATCACGACTCCTGGTCGCGGAGCGGCATGGTAACACTTCGCCATTTTGCGCGCCAACTCGCGACTGCGCTCGTTTCGACCCTCGCCCACACACCGGAAAAGGGCGGCTCAATTCCGTTAGTCTGGAGGCATTCGTGCCGATTTCAAGGGCACTTGCCACGTATAGTAGACTCGCCTTTCACCGCCCGGGCGTCCATTGCGCGTACAAACCACTTGATCCCTCATTCTACGCCGTTCCGACCGCCCTTCATACCGTGCATTATCCCAGGAACCCATTGATTATGCTAAAGAAAAGCATCGACACCAGCGCTCCCATTCATACCCTGTTCAGCCAGCGCTGGAGCGGCATTTGCTTCGATCCCGACCGTCCCGTACCCCACGAACTGCTGGTGGGCGTGGCGGAAGCGGCACGCTGGGCTCCTTCCTGTTTCGGCGACGAACCCTGGCGCTTTCTGATCTGCAGCAGGGCCGATAACCTCGCCGCCTGGGACAAAGCCTGGAGCTGCCTCACCGAAGGCAACCAGGCCTGGTGCCGCTATGCGCCGGTACTGATCATTACCTGTACCAATACCGTATTCAAACGCAATGGCAAGCCAAACGCTTACCACGCCTATGACGCTGGCGCGGCCGCCGTGAGCCTGTGCCTGCAGGCGGCCTCGCTTGGCATCATGACCCACCAGATGGGCGGGTTCAGTGCCGACAAGGCAAGCGAGCTGTTCGCCATTCCCGAGGATTTCCGGCCACTGGCCATGATGGCACTTGGCTATCAGCTGCCGCCCGAGCGCTTTCCGGAGGAATGGCGCGCGCGCGAAACCAAGCCGCGCCAGCGTCAGCCGCTGCAGGAGCGGTTCTTCGCGGGGGAATGGGACAAGGGTCTGTAAGGGGCGACGCCCGTCAGCCCCCATGGCAAGAATCTGTAAACGCTAGGGAAGCGCTGAATAAATCCCGTCGGGCGCGTAGATCAGGTACAGCAACGTCTGGTCGTCCTGTTCTTCGTGCCCGGCGGTGTGCGCGCGCAGCGCCTGCACCAGTGCCGCCACCACAGTACCGGCATCGCCCTCGGGGCGCCGGCGCAAGCACGCCAGCACCCGCTCCAGCCCGAACTGCTCGCCGCTGGCCGACAGCGCCTCGGTGATGCCATCGCTCATCAGCAGCACGCCGTCCCCCGGCGCCAGTGGCGTGCGATGCACCTGCCAGGTGGTGCCGCGATGGATGCCCACGGGAATGCCGTCGCTCTGGTCCAGCACTTCGATGTCGCCCTCGCGCCGCGCCAGCACGATCGGCAGATGGCCGGCATTGACCCAATTGAGGCTGTGCTGCTCGAAATCGACGTGGCACACCACGCCGGTGACGAAGGATCCGCGCAGCTGGCGGGTGAAGAAATGCGTGTTGATGTAGGCCAGCACCTTCGCCGGTCCGTCCTGCGGGCGGCCGCGATAGGTACGCACGATGGCGTCGATCATGGCCACTTCCACCGCCGCGCCGGGGCCGTGGCCCGACACGTCGCACAGCGCCACGCCCACCACGGAGGAACTTTCGCCGGTGACGCGCGCAGGGCGCAGGTCGATCAACTCGTAGTAATCGCCGCCACCGCCCACGCTGCTCTGGTAGTACACCGCATGATCGAGGCCGGGCAGGCGATGCTCGGCCGAAGGCAGCAGCTTTTCCTTGATGGTGCGCACTTCGTCGAGCCAGTCGCGGTAGCGATGGCGTTCACTCTGCAGCAGGAGATCATTGCGTATGGCCAGTATGGTCTGCGCGCACACCCAGCTTTGCAGGTGTTCGGTAACGCTGTCGCCGCGCTTGAACAACACCAGCACGCCGCGCTCGGCTTCCGCATCGGCCAGGCCGGAAAACCAGCCGCACAAGGTGTCCGCCTGGCCCAGTCCATGCTGCTCGGCCAGCGCGTTCAGCACGGTGCTCGCTTCGTCGGACAACTCGCCTTCCCGCAGGGCAAACACCTGCTCCTGCCCCACGGCCACCGGCTCGCCGGGACGCTTGCTCCGCAGCCAGGTCCAACGCTGCGCTTCGAGGGCATGCGGGGCAAGTTCGCCATAAAACACCGCCTGGACCGGCGCGCTTTCCAGCGTGGCGCAAAAACGTTCGAAAAAGGACATGCAACGATCCGGTCTACAGGAATACCCAGGCGGTTGAACGCCGCGTAGCAAAGCATAAATGCGGGTCAACTGTCTGTATCCAATGCGTAACCGAAAACGCACTTTTACCGCAAAAACGCCAGCTTCCCCGCATTGACGGCGGGCAGCGTCGCAGGGGAGGCGACGCTAACGGCGCACATCCTGCTGCAGCAGGCGTTTGAGTTCCTCGGCGGCCTGTTGCGCCGATTGGGTAGGCGGCAGCTTCTCATGCAGTTCGGCGCCCTGCTGCTGCAGCAACCGGTGATCCTGCGTGCGGAATTCCTCCACCAGCGCCTCGGCCTGCGGCGGCTGCACGCCGATGTCCACCAGCACCTGCTGGGTGAACTCCAGCGCGGACAGCAAGGCCTCGCGGATCACGTAGTCCACGCCAAGCTCGCGCAGGCGGATTTCATGAAAACGGTTGCGGGCGCGCGCGAATATCTTCAGCCGCGGGTAGTACTTCTTGAGCATCAGCACCGCTTCCACGCTGGCCTCGACGTCATCGATGCACAGCGCCAGCACCCGCGCCTCTGCCACGTGCGCCCGTTCCAGCATGCTGTGCTTGGACACGTCGCCGAAGTACACCTTGTTGCCGTAGTGGCGCACCAGATGCACCAGGTCGGGGCTGCGGTCGATGGCGGTATAGCGGATGCCGCTGGCCTGCAGCACCCGGCCCAGTATCTGCCCGAAACGGCCGAAACCGGCGATGATCACCGGATGGCTTTCGTCCGGCGGCAGAATGTCGCGCATTGCGGTCTCGTCCAGCGCCACGCCGGACTGCAGGCGGTTGAGCAGCTTCAGCAGCACCGGGGTGAGCGCCATGCTGAGCGTGATGATGAGGATCAACAGATCCTTTTCCTCGGCACTGAGAATGCCCAGGTTGTGGCACAGGGTGAATGCCACGAAACCGAACTCGCCGCCCTGGCACAGATACACGGCGAAGCGCAGCGCCTGCGACCGCTTCAGGGCATAGGCGCGGCCCACCAGCGCCAGCAGCACCAGCTTCACCGCCAACAGCAGCAGCACGCCCAGCCCCACCTGCAGCGGCATCTGCACCAGCACGCCCATGTTGGTGGCCATGCCCACCGCCATGAAGAACAGGCCAAGCAGCAACGCCTTGAACGGTTCGATGTCCACCTCGAGCTGATGGCGATATTCCGAATCCGCCACCAGCACGCCGGCCATGAAGGCGCCAAGGCCCATCGACAGGCCAATGGCCTGCATCACCCAGGCGAAGCCAAGCACCAGCAGCAGCGCGGTGGCGATGAAGGCCTCGCGCACCCGGCTCCAGGCGATCAGGTGCAGGAAGGGCACCAGCAGAAAATGGGCGCCGACCACGAAGACCACGAAGATGCCGGCCGACTGCCACCAGGCAAAATTGAATTCCCCTTCCACCGGCACCTGGCCGGGCGCCAGCAGCGCCACCAGCGCCAGGAAGGGAATGATCGCCAGATCCTGGAACAGCAGCACGCCGAAGCCCAGGCGCCCCTGCGCCGTGTTCATTTCCTCGTTGTCCGCGATCAGGCGCAGCGCGAAGGCGGTACTGGAAAGCGCCAGGCCATAGCCCATGACGATGGCCTTTTCCCGGCCAAACCCCAGCGCAATGGCCAGGCCCGCCAGCACCAGCGCCGTGCTGATCACCTGCAGGCTGCCCGCGCCGAAGATCACCGAACGCATGGCCCACAGGCGCCGCGGCTGCAGTTCGAGGCCGATGATGAACAGCAGAAACACCACGCCGATCTCGGAGAAATTCAGCACGGTGTCCGGATTGTGGATCAGCGCCAGGGCCGAGGGGCCGATGAGCATGCCGACGCCGGCGAACGCCAGCACCGAACCGACGCGGGAATAGCGCCCCACCGGTGCCGCCAGGGCGGCGGCAAGCAGCAGGATGGTGATTTCGAGCAAGGGATCCATGAACGCCGGTTCTCAGTGACGGTGGCGGAGAGTGTCCTGTGCCGGAAGCATTGCTGAAATGCAGCGAACTTCCGGCACAGGACACCAGGATCAAAGTGTAGCAGCGGTTCCGAATACTGCCGTCACCTGGCTGGAAAGATAACCGCCGTTGCCGTTGCAGGCGGCCAGTTCGGCGCCCGCGATCTGGCGCGCGCCGCATTCGCCGCGCAGTTGCTGCACGGCTTCGATCATCAGGAACATGCCGTACATGCCCGGATGCACGCAGCTGAGGCCACCGCCATTGGTGTTTACCGGTAGCGAACCGCCCGGCGCGATGTTGCCACCGCTGACGAACGCACCGCCTTCGCCCTTGCGGCAAAAGCCCATGTCCTCCAGGAACAGGACGGTGTTGATGGTAAAGGCGTCGTAGAGTTCCACCACGTCGATGTCGGCGGGCGTCACGCCCGCCATGGCAAACGCTTCCGGCGCGCTTTGCGCCGCCGCGGTCACGGTCAGGTCCGGCATTTCGGAAATGACGTTGTGCGTGGTGCGCGAGCTGACGCCGAGCATGTACACCGGCTGGTTGGGAAAATCGCCGGCGCGCTCCGCCCGCACCATGATCATGGCACCGCCGCCGTCGCTCACCAGGCAGCAGTCGCGCACGCCGAAGGGATCGACCACGCGCCGCGCCGCCAGCACTTCAGCCACGGTCAAGGGTTCGCGGTATTCGGCGGCCGGATTGAGCATGGCCCACTGCCGCGCCGCCACCGCCACTTCGGCCAGCTGCTCGGCGGTGGTGCCGTATTGATACATGTGCCGCGCCGCCGCCAGGGCATAGGCCTGGATGGGATAGCGCGGCTGGTACACCGATTCGATGGTCCTGCCGTGCGCGGGCACGGTGAAACCGCCGCTGCGGCTGTTGCTGCCGTAGCAGATCAGGGCCACGTTGCAGAGGCCGTGGCTGAGCGCCAGGCTGGCCGACAACAGCGAATTGACGAACACCGAGCCGCCGAGATTGGAACCGTCCATGAAATCCGGCTTGATGCCAAAATATTCCGCCACCACCAGCGGTGTCAGTTGATCGACGAAATTGGAAGCGAAGATGCCATCGACGTCATGGATGCCAAGACCGGCGTCGGCAAGCGCGTGGTACACCGCCTCGCCCATGATCTCCATGTGCGAACGGCCGCCGAGATCGCCGAAGCGGCTCAGGCCCACGCCCACCACCGCGGTGCTGCCGCGCAGTGCCTTTCGCGCGGGGGAGACTGTTACCGGGGATGCTTTTGCCGGGGAGACTTTCACCATTCCCTGTTCCCCTGCTCCACCGCATAGAACACCACCGCGGGTTCACCGTCGATTTCGCCCACGTGGGCGCTCACCACCATGCCGATGCGCACTTTATCGGGCGCCATGCCAAGCACGCGGCCCATCATGCGCGGGCCTTCCTCGAGCGTGATCAGGGCCACGTTGTAGTCGCCGCCCTTTTCCGCCTTGCGGCGCACCACGGACGTGGAATACACCTCGCCCTTTCCCGTGGGTTCGACCCAACGGAAAACGGCGCTGCCGCAGTGATTGCACATGACGCGGGGATAAAAAATATGGTTGCCGCAATCCTTGCATTGCTGGATGAGGAACTGGCCTCGGGTCAGGGCGTCCTGGTACATCTGTACCGGCCCCGGACCACTGAAATCGGGGGAATTGCTGCTCACGGGGTATCTCTTGTTGTTATGGTCGTGCCCCAGGGCCCGTCATGGCTACTGCGCACGCCCCGCATTATATTCGTTTAGCGGCCATCTACGGAACGCGCCGCGTCGCTTTCAAGCCTGCCCGCGCACGCGGCGAACCGCTTTCCACTAAAAACCGGTGGAAAGCGGCTTGCGCACGGTACGAAGGCGAGCCGTGTCAGACTTCCGCGTAAGGGAGCATGCGACCGGCGATGATCACCAGCACCCAAAGCACGATGGACACCAGGGCGATCACCTTGGCACGCAGCGGCGCATCCTGGCCGTCGGCCAGTTGGCTCAGCTCCTTGTGCTCGCCAAACCAGAACCATAGCGCGTTGATACCCGCTATGACGATCAGCGCCATCTTCCACTGGAACGCAAAGTTAGGAAAGTAGCGGAATGGATCCGCACACAGAAAAGCGATGCCGGTGAGCAGGTTGACGGCAAAGCCGGCAATCGCAATGGGGATGAACTTCATCGACTCTTTCATGTTGATGAACTTCGCCAGGCCCATCACCCGGAAATCCACCACGATCAATGCACCGAACATCACCGTCAGACCGATGAAGTGCAGGGTTTCCGACATCGGAAACAGCCAGTAGATTTCCACCATCTTGTTGTGCAACCAGGTGGATTCGAGCCAGGTGGCCAAAGGTTCCCAATTCATAGCATCCTCCCCTTCACGCCAGGTACGCCATGAGGCGCCCGGCAACCACACCAATGGTCCAGCAGGCGATGCTTATCCCCGCCAGCAGCTTCTGTGTTATCAGCGGCTTATTCTCGCGCACGCTGTTCATCACGAACTTCATGAACACGCCGCCGATCACGATCGCCAGAATCTTGATCTGGAACACGCCCTGGAAGAAGTACATGCTCGCGGAGCCGGCAAACAGGATGAGCCCCGAGATCAGGTTGATGAGAAACCCGACCCAGCCCACGATGAACAGCTTGTCGAACGACAGAATGGAAATGTTTTTGGCATAGCCGAGCACGCGCAGATTGAGCGCCACCGCCACCCCCATCACCGTCGCCATGCCCACCGCATGGCTCGACAGGACGATCGGATAACCCCATAGCGATTCACGTATGAACACACCGACAGGTCCGTTTTCATACCACAGCAGAAAACCCATAGTCTGATCTCACATTGTTGGTAATACGCTGAAACGAAGGCCCGCCATGGCAGACCCGCGGTGCCCGCGATGCATCCGGTAGGGCGGCATCGACGGGAACTCGGCTCGAGGGAACGTGCAGCGTACGCGCAGGGATTGTCGTCGGAACAGAAACTAGAGTTGATGAGTGATTGGTTGATCAATATCAATCAAGCGGTAGATGTGCCGAATACGCTCCGGTCGAGTTGTTATGCGTCCCCTGAAAAGCAGGGCTAAAGTAAACCAGCCTTGCGCATGGAATCAACAGGGGAATAGTGCACACACCGTGATTTTCAGCACCAAGCGCGCGATTCGCTGCCAGCCCGGCCAAATGATCTCAGTAGCGCGGGTCGTACATTGCCGCGTGCAGCCGCTCAGCGAAATCGGCGGGAAGCGGCGCGCGGGTCAGCCCGGCTTCCTGTCCCGCCTGCGCCACCGCCACGGCGATGTTCTGCGACACCTGGCGTATTTCCTTGAGCGGCGGATACAGCGAGCCGTGCTCGAGTTGATAATCCGACACCGTCTCGGCCAGCGCCTTTGCCGCCACGATCAACAGATCCTCGGTGATGCGGGCAAGGCCGCCCTGCAGCGCGCCAAGACCCAGGCCGGGGAAAACGTAAGCGTTGTTGCCCTGTCCCGGTACCTTGATCTTGCCGTCGATGTTCACCACGCCGAAGGGGCTGCCGCTGGCGAAGATCGCCCGGCCCCCGGTGGCCACGTAGGCGTTTTCCGCGGTGCATTCAGCCTTGGTGGTGGGATTGGACAAGGCGAAGATGATCGGCTGTTCATGCAGTCGGCCCATCAGCTCCAGCAGTTCCTGGCCAAAGGTGCCGCCGCGTCCGGTGGCGCCGATCAGCACGTGCGGCTTGATCGTGGCCACGGCTTCCTCGAGGCTCATCGGCGGCAGCGCCGCGGCAAAGGGCGCGGCGTGGCCGGTGATGCGGGGACGATCGCGCGTGACCAGTCCCTTGCTGTCGGTGACGTAGCAGCGGCCGCAGGCTTCTTCCTCGCTCAGGCCTTCCTGCTGCAATGCCAGCGCCAGCAGCCCGGCGATGCCGGTGGCGGCCGAACCGGCACCGGCGAACAGAAAGCGCATTTCACTGAGCGGCGTATTGGTAATGCGGGTGGCGGCGTAAAGCCCGGCCAGCGCCACCGCGGCGGTGCCCTGGATGTCGTCGTTGAAGCACAGCAGGCGATCGCGATACTTGCGCAGCAGCGACACCGCATTGACGGTGGCGAAATCCTCGAACTGCAGCAGCGCGGCGGGGAAGTTCTCCTGCACCGCCACGATGAATTCCTCGATGAACGCCTCGTACGTTTCGCCGCGCACGCGCGGCTCGCGCCGGCCCTGATAGAACGGGTCGTGACGAAAATCCTCGTTGTCGGTACCCACATCCAGCGTGATCGGCATGCAATGCGCGGGATCGATGCCGGCGCAGGCGCTGTAGAGCGCGAGCTTGCCGATGGGAATGCCCATGCCGCTCACGCCGAGATCGCCGAGGCCCAGGATGCGTTCGCCGTCGGTGACCACGATCAGGCGCACGTCGGTGTCGGTCCAGTTTTTCATCAGTTCACTGATGCGGCCGCGATGCTCGAAGGAAACGTAGAAGCCCTGCGTTTCGCGGAACTGGTACGCGTATTCCTGACAGGCCTGCCCCACGGTGGGGGTGTAGACGATCGGCATCAGCTCTTCGATATGATCGATGAGCAGGCGGAAGTACAACTGCTCGTTGCGCTTTTGCAACGCCGCCATGAAACGATACTTGTCGATGTCCTGGGGTTTGTTGCGAATGCTGTCCAGCGCCCAGCCCACCTGTTGCTCGATGGTGCTGACGTTGGGCGGAAGCAGTCCATGTAAACCGTACGTTTCACGCTCTTCCAGCGTGAACGCCGTCCCCTTGTTGAGTCGGGGATTGTTGATGAGGTCGAAAGCCTTGCGAGACATGAAAGTAAGACACAGAGAGTGAAGGGCGGCAAGGGTAGCCACTGGCCGGGTCACTGTAAAGGGCTGCACTCATTGGAAGTGGAACGAACGCTTGCGCTTTACCGGCGCAAGCCCCTCAGGGGCGCACCATCTCGAGGTAGCCGCGCCCCACCAACATGCCTGAATCGGCTGCATATACCGCCACCGCACCTTCCCAATAAGGCAAACTGAGCCCCATCCATTGCGCGTCGAACAGCGCGCTCACGCGTAAGCGCCGGCCGGCGTAGTCGAGTTCCCACGCGGTGACGTAATCCACGCCCGCCGGGCTGCGCCAGCGCCGCAGCGGACGCAGCGCGATGTCGGCCGGGGCGATAGCGGTTTGCCGGCCCGCGGCATCGGTCCAGTTGCCGGCGCTGTTGGCGTCCGCCGCGCCCTGGCTGTCCAGCAGCTCGTAGTACATCAGTTCCTCGCCGCTATCGAACTGCAGGGAAAGCCAGTTCCAGCCGCTTTGCTCCGCCGTGAGCGCGCTGGTGCTCCATTCGCGGTCGAGCCAGCTGAGTCCCGCTACCTGATAACGATTCCCATTCATATTCACGCTGCCCGTGGTATCGAGCCGGGTGAGGCTGTAGTAGTACGACGCGTTGCCCGGCTCCGCACTTTTTTGGCTCAGGCCATCGCGACCCTGCAATACGGGCGGCTTGAGTGCGCGCAGGTCAAGCTGCACGCCCAGCCCGGTGGCGGCATCGTGCGCCTCGACTTGCCAAGGCGTCTCGTCATCACCGAAGTGCACTTGCCAGTCTTCCAGCCACACGTGGTCGGCATCGGCGCCGGCAAGCCCGGGATTTTCCCGCGCAAACCGTTCGAGTGCCTGGTGCGTGGCAGTGTCGTTGTCGCTTACCGCCAGATGCGCCATCCACACCCGTTCGCTGTCCCACGCGCTCGGCTGACCTGGCGTGCCGGGCGCACGCAATGCGCCGTTGAAAAACGTCAGCTGGTAGCCGAAGCGACGGCCGTCCGCGGTGGCGAGGTTGCCGGTGAGATACCACCATTCGTTGCGAAAGCCGGGATGCGGACCGTGATCGGCGGGAAAACTGAACGCACGCGGCGCGTCGGCGCGCAGATAGCCTGCCGTATCGTCGCCGCCCAGCACGTCGCCCAGACGCAGCACGGTGTCCTGCTGCGATGGCTCGGTGCAACCGCCAAGCACGGCCAGCAGCAACAGGCTCAGCAATCGTCCACGCGTCCGCCGCACGGTTCTCTCCTGCATCGCGCGATCCTTCATCGTGCCTTCCGTCAGCATGCCTTCCGCCATCGCGCCGGTTTTCATTGCGCCCTCGACGCCAGCGCCGGACTCAGCCGCATCAACCGCAGCGCCGGATACATGCCCGCCAGCAACGCTGCCAGGAGCGCGAGCAACACCGCCTGTCCCAATACGAATAAAGGCACCCGGTGCTGCATGCTCCAGCCGAACGAACGCAGGTTGATCACGTCGATCAGCACCTGCGACATCATCAGCCCGAGCGGCAAGGCCAACAATCCCGCGCCAAGGCCCATTACCAGCGTCTGCGTGAGCATCATGCGCGCCACCTGGCCGCTGTCCATGCCCACTGCGCGCAACAGGGCGTATTCGCGCTGGCGCTGCAACTGCTGGGCGCTCAACGCGCTGAGTACGCCCACGAACGCCACCCCGATGGCCAGGAGCCGCAGCACGTCGGTGATGGCGAAGGTGCGGTCGAAAATCGCCAGCGTTATCGCCTCGATGTCGGCATTGGCAGCCACCCCAAAGTTGCCGTCAGTCGTTTGCGCCAGACGCCTGAGCGCGCCAAGCACCGCGGCGCGATCCGCATCGTCGGTCAATTCCAGGCTGATCTGCCGTGGACCTTGCCCGGGCCACAAGGCCTGGAAGCGGGCAAGCGGCAGCTCCAGTGCGCCGGGCCCGGTGGTGTAGTCGAAATAGACGCCCGCCACCGGCATCCGCGCGTCGCCCGTGGCATCGGTATAGCGCAGCACGTCGCCCACGGCCAAACCATGCAGCCAGGCGAAGGGTTCCGCCAGCAACACGCCCTCGCCGGCAGCGAATGCCGCCAATGCGTTCGCGGGTGCTTGCTTCAGGTAGAGACTGCCAAGCGCATCGGGACGATGGGCAAACGCCTGCACTTCGCCGAATTCGGTGCGCAGCGTATGCCGGTACTGAAAATTCGTGGCGCGCACGCCGGGCAGTTCCAATACCGTCCGTTCCAGTGTTGGCGATATGCCGGCGCCGTCATCAAGACGGGTGAACTGCACCTCGCCACCCAGGGTCTGGTCCAGCCACACTTCGATGGTGTAACGAAAGCTGCCGATCATCACGCCCACGCCCACGGTGACCGACACGGCCACTGCCAGTGCCGCCACCGCCAACCCGCTGCGGCCGATGCTCGACCGCAGATTGCGCAGGCTCAGGCGCAGCGGCTGCGACAGCCAGCGCAGCGTCAAACGTAGCCACAGGGCAAGCGCGCCATCGAGCAGCCAGGGAATGAGCAGGCAGCAGCCGAAGATCAGCAGGTTCAGCGCCGCGAAGCCGGCCACCAGCGACGCCTGCGTGGCAAGCAGCAGGTAGCCGCCCGCAAGCAGCGCCAGCCCCGCGCCCGCCAGTTGCCGCAAACGCCGGTGCGAAAGCTGCCCCGGCGGCAATTGCCGCTGCAGCGACACCGGCGCCACGCGCGCGGCCTGCAGCGCCGGCAACAGCGCGGCAAGCACGGTGATGCCGACGCCAAGCAAGAGGCCACGATTCAGCACCCCAATGTCGAACGCAAATTCGGTGACGCTGCGGGTGAAATAAAGGTCGCTCATGGTGCGGGTGACCAGCCGCAGCAGGAACTGCGCCAACCCCAGGCCGAGTAGGACGCCCACGAGACTTGCCGCCAGCCCAAGCACCGCGCTTTCGCCAAGCACCAGCCGCAGCAAGGTGCGCGGCGCCACGCCAAGCGCGCGCAGCACGCCGAACGTGGGCAAGCGTTCCAATACCGACAGGCTCACCGTGTTGTAGATGAGCAAGGCGGCCACCAGCAGCGCCAGCAGGCTCATGGCGCTGAGATTGGTGCGGAACGCGCGGCTGAATTGCACCAGCGCGGCATCGTCCGTGCCGGCCTCCACCAGCGTGAGCCCGGGCGGCAGCCAGGCGGCGATGCGCTGCGCGGTGGCGGCATCCACGCGCAGGTCGATGCTGTCCATGCCGCTGCGGCCCAGCAGCGTTTGCACCAGCGCGATATCGGCGAACACCAGGCCTTCCACCGCTTGCGCATCGGGACCGTCGAGCACCGCCGCCAGTTCGGCATCCACGCTACGTGGCCCGTTTTGCAGATGCAGCACAGCGCCGGGTTCGAGGCCAAGCGCGCGGGCGGTGTCGCCCTGCAACAGCACCCCGCGCGGCTGCGCCAGTGCCAACAGACCGGCGCGCAACAGCTGCGCCGGTTCCAGCGCAAAACCGGGACGGCGGCGCTGCAACGCGGCTTCGCTCAGCGGGTCGAGACCGATCAGGGTAAGGCGTTGCCCGTCCGCCAGCACCTCGCCGCGCAGGCTGGGCGCGCTGGCGCGCACGCCAAGCTCGCGCCGCAATGCGGCAAATACGGTGTCGTCCACCGCGCCCTGCTGCGCCACGATGCGATGCGTCAGGTTGCCGTCGAGCGCGGCCACCGACAGTTCGAAAGCCCGCGCGGCGCTGCTGTTGGCCAGTTCCACCGCCACCACCATCATCACGCCAAGCGCGATGCCGGCCAGGCTGAGCCAGCTTTGCCAGCGATGCCGCGCGGCATGGCGCCACGCCGCGCGCCACAACAGCCGCTTGCCACTACCAGGCAAAGTCGACGTCGCGCTCATGGATGCCGCCCTGTTCGAGCGTGAGGATGCGATCGGCGGTTCTGGCCACCGCCAGGCTGTGCGTGACCAGCAGCAGCGTGCTGCCCTGCGCCCGCACCTGTGCGTGCAGCAGCGCCAGCATGGCCTGGCCGCTGGCGGCATCGAGGTTGCCGGTGGGTTCGTCGGCAAGCACCAGCGCGGGGTTGTGCGCCAGCGCGCGCAATATCGCCACGCGCTGTTGTTCACCGCCCGACAGCTCGCCGGCAAAATGCCCGGCCCTCTCGCCCAGGCCGCAATCACTCAGCAGCGTTGCAGCACGAGCCATTGCCGCCTGCAGCGAGGCGCCGTTCAATTCCAGCACCAGCGCGATGTTTTCCTGCGCCGTGAGGCTCGGCACCAGGTTGAAGAATTGGTAGATGAAGCCGATGTGGCGGCGCCGAAAATGCGTGCGCGCGGTTTCGTCGAGCGCGGTCAGGCGCGTGCCGGCCACGGTGACTTCGCCTCTCTGCACCGCCTCGATGCCACTGACGAGATTGAGCAGCGTGGTCTTGCCGCCGCCGCTGCGGCCCAACAGCGCCACGCTTTCGCCGCGCCGCAAGGTAAGGGTGAGGTCATGCAATACGCGCTGGCGCGTGCCGCCCTGCACGTAGTCGTGGCTGAGCCCGGCGACGTTGACGAAAGCGGTTTGCGGCTGCGGCGCGACGGCCATGGCGTTCAGTTGAGCTCGAAGGGGCGCGCCACGCCGAAGCCCTGCACGTAGTCCACGTTGAGGTCGATCAGTTCGTGCAGGATCGCGCTGTTCTCGACGAACTCGGCAATGGTTTTCTTGCCCATGGCGTGCGCCATTTCGATGATGGCCTTGACCATGGCGCGGTCCACCGGATCGCTGAGGATGTCCTTGACGAACAGGCCGTCGATCTTCACGAAGTCCACCGGCAGGTTCTTCAGGTAAGCGAACGACGACAGGCCGCTGCCGAAATCGTCGAGCGCGAAGCAGCAGCCGTATTCCCTGAGGCGGCTCATGAAGCGCGTGGCGCTGCTGAGATTGGCGATCGCCGCGGTTTCGGTAATCTCGAAGCAGATCTTGTTGGCCGGCACGCGCGACTCCGCCAGGATCGCGATGACCTCATTCTGGAACATTTCATCGCTTATGGTCTGCCCCGACAGGTTGACCGAGCAGAGCCGCAGCCGGCTGGTGGCGGTAGGGTTGCGCGCCAGCCATTCGAAGATGCGCATGATCACCCAGCGGTCTATTTTCGAGGCCAGCGCATAGCGCTCGGCCGCCGGCAGGAATTCGCCCGGCATGATCAGTTCGTCGTTCTCGTCGCGCATGCGCAAGAGCACTTCGAAGTGATCCTCGGCGGTCTGGGTAAGCGGCGAATCGGGCCGGTTGATCTCGGCGATTTCCTGCTGCCACAGTTCCAGGCGGTCATTGTCGAGCGCATTATGGATGCGCGCCACCCAGCGCATTTCCACATGGCGCAGCGCCAGTTCCGCGTCGTCGAAGCGGAACACATGCACGCGGTTGCGCCCGGCTTCCTTGGCGGCGTAGCAGGCGGCATCGGCGCGGCGCAGCACTTCGGAAATGCTTTCGGCTTCCTGGATGATCTGGGTGATGCCGATGCTCACGCCCACCGTGAACACGTTGCCCTGCCACACGAAGCGGAAATCCTCCACGCGCAGCCGCACGTTGTTGGCCACCTTTTCCGCGTTGGCCAGCGAACAGTTTTCCAGCAGGATGGCAAACTCGTCGCCGCCGAGGCGGGCAAGGGTGTCGTCGCGCCGCACGCAGCGGTAGATTTCCTGCGCCAATTGCCGGAGCAGTTCGTCGCCGGCCATGTGACCGCAGGTGTCGTTGATGACCTTGAACTGGTCCAGATCCAGGTAGCACAGCACGTTTTCGGTGTGGTGCACGCGCGCCAGTTCGATCACTTCCTGCAGGCGATCCTCGAATTCGCGGCGGTTCACCAGGCCCGTGAGGTCATCGTAGGCGGCCTGGTAGCTGAGCTGGTTGGACAGCTCGCGCGCTTCGGTGATGTCCATGAGCGTCAGGCACTGGAGGCAATCGCCGGCAAAGGTGAAGCGGCTGGTGTTCACCGACACCCACAGCAGGTGGCCGCCAAGACGCAGCATCAGCTCGTGATTGTTCAGCTCGCGCGGCTGGGCAAGCTGCTCGATCACCGCATCATTCACCCAGACTTCGCGCAACAGAGCCTGCAGTGTCATTCCCTGCAGCGCGGCCTGGTCGCGGGCGAACATCTGCGCGGCGCGCACGTTGACGTAGCGCAGCTGTCCGCCGCCGTCGTCGCAGATCATCAACGCCACCGGCAGCGCGTCGGCAATGTGCCTGAACGCGGCTTCGTCGGTGGGCAGAAGCGACAGGAATTCGTTGTGCGCGGTAGCGGTCATAGGCGCCCTAGTTTACTCGCACTCGCAAGCCCGCGCCGTGCCGCCAGGCGGCAAGTTCTCAAAGATGCGCCTGGATGAAACGGGAAACGTCCTCGAGCTCTTCCCCGCACACCTCGTGCGCCATGAAATAGCTGCGCATTTCGGGGTGCAGCCCAAGGCGCTCGAGATAGCGCCGGCTGTTCATGCCCATGGTGACCGGCAGGATGGGATCGTTGGTGCCGTGGCACAGCAGCACGGGCAGCCCCGCGTTGGCCGGATGCACGGCGATGGTGTCGTGGGTGGGGAAATAGGTAGACAGCGCCAACAGGCCCGCCAGCGGCTTGTCATAGGTAAGCGCCGCCTGGAAATTGACCGCCCCGCCCTGGGAAAAACCCGCCAGCAGGATGCGTTCGCTGGGAATGCCGCGCTCGATCTCGCGATCGATCAGCTGGTGCACCGCCACGGCGGACGCCAACAACTGCGGCGCATTGAACTTGCGCTCTTCGCCGAAAGCGATGATGTCGAACCAGGCCGGCATCACATGGCCGTTGTTGGCGGTTACCGGCAGGCTCGGGGCATGCGGAAACACGAAGCGGATCGCCGGGTGGCGCGGCAGCCGCAGCAGCGGAATGAGCGGCACGAAATCGTTGCCGTCGGCGCCAAGGCCGTGCAGCCAGATCACGCTGGCTTCGGGAGCATCGGCGGGGTGCAGTTCTTCGCAGGGGAGGTAGTCGGCCACGCAGGTTCTCTCTATCAGGCCGCGGCGCCCTATCAGGCCACGGCGTCCCGCCGGGTGGCGGGAGCGAAACGCTGGTCGAGATACTGGATGATTTGCTGCGGCTCGTCCAGCCACAGCACCTGCGAACCCTGCTCGATGCGCAAGCACGGCGCATGCAGCCGGCCGCACTGCGCCAGCAGTTCGTCGCGATACACCTGGCACTTGCGGATGTCGCAGTACTGGATGCCGAGATCGAGCCGGTGCAGATGGCGCCACAGCAGGAGCGAATTGGGGCAGCCGCGATAGTCGTACAGGCGCAGATTCCTGACTTCCTGGGCGATGAGGCGGCGATCCTGTTCGCTGCGGGCGATGGGCTGCGGACGAAACAGCCAGTCCAGGCAAATCACTGCCATGCCGACACAGCGGCGTACCAACTTGAGCATAAACAAGGTGTTGACGAGGGAAGGTAACGGTGGGGGTGCGAAAAGTGGCGCGCATTATGCCCATCGCGCCCTGTCCTGTCGATAGCGCAGACGCAGGAGTACAATCCTGGGTTTTGGAGCAATTCCGCCCCACCGCAGCAAAAGGAGCCTTCCATGTCCACCGCCGTGTGGTTTCCAAAGCGCTGGCCCGCCAGCGATTCCAGCGTGATCCAGCTTTATTCCATGGCCACGCCGAACGGCCAGAAAGCCGGTATTTGCCTCGAGGAAACCGGCCTTTCCTACGAACCGCATCTGATCAACATCACCAAGGACGATCAGCTTGACCCCGACTTTCTGCGCATCAGCCCGAACAACAAGATTCCGGCCATCATCGATCCCAACGGCCCCGAGGGCGAGCCGATCCACCTGATGGAAAGCATCGTGATCCTGCAGTATCTGGCCGACAAAAGCGGCAAATTCTTCCCCACCACCTATCGCGCGCGCCTCGAAGCGCAGCAATGGCTGGCGTTCCAGGTGGGGCACGTGGGTCCCATGTTCGGCCAGTTCGGCCACTTTCACGTGTACAACAAGGAGCAGACCGGCGGCTACGGCGACACCCGCTACAGTGCCGAGACCCGCCGCCTGCTCGGCGTGCTGAACACGCGCCTGAGCGACCACGAATATCTCATCGGCGACTACAGCATCGTGGACATGGCCACCTGCCCCTGGGTGGAATGCCTGGCCGGCTTCTACAACGCCTGGGAACACCTGCACATGGGCGAATTCGAGCACGTGGAACGCTGGCGCAAGCAGGTTTCGCAGCGGCCGGCGTATCAGCGCGGCATTCTGGTGTGCAAACCCAACTGAAAGGTAAAAATCCGCCGCTTTGTCCGTGGGGTGCTATACGCCCTGTTCCAACAGCCACTTTTTCAGCTGCGTGAGCGGCAGGGCGCCGGAAAGCCGGGCGATTTCGCGGCCGTCGCGAAACAGCAGCAGGGTGGGAATGGAACGGATGCCCCACAGCGCGGCGGTCTGCTGTTCCGCCTCGGTATCGAGCTTGGCCAGGCGCAGGCGCGGTTCCAGCTCGCGCGCGGCCTGTTCGAATACCGGCGCGAAGCTGCGGCAGGGGCCGCACCAGGGCGCCCAACAGTCCACCAGCAGCGGAACGCCGGTGTTCTGCAGCACCTGCACCACGTTGTCGACTGTGAGCACCAGCGGCGTGCCGGCAAACAGCGGCTGTTTGCAGCGGCCGCAGCGCGGGCCATCGCCCAGGCGCTGAGCCGGAATGCGGTTGGGGGTATCGCAGTTTCCGCACGTGAGATTGATCGTTTCCATGACGGCCTCCACCTGAGCGCTGGGCGCGATGATAGCAAAGCGTTTCCAACCGCAACTGTCGAGGCAATCACGGACCGGCGGTTCCGCTACCCGCCCGCGCACCGCATAATGCGCACCCTTTGTACGTCCTGAAGCAGAAATCCCGAACCCACAGCGCGACGGAATCGAAAGTCCCCACCTTGCCATGGCCGCTCCCACCCTGCCCATCCACGCCATACTGCCCGCGCTTTGTGATGCATTGGCCACACGCACCCGGGTGGTATTGCAGGCACCGCCCGGAGCCGGCAAGACCACCCAGGTGCCGCTGGCACTGCTTAGCCAGCCCTGGTGCGCCGGCCGCAGGATATTGATGCTGGAACCACGCCGCGTGGCCGCCCGCGCCGCCGCCACCTTCATGGCGCGCCAGCTTGGCGAGGAAGTGGGCCTTACCGTGGGCTACCGTATCCGCTTCGAAAGCCGCGTCAGCGCCGCCACCCGCGTCGAAGTGGTCACCGAAGGCATTCTTACCCGCCTGATCCAGGACGATCCGCTGCTCGACGGCGTGGCGGCGATATTGTTCGACGAATTCCACGAACGCCACCTGCCGGGCGATCTGGGCCTGGCGCTGGCGCTCGACGTGCAGGGGTCCTTGCGCGAGGACCTGCGGCTGGTGGTGATGTCCGCCACGCTCGACGGCGCCGCGCTTGCCGCCTGGCTCGACGCCGCGCTGCTGAGCAGCGAAGGGCGTTCGTATCCGGTGGAAATCCGCCATTTTCCCGCGCGGCGCGACGAAACGCCGCCGCTGCAGCTGCGGCGCTGTCTCGATCAGGCGCTTGCCGAACAGGAAGGCGACGTGCTGGTATTCCTGCCCGGACAGCGCGAAATCGCCCAGGCGCAAACCCTGCTGGAAGAACCGGCCTACACCACACTGTCCATTCTGGCGCTGCACGGCGAACTGCCGGTGGAACGGCAAAGCGCGGCGCTGGCGCCCGATCCCGACGGCCGCCGCAGAGTAGTGCTGGCCACCAACCTGGCCGAATCGTCGCTTACGCTGCCCGGCGTGCGCGTGGTGATCGATTCCGGCCTGGCGCGCGAACCGCGCTTCGATCCCAATTCCGGCTTTTCGCGCCTGCGCACGGTGACCATCTCGCAAGCATCCGCCGACCAGCGCAGCGGCCGCGCGGGACGCGTGGCGCCGGGCCTGTGCTACCGGCTTTGGCCACGCGAACAGCGCCTGGACGCGGCGCGCACGCCGGAAATCGTCAACGTGGACCTGGCTGCGCTGGCGCTGGAACTGGCGGCCTGGGGCAGCAGCGATCTACGTTTCGTCGATCCGCCGCCACCCGGCACCCTGGCCGCGGCGCGCGAGCTGCTGCTGCAGCTCGGCGCGTTCGATGCGCGCCTGCGGCTCACTGCGCTTGGCCAACGCATGCTGCGCCTGGGCACGCATCCGCGTCTTGCCGCCATGCTGTTGGCGCCAACGAGCGGCCCCGCCAAAGCCCTGGCCTGCGATCTGGCAGCACTGATCGAAGCGCGCGATCCGCTCAAGGGCTATCGCGGCGACGACTGGCACAGCCGCCACGCCGCGCTGCTTGCTCTGCGCGCCAAGGGCGCCGCCACCCCGCCCAATGCCTCGCGCAACGCGCTTGCCGCCATCGAACAGACCGCACGCCAATGGCGCAAGCGTCTCGACGTGAGCGCCAACACGGCCGCGGACGCCAGCCCACGCGCCCTTGGCGCCGTGCTGGCGCATGCCTTTCCCGACCGCATCGGCCACCAGCATCCCAACGACGCGCTGCGCTACCAGCTCAGCGGTGGCCGCAGCGCGCGCCTGTTCGACGACAGCCCGCTGCGCGGCGAACCCTGGCTGGTGGCCAGCGAACTGCGTCTGGAAAACCGCGACAGCCTGATTCTGCGCGCCGCGCCGGTGGACGAAGCCGCCCTGCGGGAAGCGTTTCCCGAGCGCTTCACCACCACGGACAGCGTGCGCTGGGACGCCGCCAGCCGCGCCCTGGTGGCACGACGCGAACGTTGTTTCGACCGCATCGTGCTCGACAGCCGCCCCGCCGGCCGGGTCGATCCCGAGCAGGCCGCCGCCGCGCTGACCCAAGCCGTGGCGCAACTGGGATTGCAGGCCTTGCCCTGGAACGATGCGCTGCAACAGTGGCGCATCCGCGTACAGTGCCTGCGCCGCTGGCTGCAGGATGAGAGCCTGCCCGACCTCAGCGATGCCGCGCTGCTCGCCACGCTCTCCATCTGGCTGCAACCGGCCTTTGCCGGCAAGACCCGGCTCGATGCGCTCAGCACCGATGCGCTGCGCGAAGCGCTGATGCAGAAGTGTGACTGGCCCACGCGCCAACGCATCGACCAGCTGGCGCCCACGCGTCTGCTGGTGCCCTCCGGCCTGGAACGGCCGATCCACTATGCACTGGATACCGCGCCGGTGTTGGCAGTAAAGCTGCAGGAACTGTTCGGCCTGGCACAAACGCCGCGCATCGCCGGCGGCAAGGTGCCGCTGACGCTGCATTTGCTGTCACCCGGCGGCAAACCGCTGCAAATCACCCAGGATTTACGCAGTTTCTGGCAGAACACCTACCCCGAGGTGAAAAGGGAAATGAAGGGACGCTACCCCAAGCACCCCTGGCCCGACGATCCCTGGACCGCCACCGCCACGCATCGCGCCAAGCCACGCACCTGAAAAATGTCCGGGAGAAATTTTTCGCGTCACCACAGGCGGCGCCCCGAAGAGGTGGCGGCCAGGGATGGCACGCCATGAAACGCATTACATTTTCACCACATTTCGTAACAACATCGCCCGGAACGGTGCCCTAGCATCGTGGCGAAGTTCATGAACCCAGGAGACCCATAATGAAAACAGCCCTCGTTCCGCTCTTCACCGCCGCCCTGCTGGGCGCCGCCGGCAGTGCCCTGGCGGAGCCGGCCATTTATCAGAACGGCACGCTCACCATTCCCAACGGCGCGATCTTCACCGATTCGCGCCAGGACTATTACACCCACATCGTGCTGGGCGCCGATGCCGACGGCAAACTCGACCTTCTCTCCGCCATCAAGATGCCGCTGACCTACGTCGACAGCGTGGAGCCGGTGGTGGAACTCACCGAGAACGGCATGGCGGTAACGCTGTACATCGCAGGCAGCAAATCGGTGCCCTGCGTGGACCTGCTGGAGCCGGCGGTGAACCTCAAGGGGATACGTTCACCGTGCTGTTGGCGGAAACGCTCACGACCGCCAGTTGCGTCACCGCACTGGAACCGTTCGAACTGGAAATCCCGCTGGATGTCAGCGGTTTGGACACTGGTGCCACCTACAAGGTAATCGTGAACGACGAGGTGGAAACCAGCTTCTATCTTGACGTGGCCCTAGTGCTCAACCCCGGCCCTGTTATAGTCGTCGACCCTATCTCAACCGATTGATCCACCTCATATCGCGCCAGGCCGCGCAACTAATCGCCCCCGTCCTGTACAGGTTCCGCACATTTTAGTAACAAGACAGGGCGGGCCCCTTCCTACTCATCCGTTCCACGTTTCACGAATGCTCAAGGAGAACCCCATGATGAAAAAGACCCTTACCCCGCTGTTTCTCGGCGCCGCGCTGCTTGCCGGCAACGCCGCGTTCGCTGAGCCCGCCATCTATCACAACGGCCAGCTCAACATTGCGCAGGGCGCCATCTTCACCAACAGTCGCCAGGACTTTTACGAGAATATCGTGCTGAACGCCGATGCCGACGGCAAGCTGGAGATCGCGGCCGCCACCAAGGTGCCGCTGGCCTACGTGGATACCGCCGACGCGCTGGTGGATGGCGCCACGGTAACCCTGGTGGTGAGCGGCAACATGCCCACCCCGTGCCATACGCTGCTGGAACCGGCGGTGTTGCGCACCGATGATGGCTTTACCGTACTGGTGGCCAACAAGAGCACGCTGGGTGAAGACATGGTCTGCGCCACGGTGCTGGAACCGTTCGAACTGGAAATTCCGCTGGATGTCAGCGGCCTGGACGCCGGCACCTACGACGTCACGGTGAACAACGAGGTGGAAACCAGCTTCGATCTGGAGGAGATAGTGGCCCAGCCCAACTAAGCCGACTGAACCTCACCGCAGGAAAATCCCAACGCCGGGGCGGCCCTGACCGCCCCGGCAGCGGCAAGCGCCAATACACAAAAACGTATAACGAAAACGCCGTGCCGGCTTTCAATAATCCTCCGGCACCTGGTCCACGTCGATCTGGCCGCTCATGCGCCGCGTGAGGAAGGACCAGCACATCCCCACCGTAAGCAGCATCGCCACCAGCACCTCCACCGCCCAGGCCAGCGCCGACACGTCGTCGAACGCCAACCAGCCCCAGTACACCGTCATCCACAGCAGGCAGCCAAGCACGGCAGCCGAGGCCAGCACGCCCACCGCGCCAAGCGAATTGAAGGTGGCCTTGAGGTACACGCCCCAGCCGATCAGCAGCACCAGGCCCGCCAGCGCCACGTAGGGCGTCAGCTGGAATTCCTGGTACACCCAGTGGAAATAGGAATGCCCGCTTGGGTTGTAGGTGCTCAGCACCAGGATCAGGGCAAACACGAAACGCATCAGCACGCCGGTGAAGGTCAAGCGCATGGGGATTCCTCGCGGTGGATTGGCGACAGGCAGGTCATGCCGACGGCTCCTCTTCGCGCACCTGCCCTTCCAGATACAGCCACAGACCCTGGATGCGATGGAACAGCGCGCGTTCGTGATGCACCCGCAGCGGGCCGTCGGCGCCGGCGCGGAACGTGGCCTTGAACTCCGCGCGGCCCTGGTCGCCACGCTGCTCGGCAAGCAGTATTTCCAGGCCCTGCCATTGCAGATTGTCGTTGGTCAGGTCGGTAACGCGCACGTTGCGTGCCGTGGCGGGATGCCACGTTCGCATCAGGAATTCGCGGTGATTACCGGCGCCAAGCGCATAGGCGCAATAGCGGGCGCGCACCAGATGGCGCACGGTCTTGGGCTTTTCCTTGAAAGTAAGTATTGGCTCACAGCACTGGGCGAAGGGTTTGTCGTTACCGCAGTAACAACGTTTGGTGTCGGTGGTGGCGGGCATGGCCTTCTTATCGTGGTCTCGTTTGCGGCCGGCGCAGGGGCGCGCCGGTGCCCTGATGATATAGCGAATCGCGGCGCAGGGGAGCCTCCCGCAAGGATCGGGGGCGCTTGCGCGGCTTCCAGGCCTCAGCGCGGCGGATAATTTGGCCCGATCGAGCAGGCGGCGATGCGCGACAGCGCGGTGTAGGACAGTCCGGTTTCCGCATGCCAGCGGTCGAAGGAGTCCTGTATCTGGCGCAGGTCGCGCTTGCTGGTGGGAATGGTGGCGATCTCCAGCCCCGAGGCTTGCAGGCGGGCAGTGACGTCGGCGCTGATGATGAAACTATCCTTGCCCATGAAGCGCAGGAAATACATGCCGGTGTTGCCGCCAAGCCGCGATCCTTCCTTTTTCAGCCAGGCCATCAGCCCGATCTGGTCGCTGGCCGGCCACGGCGCGAAGCGCGCCCCAAAACTGCCGAATTCCTCCGCCGTGCGCCACACGAAATGGGCGTTGTCGAGCACCGAATGGATCTTGGTGCCATTGCGCACGATGCGCGTGTCGCTGGTGTAGGCATCCCATTTTTCCGGCGGCAGATGCGCCAGCCCCTTGGGATTGAAGCCATGGAACGCTTCCTCGAAGCCCGCCCACTTGTGCTCGATCACCTTCCAGTTGAACCCGGCCTGGAACACGCATCGGGTCATCATGCTCAGGTAGCGGTCGTCGGGAATGGCGGCCAGCTTCCTGGGGCTGAGCGGTTTGTGGGCGTCCACTATCTTCGCCAGGGCTTGCGGGCCGCCTTTGCGCTCTTCGGCGAGTTTGAGGATTTTCTTGAAGGAAGGGAGGCTCATGGCAACTGTCCGGAACGGCAACGCGTGTGTTTCATCTAAGCAGAAATCTCCCGGATTGCCACATCATGGCCCACCAAGCGGCGCCGGAAAAATGCTGCCAGGCACTATACGGCAACCTTGCGCCACCGTGCACGCGATGTGGCGGTCACCCGCCAAGCGCGATGTTCGCGCCGAAGTCGCAGAAAAACGGCGGCTGTACCCAGGCCGTGTCGCCGCCGGCCGCGAACAAGCCGCGCAGGATCGTGCGCCTGGCATCGGGATCGACATCGCGCGTGGCGTTGAACGCATAACAGAGGTCGTGCGCCCGCTGCCGCGCCGCCGCAAGTTCGGGATCGAGAGAATCGTACAGCTCGCCCGCCAGCATCTTCTCGCGTTCACTCGCCATGTTGGCACTCCTCCAGACGTGAGTGAGGACCGCCACAGCAAAGCACACTATCGGCGCAGAATCTTCTCCATCGCCTTGCCTTTTGCGAGTTCGTCGACCAGCTTGTCGAGATAGCGCACTTTCCGCATCAGGGGATCCTCGATGTCCTCGAGACGGACACCGCACACCACGCCGGTGATGAGCGCACTGTTGGGATTGAACGCGGGCGCTTCGGCAAAGAAGGTCTCGAGATCGTTTTCCCGGTCGATTTGCCGCTGCAGGCCAGGCCGATCATAGCCCGTCAGCCAGCAGATCACCTGATCCACTTCCTCCTGCGTGCGCTGCTTGCGCTCCGCCTTCTGGACGTACAGCGGGTACACTTTGGAGAACTTCATGGTGTAGATGCGGTGTTGCGGCATTCTCGTCTCTCTTCATCGCCACCAATGGATACCACTCATTGCGCTTCCGGTGAATGCGCGCCGGCCGCCGCCTGAATCATTTTCCATCCGTTGCCGGACGGATCGCGAAAACCGGCATCCACGGCGCCATAGCGGCTCACGGGTTCCTGCGTGAACTCCACGCCGCGCGCCTTCAGCCGTTCATAGGCCGCCTGGCAGTCGTCCACCGCAAGCACCAGCGGCGGCATGGCGCCCTTGGCCAGGATTTCGCGCAGGGCCTGGGCGGTTGCCGCGTCATGCACCGGTGGTCCTGGCTTGAACAGGCCGAGCTGGAACGAAGGCTGGTCCGGATGCCGCACCGTAAGCCAGCGATAATCGCCGTTGCGCACATCGGTATGGACAGCAAACCCCAGCTTTTCCACATAGAAGGCCAGCGCCTCATCCTGGTCCCGCACGTACAAACCCACTACTTCTACACCTTGCGTCATAACACCTCCGTTGGTTGAAGCGCCGTTGACCCCTCAGGAAATATCCGTAACGCTCACGCCCTGCCGCTCGGCGCAGAGCTGCAGCGTACGCTGCCAGGCGGGACGCGCCAATGCCTTCGCATAATAGGCCTGCACCCGCGGGTAGGGTTCGAGAAGGCCGGTACGGCGGGCTCCCCGCAGAACCGTGGCGAGAAGAATATCGGCCACTGTAAATACTTCGCAGGCGATCCATTCGCGACCCTCAAGGCGCCGTTCCAGCCCCATAAGCCAGCGCGTGGCTTCCTTGACCAGCACGGCCCGCCGTTCATCGGACCATTTGCCACCCAAACCAGCATCGATCAGTTGAATCTCGAACAGCGGACGCTCGGCGGTAGCAAGCGCGGCGAAACACCATTGCACGACCTGCATGCGTTCGACAAAGTCCGCCGGAATCAGCTTGCCCGTCTTTTCAGCGATATAGAGCAGTATGGCGCCGGATTCGGCCATGACGAAGCCGTCATCATCGATCACCGGCACCTGGTGGAAATAGCTGATGCGGTCATAGGCCGGGCTGTCGAGATCGCCGGCAATGTAATCAAGCGCATGGACACGATAAGGCAGCCCGGTTTCCTCCAATACCCATTGCACGCGCAAATCGCGCGCCTTGCCCACCATGCCGGGATAAACGCGGCCGAAGCCATAAAGCGTAATCATAAACACCTCCAGAATTCACAAGGGTAGACCTTGGGGCAGGGTGCTGCCCGACAAGAGCCTAACGCCAAGTAGTCGCGGGAGGGGGGGTGGTGATTCGACAAGGGTTGGAAGATTTTCTGGGCTACTGGGATTCGTATATACGTAGCGCTATCGAAGCCCATCCATTTATACGGTGACCGTAAGCTTAACGCCAAGACTATGGAGCACTTTCAGAATAGTGTCGTAGCGAGGTTTTGCGCCAGGCGCCAAGGCTTTGTATAAGCTTTCGCGGCCAAGCCCGGTGCTGCTTGCTATTGCAGACATACCTCGAGCCTTTGCAACTGCAGAGATTGCTGCCAGGAACACCTCTGGATTTTCATCTTCAAGCGCAGCAGTAAGAAATTCTGCAATCGTCTCTTCACTGTCCAAATAATCAGCAGCATCAAATTTAGCGAAATTACCCATGGCTCACTCCTCGATCATCCCAGCAAGTACCTTGGCTTTTACTATATCCATCCTTTGAGAGGACTTGTCTCCCCCTCCTAGGACATATACAAGCACCTTGCCCCTAAGTGCGTAGTAAACACGGTAACCAGGGCCGAAATGAAAGCGGAGCTCACTGACTCCCTCACCAACAGGCCGTGTATCACCAAGATTCCCTAACTCCAGAGAAACCAGGCGCGCAACGATCCGAGCCTTGGCAACCCTGTCCTTGAGTCCCGCAAGCCAGTCATCAAATTCCTTTGACCGGAATACCGTATACATGATCGGATAGTATCCGTACGGATACATTATGGCAAGAATAATTATGCTGCCCTTAATTCCTGGGCAACCACCGTTGTTACTTCATGATAAAAATGATGTCCGCTTCGTCCTGTCGAGAGGCGCTCCGCCATCGATTTTTCACTCAATGTCTACTGGCTCCTTATCGTCTCGCCCTTCCACATATCTGCAAGTTACTACTCCGACAATGAGTACGAGCACCGAAGAATAGAGCAGCAAGGAAGTGGTGACGCCCACGGTATAGACAAGTATCGGCGCTATGCCAAAGACCATGGCGCCGGCAGAAACGATTATGGCTTCTTTCCTGACGTAGCTCATGATGCCAAGCGGCAAAGATAGGAAACAAAGGTAGAACGCCGCGCGGGCGATGCGCGGCAAGACAGGAAGCGATTCTTGGATAACCACGATGGTGCCGTCGGCATATAGCTGCCCTGAACCTGTGGACGTGTATGATCCCGGCCCGTAAAGCTCGATGCCGCATAGGACAACCAGACAAAGGAAGCTGATGATTATTCCCGCAGTGCCAAATGTATATTTATCGGCATTCCGTCGCATTTGCCCATCCTGAGACAAGTGTACAGACCGCGTCTGCTTTAGCCTCGCCGTTCAGAAAGCGTGGCAACAATGGGAGCACCCCGCGTCACAATGATGGTGTGCTCATACTGCGCGGAAAGGTTCCCGTGCTGCCCCAACAGAGTCCACCCATCTTCCGCTTCGTTGACGTAGGTGCTTTTGGTTGAAAGAAACGGTTCTATGGCGATTACCTGCCCCACCTGCAACCGGCGCGTATCGCTGGGGTTGTAGTAGCTGACAATCCCCTCTGGTTCCTCGTGCAACCCCTTCCCCACACCATGGCCGGCAAGATTTCGGATTACCTTGAAGGCATGTGATTTCGCCGTCTGTTGAATGGCCTTTCCAATACGGTTGATTGGAGCGCCCGCCTTGGCCTCAGCCACCGCATGCTTCAATGCCAACTGCGTGGCGTGGCACAAGCGCGCCTTGATCCTCGAAATCGGCGGGACAACGACTGTACCGCCCGTATCGGCAAAGTAGCCGTCCAGTTCCGCAGAAACATCGACATTCACGATGTCTCCCGCCTGGATGATTCTGGGGCCCGGAATGCCATGCGCGGCTTCCTCATTGATACTGATGCAGGTGGCGCCCGGAAAGTTGTAGGTGACCCGGGGAGCGGACTTGGCACCGAAGCTCTCCAGCAGGTCGGCTCCCAACTGATCCAGTTCTGCGGTCGTCATGCCTGGCTCGATTGCGTCCAGCATGGCGTCGCGCACGTGGGCCACAACCCGCCCGGCTTTCAGGATTCCATCGACGTCTTGCTGGCTTTCTATGGTCATGTGTTTACCTTGATTCGTGGGCTGCTGCTTAGTATCTGGAAAGCCTGGACATATTCATAACAGAGATTTCCCGTCAAAGTACCGAACAGGAATCTCCGCCACCAAACCACCCACGGCTAGCCTGAAGTTTACTGCCACCCTGGGATCAGGCTGACCGGGCAAGGTTCTATAGTGGGTAATACAACCGCAATTCAGGCAGTGAACGAATTCCAGTTCCTCGTCACCCCAGATGTAACCGCTCTCGCTTCCATTCTTGACATCGATTCTGACTTGCTGAGGCGGATAGTAACCCCAAAGCGCCTGATATCTGGAGCATATTGAACAGTTACAGTTTGTGACCTGGGTTGGGGCTTCGACTTTGATCTGTATATGCCCGCAGTGGCAGCTTGTCTTCACTGGCCCCACCCACACCTTGAGGCATTATTATTTCTTGATATTCGTATCATCTTTGTTCTTTTTCGCGCCCCAGGCAGCACCAACCGCAGCGCCCAGCGCAATTCCAATGGCTATTCCGATGCCTGCATTGTCTATGAATACTCCAATGATCGCTCCTACCCCTACGCCGAGGGCAATGCCGATCGTCAATCCGGTAGTCTGATTACGATTATCATCGGCCATCGATTCTTCCTCCCAGCCATAGGTTACGTGCAGGAAAGGCCACCGTCGGGCTTATTGACCGGTAAGAGCAAGTTGGCATCGCGCGCTATTTTCCAGTTCCCATCCTCCTTGCGCAGGATGGAGAGGGTGTGGCCAGAGAGCACCGTGGGCTGCTCGTTCCCGGGTTGAGTGGCGATGACCTTGAGCTTCGTGACTATGTAGGCCCAATCTCCCAGCACCTTGACTTCCAGGACCTCACCGTGGCCATCGAACGTTACCGACGCGTCGGCCTGGGCCTGCGACGCTTTTGCAAACGCGAGCTTGCCAAAGGGTTCCTGGCCGGCAACGAGGAACATCACATCGTCCGTCATCAGGCCTAGCATGGTATCGGAATCGCCGGCTTTCGTTGCCGCCATCCAGGTGTGCACGAGATTGCGAATTTCCTGCTCGTCGTTCATGGCGACCTCCGCGCTAGTTCATTTGTATCGAGCGTGAACGGGATTTTGGTTTGGCCCCGCACACCCGGCGCCGCAGGCGGCTAACACCAAAGACAGCGTAATTGCACTTCGATTCATACTCTTTTGTTCACAGTGATTGAAATAAGCGAGCTACGTTAGCCTGACTTGGCCACTTTAGCGTGCCTCGGCGAGTCAACGTGCCAGACTAAGCTCGATGCAGTCAGACCCGCAGCTTTTCGTATCCCCGGGCGTGGGGGATGGCCGTGGGCGATGCAGCACCGCGCGCGTCAGCGCAATGCGTAACGATTCCCCGGCCAGGGTGGCCTGGCCATCGACGATCAATGAATAGTCGGTTTCCGATTGCGGTGGCCAGACCAAGCTGACGATGGGGCGCGCAAGCACGTTTTCGCGCGAGCGCCTGCCGACGCCATTCACGATCATCTCACCGCCTTGCAGGATCGGCGCTACCTGGACCGCATGCGGCGAGCTTTTGCCGGTGACGGTCATCAGATAAGCAAAGCGATAACGGGCCATAACCTCCGCCAGGCTTGCCAATTCGACCGGGATACTCATGATTGGTTTCTCCTTTGTTACGCGTTCTCATCACTGTCATTGATATACGAATACAGCTTGATATCCGTACGCTCCACCCAGCCAAGGCTGTACCAGAAGCGTTTGGCCGCCTCATTCTCCACGAGGATCATCAGATGCGATTTTTGGATTCCCTCGCGTTTCAAAGCCTCAAGACATAACCGCACCAATGCTTTGCCGATCCCGCTTCGGCGATACGTGCTTTCAACCGACAGATGCTGGATATAACCACGCTTGCCATCGTGCCCCGCCATGATGGTGCCAACGATATCGCCGGCGCTTTCAGCGACAAAGCTCAAGCCAGGATTTCTGGAAAGATACTTCGCGATGCCGTCTCGCGAATCCGCGTCCCGCAACCGCACACCTTCCGAGCGCATCCAAAGCTCGACGATGGCGCTGTAGTCTTTAATGGTCATGGGGCGATATTGCACAGCGTCCTCCAATATCAGGCAAATCCGGTTGGGCGTAGCACTTACAGATCAGCTCAAAGCTCCTTACAGATGAGCTGAAGGCTCCTTACGGATGAGCTGAACAAATTACAGCATGTCCGTCTTTTTTACATTAATTCGCAAGGTGTGGCGATAGAGCATCAGCATGCAAAATGGAAATTTCATTCAAATAGAGCGGCTTATTGGCATGGCATACTCGTTGCTTCCTTTCTGCTACAGCCATGATGGAAGCATTTTCAGCCGCAACCTCTAGCGCTGCCATTGATTGGCGAAATCAACTCATCGGAAAGCCCGCTGCATTGGCGCTTTCTCGCGTCTGGCCCGCTGCCCAAGCCAGAGGAGGAATTTCATGTACCGCGCCTTGACTGGAGCCTGTTCCATCTTTGCCCTCGCCGTATCTGCCTTTGCCGCAGAGCCCGACCCCTTGCCACCCGATGCCTCTTTTCGACCTCTGCCTACCATGCCCTTCTCCAGGGCCAAGGAAATCGACGAGGCGCAGAAACCGCAGGTGATGGAGCGCCAACGCGACATGCTGGAGGCACGCTACGACCTCGCCAACCGGCCAATGGACGGTGTGATGATGTCCGGCGGACGCAAGCCCGTACAGGATGGCGTTCGGGTAAGGCTGCCACAAGGGCAATCGTGGGAAGGCCTGGCCGGCATGGCTGCACAGGACATCCTGGAGAGCGACCTGCTGCCCGACGGCTTCAAGCCGCTGCCGCATGTGAAGCAGACCGCAGGCGGCCAGGTTTTTCCCGATGTCGAGATCGACGATATGGCTGAGCAGGAGCAGCGCGACCTGCGGCGCTTCGACGTCGACTTCGATCTGCCCGATCACCTCACGCCCGAGTTTCCGCCGCCGATCTTCCTGACGAACCATCCTGAACTTGGCGACGTGTCGCACGGTGAACTGCTGAGCATGCGTAATCATTACGAGATCATGAATGGCCTGCTCACGCCGGTGCAGATGGAAGGGCTGCGCATACTGCTCAGTTCGTTTCCGCAGGAGGAATTCAACCAGACCGAGGACCGCAAGGTGGCCGAGCCAAGCATAGGGGTTGCGTGTCTGGACTGCCACGCGAACTTCCATACCAACGCCGCTTTTCACCTGACACCCGACGTGCGCCCGCAGGCCGCGCGATTCCGCCTCGATACGCCCAGCCTGCGCGGAATGTTCAATCAACAGATTCACGGCTCGAAGCGCTCGCTGCGGTCAGTCGAGGATTTCACCGAATTCGAACAGCACACCGCCTATTTCAATGGCGACCACGTAAGCGCTTCGCGCAAAGGCGCGCATATTCCGGACCGGGCGCACAAGGTGGCGCTGATGGCGCAAATGCAGAACATGATCGACTTTCCCCCGGCGCCAAAACTGGATCCGCTTGGCCGTCTCATTCCAGAACTCGCCACCGAGCAGGAGCTGATGGGCGAGGAAGTGTTCAACGATAAAGGCCAGTGCGCCGTCTGCCACGTCCCGAACACCGCGTTCATGGACCAACAGATGCATGATCTCCGGCTCGAACGCTTCTATAAACCCGGCGAGACCGTGAATGATTTCGTGCTGCTGCCGGATGGTCCGATCAAGACCTTCACGCTACGCGGCATCAAGGACTCGCCGCCCTACCTGCATGACGGGCGGCTACCTACGCTTGCCGACACAGTGGAGTTCTTCAATCTGGTGCTGGGCACGAACCTGACCCAGCCCGAAAAGGACGCGCTCGTTGCCTACATGCTGACCCTATGAATCGACGGAGAATCCAATGCGCGCCGCTGCCCTTGCAATCGTTTTTACCCTGCTGCCCATCATGGCAAGTGCCCAGATCGGTAACCCGGGCTTCATGGCCCCCAACACGCGCTTTGCCGCGCCGGGCGTGCCAGCCCAGAACCAGCCGAATACCGCCGATACCTTGTTCGCGCAGCTTGCCGCGGAGGGCGGTCTGGCGGAAGTGGACTTCGCCCAGTTGGCGTCGGATAGAGGCCAGGCTTCTTCGGTGGGAGATTTTGCCAGCAGGATGGTCGACGACCATTCCACCGCAAACGACAACCTCACGGACCTTGCGGCCAAGAGCAATATTTCGTTGCCCGAGGAGATGAATCCCGCACATGCCGCCATGCGTGGCCAGCTTGAAGACCTCGATGGAGCCGCCTTCGATCTTGCTTACATGCGCGGTCAGGTGGTCGACCATCAAAAGACCGCCACGCTGCTGATGTGGGAAATCGACGCCGGCCAGGATTCGGGCTTGCAGCAGTTCGCGGCAGAAACGCTGCCAACGGTGCTTGAGCATCTCAGGATGGCGCGTGAGATTGTGGCCGATCTTGCGCGGGAGCAGGTGGCGGCGGATTAGTTCGCATGCGTTTATGGACCCAATGACCAAACTCATTGGGGGTATTGGCAGGAGCCACTACCCAGTGCAGCGCCTTATGCCACCGCCTTGGCACCTCCGTAGACGACGAAACGAAAGCGCTTGTACCAGCAGTCGATATCGTTGAAGCCCACCTCGGCAAGCCATGCCAATTGATCGGACAGCAATGCGTTCCTGTCCTCACGCATCCGCTCACGGGCTTGCGCCAGCGCCAATTCCGCTATGCCATTGGCCTGCGCATCCTCCAGCCACATTCTTTCGTACTGTTCTTCACCACTTGGCGTAGGTGCCAACGCCTGATCGATATTGATGAACATGCCGCCAGGGCGCAGTGCCCGGAAAATCTTCTGGAAGAGTACGCGCTTATCATCATCGTCAAGATGGTGGATCGATAAGGCGGAAATCACCAGGTCGTACTCCGCTATCGCCGACAGCTGAGTATGTTCCTGCAGGGAATATGTGATGCGATGATTGCCCGCAAACCGCTGCCTTGCCTGCGCAAGCATGGCCTCCGACAGATCCGTAAGGTGCAGCCTCGCCTCGGGAAACGCCTTTGCCACCATTGCCCCGAAAAGCCCGGTACCCGCCCCCAGATCGAGTACATGAAGCCGCGTTCCACTGGCAAACGGTATGACGCGCATGGCAGTGCCATATACCTCATCAAATGATGGCACCAGTTTCGGTCGATCCGCGTCATAGGCCGTTGCGCATTGGTCGAATAAATCGCGCAGTTTCACGTTTTCTCCTGGATTGAGATCCAAAGGCTTGCCGCAAGCAAACGGCCCTTGGCGTAACAATGACCCGCTCCATGCCTGAGGGAATCAATTCCAATTTTTGCTAACACTTGCGCCAAACCTGCAATTCCGAGTGGTAAGGAAAATCGAAGCGCTCGCCCAGCGGCGACACGATTTGCCGAACGCTTTCAAGAACGCGTTGCTGTTCGTCAGGATCCAGCATGGCGATGAAGCTGGTGGACAAGGCGCGTTTGACCACGCCTTCCTGGTTGATGGGCTGAGGATTCGGTATTGCCCACTCATCCATGAGTTCAAATGACGTATCGCTGTCGATTGCCTGGCGCCATGCCATGGTACGGTGCCGCGGCGTATCGCCGGCGTACTGGTTCAACGCCTCCTCATAATTGCGCATCCACTCGACCGATTCATCCCTGACATTCCAGACGCACGTCAGCAAGCCTTGCGGGCGGAGGATCCGTTTGATCTCGGCCAATGCCGCCTGGTAATTGAACCAATGGAAGGCCTGGGCAACGACTACCGTGTCAACGCTGCCAGTTTCCAGACCGGTATCTTCAGCGGTTCCCTCGCGGACATCCACCGCCGGAAATCGCCTGGCAAGCTTGGAACGCATCTCCGCCAAAGGCTCTATCGCAATGGGCGAATAACCCGCCTGCACCAGATGGCTGGTAAAAATGCCGGTGCCGGCGCCAAGCTCCACCATCACGCCTTGTGGAACATTCTCCACAAAACGCTGCACGAGCTTGGGGTGGTAGCTTGGGCGAATGCTGGCATAGGTATCGGAATTCAGCTGATAGCCGGAAGCGGCGGATTGGTGAACCAACGTTGTCTCTCCTATAGGGCAGTCAATACCCATGCCTATAACTGCCGAGCCCCGAACAGCCTCCAATCAACCGCGAACCGCGGCCTCGATGGCACTGACGTCGATTTTTTTCATTTTCATCATTGCGTCGAACGCACGCTTGGCAACCGCCGGGTCGGAACCGGCAACGGCGTCTGTCAGCACCACCGGCGTTATTTGCCACGACACGCCCCACTTGTCCTTGCACCAGCCGCAAACGCTTTCCTGGCCGCCATTGCCAACAATCGCGTTCCAGTAACGATCCGTTTCGGCTTGATCCACGGTTGCCACCTGGAACGAAAACGCTTCACTTTGCGTGAATGCGGAGCCGCCATTGAGACCGATGCAGGGGATGCCCATTACCGTGAACTCCACGGTCAAGACGTCGCCTTGCTTCCCTGACGGATAGTCTCCCGGCGCGTGGTGCACGGCGCTGACGAAGGAATCCGGAAAGGTGCCGGCGTAGAATCGTGCCGCTTCTTCAGCACCGCTGTTGTACCAAATGCAAATTCTATTCTTTGCTGGTGTTGTCATGTTGCTTCTCCGTTGAGTTTAGAGAATCTTTGCGCACATAGCGCAAATGTGTGGCGGCTGAGCCGTCAAGCACCTTGTCGATGCGAAACTGCGGTCCGGGTTCGCGCAGGTTCTCGAAGAGGCGCCGACCGCCGTGGAACAGCACGGGTGCCAGGGCGATTTCCAACTCGTCGACGGCATCCAGGTTCAGGTACTGCTGAATCACGTCCGCGCCGCCGGCGATACGAACGTCGCGGCTGCCGGCGGATTCGCGGGCCAGTGCCAGGGCGCGTTCCGGCCCGTCGTTGATGAAGTAAAAGGTGGTTCCGCCGGGGCGCTCCCAGGGTTCGCGTTTCTCGTGGGTAAGCACATAGACCGGCGTGTGGAACGGCGCGTCCTCCGGCCAGGCGACTTCGCCCTGATCGAACATGCGCTTGCCCATGATGTTGGCACCGATGCGCTCCGTGGTGCTGCGAACCAGGTCATTGACCGGCCCGGTTTCTCCGCCTGGTCCGAGCTTGAGGTTCTCGCGAAAGTACTGTTGATTGAGAATCCAGGCCATCAGCGCACCCCACTTGGCGCCCCAGTTCTTGTACTCGGGCTTGCCCATGGTCATGCCTTCGGGCGCCATGTAGCCATCGAGGCTAAGTCCAATGTTGACGAATACCTTGCTCATGCTCCTCACCTCTTCAAATCTTGGAAACCGCCTGGTTTTTTGGCCGTCTGATCAATAACCGGAGCGCAATGCCCAATGCACAAACATTGCAAACCCCGATAAAGAAAAAGATGCCCGGCGAACCCAGCAGATAGATGCCAATGGGAAGCAGCGCGAACATCGCCATGGCCACCAGACCGATCGGGCTTTTGTAGAGCGAGGCGACGATGCCGAAGATGGCCACCACCAGCATGGCCAGGTTCGACCGGGTGAATTCGGTAACGGCCACGTAGGGGTTGAAGAACAGCAGCGTCACCCAGAGCGCGAGGGTGATCAGCCAGAGGACAAGGCTCAGGTGATAGGGAAGGGAATTCCGCAATTTGCGCCACATGGTCGGTTCTTCCGTTCGTTGCCCCGACGAACAGCGCCGGGGCAGTGGCGCAATGGTAACGGATGATGGGTGGGAATCAGCGTTCCGCGATCAGTTTTTGCAGCAGCTCCGCCGTTTCCGGATGCGCATCACCACCATCCCCACGGCCGAAACGGCCGCCGCGGCCCATGGCGGCATCGAGTGGAGTGGCGCCGGCATTGTCCTTGTATTGCAGGTCGGCGCCGTGATCGGCCAGCAGTTGCACCAGGGAATTCCAGCCGTTGGTGGCGGCACCGAAGAGTGCCGTCTGGCCTTGCAGGCCTTCGGCGGCGTTGGGATCCGCGCCGGCTTCGAGCAGCAGTTTGGCAACGTCATAAGCCTGCTTTTCGGTGCGGAACTTGCCGCGGGTGTCGACGTTGCTGGTGCGGTAGCCGGTGGCGACCATCAGCGGGGTGATGGCGTCTTCGTTCGGCAGATCCACCAGGGCGCCTTTTTCAAGCAGCAGCTTGGTCACTGCCACGTCACCGCCGCGCGCGGCACGGAACAGCGCGGTGGTACCGGTGCGCAGCAAGCCGTCGGCACCGCGGTCGGCGCCAAGGCTGCGGTAGGGCGGAAACAGTTTCAATTGCAGGTTGGGATTGCCGCCGCGTTCGAGGATCAACTGGATGACTTCGAGGTTGGTGGTCAGGTCGTCCGCCGGACGGTCGGCGCGGCCGCCGTGCGGCAAGGTGTTGTAGTCCACGGCGGCGTAGAGCGGCGAGCGGCCGTAGATGTCCCATTTGTCGAGATTGGCGCCGGCGTCGATCAGCACCTTGGCGGTGTCCCACTGGGCGTTGAGGGTGGCCATGACCAGCGGCGTGACGCCTTCCGGGTCGGCCCTGTCCGCGTCGGCGCCGGCTTTCACCAACTGTTCGGCGCAGGGGGCGCAGCCTTCGCGCGCGGCATAGTGCAGCGGGGTCATGCCGCCGGGCGGCAGAATCTTCATGCGCGGTTCGGCGGTTACCTGGCGCTCCCAATCATTGGGTAATGACTGAACATTGGCGTCGGCGCCGTTGTCGAGCAACAAGGCCACCATGTCCGGCTGCTGTTGGGCGCTTGCCCACATCAGGGCGGTCTGGCCGCGCCACTGTTCCACGGCGTTGACGTCGGCGCCGGCTTTGATCAGCGCCTTGGCGGCGTCGAGGTGGCTGGTGCGCGCCACGATCATCAGCGCGGTCTGGTCGTCCGCGCCGCGTTCGTCGGCCTGTGCGCCGGCCTTGAGCAGTTGCGTGATGATGGCGGCATTGCCGCTGATCGCGGCTTGCGACAGCGGCGTGGCGCCGTAGCTGTTGCGCGCGCTCACGTCCGCGCCTTGTTTGATCAAGCGTTCCACCAGCGCCGCGTCATCGTAATACACGGCCCAGTGCAACGCCGTGGTGCCGTCGGACTGTGCGGCGGTAACGTCGGTGCCGCGCGTAACCAGCTCCAGCGCGGCGGTGGTTTCGCCCTTGGCGGCCAGCGCAAGCAGCTGCTGTTCATTGCCGTCCTGCGCCTGGACGCCGGTGGTCAACAGCGCCAGCAGCACGCCCGCGCACAGCGGTTTGAGTGTGTTGGTCAACTTCATCATGCATCCTCGCCCTGGGCACCCGGCCCGCCGCTCAAACCTCTTCGATCAAGCCCGTGGCATCGCCAAGCGCGTCCACCGGCACACCGATGCGATCCAGAATGGTCAACATCAGGTTGGATACCGGCGCGCGTTCGGGCGCCATGATGTGCTGGTTGCCCTTGATGCGGCCACCGGCCTTGCCGATGATCACCGAGGGCAGCGGCCAGTGGTCGTGCGCGTTGGAGTTGCTCATGTTGCTGCCGTACAGAATCATGGCGTTGTCCAGCATCGAGCCGCTGTCACCGTCCGGCAATTCGGCGAGTTTGTCGAGGAACTTGGCCAGCACCAGGCTGTGGTATTCCTGGATGCGCAGCAGCCGCGCGATCTTGTTGGGATCGTTCTGGTGATGCGACAGCGGATGGAAGGCATCGGAGACGCCGACATGGTTGTAGGTCTGGTTGCTCACCTCGGCCGCCATCATCATGTTGGCGATGCGGGTAACGTTGCCCTGGTAGGCCAGCAGGATCATGTCCAGCTGCAGGTTCAGCAGCGTGTCGAAATCCGTCGGCGTGCCGGCGGGCGCATCGGGCAGGCTTAGGTGCGACAGGTCGTGGCCGGCGCTTTTTTCAACCCGGCGTTCCACTTCGCGCACGGTTTGCAGGTAGTCGTCGAGCACCACGCGGTCGGCGGCGCCAAGCGCTTTGTTCAGCGTGGCGGTTTCCTCCAGCATCAGGTCCAGGATGCTGGCGGTCTGCTTGCCGATGCGCTCGCGCTCGGCGGCGTTGTCGCCCACCCCGAACAGCGTTTGGAACAGTTTGCGCGGGTTGTTCTCCATGGGCAGCGGCGTGCTTGGCGTACGGAACGAGATGGTGCCGGCGTAGCTGCAGCCGTAGGCGCGGTCGCAGGCGCCCGCCGCGCCGCTGGTTTCGGTGGCCACTTCGATGGAAGGCAGCGGCGTGTCCTGGCCGATGTACTGCGCGGCGATCTGGTCGATGGTGATGCCGCCGAACGGTTCATGGCTGACGCGCGGCGTGGCGCCGGTCAACCAGGTGCCGGGCGTGATCGCGTGCACGGGGCCGTAGGCGCGCTTGTTTTCCAGGTTGGACACGATGGTCATGTGTTCCTTGAACCTGGCCATCGGCGCCAGGATGGATTTCAGCTCGAAGTCGCTGCCCACCTTGTCCGGCGTCCAGTTGGTCATCACCGCGCCGTGCGGCACGTAGAAGAAGCCCAGGCGCGGCGGCGCCTTGGCGGCGGTTTGCCCCAATGCGGTGGCGGCCGGAATCATCGCGTCGAGCAGCGGCAGGGAAACCGTGGCCAGCGCGCTGCGCAGGAAGGTCCTTCTGGGCAGGTGTTTCTTGGTCAGGTACATGGGGCTTTCCTCCTATGCTCTATGCTGCGCGTTCAGCGGTTGCCAACTTGCAGGGCACCGGCATCGGGCACGGTAATCGACTGGAACTGGTCGCTGTCGATGACACCGGCAATGATGCTGGAAAAACGATAATCGTGCTTGGCCGCTTCATGCACGATGGCACGCACGGTGGGCATGTCGTGTGCCTCCACGCCGCGTCCGATCGCGTACATGAGCAGTTTTTCCGTGAAGATCTGCGCAAACTGGTCCGGGCGTTCCACCAGGGCGTTGCGCAGGTCGTTCACGCCCTGGATCGGCTGGCCGCTGGCAAGCTGCCCGCTGGAATCGATCGCCACGTTGCCGGCGTCGCGGTCGCGGTCGCGCCACTGGCCGATGGCGTTGAAGTTTTCCAGCGACAGGCCCAAGGGATCCATCACGTCGTGGCAGCCGGCGCAGGCCGGGTTGCTGCGATGCATTTCCAGGCGTTCGCGCACTGTCATCGCCACCGCGGCGCCTTCCGGCGTTTCCGGGAAGGCTTCCACGTTGGGCGGCGGCGTGGCAGGCGGCACGCCCATCAGGTTTTCCATGATGAAGGCGCCGCGGATCACCGGAGTGGTGCGGTTGGCGTAGGACGTGACCATCAGCACCGCGCCCTTGCCCAGCAGGCCGAAGCGTTCCTGTTGCGCCAGCTTCACCTTGCGGAACTGGTCGCCGCGCACATCGGTGATGCCGTAGTGCAGCGCCAGGTCCTCGTTGAGGAACGTGGTGTCGGAGGTGAGCAGCTCATGAACCGGCGCGTCGCGCGCGATCAGATCCGCCGCGAAATAACGGATTTCGTCGCGGAAGGCGTCGAGCAGGCCGGCGTTGTAGTCGGGGAACAGCTCCGGATCGGGATCGATGTTGTCGAGTTCGCGCAGGCGCAGCCACTGGAACACGAAGTTGTCCACCAGCGCTTCGCCGCGCGGATCGGCCAGCATGCGCGCCACCTGCTTGTCGAGGTTGTCGCCCTGGCGCAGTTGATTGTTGGCGGCCAGGTCGATCAGTTCCGCGTCCGGGGGCGAGCTCCACAGGAAGAAGGCCAGGCGCGAGGCCAGTTCCAGGTCGCTGATCGGCACCACGGAACCGGGAGCCGCTTCGCCATCGGGTACTTCGGCGCGGAACAGGAATTTGGGGCTGGTGAAGATCGCCATCATGCCGTTCTTGATGCCGTCGTCGAAGCTGCCGGCTTCGCGTGCCTCGGCGAAGAAGCGCAGCGGCGCGTTCAGGTCGGTTTCGCCCACCGGGCGGCGGAACGCCTGCTTGGCCAGGTTGGCGAAGATGTTGCGGGCGCAATCCAGTTCCTCGCTTGGCGCGGTGGGCTCGCAGATCATGACCTTGCGGCGGCTTTCCGTGGCGATGACCCCATTGGTGCTGAGCGGGCCGGTAATCTGCACGCCGCGCATGCGGGCGATGCGATCCATGCCGCGGTTGTGGTCGAGGCTGTGCAGGAACTCGTCGGATTCGGCGAAGCTGCGCGCCACGAAGGCCACGCCGATGGCGTGTTTGCCGGAACTTACCGTAATCGGAATGTCCTTGAAGCGGGCGTTGATCTCGGCCACGGCCGGCGCCTGCTCCTGGTCGAGCTTGCGCAGGTCTTCGCCACCGCCGATGCTGCGGCGGAAGATTTCCTCGCCGTCCAGGGTGACGACCACGTCGTGTGCGTATTCCATGCCAAGCGTATAACCCGCGCCGGCCATGCCCGGAATGGTAAGTGTGTACTCGCCATCCACCGGGAATTCGTGTTCCACCAGCACGCCGCCACGGGTGCCGAGCGGCAGGCCGTGTATGTGGGCGCCCTGGTAGGAGCTGTCCACCGGGTAGGTGACTACTTCCTGGCGCGGCGAGGGATCGCCCACGGCGCGGTCGCTTACCGTGCGGGCGGCGGCAATGTATTGATCCAGGAATGCCGGCGACACTTTCAGCACGTTGGCGATGTTGTCGAAGCCGTCGCTGTTGTCGTCTTTCGGCAGGGTAAGCTCAGCTTCGAGCTCCACGCCGGTGATCTGGCGGATGGCATTGACGTATTCGGTGCGGTTGAGGCGATGCAGCCCCACCCGGCCCGGGTCGGGAGATTCATGCGCATGGGCATCGAGCACGTTTTCAAGCGCACCTATCAGCGCCCAGCGATCCGCCTCGCTCGGCTGTTTCTGGCTGGGGGGTGGCATTACCGAACCGCGTATTTTCTTCAGGGCAAGTTCGAACTGGTCCGCATGAGAGGCCACGGTGTCGGGGGTCATCAGCGAGAAATCCAGACCACCGGCGTAATCATCGAGGTTATGGCAGCCCATGCAATAGGTGTCGAACGCCCCCCACTGCTGCTCCAGTGCCTGCACGGCGTCCGCATAATCCTGCTGCGCGGAGGCCTGTCCCAGCCCCCCGCCAAGCAGGGTGGCCAGGCCTATGGCCAGGGTCAACTTGCGTCGTAATGCATGCATGTTCATTCTCCGTTACTGCCTTTGGCGCGGAACCTGTCCGCGGCCTCTTACATTCTGCCCGTTCGCCTTGATGTCACCTTACCCACAGCGGCGTCATCGGGCTGTCAAATAATGCCTTGCACCGCCCGGCCCGGAATGTGGTACCAGGTGCCCTTGTAGAGCAGCGCCAGGAACAGTTCGGGATTGCCCCATTCGGCGTTGAAGGGCGCCATGGGGTCCGCGTCCTGGAACTGCGCCAGGCTGCGGCCGGTCTTGAAGGCTTCCGCCACCTGGTCATAGGCGTGTTCCAGCATGGCGGCCTGTTTTTCCAGCTGCGCCCGGTCCAGCACGTCGCCCTGCGCTGCCACTACCTTGGTGGCGGCGCCGCTCAGTTCCAGCAGGCCGGCGGTGGTCTTGCGCGCCCCGCCCACCCAGCCACCGGTCACGTAATCGAGCAGCGGATAGGCGCCGGCACCCAGCATGTCGCCCACCACCAGCACGTCGGCCTTGGCAAAGCGCACGTAGATGTCGCCGTCGGTGTTGGCCTGGCTGATCCAGCCGTATTCGACGGCATCGTCGCCGAATGGCAGCGAACCTACCGTATAAAAGGTCTGATTGGCCTGCAACTCCTTCGGCATGGGGTTGTGTGTCCAGTCCTGCCATTCCACGTAGAAATCGGCGTTCTGCCACAGGCGGGTGTTCTCGTGGGCGATGATCGGTACGCCGCGCGGCGCCAGCAGGGCATTGAGCCCACACTTGTCGGCGCGCCAGTTGGTGTTGAACAGCGCCGCGACCGGCTTGCCGCCGCCAAGGCGTTCGATTTCCGCCAGCAGGGCGTCGGCGTGCTCCTGAAGGCCGCCATCGACCACCACCACGGATTCGGGCCCCACCGCCACCACCACGTTGCTGCCGGCGCCGCTGATCAGGCTCAGGCCCGCGCCAAGCGAGGTGGTGCGCAGCGCGCCCTGGGCCAGCGCCACGTTCCCCATATTGGTGGCCAGAGGCGCCAGCATCAGGGACTGCAACAAGGTTCTGCGGGTGTATGTCATGGTTTCTCTACCTGCTCGTGCCGGCATTCTCACAACCCTTCTAACAAAGAATTGAGCAAACTCCGGGGAAAAACCCCGCATTCGTACCAGAGCGGCCAAATGTTCCTGTCAATTCAGACCCTTACGCCGCCTTTCTACGCCGCGCCCAGGGTTTCTGCGTTGATCGAAATCAGACGTTTCGCTGCCTGGCCGCGCTTGTAGCGGGCGTGGCGGCGTATGGAGACTGGACGGCGGGAAAGCCCGCTCGGGCGGGTCTTGTTGAATGGCCGACTCTAGCACATTCGGGGAGGGAAGACTCCCCGGGCGGGGAGCGTACAGCGGCGCTCCCGGGCGAACCGGAAGCGCCGCTGCGGGCGGGATCAGGGCTTGCGGACGATGAACAGGAAGCAGTCGGTGTCGCGGCCCAGGATCGGGTCGTTGGACGACAGCGTGTGGTCGTCGGCGGGGGTGTCCAGCAGGTCCGATTCGGTGACGATTTCGAAGCCGGCAGCCAGAATCTGCTCGCGCGCCACCGAGGTGGGGATGCGGTGCAGGTCGGCGTTGTTGGCGCCTTCGTCGCCTTCGTGGTCGATGATCATGGCCACGCCGCCGGATTTCAGCGCGTCGAAGATGCCTTTCAGGAAGGTCTGGGCGCCTTCTTCGCCACGGAAGTTGTAGGCGTCGTGCAGGTTGAGCGCGGTAACGGCGGCATCGGCGCTGCCCGGCGCGATAGCGCTGGTTTCATCGAACACCAGTTCCACGTTGCCCAGTTGCTCCGCCATGTCGCGCGCGGCCTGGCCGTTGTTGTTCTGCAGGGCGCGGGCGCCCACCTGGGCGATCACTTTGCCATTGGGGCCCACGGCCGCGGAAATCACGCGGGTGAACCAGCCACCGCCGGCAGCGACGTCCACCACGGTCCAGCCTTCCTGGACGCCCAGCAGGGTCATCACCTGGTAGGGGCGGCGGGCGCCGTCACGCGCCTTGTCGACTTCCGGGCGGGTATCGGCCTGCAGCTTGTCCATGAAGTCTGCCGGCAGCGCCTGCGCCAGCGAAACCGCTCCCAGGGACAGAAGCAGGGAAAGTCCGACTTTCTTGATGATTGAATGCATAAAACACCCTCTGTTTGGTAAGAACCTGTGGGAGACACGGGCGGGGCAAAGTAAACCACCCGCCTGGCATAAGCAAGGCAGACCGGGCGCGTGCACATTCATTGCACCAAGCCGGCTCCACATCAGGCAGTGCCTGCCGCGGCACGGCGGCGCCACCACAGCAGCCCGCACACCAGGATGCACGCGATCACCATCACGGCGGGGAACAGCACGGTGGTGAGGTTGAGGCTTTCCAGCGCCAGGATGGAGAGGAAGCTGCGCAGGGCGAACAGCGCGTAGAACCAGGCGCTTTCCTCATGCGGCAGATGCCACAGCTTGCGCAGCGTGGGGCCAAAACCGACGGCGTCGATGCCGGTGAGTATGATCACGGACCAGAGCGGATCAGCGGTAAGCCCCCACACCGGAATCGAGGCGAGCGCGGCGATGAGAAAGGCGCGATCGAGGCGGGTGATGCGCACGTCGCCCTTGAGCAGCCAGGCAAGCGTGGCCACGAAAATGGTGATCAGCGCGGACACGCCGGTGGGCCAGGCACCCACGCCGCCGTCGGCGCTCAGCTGCGCCAGAAACACGATGGACGTGGTGAGGCTCCAGACCAGCCAGGAGTAGAAGTGCGGCTTTACCTGCTTACGGCGGATGGCGCGTATGTAGGGCACATAGGCGAATACCGTAAGCAGAATCGACGCCAGGCTGAACAGGGAGTGCGGCACGGGCCGGCCCTCTGTCTCCGGGGAGGATCAGGGGGCCGGCGGTTTGTCGAAGGATTCCAGCAGGAAATTCAGCGCACGGGCATTGGTCAGACGGAGAACCACATTGCGGATCACCCGGCCATTGGCCGCCACGGTTACCGAAGGAATACGCAACACCCCCTCTTCGGGCGAGAAAGTCGCCACCTCCTGGCCAAGGTCCTTGAGGAGGCGGATGTTATAGGTCTCCACCTGAAACTCGAAAGTGTCCCGGGTGTAGATCTGGACGAGGCGGAATTCATAGATCTGGCCATCTTTCATGCGTACCGGCAGGGTAAGGGCGCGGTTGGCGAACTCGGTGGTCGTATCGGATTTGGGGGGGAAGCAGGAATTGACTTCATGGCCGGGGATATAGGCGCGCTTG